>OIWQ01004700.1_pt1 | contig 10690 bp, 9 predicted proteins | sample 1587571 | NCBI WGS metagenome assembly OIWQ01 (sample SAMEA3888910, study PRJEB22519) | human gut metagenome | biome: human gut; feature: human-associated habitat; material: faeces | place: Denmark | collected 2010 | reverse complement strand
GCTGTCTCCTTTCAGAATGGTGTGTGGTAACTTCATTCTACCAGAGCCTGCAAGCCGTGTCCCTTTTTATCTATTTTCCTTTTTGCGCAAGTTATTGTACATTATCAGCTTAAGTGTAGCGCAGTTTGTTGGGTATTTAAAGGGAAAAACTCACTAATGATATTTGACCAGCACGCAAATCTCAAATATAAGTACGGTAATCGTCACTTTTGGTGCCGCGGATATTACGTAGATACAGTTGGGCGCAATGCTAGGGTAATTGAGGAATACATAAGGAATTAGTTACAGGAGGACATAGCGGCAGACCAAATATCATTCAAAGAGTATTATGACCCGTTCACGGGTGACAAGAATACCAAGGCATAAAAAAGGCCGCTTTAGCGGCGGCCTGTAAAAGTAATGCGATTGGCGGACTATTCAGTGCGCCTTGAGGCGCTTGCCAGTAATATGCCCTTTTAGGGCTTATGCATACCACCAGTTTAACTGGTGGTTTTGATTAGTGTAGCAGGAGCAACCCGTGAAAGATTTCGTCCTTTGGGATAGAACTCACGCAGCAGACCGTTGCTGTTCTCGTTGAAGCTCTTCTGCCAGCCGCTTTCTGGCATTTTTATAGGCCTATGTTGAACTCAAAATATGAAAATGCATGAAAATATATGAAAATTATCTTTGCTTTTCGTTTTTCTGGGTGTATAATAACAACAGTTGAATTTTGGAAGAATCTCTGGGAGTCAGCGCAGCACGCGGTTTCACCGCGCCGGAAAAATGGATTGTTATAAAGCCGTAATAATTAAAGTCCAAAGAGTGAAAATTGTTAAAAAAGAGATTTAGTGTTAGAAGGAGAACTATATGAGCGAATTAGAAAAAATGTTTACAATCAACGATATTGCAGAAATGACCTCTTTATCCGACAGAACGATCCGGAATTATTTGCGCAACCAATTACTTATTGGTCGGAAAGTCGGCGGGCAATGGAGATTTACGATGCAGGACATAAAAGATTTTCTTAATAGAAGCGATATTCGAGCATCAATTTCCGAACAAAGACAGGCTGATGTTAAGGATTTCATAGATGGTATTAATCCTGCCACCGAAGGTGATCGCCAAGCGTGCATAATAGTCGATCTTTACATATCAAAAGAGGTTGCTACGACATATAATGAACAGATATGTACCTATTTTAACTCTAATTGTGATCCCTCCGAAAATGTACGTATCAGCTTCGATTATTCTGAAAAAGAATGTCGCGCCAGGTTCCTCCTATTTTCTTCGCCAAAAATAGGAGCGCAGGTTCTTGAAATACTAAAATGATTATAGCTTTCTTTTCAAACGCTATGGAGGGTTGATAACCATGTTGAAATTATCTTTACAAGGATTGAAACCATATAAAGGGAAGGTTTTTCTCATTATAATTCTGTCTACACTTTCGGCGATTTGTGAGGTTGGTTTTGCTCTTTGCACGGGTCACCTTGCAAATTCCGCCCTTTTGTTAAGCAGCCATCAAGTAGTCACTATTCTCCTAATTATTGTTATTGTGATAAGCATTCAAATTGTTGTCGATATGATGGTTTCGCTTCTATCTCGGCGACAACTTGGCTTCATTCAACATGATTTGAATAATCGTTTTATACAGGCCGTCCTATGGGCAGACTATAAGGTGATAAATGTTGCGGATTTATTAACAAGCTTCACAAACGATGTGCCTAATGGTGCGAGATTTCTTGTTCCAGAATCCATTAGTCTAGCCTCAAACACAATACTATTTGTAATTGTTTTAACTACAATGGCATTAATAAAACCTTTCTATACGCTGTTTTTTATGGTATTTGCTGTGGGCATGATACTTGTTCAGATCCGTGCATCAAAGCCTATAGGTGAATACACGTTTAAATCAATTCAGTGTTTAGCAACATATAATGAACAAGTTTTAGAAACTTTCCAAAATTCAGAATTGATATCTGCCCACGGTATAGAGGATGCAATCCTTGATAGGTGCGATCGAAGTCTTAATGCTTATTTGGAAGCATGTCGCAAACGATTGAAATGCTTTATCAGGGTGATCTTAACATCTAAAAACGCAATGTATATTCCTTTGATTCTGACGTATGTTGCCTGCGGATATGATGTTTGCCTCGGAAAACTTACTCCGGGATTTTTTCTGGCATATACATCTCTAGCCTCTCATGCGAATGCATGGATTCGCTCACTTTCTAGCACGTTAAGTTCCATGAGAGAATCAAGTAAGCATATAGAGCAGTTTGAAAACAATATTATATCACTCACTGAAAACAGCATTTCTGCAGCAGAGTTCCTCGGTAAACAAGAAAAATCCAAGTCAGACGACATCATCTTTGAAAGAGTTTCTTTTGGATTTGATTGTGATACGTTGCTAATAGATGATGTGAGTTTTTGCATTCACAAAGGCGAGAAAGTTGCTATTTTAGGTGAAATTGGTTCTGGAAAAAGCACAATACTAAAGCTAATGTTGGGTTTGTATCAGCCTAAATCCGGTGTAATAAGTGTTTTCGGGCAAAAAACAAATGACACCATGAATTGTAAGATTGCATATGTGGCCCAAGAAGACTTCTTTCTCCCAGGTTCAATCAAAGAAAATATTGTTTTTGGCGGAAAGTGCCCAACAGATGATTTCCCCAGATTCCAGAATGCAGTGTGGTCTGCAAACATCGATCAATTTGTTTCTTCGCTTCCACAAAAGTATAATACCCTTGTTGAAGATAATGGGGACAATCTTTCAGGCGGGCAACGACAGAGAATAGCCTTGGGTAGAGCGGTTTATTATGATGCACAATTAATTTTGCTCGATGAAGCAACTTCCGCATTAGAGCCTTCTGGTGAAAAACTGGTTTTAGAACGAGTATTAAAATCAGAACACGAAAAGACGATGATCTTTGTCACCCACAGTTCTTATATTGCAAGTCTTTGTGATCGTGTATTTCTTGTTAAAAACAAAAAAATAGTTGAAGTGAACCATTGCGAACAGCACCAAAATGTGACTTAAGGGGGCGTGAATTGTTGTGTCTTATAAGGCTTCTATTAAATCCTTGTTCAGGTTTATTTCTCCAAATTGGTTTGAATACTTTTTCGGGATTCTTGCTTACAGTTCTCAAGGATTTGCTTACCCGTACTGTATGGGGCTATTAACAAGTTGGATTAGTGATGCAATGTTAAACGGAACCGGTAACGACCTGATACATGCTATAGTCAAATTTGGAGTATTATTTTTCATCGTCATTGTTGTGACAGGCGTTGGCATCTATTCCTTATTTATGGTAAGACATAAAGCGGAAGGTCGAATGAAACGACATGTTCTTTCAAACTTTCTTTACGCAGGTATCGAAAATAATTCTCGGCATGCAGCCGGTATTTCTGCACTCAATAAAGAGATCAATCGTGCTTTAGAACTATATGATAATGCAACATCGGATGTTCTGGGATGCATTATTTCAGTCAGTTTTTCTCTATGCTCTTTGATGAGTATATCCTGGAAACTTGGTCTTATGTCAATAGTTGTTGGGATTGGTGCTTTTATTCAGCAAGCCGGTTTTATCTATCCACGCAAAAAGCTTGAAGAAGAACGCTTTACTGGTAACCGTTTGCTTATTAACCTCACCACGAATATATTGCGGAAGATTCCGAGCATTAGAGCTTATTGCGGCGAATCACAAGTTGAAAATAACTTTTCAGAAAGGAACAGATCCATACTTGAAACATACATAGCGGAATCATTAACCGATCTGAAGCAAAGCTTTGTAGGTGGTTTTCAAAACATGATTGTAATTATTTGCGTCTGGGGTATAGGTGGATATTTGGTTTCAACTGGTGAAATATCTTTCCCTAGCCTAGTAATGGCGCCTTTTATGGCTAATGCATTATCTAATGGAATTAGTGGTATCAGCTCTTCATTCTCATATATCCAAGGTCCTCTTGTTGCGTGCAGGAATTTAGAAAGTCTCTTATCAGTTAAGAAAGAAGAAAAGAAAAAAAAACTTACAGATTGGTCGCAGTGGGATGGCAATACTTCAATTCGAATAAGCGACTTATCTTTCTGTTATAATAATAGTGACAAGCTGGCACTCGACAACATTTCTCTGTTTCTGCCAAGTAATAAAATGATTGCAATTGTTGGAAAATCAGGAAGCGGGAAAACAACTCTGCTGAGGACAATTATTGGTCTTTATGACCGAACTAAGCTTCCCATCAGCTTAGGGAACCTATCATTTGACGACATGAAAAGATCGGCGTGGAAAGAAAAATTCGCTTTTGTACCGCAAACAAATCATCTTTTTAATATGACTATTGCGGATAACATTCGTTTAGGAAATGGAGGTTTGGGTTCACAAGAAGACATTGAGAAAATAACAAACTCTATAGGCGCAGATGACTTTATTAGAAACCTGCCAAAGGGATATGACACGCTTTTAGGGAAAGACAAAGTTGAGTTATCTGGAGGACAAAGTAAACTGATCACTATTGCTATGGCGATCTTACGCAACGCACCAATAATAGTTTTAGATGAGCCCACTGCTGCATTAGACGAAAAGTCTTCAGGATTAATAAAACAAGCACTAAATAAGATTAGAGGTGAAAAAACAATTTTGTTTTCTTCGCATGATTTGGATTTGGCCAGTAAAGCTGATCTAGTCATAGTATTACAAGACGGGCGTGTTGTTCAGATAGGTTCTCATGATCAGCTCATCAGTACTGAAGGCGAATATAAAGATATACATCGATTTGTTGACAAAGATGCGATTATATTTTAGTTACATACAGATATGCAGTCGGACTTTTTTCGCGAGCGTAGCCAAAACGGAGACGAGATGCGCGTTTGGGGAATTGAGAATGAATTGGATTGGATTTTTTCTGTTGAAGACGTCATCTGGACATTGATCAAGCGGATAGAAAAATCAGCCGATCAAATGCCTGAGCTTGCAGAAGCATTCCATTCCAGCCGGTGCTTTCACATCACATTTGAACTTACACAAAGCAAGAACGTCTTTGATCACATGTGTGCTGACATAGATGACGAATCCTATCCCCCGATTTTCGTAGGAACACTCACGATTTCCGTTTTACAGCGTCTCAATGCGACCTTACAGATCGATGGAATCATACTTCAGCGCAAATAATCATCGCTGACAACCTATGTCGGCAATGCGCACGGCGACGTCACCGAGTTGGTCAGCGACTCCGGCGCGGTCACGCATAAGTATGATTACGACGCGCTCGGTGTCGAGAAGAATCCCGACCCGCTGGATGCGAATCCGTTCCGCTACTGCGGCGAGTATTACGACGGCGAGACAAAGACCTATTACCTCCGTGCGCGGTACTATGATCCCAATATCGGCCGCTTTACCCAGCAGGACACCCACTGGAACACGGCGAACAGCATTTACGGCGATAATCCCCAAAAGATCAACGAGCGCGAGGATAAGCTCGGGCTGAAATCGTATTCCTATGCCCCGCAGATCACCGCCGTCATGCAGAGCGGAAATCTGTATGTGTGTGGGGTTAGTAATCCGGTTGTGTATGTTGATTCAAGTGGTAGTAAAAGTGCGATGGAGATTTACCGCTTCAGTCTCCGCACAAATTCATCTCTCGTGAGCTCGCCGTTCTCGCATTTTTCCTTTTCCTGCTGCATTTCCTTACTCCATGCGGCAAACGCCTCTTGCGAGATTTTGCCCGCACGGATCCATGCGAAGCGGCGCTTATACTCACGGCGGTAGATTTTCAGAAGCTCATCCGACGCATGAACCTGCGCATACTGCCGCATCGCGCCGACCTCCTTGCAGGTGCGCCCGCGGCTGTCAAATACGCGGCTGCAATACTCCGTGCTGCCGTGAACCGTGAGCGCAAAATATTTTCCACAGTTCTTGCACCGGCGCATGATAATGTTTCGCCGCACACATTCGCGCAGCGAAAAATCGATCACGTCATAGATGTTTTTCGGATACAGGACATCCGTAAAGATCACGCCGCCCACCGGTTCATACGAGATCTGCATCGGCTGAAAATCAAACCTGTTAAGCCGCGATGCTTTTTCGTACTCATGCACTCTGGCAGAAAAATCAATGTCTTTCAGCTCGGCGTCCAGAACTGACTGAAACAAAAACAGGATCTGCCGCTGCATGGCATCCAGATTGGCAGGAATGTGCGACAATTCCTTGTGCGGCAGCAGCTTCGTGGGGTCCTTGCAGCCCTCTGCCTGTGCAAGACGCTCAGCCCAGTCAAGGCCAAGGAATGCAAAAAACGGATGCGCATTCTGAAATGCATTCACAACCAGTCGGACAGGATCGAGAAGTGCCGGTTCGCGGGCCTTGTAATACTGCATCAGCGCGCGGTCGACTTCATGGAATTTTTCTTCCCATTGCCGCAGATCAAAATACGCGAACGACAGCAGGCTGTCCGGGAACGGACAGTCTGTTATTTTTTTAGACGTAAAAAAGGAATCTTCACTGGAAATCAGACTGGCCCGGTTTTCCAGCAGGTAGTATTTGTACTGAAACTTCGACATCTCTGCACCTCGAAATAGACATATTGAAATATTGATTATAAATTAGTCTTGACAATAATTTGGAGTTATGTTAGTCTAAAATAGAAAACAAATCTATTGACTAATTATCAGTCTAAATCATGTAACACAGAATGTCAATAGCAAAATGAAAGGAAGTGAACAAATGAAGAAACTCGAAACCATGACCGCCGAGCAGCTGCAAAGCGCGCCATATTCGCCAGTGCCGTTTCTGGTAGACGAGCTGTTACCAGAGGGCCTGCACATCCTCGCGGGCGCGCCAAAAATCGGCAAGTCTTGGCTGGCTTTATGGCTCTGCCTGTGCGTTTCGCAGGGCCAGCCGCTCTGGAATTTCGCGGTGACGCAGGGCGAAGTTCTGTATCTCAGCCTGGAAGATTCCTACCGGCGTATTCAGTCGCGGCTCTTTGACCTGACCGAGGACGCACCGCCGACGCTGCACTTTGCAATCCTGGCCGACACGCTCAAGCACGGATTGGAGCAGCAGATCGAGCAGTTTTTGACTGAGCATCCGGCGACGAAACTTGTTGTCATCGACACCTTGCAGCGCGTCCGCAGTGCAGGCGGCGACAGCAATCTGTACGCGAACGATTATCAGGACGTCGGACTTCTCAAACAGCTTGCAGACAAGCACCACATCGCAATTCTCTTGATTCACCATCTGCGCAAGCTCCATGACGATGACCCGATGAACATGATTTCCGGTTCAACGGGCTTAAGCGGCGCGGCCGACTCCGCCTTTGTACTGCAAAAGAACGCGCGAAGCACCAACGCCGCATCGCTGCATTGCACCGGGCGCGACATCCCGGACCGGACGTTAAAGCTGGAGCTTGGCGAAGAAGATCACGTCTGGAAGCTGCTTGCAGACAGCAAAACTTGCACCGGCGTTTCTAAGATTTCCGCGCTTCAGCTCGTGCATCTTTTCTCTGCGCTGCTCAGTGCCGATCCTACATACACCGGCACGCCATCGGCACTGTCCGCAAAGATCGACCCTGACGGAAGGCTTGGGATCACGCCGAAAAAAGTGACCCGTCTGGTGCTGGAAAGCGTTGAGACTCTAAGGGAAAACGGAATTCTGGTCAAGACCTACCGCAGCAACGGAAAGCGGCTGATCTCGCTCCGAAGTGCCGAAAGTGCCGATCTTTCCACTGTGGGAAAAATCGACCCTATCGACCCTGTCAGCAGGCAGAACGCCTGCACCGCGCCGTGAGGCGCGTGTTGCCGCTGTGTACGGCTTTGCACCCCGACTGCGGACGTGTGCGCGGCGCAGCAAAAAAGCCCACGCTGCACCAACGTGCGGGTGGGTTCCAGAGCAGTGCAGAGAATTCCCCGCCGCAGCGGGGAAGAATCCTCCCGTTCGGGAGGAGCCAGCATCGCATTTGGCTAGTCGCCGGTGTCCCGGCGTCCTGCCAAATGCCAAATATCGGGCAGAAGCCCGTACCCACTTCAATGAAAACGGAGGAAACATGAAAAAAGACAAGCAATTCAGCATTCGGATCTCGGAACAGGATTTAGAGACAATCCGCCGAAAAGCAGCGCAGGCGCACATGAGCCAGAGCGATTATGTGACCGCCTGTTGTCTCAGAAAACAGATTGTGATTCTGGACGGACTCAAGGAAGTCCTGCGGCAGCAGAAGGCCATCGGCAACAATCTCAACCAACTGGCTGTGCTGGCGAACATGGGGAAAGTCCAGTTCGCTAATCTGGACTCCGCTGTGCAGGAGTTCGCCAAGATCAACACTGCCCTGCGGGAGTTGCAGGAGGGAGGTGCAGGAAAATCGCAATCGTCCATTTCGTGAACTACAAAAAGGGTACGCAGACGCGCGGCTGCATGAAAAGTGTCATGCGCTATGTTTCTCAACTCAGCAAGACACTCTGGGATGGGCAGCAGCTCGTCAGCGGTATTGACTGTCAGCCGGAAACCGCATTCGACGAGTTTCTGAGTACGAAGCTGCTGCACCACAAGGATGGCGGCGTGATGTTTTACCACATGGTACAGAGTTTTCCAAAAGGTGCAGACGTTGACCCGCGCACGGCACACGAAGCGGCACGCAGGCTCGCCGGATATTTCGAGGGCTGCGAGGTTCTGGTTTGTACGCATACCGATCGGGAACACATTCATTCCCACTGTATCATCAACAGTGTGAATTTTGAAACCGGCAAAAAAGTACATATGGCAGATGAGCAGATTCAGGAGCTGCGCGTTCGCAACGACCAGATCTGTGAAGAACTGGGGCTGCCGAAATTTCAGAGGGATGAGCAAAAACGTTCCCGCGGAATGTCCAACGCGGAATACTACACGGCTGACAGAGGCGAGAGTTGGAAGTTTGAACTAATGCGCGTGATCGATGAGTGTATGTGGTATGCCGCCAGCCGCGAGGATTTTCTGGCACTGCTCCGCGCCGAGGGATACGGCGCGACATGGACGTACAACCGCAAAAGCATCACCTACACCACGCCGGACGGCCGCAAGTGCCGCGACAGTAGGTTACACATGGCGAAATATCGGAAAGAAAATATGGAGGTGGAATTTGGATACCGAACAGAGATTGACACCGGCAGAACTGGCAGCGCAGCACAAGAAATCGATGGACGAGGCGCGGCGGCTGGAACCAGCAGTAATGGTTACCGAGAAGAACTGGAATGCGATGCTCAAAATGCAGCACGATCTGTTTCAGCAGCAGATGCAGCTGGATGCGGACCTGAAAACGCTCCTGACGCGGGAGGACGCGCAGACCGCATTGAACGAGATGCAGATGAGCGCAGACGAGTTTGCGAAACAGGCTGGGAACCTGAACGAGACGTATTCTTCCAACTGCAAGGCGCTGACAGAGAATACGAAGCTCTCCCTGACCGCGATCCTGAACGATACGAAGAAGCAGCTTTCGAATACGGTGCAGGAGACGCGGAAGAAAATCCGGACGTGCGCGTGGATCTCGATTACAGCGGTGATCTTGTGCGCGGCGCTGTGCGCCTTGGCCGTGCTGTGGAGCAGATGACGGATGATGCGCCGCAGCACGACGGAACGACTATGCCGCCGCACATCGACAGCAAGCGCCGCAAGAAGCTCCGGCAAAAGAAAACCGCCCTCGGTCACGCCGAGGACGATCATGAGGATTGGGCAATGGAACAAAAGATGTGAAAGGGGAGATTTTATGGCAAGCATCAAACAATTATCTGACCGAAAATACAAAATTACCATCAGCAATGGCTACCGCACCGACGGTCGTAAAATCTGCAAGGCAAAGACAATTCAGGTGCCGGACAGCGTCCCGAAACGCAGCATCGAGCAGTACGTCTACCACGAAGCTGAGCGTTTGGAGCGCCTATTCAAGCAGGGCTATAGCGAGGACGCTGAAATGACGTTTGAAACTTACGCCCGCGGCTGGCTGGAACGGCAGACAAAATACGCACCCGGTACGATTGCCTTTTACCGGCGTTCGCTCGAAACGGTCTTCCCGGAGATCGGCGCGATCAAGCTGAATCGGCTGCGCCCGATTGCGCTGGAAAACCTGCTGGCAAAGCTCCGCAAGCGCACCCATCGCGGAAAACCGATCAAGGAAAAAACGGTGCAGAAATACCTGACCGTCGTGTCCGCCGTCCTGAGTGACGCAAAACGCAACGAAATCATCGAGAAAAATCCGGCCCGCATGATCGATCTGCCGGGCGCGGAGTGCAAGACACAGGAGATTCCGACGATGGAGGAAATGCAGAAATTTCTCTCCGCCCTCTGCTATGAAGAACCGGTCTTCCAGCTGTTCTATTTCCTCGCCATCAACACCGGAATGCGGCGCGGCGAGCTGTGCGCCCTGCGCTGGTCGGACGTGATCGTGACCGGCAGTTACGAGGGCTATATCATTGTCCAACACTCGCGCAGCACCGTTTCCGGCGAAGGCGTGCAGGAGGGCAAAACCAAAAATGGACGTACTCGGACAGTCTCAATGAACGAAGAAATGTTCAGCCTGCTGCGCGGGTTCTGCTACCGCAAAATGAGACTCCGCGACGAAAATGGCATCCCGTTTCCAGAATACATTTTCACAAAAAACGATGGCACGCCCATCCATCCGGACACGTTCAGCAAGCACCTGAAAGCCCTGTTTGCGGAAATCGGTCTGCCGAAAACTTACCACCTGCGCACGCTCCGTC
>OIWQ01004699.1_pt1 | contig 10691 bp, 14 predicted proteins | sample 1587571 | NCBI WGS metagenome assembly OIWQ01 (sample SAMEA3888910, study PRJEB22519) | human gut metagenome | biome: human gut; feature: human-associated habitat; material: faeces | place: Denmark | collected 2010 | reverse complement strand
AAGGCCGGTACGATCATTCTGCTGTCCTCCATTGTGATGTGGCTCGGCTCCGTCTTTGGCGTCGTGGACGGCAAGTTCGTGTTCGACCTTGAGATGGAACTGGACTACAGCCTTGTCGGCCGTCTTGGCAATGCCATCAAGTTCATCTTTGCTCCGCTTGGCTTTGACAATGCCCGTGCCGCAATCGCGACCGTCATGGGCCTTGTGGCAAAGGAAGAAGTCGTCGGCGTCTTCGGCGTCCTGGACTTCGTCTCCATGACCAAGCTGGCCGGTTACTGCTTCCTGATCTTCAACCTGCTGTGCGCCCCGTGCTTCGCCGCCATCGGCGCGATGAAGCGCGAGATGAACAACGCAAAGTGGACGTGGTTTGCCATCGGCTATCAGTGCTGCTTCGCCTATGCGATCTCCCTGATCGTCTATCAGCTCGGCTGCCTGTTCACCGGCCACGGCAATGTCCTCGGCATCATCGTCGCTGTCCTGCTCATCGGCTTCATCTGCTACATGCTCTTCCGCCCGTATAAAGAAGCGGAGCACCTGAGCACAAAGGCGAAGGCTCTCGCACAGAAATAATCATCGCATTTCCTGAAAGGAGGAACTTCTCATGCTGGAATGGTTAGCATATTATTGGCCCACGATCCTCGTGTGCCTCGCGCTTGGCGGGATCGTGTTCGCAATCATCTTCTCGATGGTGCGCAGCCGCAAAAAGGGAAAGACCTCCTGCGGCTGTGACTGCGGGCACTGTGCGCTGCACGGCTCGTGCCACTCGAAATAATCCCTCTGAACCGTCTGCGGGGCGGGTCCGCCCGCCCCGCAGGAACAAAACACTCAGCGGAGGAAACCGGAATGCAGCAAGCGCTTTCTGCAAGCAACATCAAATATCTTCTCGCGCTGCGCAGTCTGTGCGGTCCGAGCAATGAGATCCGCTGTGTCAGCGTGGCAGACGCGCTCGGCATCTCCAAGGCCAGCGTCCATGCCATGATGAATGCGCTGAAGGAAAAGAATCTCATTGAAAAGAACCACTACGGCATGGTGCACTTCACCCCGGAGGGCCGCAGCCTGGCGGATCAGTACGCCGCCTGCTACGACGTTCTGGCGGGCTATCTGCACCGCGTCTCCTCCGAGGAGGCCGCCCTGCGCGCCGCGCTGTGCGCCTTCCTTGCGGAGCTGCCGCCGGACCATCTTGGCCGTCTGTGCCAGTCGTCCGCCTGCGCGGCACACTGCTGAGGCTCGGGACACCCGCAGAAGTGAGGCCCCGATGGAATATGCTTCCCCTTACCGGGCTGCTGCCCGATGCACCGGAAGCATTTTCTTCAGCACGTTGGTTAGAGATGACTAACCGCGAAATACCGGGCTGACCGCAGGAAAACGGGGCATCCTGAAAGAGAAGGAGGAGACGATATGTCCGAATATCAGATCATTCGCTTCTGTGCGCCGACGCTCGCCGGGCTGAAAACCGCCAGCCTGTTCTGCTGCGATGCGCCGGATGAGGCAGAGCTGCTCGGGCAGCTGCGCCACTGGAACACTTCTCTCGCCCCGAAGGGCCTGCGGATGCTTCCGCTGCGCATCTGGAACGGGCGGGCGCTCATATACCTCTACCGGCCGAAGGCGCTGGCGCGCGACCTGGCCTGTGAGGATGCGGCCTGCCTGCTCAACGGCAGCGGTTACGATGGCACGGAGCCTTCCGGCTGCCTGCGCTGCCTGATGGACCGTCTGCAGTGCCAGAAGGACGGCTTCCCGCATGAGATCGGCCTGTTCCTCGGCTATCCGCCGGAGGACGTGCGCGGCTTTATTGAAAACGAGACCCGAAATTACAAATTCACCGGTTACTGGAAGGTCTACGGAGACGAGGAGCGCTCGCGCGCCCTGTTCGATAAGTTCGAACGCTGCACGCGCTGCTATCTGGCCTCCTGGGCCCGTGGGACCGGGGTGGAGCGGCTCGCTCTGGCCGTCTAAGCCGGAGCTGCCGTGATAAAAATTCAAAACAGAAAGGATCATGGATCATGAGTAAGATCGCAGTTGTTTATTGGAGCGGTACCGGCAACACCGAGCAGATGGCCAACGCCGTCGCCGAGGGAGCCAAAGAGGCCGGTGCGGAGGTCAGCACGCTGACCGCCGATCAGTTCTCCGCCGCGAAGATCGCGGAATTTGACGCCATTGCCTTCGGCTGCCCCGCCATGGGTGCGGAGACGCTGGAGGAGGATGAGTTCGAGCCGATGTTCACGGGCTGTGAGTCCGCCCTGTCCGGCAAGAAGCTCGCGCTGTTCGGCTCCTATGGCTGGGGCGACGGCGAATGGATGCGCACCTGGGAGGACACCTGCCGTTCCGACGGCGCGGTGCTCGCCTGTGAGAGCGTCATCTGCTGCGAAGCGCCAGACGACGACGCGCTTGCGCAGTGCAAGAAGCTGGGTGCTACGCTGGCCGGCTGATCCCGGGTGTAACGGGCGGGATCGCAAAAGAGTGGCCTTCGGCAATTCCTGTCGGAGACCCGTGCGGCACTGCCTGATAGATCGACCACGCCAGAGCACAAATAGATCGTAATCAGCAAAAATCACCTCCTGAAAATGGGACACGTCCCGAAAAAAAGCTGTGGGCCGCCTGACGAACGGTCCACAGTTTTTGTTTCGGAAGCCCCGGAACGATCTCCTTCGGCGGATGGCGGATATTTTTCGCCAATCCATCAGTCCGATTGCCGTTCTCAGCTCATTCCGCTTCCATGGCGGCGCTGACCTCGCGGCGGTAGCGCAGCGTGACGACGGAGAACAGAATGCCGGAAACAGCGCTGAGGAGCAGGGAGAACATATGCAGCAGAACATTGCCGTTCAGATAGCCGAACATGCCGTAGAGCTGGAGGGCGATGTCGTAGTCCAGATACGGCGCGACCCAGTACATAGCAAGACCGATGATCTGCATGGCGGCCTCTGCCATGACGATGACGGCGAGGAGCATCGGCGGGAGCGTTGTGGCGCGGGCTTTGACAGCTGCCTCATTTGCGGAGTTCAGTGCGGCGATGATGCAGCCCTGCAGGACAATGGTCAGCGCACAGCCGCCGGCCATGACAAAGACGACGTATTCTTCGCCGGCAAAGTGGAAGCTGAAGAAATCCTCGGCGCTGTAAAACAGCAGATAGATCAGCAGGAACGTCAGCTCAAGTGCCTCGAAGATGATGCGGAAGACGGCCGCCGTGCGCAGGCAATTCAGCCCGCCGGTCGAGATCTGCGCGCTGCGGCTTCTGCAGGCCCCTGCAGCAGACCACACGCCGATGACGGTCAGCAGCTCCGGCAGCCAGTTGAGTGCCTGCAGGGTCATGTCCATGCCGCTCGGGCTTTCATCGATGGCCGACAGCACGCCCGTAATGCCGCCGGAAATGACAAAAAGCAGATCCAGCAGGTGCAGCGCGCCGACGACGGTCAGCGCAATGGCGGCCAGCAGGTAGGGCAGCGACCGGCCGCAGCCCGTCAGGGCATGGGTATAGGCCGTCGGATGGGCGGGCACGAGCTGCACGGGCGCCGGGCGGATCTGCTGCACGATAACCGGGACCGGCTGTGTGCTCTGCATGGGCTGCCGCACAGGCATCGCCGCGCCGCAGGTCGAGCAGAAACGGGCGGAGGTGTCGTTCGGCGCTCCGCATTTCGGACAAAACATGGAAAATCCCCCTCGGTTCGATTCTGCCTTCAGTATAACGAAACGGGGGCGCCTTGTCAATGCGTGCTGTACGAGAATGCTTTTCTGCTTGCATAAATGGACACAATCCGGTATAATAGTCCTACTCAAAGCAAATGGGGGATAGCCAATGGCAAAGCTCTACTTTAAATACGGCTCGATGGGCTCGTCCAAGACGGCGCAGGCGCTCATTACCAAGTATAACTACGAGGAAAACGGCATGCACGTCTGGCTGATCAAGCCTGCGGCCGATGAGCGCGACGGCGCGATCATCCTGCGCAGCCGCGTCGGTCTGGAGGCCCCTGCCGAGGTCGTTCCGCCGCACAGCGACATCTACGAGCTCTACCGCAGCCGCGAGAAGACGGATGTCATCATCGTCGACGAGTGCCAGTTCCTGACGCCCGCGCAGATCGATCAGCTCCGCGATATCGTGGATGTGGAGAACATCCCGGTGCTGTGCTTCGGCCTGCGCACGGATTTCCAGTGCAAGCTGTTTGACGGCAGCCGCAGGCTGTTCGAGGTGGCGGACACCATCACGGAGATCAAGGCCATCTGCGACTGCGGGGCCAAGGCCACGGTCAATGCCCGACTGGACAGCGAGGGCTGCATCGTCACGGAGGGCGCTCAGCTCCTGCTCGGCGGCAACGACCGTTATCTTGCCATGTGCCACAAGTGCTGGATCCGCAACATCCGCGAGCACCGCAAAGTAAAGAACCGCTGAATTTTGAAAGGAGATCCTGTTATGAATTATCCGACTCCCCATATCAACGCCACGCCCGACGATTTTGGTCAGACTGTCCTGATGCCGGGCGATCCGCTCCGCTCGAAGTACATCGCCGAGCATTTCCTGGAGAACGCCCGCCTCGTGAACAACGTCCGCGGCGTGCAGGGCTACACGGGCACCTATCACGGCGTGAAGGTCTCCGTCATGGCCTCCGGCATGGGCATCCCGTCCATCGGCATCTATTCCTATGAGCTCTACAACGCCTTCGGCGTGCAGAACATCATGCGCATCGGCTCGGCCGGTTCCATCAACCCCGATATCCACGTCCGCGACATCGTCATCGCCCAGGGCGCGTGTACGGATTCGAACTTCCTGCACCAGTATCACATTGACGGCACGTTCGCACCCATTGCCTCCTATGAGATGCTGCGCCGCGCCGTTGCGTCCTGCGAACAGGTCGGCGCGGCGTATCACGTCGGCAACGTCCTGTCAACGGACAACTTCTATAACGACGACGAGGGCATGCCCGAGGTCCTGCAGACCGTTCCCACCTGGATCAAGATGGGCGTCATGGCCTGCGAGATGGAGGCTGCCGGCCTGTATATGACTGCCGCCCGCTGGAAGAAGAACGCCCTGTGCATCTGCACGATCTCCGATCACATGCTCACGGGCGAGGCCCTGCCCGCCGAGGAGCGCCAGACGTCCTTCACGCAGATGATGGAGCTTGCGCTCGAAACGGCCGTCAAACTGGAAAAGTAATCTAAAAAATTCGGAAGCGTAAAACAACGCTTCCGAATTTTGACCCCTTATTTTCTTTCTCTTCTCAAATTTCTATCACGACAAAAAGGAGCAAATACCAAAATGAAGCGCATTTTTCTGATCGTTCTGGATTCCTGCGGCGCAGGTGAAATGCCCGATGCCGCAAAGTTCGGTGATTTCGGCGTGAACACGCTCAAGAGCTGTTCCACGTCCAGCAAGCTGCACATCCCCACGATGGTGCACTGCGGCCTCGGCAACATCGAGGGCCTGTCGTTCCTCGGCACGGATCCCGCGCAGACGGGCGCCTGCGCCCGCATGGCAGAGGCCTCCATGGGCAAGGACACCACGATCGGCCACTGGGAGATCGCGGGCGTCGTTTCCCCAAATCCGCTGCCCACCTATCCCAACGGCTTCCCCGAGGAAGTGCTCAAGCCCTTCCGCGAGGCGACGGGCCGCGGCGTTCTGGCGAACGCTCCCTGGTCCGGCACCGAGGTCATCGCAAAGTACGGCGCGGAGCATATGCGCACGGGAGACCTCATCCGCAGACTCCGTGTTCCAGATCGCGGCGCACGAGGACATCGTCCCTCTGGAGCAGCTGTATGAATACTGCCGCATCGCCCGTAAGATCCTCGTCGGAAAGCATGGCGTCGGCCGCGTCATCGCCCGTCCGTTCATCGGCAACGAGAAGGACGGCTTCACCCGCACGTCCAACCGCCACGACTTCTCGCTCGAGCCGCCCGCGGAGACCATGCTTGACGCCATCAAGGCCGCCGGTCAGGATGTCCTTGCCGTCGGCAAGATCCACGATATCTTCGCAGGCCGCGGCCTGACGGACTATGTCTACACGAAGGGCAACACTGACGGCCTCGCCAAGACCATGGACTACTTCAAGCGCGATTTCCAGGGCCTGTGCTTTGTGAATCTCGTTGATTTCGATATGCTCTACGGCCATCGCCGCAACATCGACGGCTATGCCGCAGCTCTGACGGAATTCGACGGCTGGCTGGCGGAGCTTTTGCCGCAGCTCGGCGACGAGGACCTCGTTATGATCACGGCCGACCACGGCTGCGACCCTGCCTACACCCGCACGACGGATCATACGCGCGAGTATGTGCCGCTGCTGATGGCGGGCAAGCACCTGCGCCCTGTGAATCTCGGCACGCGCAAGTCGTTTGCGGACATTGCCGCGACCGTGACGGAGCTCGGTGTTCCGTATCAGACGCCCGGCACGAGCTTTGCCACCGAGATCCTGTAATTTCTGAAAGGGGAGATCGCCATGACACCGGAAAAACTGCTGGAGCTTGCGCATGAGGCCCGCGAGCGCGCCTATGCGCCGTATTCCCATTATGCTGTCGGCGCTGCACTGCTGACGAAGGACGGCCGTGTCTATCAGGGCTGCAACATTGAAAATGCCAGCTTCTCCGCCACAAACTGCGCGGAGCGCACGGCCTTTTTCAAGGCGGTGTACGACGGCTGCTATGACTTTGCCGCCATTGCCGTGGTCGGCGGTCCTGCCGGGAAGCCTGTGCAGGCTCAAGACGAGCCGAGCGGCCCGTGCGGTGTGTGCCGTCAGGTCATGCAGGAATTCTGCGGCCCGGACTTCGAGATCCATATGCAGAAGGCCGGCGGCGGTGTGTTCACCGTAAAACTGCCCGAATTGCTGCCGTTCGGCTTTACAAAAGACAGTATGGAGGCCTGATTTTTGGCGCTTTTCACAAAAATTTTACAGCGCCTTGATTTTCACGCCAAATTGTGTAATAATTGCTTACGGCCTTGAGCCAAAATAAATGGAGGTTAAGAAAATGAAGAAACTCTTAGCAATGCTCCTTGTTCTTGCTATGATCTCCTGCCTGTTCGTGGCCTGTGCCAACAACGACAGCGAGACCGATGCACCCACCACTGCTCCTACGGATGAGTCCAAGACCAACGAGAGCACGGACAACAGCGATGCGACTGAGCCCGATGATAACAACGGCGACGTCAAGATCGCGATGATCACCGACTACGGCGACATCACCGACCAGTCCTTCAACCAGACCACCTATGAGGCTTGCCAGAAGTTTGCCGGCGACAACGGCTATGACTTCAAGTACTACAAGCCCACCGACAACTCCACTGCCGGCCGTGTTGCTTCCACCGAGCTGGCCATCGCTGACGGCTACAACGTCATCGTGATGCCGGGCTATGCCTTCGGCGGCACCATCGTTGAGGTCGCTCCGCAGTACCCCGATGTGAAGTTCATCGCGCTGGACGTCGCCAAGGGCGATCTGCTCGAGGCTGCTGTTGCCAACGCCGGTGAGACCTACGACTACAACCCCGACAACTGGAACCTCGCTGACTACGTCGACCTGAGCAACGTTTACTGCGCTGTTTATCAGGAAGAGCTCTGCGGCTACATGGCCGGTTACGCTGCTGTCAAGCTGGGCTACAAGAGCCTCGGCTTCCTGGGCGGCATGGCTGTTCCCGCCGTTATCCGCTATGGCTACGGCTTCGTGCAGGGCGTTGACGCTGCGGCTGCCGATCTGGGCCTGTCCGACGTCACTGTGAAGTACGTCTATGGCGGTCAGTTCTTCGGCGATGCTGACATCACTGCTGTTATGGATACCTGGTATGCAAACGGCACTGAGGTCGTCTTCGCCTGCGGCGGCGGCATCTACACCTCCGCTGTTGACGCTGCCAAGAAGGCGAACGGCAAGGTCATCGGCGTTGACGTTGACCAGGCTGGCGTGATTGCAAACTATGCGGGTGTTGACGGCCTGACCGTTACCTCCGCGATGAAGGGTCTGTACCCCGCTACTTACGACACGCTGAACGACGTCATCATCAACGGCAACTGGGCAAACTATGTTGGCAAGATCGCAACGCTGGGCCTCGTCTCCGCGGACGATCCCGAAGCGAACTACGTTCAGATCCCGATGGGCGAGGGTACGCAGTGGTCCGACAGCTTCACGCAGGACGACTACAAGGCGATGGTCGCTGATATGTACAACGGCGTCATCACCGTCAGCAACGACATCAGCAAGACCGCTTCTGACTTCGCAACCGTCATCACGGTCGACGATCAGGGCGCGATCAAGGGCTAATTCGTTCGAACTGACAATCAAGTCCTAATAAAAGGGGGACGGACAACAGTCCGTCCCCTCTTTCTATATCAGATATTTCCCATCAAGGAGGAATCGCCATGGGTAAGACCATCGGCATTTTAGGCGGCATGGGACCGCTTGCAACGGCGGATTTGTTCCGCAAGATCACGCTTCTGACAGATGCAGCCTGCGACAACGAGCACATCCGCGTCTATATCGATTCCAACGCTCGCATTCCAGACCGCACGGCAGCGATTTTGTCCGGCGGGCCGGATCCTGTGCCGGAAATGGCCTCGGCTCTGCGCTCGTTGGAGCGCTGCGGCGCGGACTGCGTTATCATGCCGTGCAACACCGCGCATTATTTCCTTCCCCGCCTGCAGGCCATGACAAGCCTGCCGTTTCTCAGTATGCTCGAGGCTACGGCGAAGACATGCGCAAAGGATTTTCCCGGCCAGACCGCTGCAATCCTCGCAACGAAGGGCACGCTTGCAACCGGCCTTTATGAAAAGGCGCTGAATGCACAGGGCGTGCACTGTCTTGTGCCGGACGAAGGCGAGCAGGATGTGCTGATGCACCTGATCTACGATGTTGTGAAGGCATCCAAGCCGCTTGAACCGGAGCAGGGTGCATGGCAGGCGCTTCTGGACGGACTTCGCGCGCGCGGCGCGGACTATTTTATCCTCGGCTGCACGGAATTGCCTATTATCGCCGATACTTTGCCGCAGCCCGGGCCATTCGTTGACCCGACGGCAGAGCTTGCGAAGGCTGCTATCCGCATCTGCGGCCACAAAGTCAAGGGCGAATGAACCGGCAAACAGACAACAGGCTTCCCATCGAACGGGTTCGATGGGAAGCCTGTTTTTGCTGTGAATAAGCACCATATTACAGCGTGAGCGTATGGTATACGTCGCCGGAAAGCGTTTTCCACTGAAAAACGCCGTCTTCCAGCGTCAGATAGCCGCGTGCAGAGCCGTTTTTCGGAATGGAGACAGAGCCGGGGTTCAAATAGAGGTTTTCCTCGCCGAACGGCTCCCACGCGGGTACATGTGTATGGCCGTGCAGGAGAATATCGCCGGGGCAGAGCGGCGGCAGGTGCGCGGTGTTGTAGACGTGGCCGTGCGTGGCGTAGATCAGCCGGTTTCCAACCGGGAAGATGCTGTAATCGGCCAGAATCGGGAAGTTCAGCACCATCTGGTCAACCTCCGTGTCGCAGTTGCCGCGGACGCAGAAGAGCCGGTCTCGCCGTTCGTTGAGCATGGCCAGCACCTGTTTGGGGGCATATTCGTCCGGCAGATCGTTGCGCGGGCCGTGGTAGAGAATGTCACCCAGAAGCAGGAGTCGGGCTGCTCCTTCCCGGTTAAACGCGGAAAGCAGGTCACGGCAATAGCCTGCCGCGCCGTGGATATCCGATGCAATCATGAGTTTCATAAGCAGTCCCTCCTCAGCGTTTTGCGAGATCCTTTACGACCTCACCCGCAATGATCAGCCCTGCCACAGACGGTACGAAAGCCGTGCTGCCTGGGATATCGCGGCGTTCGGTACACTTGTGCTTGGCGCCCGGCGGGCAGATGCAGTGGCTGCGGCAGCTGATGGACATGTCTTCAATGGGCCTGGTCGGAATTTCGTCAGAATAGACGACCTTCAGATGCTTCACGCCGCGCTTTCTGAGCGCCGTGCGCATCACGCGCGCCAGCGGGCAGCCGCTGGTCTTGTAGATATCGGCTACGCGAAAGCGGGTCGGGTCGAGTTTGTTGCCCGCGCCCATGCAGCTGATGATGGGGACGCCCGCCTTCTGCGCCTCCAGAACCAGCGTGACCTTGGCTGTTACGGTATCGACGGCATCGACCACATAGTCGTACGTCGAAAAATCAAACTGATCCGCCGTCTCCGGCAAATAGAAGCACTGGTGCACGCGCACATCGCAGTCCGGGTTGATCTCCAGAATGCGGTCGCGCATGACCTCAACCTTGTATTTGCCGACGGTCTTGCGTGTGGCAATGATCTGCCGGTTGAGGTTCGTCAGGCAGACCTTGTCGTCATCGACAAGATCAAACGCGCCGACACCGCTGCGCACAAGCGCTTCACAGACATAGCCGCCCACGCCGCCGATGCCGAACACGGCCACATGCGCACCCTTCAGCTTTTCCATGGCCTCCGCGCCGAGCAGAAGCTGCGTTCTCGAAAATTGATTGAGCATAAGTCCCTCGATTACATATAGAAGTTATAGGCTTATCATAAAGACAGGACTACACACTGTCAAGGGATTTGCAGCGCTTTTGGGCAGATTTGTGAAAATAAACCGTGACATTTGGCGCGCTTTCGTTTAAACTGAAAGTAAGCAGGTACGCGGAAGCGTCCGCGCATCACAAACAAAAAGGGGAGAATCGTTTTGAAGGAACGCTATAAGCCTTTGCTGACGCCGTGGAAGATCGGCAAGGTCGAGATCAAGAACCGCATCGTGCTCA
>OIWQ01004696.1_pt1 | contig 10703 bp, 10 predicted proteins | sample 1587571 | NCBI WGS metagenome assembly OIWQ01 (sample SAMEA3888910, study PRJEB22519) | human gut metagenome | biome: human gut; feature: human-associated habitat; material: faeces | place: Denmark | collected 2010 | reverse complement strand
CAGGTGATAAAAGAAAATGACCTCTTGCGCTATTCCTCTGTCATGCGGGCAGTTGCGACATGGACAGGACTGATCGCAAGCGAGGAAAGTAAAATTGACAGGATCCAGAAAAAGCAACTGTTATCCATAGACACTTATCTGCATGATGAAAAAGCCAGAAAAGAAGTACTTGCAGGCGAGGATGCCATGCAGATCTATCTGGCTCTGTGGAGCTATGGATTTTTCGATCTGGATGAGGCGTGCGCTGTTATGAATAAGCTGGCGCTAACCGGCAGCAGGCATCAGAGAATGGTTTTCGGCATGTATATCAAGTCTATGAATCTTGGCATGGTATACGCCCATAAAGTGGCAAAGACATTTATCCGGCAGTTTTCGGATGAAATGGATACCATGACCGTTATGCTGCCAAGCTTTATGCCGGATTTCGCGTCTTATATGAATGAACTGGTCTATGAGGAGGGGAAACGCTACAGTGGCGTGCTCCGGGAAAAGACATATGCGGAGGTGGAGAAATACTTTGACAGCAGACAGGAATGCCAGGAAATCTATGATATTCTGGAAGATATTCTTGCACGTATTCCGAAAAAACGGCTGGAGATCGATCCATGCGTATTTCCATGGAATGCAGAATATCTTGACCGCTCGGATGTGATCATGCGTCTTGCCATCTGTGCAAGTGCCCTCCGTGATGAGGATAAGATCACGCATATTGCAGAGATGCTGCAGGAGATAGATATTTCCCACTACAGCAGGGATACACTGTTGCTTCTTTTGGTCAGAGAACCTGCAAATGACAGACAGAGAGAAATACTGGTAGATGCGGTTGCGGATAAAGAGACGTATACGCGACAGAAAGCTGCAAAGCTGGTCAGCGCCATGGAACTTTCAAAGGCAGATTATGCAAGACTTGAGGGAATGCTGAAGTATAAAAAATCTGATATCCGGGAAACTGTATTATCCATCCTTTACAAGCTGGATGGAACAGAGATGGAGCAGATGATCTGCAGACTGCTTACTGACGCAAAAGAGGAAAAGAGAACAGCAGGACTGGATATTCTTCTGCAGCTTAAAAATGATGACAAAAGACAGAACTTGTTTACAGCATGTGCAGGTTGTATGGATGAAATGGAGCAGAAGGGGATCAAAGTTTCCACGAAGGAACAGATCCTGATCCGGGAGATCCGAAATGAGACAGAGGACAAAGCAGGTGCTGCACAAGGCTATGGGCTGTATGATGTAAATGCGGACTATACGCCTGTATTTGATGCGGATTATCTGGCAGAATGCAGGGAATTTTATAACAGATATTTTCCGGACAGCGGGATTACCACAAGGAAACTTGCAGGAAGTGCAGGTAAGCTGGCAGGAACTCTTCTGAAGGTGAAGGACAGAATATTAAACGGAGCAAAGGCTGGAATAACAGATCCGGGAGAAATCCTGCGGAAGCTGGATGCCCTCATTGATGCCCATAAATATGATGAATATGAAAACAGAAATGGGGAAATCTGTATGCTTGGCGAACAGCCGGGGATGACGAAAGCATCATATTGGAAGACCTGTGGCTGGATTTTTATGAAAAGACAATACAGACTCCGGAAGTATGTATGCAGGCTTATGTATATTTACAGGGATATAACAATGATAAGGAAGATTTTAAAAAGTACTGTGAGAGCTTTGTGGCAGACCTGTTTGGGCGGCAGTATACAGGGGAGAGGGTTAGCCTTGGCTACATTGCGCACATCAGAGCAGTCATCAGTTATCTGTATCAGAAATTTGTACCGGACAGTGATGAGAGAAAGCTGGCTGTGGTTGCAGCGGACTACCTTTTAAGCCGGAAGGAGGACCTGATCTATACATTCCGGGGGAAAAAGCGCAGAAATAATTTTATGGAAGAAACAGAGGAACGGGAGACATTGTGCCACCGGAGCGTGCTGACGCATGAACAGATCATGATACTGGCAGGCAGGATCTCACCTGCCCACAGCGGTGGCGGAAAGGTACCGGATGCAGGTTCTGCGGAGGCTGCTTATAAAGAGGAAATATTTGTCAGGTTGTTCCCATACAACTATGCGCTGGCAAAGGCGCATGATTTCCGAATACTGGCGGATGTGATCAATGAACCGGGATATCATTACTGGGTACATAGCTGGAATATAATGGAAATACCGAGTCTTTCCACTTATATTGCGGCGCACAATCATGGGCTGATCAGCCGGGATTATATGTACAAGATGGCTTTTGAGGGCAATCCACTGGATAAGAGCCTGGAATGTGTATCGAATGTGATGCAGTATATTACAGAACACGACAGACAACGGCAAATCAGAGGCTATGAATGGAAATGGGGCTGGGCAGAAAGAAAACGAATGGACAGCGTGAAACAGATCCTGCTCCATGCGCCGTCCGGAAATCTGACTGAAAAGGATCAGACATGTCTGGAGATCGCCAAAAAGCTTTATACAGATATGTCGGCGCTTGTAATGGAAGCAGAGCTGACAAGAGGAGATACAGAGACAGAATTTTCACCATATGTATATGGACTGAAACGCGTATACGGAGCAGCGTATTTTGTCAGAATACTGGCTGCACTCGGTAAGGAAACGCTGGAGAGATCTACCTATTTTAGCGGCAGTTATACATATGGCAGGCGGCAGAAGGTCAGCAAGAAGAACAGCCTGTCGCATCTGCTGCAGGTTTGTATGCCTGATGTGAATGACAATGCGGATACGCTGCGGTCTTATCTGAACGGAACGGATATCAGTGAAGCGCGTTTGATCGAGGCTGCTATGTATGCACCGGAATGGATCGACATTGTCGGAGCATATCTTGGCTGGGATGGATTTACGGCCGGCTGCTATTATTTCATGGCGCATATGAATGAAATGTTTGATGATAAGAGAAAGGCAATGATCGCCAGATATACGCCGCTTGAGGTGGATGAACTGAATGCGGGTGCTTTTGATAAGAAGTGGTTTACAGAGGTATATGAAAAGCTGGGGGATCAGCGCTTCCAACTCATATACAAGGCTGCAAAATACATATCAGACGGCGCGAAACATATAAGAGCCAGAAAATATGCAGATGCCGCACTTGGTAAATATGAAGAAGAAAAGCTGTTTGCCGAGATCGAGGCAAAGAGAAACAAAGATCTCCTCATGGCGGTCGGGATTTTGCCGATTGAAAAGGAGGCACAGATCAAAGACAGGTATCTGTTTTTGCAGAAATTCAAAAAGGAAAGTAAGCAGTTTGGCGCCCAGCGGCGTGCAAGCGAGGCGGCTGCAGTTGAGATAGCCATGCGCAACATGGCAGTAAGCGCCGGCTATCAGGATGTGACAAGGCTTATTCTGCGCATGGAGGGGCTGGTGGCGCAGGAAATGGCGGAATATTTCAAACCGCATGAAGTCGGCGAACTGTCCATATGGCTGGAAATGGAAGAGGGCGGCAAATGTGCGGTCATTTGTGAAAAGAATGGCAGGCAGCTCAAGAGTGTTCCGGCAAAGAGCAGGAAAGATCCGTATGTGCTGGAACTGACAGATGCCAAAAAGCAGCTGACAGAGCAGGCAAGGCGTACAAAGGCTATGCTGGAAGCCACAATGGAGAGCCAGGAGACTTATGCATATTCGGAAATAAAAGGAATGCTGGAAAATCTGGTCGTACACGATATGGTCGCTGCGCTGGTGTTCAAAACAGAGGATGACATACTTGGTTTTGCTGCAGAAGCTACATTTTATGTACCGGCAGAGGATGGAGAACTGCAGGCAATGCAGCTTGCGGATGATGCAAAGATGACTGTGGCGCATCCGTTCCAGATGTATACGGCGGGCAAATGGCATATGCTCCAGAAGTATGTATTTGATCATCAGATCATACAGCCGTTTAAACAGGTATTCAGGGAATTGTATGTAAAAACAGAAGAAGAACTGAATATGGAACATTCCCTCCGCTATGCGGGCAATCAGATCCAGACGAAGAAAACGCTGGGCTGTTTGAAAGCAAGACATTGGGTGGCAGATATCGAAGATGGTCTGCAGAAGGTATATTACAAAGAAAATATCGTGGCAAGGATCTATGCGCTGGCAGACTGGTTCTCACCATCCGATATAGAAGCTCCGACGCTGGAATGGGTTGTATTTACAGACAGAAAAACGGGAAAAGATCTGAAACTGAAGGAAATCCCGGATATTTTGTTTTCCGAGGTAATGCGGGATGTGGATATGGCTGTCAGCGTGGCGCATGCGGGCGGTGTGGATCCGGAGACCTCTCACTCTACGGTGGAAATGCGAAAGGCGATCGCAGAGTTTACAATGCCATTATTCCGACTGACTAATGTGACTTTCACAAAGAACCATGCTGTGATAGAAGGAAAACGCGCAAATTATACGGTTCATCTCGGAAGTGGTGTGGTGCATCAGGAGGCAGGACCGATGATCAATGTACTTCCGGTTCATTCGCAGAGGCGCGGACGAATTTTCCTGCCATTTGTGGATGATGATCCAAAGACGGCAGAGGTGCTGACGAAGATCTTATTCTTTGCGGAGGATGAAAAGATCAAGGATCCGTACATACTGGAGCAGATACAGTAGTAGACGTGGCAGTCGTAATAAAAAAGGAAGATAATACAGTAAGCAATCTTTTGCACGGGCGACCGAGATTTATCGCTCGCTTGCCAGTCGGAGCGTCCACCACGCTTTTTGGTGGCCGGAGACTGTGCAAATACGAGCAGATAAATCGCAGGGTAGCCGGGCGTGATTGCGTCTGTATTATCTTCCTGCTTTTTATATAGTATGCTCTTTTACGTTATTCAAAGCTCTCCACATAATCCCGGATCCGTTTAAAATCCCCGGAATAGATCATGCCAAGCAGCTTGTCCAGCGTGCGCAGGGATTTCAGAAGCTGCTCTTTTGTGATGATGCCCGCTTCCTCTGCGTCGGCAAGCTCGTCCAGATCCACAACTTTTACAAAACCATCGGGATAGATCAGGACATCAGCCAGAAGATCGATCACCGTCAGAGAAGATTTATCCTCATTCCAGCTGTGCGTGATAATATCAATGTACCAGTAAAGCAGCCTGCCATCCTCATAATAGAATTTGCTGACCTTGATACCATGCTCCAGAAAATAACAGGAAATACCGTGGTGCAGGTCTTTTTTCGGATGGAGCGCCGACCATGTTGTGACCAGGCGGTTGTTCTCAAAGGAAACAATATGGTCATTTTTCAATAAAATACATTCATCCGGAATAATCCGTTTACGATAGAGAGAGAATTCTTTCATAGAGGTTCTCCTTATATGGCTCTGACAGGAACCTCGCTCATGCAAAATCTGCTTCGCAGATGAGTGAGGCTGCATCATGCATCTTCGATGCATGACATTTCGGGAACATCCGCCGGTCAAAATCGCCTTCGGCGACGGCGGATGCTACATCATGCATCTGCGATGCATGACATTAATTACACAAATCGTACTCTGCGCAGTACAAAAAGTCAATGAGAAGAAAGAAAATAAAATGAGGAAAATGTACAGTGCGCAGATATGACAAAAAATAAGAAAACAGAACTCTAAAGAAAAAATTAAAATGGGTATTTTGGTAGACAGTCCGAAAAAAAATGAGTATAATGTAAAGCAGTTCGATCAGGATGAGGTGTAAATTGAAAAATCCGAAAAAGCAGAAAAAAAACGGATATGACAGAAGCGTATACCGGTCACTTGCGATGATCACACAGTTTGGCATCAATATGCTCGTGCCGATCGTGCTTTGCGGCGGTGCGGGGATGTATCTGGACAAGCTTTTAGGCACTTCATTTTTATCGGTCATCCTGTTTTTTGTCGGTGCCTTAGCCGGTTTTCGGAATATTTATATTTTTGCGATGCGCACGGCCGGGGATGATTCCGGGCGGAAGAAGCGCAGAGCCGATGTAAAGGCGCACAGGACCGACAGGACGCCGCAGGATGACGATCCTTCCGGGGACCGCTGAATGACAGTGCCATCAGGGCAGGCGGTTTCTGTGCGGCAGAGAGAACAGTTTGAGGGAGAAACGGAGCAAACATGCAGAAATTAAAAAACTGGTTAAACGGTTTAAGTGATGTACTGCCGGATCTTCTGATCGGTATTTTGTTATATGGCGTGGTCTGTGAGGCAGTTGGTCTTATTTTTGTAAAAGACCGTTTATTTTACAGTATCGGTCTTCTTACCGGTATTTTATGTGCCATGTGCATGGCAGTCCATATGGCGTGGTCGCTGAATATGGCACTGGATCTGGGCGAAAGCGGTGCGGTGAAGAAGATGCAGCTGCATAATCTGCTCAGATACGGGATCGTCGTTGTGGTGATATTTGCTTTATGGCTTTCCGGTATCGGAAATCCGGTCGTAGCCTTTTTAGGCATCATGGGTTTGAAAGTAGCGGCGTATTTACAGCCGTTTACTCATAAATTATTCAGGAGGTGAATGTATGGGTCAGGGTATTTTGTTATCCGCAGATCAGGAAGTAGATTTCATGGTACATGGCGTCTTTTCCTATAAGTGGTTTGGTCATACCGTGTGGATAACAACAACACATGTATGTGTCCTCATTGTATTTTTGATTCTTGGCATTTTTGCATTATGTGCCAATCGTGCAATGAAGCATGCAAGTGATGTGCCGACAGGCTTCCAGAATGTTGTGGAGATCATTGTGGAAATGCTGGACAATATGGTAAAAGGTACCATGGGCAAAAGTGCATCAAAGTTTGCCAATTACATCGGAACCATATTTATCTTTATTTTCATCAGCAATATTTCCGGACTATTGGGGCTCCGGCCACCGACAGCGGATTATGGAGTGACGCTTCCGCTTGGTGTTATGACTTTTGCAATCATTCATTTTAACAAATTCAAGTATCAGAAGGTCAGCGGAGTCATTAAAGGATTATGTGAGCCGTGGCCGTTCTGGGCACCAATCAATATCATTGGTGATGTGGCTGTTCCGATTTCCTTGTCACTTCGTTTGTTCGCAAACGTGCTTTCCGGAACTGTCATGATGGCGCTGGTTTATGGACTGCTGAAATGGTTTGCCGTTTTCTGGCCGGCAGCGCTGCATGTTTATTTTGATTTATTCTCAGGAGCAATCCAGACATATGTATTTTGTATGTTGACAATGACATATGTAGCGGATGCGATTGGGGACAATTAAAGAAAGTTATTCATTTCAATTAAGGAGGAAACAAAACATGGAATTTAACACAAACTTTATCTTAGGCTGTTCAGCAATCGGTGCCGGTCTGGCAGTTATCGCCGGTATCGGACCTGGTGTAGGTCAGGGTATTGCAGCAGGTCACGCAGCAGCAGCTGTAGGTAGAAATCCGGGCGCAAAATCCGATATTACAGGTACCATGCTTCTTGGACAGGCAGTTGCCGAGACAACAGGTCTTTACGGCTTACTTATTGCTATGCTGTTATTATTCGTAAAACCGTTAGCAAAATAAAGACCTTCGGGACAAATCATGAAAGGAGGCTAATGGCTTGAATACGATACTAAGTACGACCTTCGTACTGGCAGAAAGCGAAGCAGGTATGACAAGATTATTTGATCTTGACTGGCAGCTTTTGCATGATGCGTTTCTGATGATCATTGCGATCTTTGCATTATTTCTGTTTCTGTCCCATTTCCTGTTTAATCCGGTCAGAAAGTTCTTATCAGACAGACAAAGCCGTATTGCGGATGATATTGAGACCGCACAGACAGAAAAGGCAGATGCTATCGCACTGAAGGAAGATTATGAAAACCGCATCCGCGACATTGACAAGCAGGCGGAAGAAATCTTAAGTGCAGCAAGACAGAAAGCACTGGCAAATGAAGCGGATATCGTTGCAAAAGCAAAAGAAGAAGCAGCCCGTATCATTGCGAGAGCAAATGCGGAAGCTGAACTTGAAAAGAAGAAAGCAGCGGATGATGTGAAGAAGGAAATGATCCAGATCGCGTCTGCAATGGCAGGTAAGGTTGTGGCAGCTAACATTGATACAACAGTAAGCGACGGCCTGATTGACGAGACATTAAAGGAAATAGGTGAAAGCACATGGCTAAGCTAGTATCCCAGACATACGGAGAAGCGTTGTTTGAACTGGCAAATGAGCAGGATAAGATTGATGTCTTTACAGAGGAGATCGATGTCATATCCGAGGTGCTTGCCCAAAATCCGGACTTCTCCAAATTAATGAATCATCCAAAGATCGATAAAGAAAACAAGCTGGAAATTGTCGACAATGTCTTTTTGGGACGGATCGACAAGGAGCTGGTTGGCTTTTTGAGACTGCTCGTCACGAAAGGACGTTATGCGGATCTTGACAGCATCCTGCAGTATTTTCGGAATGCAGTCAAGGAAGAAAAAGGCATTGGTGTAGCCTATGTCAAAAGTGCCGCCGCACTTTCCGACCGGCAGAAAAAACAGATCGAAGAAAAGCTTCTTGAAACGACAAAATATACCGCTATGGAGATGCACTACAGCACAGATGCAGCTATCATCGGCGGTCTTGTGATCCGTATCGGGGATCATGTCGTGGACAGCAGTATTGCAACGAAGCTTAATGAGCTGAAAAAACAGCTTATGAAAATTCAGCTGGCATAGCCGGCTAGTATTTAGAAAGGAACAGAAAGATCCATGAATTTAAGACCAGAAGAAATAAGTTCAGTGATTAAGGATCAGATCAAGAGATATGCGTCAGAGCTTGAAGTATCGGAAGTCGGTACTGTTATTCAGGTAGCAGACGGTATTGCACGTGTGCATGGTCTTATCATGGATCATATTACTCTTCGGTTGTCAGAATACAGGGGAAAAAGAGATCGTGATCATATCCACCAATGATATACACGGGAGAATCGAACAATTCCCAAAACTGGCCACTTTCGTGGAACAAATAAAGGCAAAACATCCAAACGTGATTCTAGTGGATGCCGGGGATCGATTCACGGGGAACCCGTACGTGGACCATGCAAAAGAAAAGGGACTACCTGTTATCTCATTAATGAACGACCTAGGTTACGAGGTCGGAACGCTAGGAAATCACGAGTTCGATTTCGGACAAAAAACTCTTCGGGCCAGAATAAACGACGCAACCTTCCCGATCGTCTGCGCTAACATCAATTCCTCCCGGGGAGAACTCGACAGTATCCCTCCTTATTATATTATCAAGAAAGACGGTATTAGACTCGGTTTTCTAGGCCTTGTACAAACGGGGGCTGACCATATACCAAGCGTCAACCCGGAACAATTGAAGGACATCACTTTCGACCATTATCTCGATAAGGTAGCGGATTACAGGTCACTAAAGCAACAATGTGACGTACTAATCGGTCTCACGCACCTTGGGGTTGACGAGGACTCCACCCTAGCCACACGAATGCCGGAACTGGATATAATCATCGGGGGACATTCCCATACCCTCTTAAAAACCCCGAAAGAAGTAAATAATGTCATGATCGGTCAAACAGGCCTCAAATTGCAATATGCCGGTCTGACCATATTAAAATTCAAACAAGGCAAGCTCTCGGAACGCTCTTACCAATCCTGCTTGATTGACACGATTACACGGATTGATTCTTCCATGACACAAAAAGTTAAATATTTCATTGATCAACCCAAGTTTAAAGAAGTGATCGGGGCAACCTCTCTCCCATTCAAATCTCAAGAGAGCATCGGAAACATCGTGACAGATGCAATGACACACTCAACGGCATCCGATTTTGCCTTTTACAATCAAGGCGGCATTCGTCTTTCCGAACTTCCCCAAGGAAACATCACACTAGAAACCATTCTCTCCATAGAACCTTTCGGTAACCATATTGTCATTCACGAATTGTCTTTGAGCGATATAAAAACATTAATACTCAATCATTTCAATCAAGAAGACCGCATAATAGACCTGTATGTATCACCCGGAAGTTACACGATTGTCCAAGACGAACAAGGAAAAGGAACAGATGTCATTTTTAAAGACCGTAACGGCAGACCACTCGTCAAGAAAGCCACGTATAAAGTTGCATTAAATAACTATGTAAGTGTCGAATATGACTTCCCAGGTAAAGGGAAAGGGCTACACACAGACATTTCAGTAGTAAATGCCATGATTGATTTCATCCGGACAAACACACCTCTCTCCCCGACAGACAAACGCACTTATCTATCATCAGTTAAATAACACAATCGCAAGGTAGGCCTCACACGGTGCAGGAGTTAAACATTTTCCTCTATTTTAAAAAACGTTCAATAAATGATACATTAAAAAAAGGATGCCGGATAATTATCTAAACACAAGTCCTTTAATGCAGATTACTGACAATCAGTATATATTAAAAATGAACATTGTTTTTTGAACATTCAATATTTTTACTACATTTGAGATCAATAAATGAACGTTTTATGATATTACAACAAATGTTGTAATGCCATTTACCTGTATGGATTGAGTGATATTTCCCCGGGCGGGAAGTGCGATAAAATCTTGGAATGGGCGAGAAAGAGATAATAAAAGCGATACTTGAAGGTGACCAGAAAGCCTTTAAGTTATTGGTTGACACCTATCAGGTGATGGTTGTCAACACTTGTCATGCTTTCATACACGATCGGGATGAGGCGGAAGACATTGCCCAGGACGTGTTTATCCAAGTCTTCGAATCTTTAGGTAAATTCCGGTTTGAAAGTAAATTATCCACGTGGCTATACCGGATAGC
>OIWQ01004695.1_pt1 | contig 10703 bp, 11 predicted proteins | sample 1587571 | NCBI WGS metagenome assembly OIWQ01 (sample SAMEA3888910, study PRJEB22519) | human gut metagenome | biome: human gut; feature: human-associated habitat; material: faeces | place: Denmark | collected 2010 | reverse complement strand
TTTGTGGTTGAAGTATCGAAGAAAGTAAAACGAACTTCGTGCCAGTGTGAAACTGTTACCGGAAGCGATTGCGCTGATTGAAAAATATCATAGTGAGGATAGGGACACCCTGTTCCCTTTGCTGCATTGGTCAAATCTCAGACGACACATGAAAGCGTTGGCGGCACTGGCAGGCATCAAGGATGATTTGTGCTACCATCAGGCGAGGCACAGCTTCGCCTCGCTGATTACGCTTGAAGCAGGCGTGCCGATAGAAACCATCAGCAGGATGCTGGGACATTCCGACATTTCCACAACACAGGTCTATGCCCGTGTCAGCCCGAAGAAACTTTTCGAGGATATGGACAAGTTCATAGAAGCCATCAAAGATTTTCAATTAATTCTTTAATACAGAAAACGATATGCGAAGTACATTTTCACTTTTACCCTACATTAACCGCAGCAAAGTAAAGGCTGACGGTACGACCGCCATACTCTGCCGCATAACCATTGACGGCAAACAGACTGCCATCAGTACGGGGATTTATTGCCGGCCGGAAGAATGGAACAGCAAGAAAAACGAGATTAAATCCGTAAGGGAAAATAACCGCTTACGAGAATATTTACGACTGACAGAGGAATCCTACAATGAGATACTGAAATCGCAAGGCGTGGTCAGTGCCGAGATTTTGAAGAACCACATATCCTTGAACAACATCCATCCGACCACTCTTCTACAGATGGGTGAATGGGAACGTGAACGGTTGAAGAAGCATTCCGAGGAAATAGACTCGACTTCTTCCTATCGAAGTTCAATGTATTATCAGAAATACCTGACGGATTTTCTTACGTCCATCGGTAAAAAGGACATTCCCCTTGAAGAAGTGACGGAGGATTTCGGTAAGTCCTACAAAGCCCACTTGAAGAAATGCAAGAACTTCGGGGTTTCCCAGACCAACCATTGCCTGCGTTGGCTGAACCGCCTGTTGTACCTTGCAGTCGATAAGGAGATTCTTCGTGTAAATCCCTGTGAGGACTTGGAGTATGAGACAAAGCCGGAAGCAAGGCACAGGTACATCAGCCGTGAGGAGTTCAAGAAGATACTTTCCACACCGATGTATGACAAGCGTATGGAACTGGCAAGACGGGCTTTCATATTTTCCACCCTGACGGGACTGGTGTATGTGGACATCAAACTTCTTTATCCCCACCATATCGGAACAAACGCTGATGGCAGACGGTACATCCGCATCAACCGCAAAAAGACAAAGGTGGAGGCATTCATACCCTTACATCCCATAGCGGAGCGGATATTGTCGCTGTATAACACGACCGATGACGAGAAGCCCGTGTTTCCTCTTCCCAACCGTGATGCCCTATGGTTTGAGGTTCATGAATTGGGAATAACCATAGGAAAAGAGGAAAACTTGACCTATCACCAAAGTCGGCACAGCTTCGGCACTTTTTTGATTTCGGCGGACATACCGATTGAGAGTATCGCCAAGATGATGGGACACTCCAATATTAGGACGACACAGGGATATGCACGGATAACCGATGATAAAATTTCCAAAGATATGGACAAACTGATGGAGCGAAGAAAGGAAATATCGGCTGGCGAAAAGAAGAAATAGCAAATAATCATCATAAAATAAAGGGATTATGAGCAGAGGTATAATTACAATCAGTGATACGGGTGCAGTCACCATGCCGACCGCACCCGTATGGATGATGCAATTTGAGATTGCCGACCTGTTCGGGGTGTTCTCGTGCGATGTCCGCAAGACGATACGGGCAATCTATAAGAACAATGAACTGAATGAAGCCGATACGATGCGATATGTCAGGCAACCGGATGGTATCAGCTATGACGTTTACAACCTTGAAATGGTTATAGCCATTGCATTCAGGATATGCAGTAAAGAAAGTGCTTTGTTCAGACGGTTTATAATAAATGAAATCAGCACCATTAAGAAAGCTACACCGATTACACTATTTGTTGCCAGCGTCAGAGGTAATAACCGATGGTATAATTGAGGTTCATCCCGTCAGCCACCTGTTTCCGTTGCCACACGTTTGAAAGGCATCCGACAACGAAAAATAAGCAACTGACGGGTAAAGAGCAGAAAAGGAACGGCTTACAGACGAAGCGCAGTATTGACACTTCATCCGTAAGCCGTTCCTTTTTTCTTTTTGTCGAAAGTCTATTGCTGCCGCAATACAGGGCATACGGCAAACTGCACTCCTTCAAGAAAAATCAAGTTATCCTTTGTCGGTAGGCGGAGCGGTAGCCGTCATTCAGCATCCGTTCGATGTCGGATTCACGGTAGAGGATTTTACCGCCCAACTGGATATAGGCGATACGCCCTTCATTGCGGTAGTCCTGAAGTGTCCGGCGGCTCACCTTCAGCCGTGCCGACACCTCCTTGTCAGTGAAGAAACGCTCACCGCCCAATGTCGGGCGGTAGTTGACGGTCAGGTGCTCTACATTATCAAGCAGTCGGTCAAGACTGCCCATAAAGTGGATTATCCACTCGTTGTCTTTATTAATCAGTTCGTTCATATTACTTTGGATTTAGTGGAATTATTGTTGTTACTCTATTTAGTTATCAGATAGTCCTGCCTTTGAACTTCGCTTCCTTTCTTCTATCCTCCACAACGGAGACAATGAACTCCACGTCTTCGGGACGGTAATACGTCTTGTGGTTTATCTGTGAATAAGCCAGCGTGCCGTTATCCCGAAGCGTCTGTAACGTGCGAGGGCTGATGTTGAGCATACGGCACACGTCCTGATTATCCATCCATTCGCTCATTTTCTTTTCCCCGTGCCGATGGCAGATGGCATCCATACGGCTGACGAAACGGTCGAACTTGGCGACCATTGCCTCAAAGGTCTTTCTTTCAATTGATACGATTTCCATATTCTCCTTCTTTTAATTGTTACTGTTTCTTTTGCCACAAAGAAATACATTATCCGCTGTCATGCAATGGATTTTCAAAAAGTGGCAGCGTGTTGCGCCGATACGGTAGTCATTGTCCGGGGTACTGCTTGCCGATTATCTGTGAGCAAGCCGGTGGAATACGATTTCCGTTCAGCCTCTAATTCCCATTTTTTATAAAGAAGCCACAGCCAAAATAAGGGCTTAATTTAAAATAGCCCCCAATCGTACCTTTGTCCTTTCAGCTATTCATATCCGGCAAATCGGTGAAGTCCGCACCGATTTATCATTCTCCATAAAGCAAAACCGTACAAAAATGCCTAAGAAAATCCAAGTGTTTGACTGACTGCATTAAAGCACCTTACTTCGCTCCCGATAATCGGTCGAGGTATAGACCAAGACCACATTCAATAACTTAATCAATTTGTTTTTACAATGAAAAAAGAACCAAACATTACAGAGCGTCAAGCTCGTGAAATCGTGGAAAAAATGGGGCGCAGGGAACCCTACACCTCCAAGTCGATAGACGACTTCTACAGGAGTATCGGTCTGGAACCGGAGGAGCCTGAACAGTCCGGCAAGACCGTCACGGAAGAAGCAGAAATTCCTATGGCAGATGAATCGTCAGGAGTGGCGACCGGAGAAGCGGAAATGCCACAGAAGCGCATCAGCAGCAAACAGCGCAAGCTGTCTTTGGATGAGTACCGCACCACCTATCTCAAAGTTCCCAAGATTATCAACCGCAAGCCTGTGTTCGTCAGTGAGACGGTGCGTGACGAGCTGGACAGGGTTGTCCGCTACCTCGGAGGAAAGAGCATGAGTGCATCCGGATTTATAGAGAACCTTGTCCGCCTGCACCTCGATGCCTACCGGAATGACATCGAGCAATGGCGCAAACTCTGATGGGATTACGGTGGAACAGGTTGAGCCGTTGGATGTACTCCATCGGTTCGACCGATACACAAAGTGAGTTATTACACTCGGAAATCAATCCGACAGGTGGAGGATTTTTGTGTCCTCAAAGACACAGCAAGGTATGTTTTCAGTTACTCGGATGTTCCGGAGTAACTGAAAACCCTTGCACCGCTGTGGGCAGAATTATCCTCCGAAGTCGGATAATTTCGAGGTTCTTTAATCAAAGATTAAACAGTGAACAAACCATAAAATTGAAAGAATAAGAAGCATGAAAAAGAACAACAAGTATGGGAGAAATCCCAAGTTGAACCCGAAGACGCACTGCGTGATGGTGCGCTTCGACGATGTGGAATGGAACAGGTTTCTCACGATGTATGAGGAATCGCAGGTGTATGCGAAAGCCGTTTTTCTCAAGGCGCACTTCTTCGGGCAGAAGTTCAAGGTGCTGAGGGTGGACAAGACGATGATGGACTACTACACCAAGCTGTCGGACTTCCACGCCCAGTTCCGGGCGATAGGCACGAACTACAACCAAGTAGTGAAAGAACTACGCTGCCATTTTTCGGAGAAGAAGGCGATGGCGTTGCTCTATCGGTTGGAGAAGTGTACCATTGACCTTGTAAAGTTGAGCCGAGAGATAGTGGAACTTTCGAGGGAGATGTATGGCGAATGGGGACAACGGCAGGAATAGTTGTTCAAACGAAGAGTATTTTTACATATTATGATTTTTTCCTGTTACTGCCTTTTGATATTGTAGTGCCGTGCATCCCTCCATCTTCCGAAACCAGTTGCTGAAATTTTGCGGTTGCTGGAATCCCATTTCGGCTGCCACCTCATTAACACGCTTCATCGGGTCGGACAACTTCTCCTTGGCTACTTCGAGCATCTTGCCATGTATCAGTTTTAGCGCGGAAATACCTGTGGCACTGCGTACAAGGTCGTTAAAGTAATTGGAAGAAAGACAGAGTTTGTCGGCGCAATAAGCTACAGTCGGAACACCATATTTAATAGAGGCATCGGAATAAAAATAGGCATCCAGCAACTGCTCCAGATGTGCGAGGATGTCTTTGTTTTGCGGTTTATTGGCAGAGAAGTACCGACGGTAGAAGCGTGTACAGTAATCAAGCACAAGTTTGATGTAGTCGATGACTATCTCCAAGCTGCATTCGTCATTGCGGCGTAGTTCTTCTTCTATGTGATTGAAACAATCTTTAATGATATGCTTTTCTTCTTCCGTAGGAAGCAGGGCTTCGTTCGTGTTATAAGAAAAGTAGGTATAACAGCTCATAAGCGGTTGGAGATAAGTGCCATGCAACAGGTCGGGATGGAACATCAGCACATGAGTTGTCAGTTGGCGTGTCACGCCATCGTCTTCTACACCTGCCACCTGCCCCGGTGCGATGAAGACCATCTCCCCCTCTTGATAGCTGTAGCCACTGCGCCCGTAGTGCAGTTCAGAATACATACGGCCTTTCAGGTAAACAGCGTAATACCCGAACAAACGCTTGAAACTAATATTGCGTATAGGTGGTAGACGGGAAAAATCCACCACATTGACTAGCGGATGCAATGTTTCCGCACCCACCAATTCATCATATTCACGGATATGCTCCACTCTCCTTATATATTCTTTCATACTATATATCTGTTGATTATGCTGCAAAATTAAAAAAATTGTCCCTATTCTTTATAGGATTGGGAAAAAGAACCACGATATGCCTACTTTTATCCGTGGTTTGCCTACCAGACCTCCCCATGAAAGGGTGTAATTTTGCAGGCAAAAAACATAAAGCATACGTCAATGAGGAATACTATTTTATCATCCATCCTGCTGCTTGCTTCCGCTTTTGCAGGTAGTAACAGAATGCTTGCACAAAGCTGCAAGAGTAACTCTCCACTGATAATACAAGAACAAGGCAGCTTCACCATAGGCGGAACGGTGACAACCGACAAGGACGGACACCAGTTTCACGGCGACCATGCCTATGTGTTTTATCAGAAGTCAGTGCATCCGCATAAATATCCTATCGTGTTCTTGCATGGCATCCATCAGGCTTCAAAGACATGGGAAACCACACCCGACGGGCGCGAAGGCTTTCAGAACATTTTCCTGCGGCATGGTTTCTCCACCTATAATGTAACACTTCCTCGCCGTGGCAATGCCGGACGGGGGCAGGTAGGCATGGAAGTGAAACCAGTGTATGACGAGCAGTCGTGGTATACAAAATGGCGCATCGGTATTTATCCACAATATTTTGAGGGCGTGCAATTTGCCCGCGATGCGGAAAGCCTTGACCAGTTCATGCGCCAAATGGTGCCGGAAACCGGACCTACCGATTTTGAAATGAACGCCAGAGTGACGGCTCAACTGTTCGACAGACTTGGCGGTGGCATACTCATGAGCCATTCGCAAGGCGTGATGCACACTTGGAAGATTCTCCCTAAGACGCATAATGTCAAAGCTGTTGTGGCATTGGAAGGCGGCGGATTCTTCTCTTTCCCGACAGACGAACCTCGTCCGGAAACCGATGCCGATGAGGGTCTGGAATACATCATGGTGTCACCGGACACGTTCGAGGCATTCACCCGTGTGCCTATACTTCTCATATATGGCGACAATATACCTACGGAACGCCATGACATCTATGAACTCGACGTGTGGCGCATTCGGCTCAGCCTTGCCCGTCAGTGGGCGGATGCGGTGAACAGGCGAGGTGGAGACGTTACCATCATTCATTTGCCGGAAATCGGCATAAGTGGCAATACACACTTCCTCATGTCTGACTTGAACAATATAGAAGTGGCAGATGTCATTTCCGGTTGGTTACACGAAAAGGGGATGGATTAAGGTATGGACACAAGAAAGATAATTATTTTGAGCCTCGTGCTGTTGAGTTATTTCATCACCGCCATAGATGCCTCAATCGTTATTACAGGACTGACACGTATCACTGCTGATTTACAGTTGAACCACAAAGAATTATCGTGGGTACAAAATGCCTATCTGCTTTCGTTCGGTGGGTTTATGCTGATGGGTGGCGGATTGGGGGACGCTTTCGGACGGAAAAGAATATTCAACCTATCACTTATCATGTTTGGCATAGGCTCGCTTGGAGCTGGCATGGCAGGGACGGCAGGCGTGATGATTGCCGCCCGTTTCGTGCAGGGAATAGGTTCGGCATTATTGGCACCAACATCGTTGGCTCTTATTATGGACTATTTTGACGGGAGCGAACGGGTTAAAGCCGTAGCGTGGTATGGTTCCATCTCCGGGCTGGGGCTGTGCGTGGGACTGATTATGGGCGGGGCAATAACAGACTATGCTTCTTGGAGAGATGGCTTTCTTGTTAATATCCCCATTATAGCCGCTATGCTGCTGTTCTCCGAACGATGGCTTTCAGGAAGCACATTGTCAAAGGCGAAGTTCGATACCAAAGGGATGCTGCTCTCCATATCCGGCATTTTCTGCCTGCTCTATGCCATCGACGGTGCGGAAAACACAGTGATATGGCTTGCGGTGGGATTTGTGCTTATGTCTGCATTCGTTTGTGTAGAGCATAAATCACCCGTGGCAATCATGCCCCTCCGTCTGTTTCACAATTCAGACAGACGCAATGCTTACATAGCCCGCGCCCTGTTTGTAGGCGCAATGATGGGATTCAACTTCTTTATTTCCGAATTCATGCAAGAGGCGTTCCATTTCAGTCCGCTCGTGGCTGGCTGTGCCTTCCTTCCTGTGACTGCCACTACGTTTGTCGGTGCAATGATAGTCCCTTCACTCGTCTTCCGTCAAGGCAACAAACGTGTATTGGCTCTCGGGCTTTCATTGCTTGCCATAGGCTTCTGTGCCTTGTTGCCATTAAATAACGGCAGTAATTATCTTACTGGGATAGCCCTGCCTATGCTATTTGTCGGCTTGGGGAATGGTCTCTCCATGAGCCCGCTGACCAATCTCGGCATTTCGGGCGTGTTGCATAAAGACGCGGGAGCAGCATCGGGCTTGGTAAACGTGACGCATCAAATAGGCGGTGCATTCGGATTGTCCTTTATGGTAGCAGCAAGCGACGGACTCACCGACATGGCGGCACGTTTCCACATGGGGATGTTGATTGCGTTGGGATGTATCGTATTGGCACTGCTCGTTTCATGTATGCAAGTATTGATAAGACATATCATTAAACCAATTACAATATGGAAAAAGTAAAATTAAGTAATGGCGTAGAAATGCCCATTTTAGGTTACGGTGTTTATCAGGTAACACCGGAAGAGTGTGAACGTTGTGTCTCAGATGCTATCTCTGTCGGTTATCGTTTGATTGACACAGCGCAGGCTTATTTCAATGAAGAACAAGTAGGTAATGCCATCCGTAAAAGTGATGTGCCACGGGAGGATTTGTTTATCACAACTAAAATTTGGATTTCCAATGCCGGTGAGGAATGCGCTGCTGCATCTATTGACGAATCACTGCGCAAGTTGCAGACTGACTATGTGGATTTACTATTGATACATCAGCCATTCGGTGACTATTACGGAACTTACAGGGCTATGGAGAAAGCCTGTCGAACCGGAAAAGCACGAGCAATCGGTGTATCAAACTTTTATCCCGACCGCTTTATCGACCTTGCTGAACATGTAGAAATCAAACCAATGGTCAATCAAGTTGAGACCCACGTGTTCAATCAGCAAATTAAAGCGCAGGAAACTATGGAGAAGTATGGAACCCACATCATGTCATGGGGACCTTTTGCCGAAGGCAAGAACAATTTGTTTACGAATCCCGTGTTGGAGAGAATAGGTAGTGAACACGGTAAGAGTACGGCACAAGTTGCTCTTCGTTATCTTATCCAACGAGGCGTGATTGTAATTCCAAAGTCGGTGCATATAGAGCGGATGCGTCAAAACATGGAGGTGTTCGACTTTTCACTTATAGAAAATGAAATGGCGGCAATTGCGGCTTTGGATGGGACTAAAAGCCTCTTCTTCTCGCATTACGACCCGGAATTTGTCGATTTCCTATTACACTACAGATTGAATTGAAAAGCCTGAACGGGAGCGACTGTTGAACAAGACCTAAATCCGCACCCTCATGGACAGCGATGACCTTGAATGGATTGAGCTGTTTGCCGATGTAAAAAGATGATGTCCTTACATAGGGCGGTGAAAATACAGACGGCTCCGATAATGGCGAAGATGGTGACAATTCTTTGGGATAATGTCATTGCTGACAGAGAATGTTACAAATAACGTATGCAGCCCGTGGTGGTTAAGGCGGACTACGGGCTGCATGATTAAAAGGAAATAATCAAAAATGAGAAGTACCATAGGAACAAGAACTCTCCGTACGCTGATTGCCGCAGGCTACCTGCAGATGTGCCTGCTGGCAGTCGGCATCATGTACCTGTGGTTTTATGAATGGAAAGAGATTGAGGCATTGGAAACGGAGAACCGACGGATAAACAGCTTCCGTCAAGAAGTGCATCATGTTTACGGACAGATAGCCGGGTTTTCCCTTTTGGGCGAAAGTTTGTTGGAGTGGGAAGACGAGGATTTGAAGTATTACCATGTCCGGCGTATGGCGGTGGACAGCCTGCTTTGCAGTTTCAAAATGATTTATCCGGCAGGGCAGATAGACAGTATGCGCCACTGTTTGGAAAACAAAGAAAGGTTAGTTCATGGCATTGTGGAAGTATTGGAAGAACAGGAAAGTTTGAATCAGAGGATTGCCGAACGTGTACACGTCATTGCTGCAAGAAGCGCACAGGAACAGCCTCAAAAGCCGAAACGGAAAGGTTTCTTAGGCTTGTTCGGCAAGAAGGAAAAAACGAAACCGACAGCAACGACATCCATGCTCCGCTCGCTGAACAGCAAGGAGATTGCGCAACAACAGGCGCAAAGCCGCCGTTTGTCAGAACATGCCGACAGCCTCGCCATGCGCAACAGTGAACTGAACCGGCAACTGCAATCGCTTATCGGGCAGATGGACAGAAAAACAGAAAGTGACTTGCAAAAACGTGAGGCGGAGATAACCGCCATGCGTGAACGCTCGTTCCTTCAAATCGGCAGTCTGACAGGATTCGTACTCCTTCTGTTGGTAATTTCATATATCATCATACATCGTAATACCAACCGCATCAAACGATACAAACGGGAAACGACTGATTTAATTAGACAGTTGCAACAATCGGCAGTGCAAAACGAGGCTCTGATTGTTTCCCGCAAGAAAGCGGTACATACCATTACCCATGAACTGCGTACACCACTGACGGCGATAACTGGGTATGCTGGATTAGTGGAGAAAGAAAGTGACACGGATAAAACCGGGATGTATATCCAAAACATACAGCAATCATCAAACCGGATGCGTGAAATGCTCAATGCCCTGCTTGACTTCTTCCGTCTGGACAACGGTAAGGAACAGCCTAACATTTCCACTTGCCGAATTTCGGCAATCATGCACATTCTTGAAACGGAGTTTATGCCCATCGCCATGAACAAGGGATTGTCTCTTGCCGTAACGAACTGTACGGATGCTGTCGTCTTGACCGATAAGGAGCGTATCCTGCAAATCGGCAACAACCTTCTGTCGAATGCCATCAAATTCACGGATAACGGCGGTGTGTCTTTGCGGACTGATTATGATAATGATGTCTTGACACTTATCGTCGAAGATACGGGTACAGGTATGACCGAAGAGGAACAGCGACGGGTGTTCGGTGCGTTTGAACGTCTTTCAAACGCCGTCACAAAAGACGGGTTTGGGCTGGGACTGTCCATTGTGCAGCGTATCGTGGCAATGCTCGGCGGAACTGTCCGGCTGGAGAGCGAGAAAGGCAAAGGCAGCCGTTTCACGGTGGAAATACCTATGCAGGT
>OIWQ01004679.1_pt1 | contig 10742 bp, 7 predicted proteins | sample 1587571 | NCBI WGS metagenome assembly OIWQ01 (sample SAMEA3888910, study PRJEB22519) | human gut metagenome | biome: human gut; feature: human-associated habitat; material: faeces | place: Denmark | collected 2010 | reverse complement strand
ACCGCACCGACAAGCACGAGCTGGCCGAACAGTCGATGATCTTCATCACCGAGGGCAACTCGGCCTCGGGTTCGATCACCAAGAGCCGCGACGTGCGCACGCAGGCCGTCTTTTCGCTGCGCGGCAAGCCGCTCAACTGCTACGGGCTGACCAAAAAGGTGGTCTACGAGAACGAGGAGTTCAACCTGCTTCAGGCTGCGCTCAATATCGAGGAGGATATGGACAACCTGCGCTACAACAAGGTGATTATCGCCACCGATGCCGATGTCGACGGCATGCACATCCGCCTTTTGATGATGACCTTCTTCCTGCAGTTCTTCCCCGACGTGATCCGCCAGGGGCACCTGTTCGTGCTGCAAACCCCCCTGTTCCGCGTGCGTAACAAGAAGGAGACGTTTTACTGCTACTCCGAGGAGGAGCGGCAAAAAGCCGTCGGACGCTGCGGCGCCAATGCCGAGATCACGCGCTTCAAGGGCCTCGGCGAGATTTCGCCCGACGAGTTCCGCGAATTCATCGGCGAGAATATCCGCCTGGACAAGGTTCGCATCACCAAGGACGACCCGATCCACGACCTGCTGGAGTTCTACATGGGCAAGAACACCTACGAACGGCAGGGCTTCATCATCGACAACCTGCGCATCGAGGAGGACATCGTCGAGCAGGATCTCGCAATCAACTAAGCAATATGGCAGAAGAAAAAGATACCATCGGGCGGGACGAGCCGCTCAACGAAGAGGCCCCGACCCCTCAGACCGCCGGCGATGCGGCCGACGCGGCCCCTGCCGCCGACGCCCCGGCCAGGGCGGGCAAGTTCGACCGCCTGACGCAGGACGAAGGGGGCGTGCGCAAACTGACGGGCATGTATAAGAACTGGTTCCTGGACTACGCTTCGTACGTGATCCTCGAACGCGCCGTACCCCATGTCGAGGACGGCCTCAAACCCGTGCAACGGCGTATCCTGCACGCCATGAAGGTCGTCGACGACGGACGCTACAACAAGGTGGCCAACATCGTGGGACAGACCATGCAGTACCACCCGCACGGCGATGCGTCGATCAAGGACGCACTGGTGCAGCTGGGGCAGAAAGACCTGCTGATCGACTGCCAGGGTAACTGGGGCAATATCCTCACGGGCGACGAGGCCGCCGCGGGGCGTTACATCGAGGCGCGCCTGTCGAAGTTCGCCTCCGAAGTGGTCTTCAACAAGAAAACCACCGAGTGGATGCTGTCGTACGACGGTCGCAAGGAGGAGCCCGTCACGCTGCCGATCAAGTTCCCGCTGCTGCTGGCGCAGGGCTCCGACGGCATCGCCGTGGGTCTGGCGTCGAAGATCCTGCCCCACAACTTCGTGGAGCTTATCAACGCCTGCATCGCACACCTCGAGGGGCGCGAATTCCAGCTTTATCCCGACTTCCCGACGGGCGGCATGGCCGATGTGAGCCGCTATAACGACGGCCTGCGGGGCGGGGCGGTGAAGGTGCGCGCCAAGATTTCGAAGATCGACAAACGCACGCTCGCCATCACCGAAATACCCTATACCACGACCACCGAGTCGATCAAGGATTCGATCATCAAGGCCAACGACAAGGGCAAGATCAAAATCAGGAAGGTCGACGACAATACGGCCGACAAGGTCGAAATCATCATCCAGGTTTCGCCCGACGAGTCGAGCGACAAAACCATCGACGCCCTCTACGCCTTCACCGACTGCGAGGTTTCGATCTCTCCCAACGCCTGCGTCATCTGGGAGGAGAAACCCCATTTCCTGGGCGTGAGCGAAATCCTGCGCCGCTCGGCCGAGCATACCAAGTGGCTGCTGGGACGCGAGCTGGAGATCCGGCTCGGCGAACTGAACGAAGCCTGGCATGCCGCGTCGCTCGAACGCATTTTCATCGAGAACAAGCTCTACCAGCTCATCGAGGGCTGCAAGAGCCGCGAAGAGGCCTACGCCGCCGTGGACAAGGGGCTCGAACCGTTCAAGAAACGGCTGCGCCGCGAGGTCACGCTCTCCGACGTGCAGCGCCTGACGGAACTGAAGTTCATCCGCATCTCGCGTTACGACAGCGACAAGGCCGACAACGAGATCCGTCAGATCGAAGAGGACATCAAGGCCACGCAGTACGACCTTGACCATCTCACCGAGTACGCCGTGGCCTACTACGAGCGTATCCGCGACAAGTACGGCAAGGGCAAGGAGCGCCGCACCGAGCTGCGTGAGTTCGACAACATCGAGGCCACGAAGGTCGCCGTGACCAATGCCAAGCTCTACGTCGACCGCGCCGAGGGCTTCTTCGGCATCGGTAAGTCGATGAAGGACGCCGAATTCGTATGCGACTGCTCGGACATCGACGACGTGATCGTCTTCACGAAGGACGGCCGCTACGTCATCACCAAGGTGAGCGACAAGGCCTTCTTCGAGAAGGGCATCTACTACATCGGGGTCTTCAAGCGCAACGACGAGCGCACGATCTACAACGTGCTGTACCGCGACGGCAAGAACGGCCCGATCATGATGAAGCGCTGCGCCATCAAGGCCATCACGCGCGACAAGGAGTACGACATCACCAAGGGTACGCCCAAGAGCGAGATACTCTATATGTCTGTCAATCCGAATGGTGAGGCCGAGGTGCTGAAGGTTTACTTCAAGCCCCGTCCGCGTCTCAAGAAGGTGATCGTCGACCTCGATTTCTCGACCCTCGCCATCAAGGGGCGCCAGAGCCAGGGCAACCTCTTCTCGCGCTACGGCATCCATAAGATCGTCCTCAAGGAGCGCGGCACCTCGACGCTCGGCGGCCAGAACGTCTGGTTCGACGAGGATGTCCGCCGCCTGAACGCCGACGGCCGCGGCAAGCTGCTGGGCGAGTTCAAGGGCGACGACCGGATCATCGTCTGGACGTCGAAGAACCAGTACTATATCACGGGTTACGACCTCGGGCAGCATTTCCCCGACGAGACCGTGCGCGTGAGCCGCTATGAGCCCGACCGCGTTTACAGCGTCTGCTACTACGACCGTTCGCAGCAGTTCTATTACATGAAGCGCTTCACGGCCGAGATGAGCGACAAGATGCAGTTCTTCCTCGACGAGGACGGACAGGCCGACCTGGTCGCCGTGACGGAACGCACGGGCGCCAAACTCGAAATCACCTACAAGGGGGCGCATGCGTCGCGTCCCGCGGACGAGGTCGACGTCGACGAATTCGTCGGCGTCAAGAGCCACCGCGCCAAGGGCAAGCGCCTGACGACCTACGAGGTCGCTACGCTGCGCTTCATCGAACCCGAACTGCCGCCCGAGCCCGAACCTTCGGACGACGGCGATGCCGGGGAGATTCCCGACGGCCTGCTCTCCGGCGGCGGGGCGGATGACGGGGCGGCGGATGCCGGTGCCGGCGACGCTGCGGCTGTTTCCGGCGGGGTGGAGTTCGAGATCGAACGCGCCCGGGGCGATGCCGACGAGGTGATCGACCCCGAACAACTGAACCTGTTTTGACCTGCCGGCGATGAAACCCCTCTTTTTGGTCGGTTACATGGGATGCGGCAAGAGCACCCTCGGGCGCAAGCTGGCGCGCAGGCTGGGCGTCGGCTTCGTGGATACCGATGCGCTGGTCGAGGAGCAGGCGGGAGCCTCCGTGGCCGATGTCTTCCGTTATGAAGGCGAGGCACGGTTCCGCGAAGCGGAGCGCGAAGCGCTCGAACGGGCGATCGCCGCAGGCGGCGAAACGGTGGTCTCGACGGGCGGGGGGCTCCCCACCTGGAGCGACAACATGCAGCGCATGAACGGCGTGGGGCATACCGTCTTCCTGCACCGCACTGCGGAGCAAATCGCCCGCCGCCTGAGCCCCTACGGACGCCGGAAACGTCCCCGCTTGCGGGGGCTGGACGATGCCGGACTGGTCGCTTTCATGGAACGCGATATGGCCGTGCGCGAACCCTTCTATGCGCAGGCGCATCTGGTCGTCGACTGCGATGCGATGTCCGACGACCAGGTCGTGGAGCATATCCTGAGGCAACTCGGCCTGAAATAGAAAAGACCCTGCGGCTGCGGCCCCGGGAGTACCCGGGGGCGCGGAAACCGCAGCGAACGATACGACGCGGCCGTGCCGCGGACGATGATATGCTGCAACTCCTGAAAGACGTGGATAAACTTTCAAATAATGCACCCATCGGTGTTTTCGATTCGGGGCTGGGCGGGCTGACCGTCTGGCGCGAGGTGCGGCGTGCGCTCCCCGCTGAGTCGCTCGTCTACCTGGGTGACGGTAAGAACTGCCCCTACGGGTCGCGCCCCCGCGAGGAGGTGCGGCGCCTTGCCGACGAAGCGGTCGCCTTCCTTGTGGCGCAGGGGTGCAAGCTGGTCGTCGTGGCCTGCAATACCGCTACGGCCGCCGCCATCGACTTCCTGCGCGAAAAATACGCCCCCATGCCGATCGTGGGCATGGAGCCGGCCGTGAAACCCGCCTGCCTGGCGACCCGCAGCGGGGTGGTGGGGGTACTGGCTACCGAACGGAGCCTCGACGGCGAGCTCTTCCGCCGCACGGCGGCCAGGTACGGCGACGGCGTAGACCTTGTCACGGCGCCAGGCCGGGGCTTCGTCGAACTGGTCGAAAACGACCTCGAAGCTACGCCCGAGGCCGAGGCTACCGTCCGTGCCGCCGTCGCGGAGATGCTGGAGCACGGGGCCGACCAGATCGTGCTCGGCTGCACGCACTATCCTTTCCTGCTTCCCGTCCTCGAACGTGTCGTCGCGGGCCGCGGCGTCACGGTCGTCGACCCTTCGCCCGCCGTCGCCCGCCGCGTCGTGCAGCTGCTCGACCGTTACGGCCTGCACGTCGACCCCGCCCACCGCGCGGAATATACGTTCCGCACCTTTGCCGACGAGGCCTACCGCCTCCGCCTGGAACGCAAGGCCTTGGGGGCACTTTAATAGCGCCGGATTCGCTTCCGAACCCGATTTTACATCGCGATATTCCGAAATGTCGAAAAAAATGCGTAACTTCGCTTGATAAAAATCAAGCGCAACACAGATGGCATCTAAAAATACATCCTCATCCCCCAACGGACGGCAGAAAGTCCAGCGTTCCAACAGCGACAGTGCGCGCTGGGTCGCAGGATTGCTGCTGCTTTTCATCGGGGTGTTCGCCGCCTCGGCCGTACTGTTCTCGTTTTTTACCTGGGCGGCCGACCAGAGCGGGCTGCTGCTCTCGCCCGAGGAACGTGCCACGCTGGGCGTCGAGCCCGGAAATCTCTGCGGCTGGGCGGGTGCCAGGCTGGGACGCCTGCTGGTCGACAACTCGTTCGGCGTGTCCGGCATTCTGATCCCGGTGATGGTGGTGCTCGTCGGCGTGCGCGTCATCCGCCAGCGCCCGCTGCTGTTCAACCATTCGATCCTCTCGCTTTTCCTCATCCTGATCCTCGGTTCGCTGACGCTGGGCTTCGCCTTCTCGGACAAGTGGAGCCTTTGCAGTTCGACGGGGTGGGGCGGTGCCTTCGGCATCGAGACCGCAGCGCTGCTGCGCACGCATATCGGGGTGCTGGGGACGTTGATCCTGCTGCTGGGCTGCTGGATCCTTACGGGGGTATTCATCAACCGCAACTTCATCAACAAGGTCAACCGTGCGGGCAACGTCATGGTCGACAAGAGCGGCAGGATCGTAGAGATCGTCAAACATAAGGTCGTGCACGCGCACGGGCAAACGTCCGATGCCGCCGGGGATGCGGCTGCCGTAGCCGCGGAATCCGCCGGGAATCCCGGGGAGAGGCCTGCCAGGCGGTCGGCCGACACTCCGGCCGTGGAGTCTGCCGTGAAGGCGGAGCCCGAGGTGGTCGTGCGCCGTCCCGAACCCGAACTGGCCGTGCAGCGTCCGGTGCCGGAAATGCCCCGCGCCGTGCGTACTCCCGGGCCTGCTGCCGCCGGGACTCCCGCCGCCCCGCAGGCCGCCCGCCGCGATGCGGACGACAATCCGTTCGTGGAACTGGGCCCCGACGGCATGCCCATTGTGCCCGAAGCCCCGCAGGCGGCAGAGGCCGCCGCATCCGATGACGACGGCGAGTTTACCGAGGTCGACCTGTCGCGCCCCGAAGGCCGGCTGGTGATCGGCCCCAGCGGGCTTGTCGAGCTGGAACGCCCCGCGGTGCGTCCTGCCGCCGGCACTGCTGTCCGGCCTGCTGCGCCCGTGTCCGACGAACCTTTCACCGAATTATCCCTGGGCGGGGAAGAACCTGTCCGGACACCGGCCCCGGTTGCCGGGATGCCCTCTGTTGCCGGGATGCCCTCTGTTGCCGGGATGCCCTCCGCTGCCGCTCCTGTATCCGGGGAGCCGCTCCCCGACGGGCCGTTCACCGAGATACCCGTTCCTGCCGGGGGCGTCGTCGTGACCGTCGAGGCCAACGAAGCCCGCCTGGTCGACGAAAAGGCGATCCCGACCGAGAGCTACGACCCGCTGAAAGACCTCGTGAACTACCACAAGCCGCCCGTGACGCTGCTCGAAGACTATGTTTCCGACTCGGAAGTGAGCGACGAGGAGATTTTCGAGAACAAGACCAAGATCGAGGACACGCTCCGCAATTTCGGCATCCCCATCCAGCGTATCAAAGCCACGGTCGGCCCCACCGTGACGCTCTATGAGATCGTGCAGGCGCAGGGCGTCAAGATCTCGAAGATCCAGGGGCTCGAAAACGACATCGCCCAGAGCCTCAAGGCGCTGGGTATCCGCATCATCGCCCCTATCCCCGGCAAGGGAACCATCGGCATCGAGGTGCCCAACCGCGACAAGCAGGTGGTGTCGATGTACTCCGCCGTGCGTTCGCTGCGTTTCCAGGAGTCGAAGGCCGAGCTCCCGGTGGTGATCGGCCGTACGATCCAGAACGAAAACTATGTCTTCGACCTGGCCAAGATGCCGCACCTGCTAGTGGCCGGCGCCACGGGACAGGGTAAGTCCGTGGGGCTGAACGCCATCATCACCTCGCTGCTCTACCGCAAGCACCCCGCGCAGCTCAAGTTCGTGATGATAGACCCCAAGATGGTCGAGTTCTCGCTCTATGCCAAGATCGAGCGCCATTTCCTCGCCAAGATGGAGTCCGAGGACGATGCCATCATCACCGACCCCAAGAAGGCGGTCTATACGCTCAATTCGCTCTGCACGGAGATGGACAGCCGCCTGGAACTCTGCAAGAAAGCCGGGGCGCGCAACATCGCCGAGTACAACGAGAAATTCACCGCCCGGCGGCTCAGCCCGCTCAACGGGCACCGCTACCTGCCCTATATCGTCGTGGTGGTCGACGAGTTCGCCGACCTGATCATGACCGCCCGCGAGGTCGAGGGGCCCGTCATGCGCCTCGCGCAGAAGGCGCGTGCCGTCGGCATCCACCTGATCATCGCCACGCAGCGCCCCGACGTGAAGGTCATCACGGGCGGTATCAAGGCCAATTTCCCCGCGCGTATCGCCTTCCGCGTGATGCAGATGATCGACTCGCGTACGATCATCGACCAGCCGGGGGCCAACCAGCTTATCGGCCGCGGCGACATGCTCTTCTCGAAGGACGGGGAACTGATCCGTATCCAGTGCGCGCTGGTCGAAACCAAGGAGGTCGAACGCATCGTCGAGTATATATCGAAGCAGCAGGGCTATACCTCGGCCTATTCGCTGCCCGACTATACGCCCGATACGGGCGATTCTTCGGGGAGCATGGGCAGCGAGGACTCCGCCCCCGTGAAATACGATTCGCTCTTCGCCGAGATCGCCCGCGACGCCGTTTCGGGCGGCAATATCTCGACCTCGATGATCCAGCGCAACTACGAGGTGGGCTTCAACCGTGCCGGGCGCATCATGATGCAGCTCGAACGTGCCGGCATCGTCGGCCGCCAGCAGGGAGCCAAGCCGCGCGACATCCTTTTCCATGACATGCCCTCGCTCGAAGCCAAGTTGCAGGAGCTGGGCCTATTCTGATGCTGCCATGAAACGACTCCTGTCCCTCCTGTTGCTGCTTTCCGCGATGCAATCCGTCGCCGCAGTTCCGGCTGCCGCGGATGTTCCGGCTGCCGCAAATAATGTTCCGGCCGCCGGCCGTGCCGACGCGATCCTGGCCGGGGTCAGCGACGGCTTCCGGGCGCTGGGTGCCTACGGGGTGTCGTTCGAGGTTCGCTCGGACGAATACGTCACGCGCGGGCGCTATGCCGTCGAGGGGGAGAATTATTACCTCGTGCTGGGCGATGCCGAGGTCTACTGCGACGGAGCCGTGCGCTACGAGGTGGACAACCGCCGCCGCGAGGTGACGATCGACGTGGTCGACACCGGCAGCCGCAATATCCTCAATAACCCCGTCCATGCCTTCGATTTCCTCGGCAGCGAATATGCGGCCTCGCTCGCCGGCGAGCAGGAAGGCCGTGCCGTGGTGCGGCTGACGCCTGCGCCGGGGAATACCTCCTCGGCGGGCAATATCGTCCTTACGGTCGATACCGCCGCGATGCGTCCCGTGTCGCTCCGCTACGATTACGACGGCGAGCAGGTGCAGGTTTCGGTGCTGGGCATCAAGCCCCTCGAAACGCCGCTCAAGGCCTTTGCGAAGGATAACTACGCCGGGTACGAATTCATCGACTTCCGCTGACCATGTTCCGCCGGCCGATTATGCTGCTGTTGTCCGTCGCCATCCCCGCGGCGATGCTGGCTGCGGCGCCGGAAGACCCGTCGCCGGCGGGCGGGCATACCCCTGCCGCCGGACATGACCGCCCTGCGGCGGATATGCCCGGTTCGGTTCCCGGAGCCGGAAGCCCGGCCGGGCAACAGCCTTCCGGCACGGCATGGGAGCTTACCTGCGAGCGCGATCTGCTCTATGCGGCGTCTTTCGTAGGGGATTCCATACCGGTGCGGGTGTTCCTCGAATCGGGCGTCTATTTTCCGCTGATCGACAGCGCGCTGGTCTGGTCGCACCCCGGGCTTTTCGAACCCGTCGAACTCGAACGCCCCGTGCGTTTCCGCATGGCCGGCGGCACGGACTATTCGGCCCGCTATAAACTGGCGCCGGGGCTCAGGGTGGGGGATACGCGCAGTTTGCGCGAGAGCTATGTCGTCGACCTCAGGCGACGCAGGCCCTGCGACCTGCTCTACCCGCTCCATACCTTCACGACCGACAGCGTGGCCGCGCCCGGTATTTTCGAGCTCGATGTCCGCCGCGGCATTTTCCGCCCGCTCTCATCCGGGAGCCTGCCGCAGCCCGGCGACGGGTGGGAGGCCTACGAACTGGTGCCCGACGGGCAGTCGGGGATGTTCTGGGTCGTGGATACAGTGCGTTTGTCCGACGACCGGGGACGCAGCCGTGCGATGCCGATGCGGCTGGTCGTCGATTTGGGCAACGCCAACCTGCTGGCACTCTTTGCGTTCAAACCTGAGGTCGGAAAATTCGTGTCACGCGCCCCTGTCGATCTGGTGGAAGGCCATACGCCGGGCGGGATGACCCTGCGGGTGCTGATGCCCGCCGTCGCCACTTTCATGGGGTGTTACTCCTTCGGCGGGCTGCCTGTCGTGGTGCTTGACAAACCGATGAAACTCCCCGGCGACGGTTTCCTCGGCGTAAAATTCTTCTCCGCATTCCGGGTGGTCTTCGATTTCCGCCACGGGCGGTTGTGGCTCAGGCTGGCGGATTGACCCCTATTTCCGGTTGAGGTACCAGTAGAGCCCGCCGACGAAGATGCCGCCGCCCGCGATGTTCCCGAGCGTGGCGGGAACCAGGTTTGCGGCGACCATGTCCGCCGCCGTCACCGGGGCGCCCAGCATCATCCCCAGCGGGATGAAGAACATGTTGGCGATGCAGTGCTCGTAGCCGATCACCACGAAGCACATGACCGGGAAAAACAACCCCATCATACGGCCTGCCGCGTCGTCGGTACTCAGCCCGAGCCATACCGCGAGGCATACCAGCCAGTTGGCGCCCACGCCGCGCAGGAATACCGTCAGCCACGGCATCGAGACCTTGGCCTGCGCCACGTTGCAGGCCGCTTCGCGCCACAGCTCCGACGAGAGTACGCCGGGCAGCACCACCAGGAAATAGGCGAAGAAGGCCGCCCCGATGAAATTCCCCGCGTATACCAGCCCCCAGTTGCGCAGCACCTTGCCCCATCCGTACCTGCGGCCCAGCGCCCCGGGTACGAGCACGGCGTTGTTGCCCGTGAAGAGCTCCGCCCCGGCGAATACCACCAGGATGAGCCCCAGCGGGAATACCAGCCCCGAGAGCAGGCGCTGCAACCCGGGCGCTTCGGCCACCCCGGGGAACCCGAACCCCGCCATCAGCGAGAAGAGTCCGCCCATGGCGATGTATGCGCCGGCCAGGAATGCCAGCAGGAGGGTCTTGCCCGCCGGGAGTTGCATTTTGCCCGTTGCCGACTTCTGAGCCAGCGCGAGTACTTCCTTGGGTGTGTTTATCTGTGCCATGTTCGGGAAATAGAGGCCGCAAAGGTAGTGAAACGATCCGGAACGCGCAAGCGGATGCCGTCAGTCTGCCGGGAATTTTTTTTGAGGCCGTCAGATCGCCGGAAAAGGGGCAAAAACGGGGCGTCGTCCCGGAAATCTTCCGCGCGGAGGCGATATTTATCGGCTTAAAGTTGCTCAGATCGGAAATAAATCGTATTTTTGTTCGTTAAAAGACTGTAATTTTAAAGAGATAAGATGCTAACTGAAGAAGAAAAGAATGCAGGTTTGACAGGACGTATCATTCCTATCAATATCGAAGAGCAGATGAAGTCGGCGTACATCGAC
>OIWQ01004676.1_pt1 | contig 10757 bp, 11 predicted proteins | sample 1587571 | NCBI WGS metagenome assembly OIWQ01 (sample SAMEA3888910, study PRJEB22519) | human gut metagenome | biome: human gut; feature: human-associated habitat; material: faeces | place: Denmark | collected 2010 | reverse complement strand
TCGTAATAACGCACATATGCCCAGGTTTCGCCTTTTGTCAAAAACCGCTTGATGCCAACCTTTTTCATCGCGTAGGTTTTACCCAGGCTTCGCGGCCCCGTGCACAATCGCACGGGGCACCGTGCGCCCATCAAAGCGCTGGGGTCCCAGCGCGCCCATTTTGGAATACCACTCATGTCCCTGCTCCTTACTGGCCTATAAACCGGTAAACCTCTAAATTGCTGCCCCACGAATAATAATTTTCCACTGGGTCGGCTTCAACTTTGGGGCACGGGGCCGCGCCTGCACCCCACGCAATCCCGTTGCCCCAGTACCAGCCCACGTGTTCGGGGTTGGTCATCAAAATCAGGTCGCCAGGTTGCATGAGATCACGTTGAATCCCATCGCATATTTTAGTTGCCGTGTCTCGCATTGTCCATGTCGACGTGCCGAGCCAATTATACTTGCCATTGGTCGCTTTGTTTGCGGCCCACCAAATGCAGGCGCTGCAATCGGTAAAGCCGCTCACGTCCGGCTCCAACCTGCCCGCTGCCTGGGCGTAATCAAACGCGCCCTCGTTTTGCTCCCAAATCGCCCGCATGGCTTCGAACTCGTCGCTACCGCCGCCGCCCGTTCCACCGCCGCCTGTGCCTGGGTAGGTTGGGGCTGTTGCGTTTTTAACCGGCAGCCAAACGCCGTTGCCCGTGTTGTGGCACACTAGGCGGGTGCCCTGCCCCATGGCTCCGTACACGATTAAATCATTCCCCACCTGCTCAAGGCGGCTAATGCTCGATTTGGCCTGCCCGTTGGTGTCGGGGTTCGTGCCAGGCGTAAAATCAGATTGCCCGAAGTCAGGCGGGGCGCTGGTCCCGTCCCAATCATTGAGCAGCTGATACACGCGGTTGTAACGATTTGAGTAGCCCGAAACCGGCCACGTGTTAAGCGTTGCGTCTAGGTAGTCGTCAAGGCTTCGACTGCCGCCGATGTTCGCAAGGATTTGATTAGCGCTTGCCGGGGCCTGGTGGTAGACCGACAGCATGAAGATGGTTTGCTTTACGTTGTCAGTTGACATACCCCAACCGGCCAGAGTGTCAAAAGCTCCGCCAGAACCGAAAACCCAATCAAGGAAAAACCGGTCCTGCACGGCGTGGTTTTCCTGGTCCTGGGCAGACGCTACCCAGCTATCCGCATCGTCCTGGTAAAGATAAAACCCAGTCCACCATGTAGCATCCGCATCGGCAGGGTGATTAGCCACTGCGTCTTTAAGCCTGCTCGAAAGCTTGCCATAGCTTGCGCTTGCGTTATCGCGCAGCCGCTCCATGAGCGCTGCTGCGTTATATGCGTAAAACTGCCCGATGCCGAGCGTGATAGGGTCGTGCATGTTGACGGCTGCATAATCACATCCGCTTTCAACTGTGCAGATCGTGTACTCGCAATACTGCTGCTGCTCTTTTGTCCATGCCATGCCTGCTCCTTATAAAAGTAAACCCCGCGTGCCTTGTCACGCGGGGTTTAGAGTGGTGCCTAGGGCTGTATGCGTAACCCGTGGCCTATTTATTTTACCTCAATGTTAAACAGCTGCGCAAGTTTGGATTTTGCCAACTCCGGGGATAGCTTGCACGCGTTTTCGAAAATCGAGACGATTTCGGTTAGGATGATGAAAACGCACACCGGCACGAACAGCGGCAACGTAAATCCGAGGTCGATAAACTGCATGGCCCATTCCACGAGCGCGGCCAGGATAACGGCCATGATAAAGCCGCATTTGTGCCACAACCCAGCCCTCATTTTGGTTGAATCCAAGGTTTTGTTCGCGGCCGCCTGCATCACGCCGGTGGCAAGGTCCATCGCCACGAACGCGCAAACGATTGCCGCAATGTGCCAATCCATGTTATTTCCTCTCGATCGTTACCTTGTACGCATCGTTTTCTAGGACTGCCACGCCATCATTGCCGCCGCTATCAGGCCGCATGTCGCCTCTAGCATAAGCCGACCATTGCTCCTTGCTGCCGTAAAACAAATCAAGGTCGACGTTACCGGCAATGCCGTTAACGGCTCCGTCTGAGCAAAACTGCCACGCTACCACGTTGCCGTCGGCAGCGGGGCATTCCCAATCTTGCGCTTGGCTCCAGGTAGGGCTTGCGACATCTGGGTAAGACGCAACCCAGCGGGCGCAGTTGGGATTAACGCCGCCCTGGTTAAAGCGCCACGGGTTGGCGTAGATCCAGGGCCAAACGCCGGTCTGTCCGTGCACGGTCTCCACGAAACGGTTTACCCAATCAACGCCCTGGTTGCCCTCCCAGTCCAATACGGGGATGCCTGAGCCGAAATAGCCTGAGCAATTGTTGATAAAGTGCACCGCTTCGGCTACCGCATCTCCATCGCCGGCGAAGTGGTAAAACCCCCAGGGCATGCCTGCAGCCATTGCCTGCTGGATAATCGCGTCGCAAAAGGGGTCGACAAATCCGGTGCCTTCGGTGGCCTTGGCGATAATCGCATCGGCCCCGGTAAGGTCGGGGTCATACCAGCCCTGCCAGTTTGATGTGTCTATAAAGTCAAGCATGATGTTACCTGCTCATTATCGCCGTGACGCGTGAATCGGCATAGCTGTAGGCCCACATTTTAGCTCGGCTGCCGGTGGTGCGGCTGTCTGCCCCCAGGCGCTGCACGACAAGCCCGGTTTCATCGAACGTCACAAGGTTGGCGACAAGGCGGGACGTAACAGCTTCTTGGCTCCGGAATACGTTGTTAAACATATCTTGGATAACGCTGCCTACTGCTATGATAGGCACGCCCCTATGCACGATCGCGCCGTCGGCATGCTCATGCCCGCACAACATAGCCGTCGGCGTCCCCGTAAGCTCGGCGTGCCTGAATACCGCATCGCTTAACTTGTCAACGCCCGGGTAAATCTGCGCAACGTCAGGGTCATACCAATCAGCGTTGGCAAAGTATGCCGTGTAGGTGAATCCGTTAGCCGAGTATGCCAGGTTGTGCGGCGCGATGTGGGCTAAAACCAACGTGGGCATCGTGTTAAGCACGCTCCCCAGCCAGTTAACCTCATTCGCCAAATCGGCTCCCAGGGCTGTGACGTCGAGCCCGATCACACGGCAACCCTCCATGTCTTTATGCCACCAGGTAGCGTCAGAGCCGGGGAAGGTCAGCCCCTGGGCCGGGAACGGGTCGAAGAACTTTTTGCGAAGCGCTTTTTGGCTCGGCTTGTCGTGCCAGTTGTAGCCCGAGGGGTCTGTCCCGGATTCGTTTATAGCGTCATGGTTGCCGATTACCGGCAGAATCTTGCCCATGTCCAGGTAGTCGATGGATTGCTGGTGGTAATCCGGCACCATGTCTCCCGTGTGTATAACGGGCACGCCCATAGATGCCGCAAGCGCCATCGCGTCAGATGTGCCGGCGGCATAGCCGTGCGTGTCCGATATGTGCAGTGCGCGCATGTTAGCCGACCGTGGGGTTAATGCGCTGGTATGCATCTTGCACGCTCAGCGATAGGCCGGAGTTGATGCCCATAAATAGGACAACCGAGCCCATCAGAGAAAACTCGTTACCGTTTTGGGGGGCAGTCGCAATGCCGAGGTTTCTCGTGTTCGCCACATGCGCGTAGAGGCTAGTCCAGTTCACAAAGTCGTTAGACGCATTATGCACCACAACGCTTGCATCAGCCAATTTGCCGCTTACAGCGAAGTTAGGCACATAATTAGGCAGAGTAAATTTGGCGCTACTATCGCCCGTGTATTTATTAGTCATGCTGTTTAGCACCAAAATGCCCATTTCTACGATATAAAACCCTTCTAGCCTTCCCCCGCTAGGGACTGACATGCCTGCATTGTCAGCGCTCTTATCTGTGCTGGAAAATCTCTTTATGGTAACCCCGGCCCACATCGCGGCGATTGCCGTTTGGTCAAGCTTGGCAGCGGTAACAGCGCCGTTAGACAAGCTGCTGGATGTGACGGGAAACTTAGTTCCCAGCTGCGTGACCTTAGCGTCAAGCGCGCCAATGGCTTTCTCGTTGTCAGTGGCCAACGAGAAAGCATTGTTTGCAGCCGACTGCACGCCTGCAATGGTGGTTTCGACCTGCCCGACACGGTTAACCGCATTGTTAGCGGCAGACAAGGCGGTAGACGCATTAGCGCCCACGGTGTTCATGTCCGTGTCGATCTTGTTCATCGCGCCGTTAAAGTCCCCCAGCCACGTGGGCTGGTCGTTGTCGGTAAACAACGGGAGTTTGTAATTGGCGGTTTCGTTGGTTGCTGACATTTTTACTCCTTACGCGTTATCAGGGGCAAACTTGACGTTTCCGTGCATCTGCTCGTTTGCCGTGCCTAAAACAGGCTGTTGTCCAGCGTGATTCGTTGATGCCTTATCCTGGACGGCCAGCTCTAGCTCCTGCACCCGAGCTTGCAACCGGTTAATCTCGGCGAGCGCCTGTTTAATCGTGCCGGCGTCCATGCCAACGGATTTTGCAAGCACGGCCATGAACCGATAGCTTACTGCTTTTCCAGCCATATCACACCCCCTTTGCCACCCAGTCGTTATAGGTCTGCGCAGCGAACGTCACATCGAACTCACGTGCCGTGATGCCTTTTGCATCATATGCTTTTGCCGTGTATCCCATCCCGTCATAATCCCCGGCGGTTACCGAAAAAGGCCGGTCGAAATCATACACCCTATCAACCACGGTTTTAATGGGGCGGGTGGTCCCGCATGTCGGGTCAAGCACGACCCCTGGAAACTCCGTGAGCTGCTGGATAAGCCTGAGCAGGTAGTTGTAACGCTGCCTCACGTCAGCCGAAATCGCCTGGTCCTGCGTATCGACATATGCCTTTAGCGTTTCGATCGATGCATCGATCAGCGCCTGCGCCTGCTCGGCGTTGATCGTGTCAAGCCCAAGGTCCCTCGCATACAGATACAGCCAATGGATCTGATCCTCGGGGGTTCGCATTTCGGCGAAGGTTTTACCATCAAGCCCGGTATAGCCTGGCATGGTGGGGGCCATGTTCGCGGCCTGGGTATCAGCGGCGTTTTGGTTTTCGAGCGCACGGAACCCGTACGGGCTAAACATCCCCATCGTCACCATCTCCCGGATTGATCTTGCCCCGCTTATCAAGCAGCTTGATAAGCGCGTCAACGCGGCGGATGCATGTGCTGATTTCCTGGCTCAGCGGGTTGAGGGCATAGTACGCGTCGACGTCGTTGTCCATCATGGCGTGTTTCGCGTCAAGTTCGGTGCATAGCCGCATGCTATCGAGCTGCACCCGCATATGCTTGTAATCCTCTTTGGTTTGCATCCCCATACCTCCTTACTACATCGGCATATCATCCCACGTTTGCATAAACAACGGCTCCAGCAAGTTAAAAACCAGGTTATCCGTTGCCATGAAACTTGATGCCATCATATCATACACGGCATTGCCCACACCGGAAATGGAGCTGTACGTCGTTGCTGCCGTGCCATCCTGGTTGCCGTCGTCGGTTTGCTTGGTAACGCCCGTTAGATACTGCTCGCCATCTGGATTATCCAAAAACACCTGCGGCGTGCTCGATGCCGTGGCTACGCTTTGATTGCTGTTTTTGCCCTGGGTGGCCGAATTGCTTTTACCTTGCGTGGTTGCAAACGGGTCGAACTGCTCGCGCCGTACCAACTCATAAACGGGGTTGATGTTGGGCATCTGCTCATGCATCCGGCGGTTAAGCAAAAAGATGAACATAGCCGGGGTTTCGCTTGCGATTCGACGAAAGCAAAAATGATTGTAAATCGCACGGTTGAGTTTTTCGCGGTATCCCTCATCAAAGATAGGGTAGTCTTGCATGCCCCAATCATAGCCCAGGGCTTCCACCACATCGCGCAGCGTGTACTTATGCTCATCAAGCGCGGCGAAATCATCGTTGTTAAACGTCAGCATCGTTACCACCCTCCGCAGCGTCCCCGTAGCCCAGCAACTCCGGGCTGCCCATATACATGTCTTGCTGCTCAGATTCGGCAGGCATGTGCGGCACGCTCCATTTAACGGAGCAATCCCAGCCGTACATATCGTTGATTCGTTCGCAAAATTCTTGACGCGGCCTTAAGAAGCTGTTGCGCTGTATCATAAATTGCTCGTTGTTCGCCAGGGTTTCAGCGGTCTGCACGCGCTCCCTTTTCTCGGCAGCGGCGTTGCTGTCGATGCCGAGCATCGTATACACGGCAGATACGATTTTCAGCTCATCGTTTAAGATATCGCTACCGGCATATGCCGCTTTGTTCAGGGTCTGGAGCACCTGCACGCCCATATTTTGCATGCCCGAAGGGTTCATGTAGATTGCGGGCTGCCCGGAATCTATGCGGTTGTACATGTCCTGGGCCTGCTTTTTGCCGTACTCGTCCACGCCGATGACATAGGGCACGCGCATAGCCCTAACGTGCTGGTCTACAGTCGTGTCCATATCGGCCAGGCGCTGGGCCTGGCGGTCGATAAGCTGCATAATCGGGAAACGCGCGAGGTTGTCCCAGCATATAACGGCATCGGCAGGCATGACGACCGCTTTAGCGCCGTGCTGATTGCCGACGCGCTTAAACCACCAATTGCAATGACGGCGCTGGCGCTGGCCGTTCGGCGTGTAGATATCGATGGTGTTAGGGTTGCGGTAAAGGTCCAAGTTGCCAACGGGATTCATGTGCCCGCACCAATACGTCAGCACGCCGCTGGTGGAGCGTTTCGTCGCAGCGAACGAACCATAGCCGCACAACAGCGTTTCAAGGTATCGCGAATCGATGCCGTCCGGCAATCCTTCCCACGCAAAGCGGCTGATCGCAGCAGTCCAAAACAGCTGCCGCCAATAATCATAGGTCCGGTACTGCTTAACGCTGGCCTGCCAGCGTTTGGCGTAGCGCTTGCCAAACATAGACACGTTAAGCGGCGTGAACTCGGTTGGATCCAACATCCAAGGCTCCATGCATCCTCCTTACTTTAGTATTCGATATTATACAGCGGGGTGTTTATCGCCGGCGCGATATTGCCGATCTCAGACGGCTTACCCCACACGGTCACGCCCTTTTCGAGCACGCCGCGGATTGCGTCCTTTTCGGCTTCATTTGCGTTCGCGCAGGTGATATAGGTCTCCGATACCTTCCAATAACTAAAATGACCCATGATTTTAAGCGCGGTCATCTTCGCGCCGCCGAAGTTATAAAACCGCTGGATCTTATAGCCGTATCTAGCCCAAAAGTCGCAGATTGTGCGCATTGCCGCACCGCCGGCTGTTTTGTAATTCACGGCGAAACCTACCAGGCCGTTTTTCCACATAAAGCCCTGGCCGCCCATCTGGCCTACCGTGGAGGGGGCTTGCAATGCCGCATCCTGCACCGTTGCGTTTATGGCCGCGATCTGGTTAGCGTAATCGCCACGTGCCGCGTATTTCGCATAGTCAAGATTTTGACCTGCAACCTGACGGGACAGATCTTGGGTCGCGTTAAAAGCAAGGTTGCCCGTTTGACGCTGCGCAAGGTAATTAGCGGCACCTGCCAGCGTCACCTCGTTAGAGCTTACGGCAGGTTGACCGGTAAGGCGATTCAAGCCGCTTTCGATCGCGCCCATGGCCTGCCCGGCATAGTTCGCGATCTGAGGTGCGCCGATAGGCCCCTGGTCATAACGGTTGGCCTCATTGAGCGCGGTTTGATTCATGGCCTGGGTATAGGCCAGATCAGACGCAGCATTGCTTTTAGCGTTTTGCCAACCAGCAGATTCGTATCGATACGCGCGAGTGTGCGCCGTTGACGCAAGGTAGGTTATGTAGTTGCTGTTGACGATCGAAAATTGCGGGAAGTCGGCCAGCCATAGGCATGAATCCAAGAAATCGCCGCTCGGGATAACGCCGGTATGGTCGGAGCCGTCGAAACCGTGCCAGGCGTACTGATTGTAATTGACCGGCTGGCCGCCCTCGAATGCCTGGCCGTAATTAGTCGGAAACACGCCGATGCGCGCGAACGGCGCCACGGCGCACCCGATGACGGTAAGCGCGAGGGTGTTGCCGTACACGAGCTCGGGCTTGACGAACACCGAGTTGCCGTTATAGGCGGTCAGCTCGATGACCGAATACGGATAGGTGTACGCCTTGTAAAGGTCATGGTAGCCATCCGGCACGCCGTTCGAAAGCTGCTGATAGATATTGCCCGTGGTCGCGTAGGTTTTAAGCGGCAATTCAAGCGTATCGGTTTCACCTAGAAACTGCATCGTGATGCCGGAGTCGCCGAAAAGCTCGACATCAACGCCCGCCGACAACAGCCGGGCAGGGAAGGTTGAAACGGATTGGATGCATTGCGCAACCCAGCTTTTTTCCTTCATGGCGTTGAGCACGGCTTTAAATGTCGACAAATCCATGGAGTACACGTTGCAACCTGAGGGGATTCCGTCCGCGTTCTGGCCGTCGGCGACGTTAAGATTGGGATTGTCGAGGGTACCAGGGTCGGCGGCAAGATCTGCACTGCTGATGATGATGATTTTCCCGATGTCGAAAGTTGATGCATCCGTAAGCGGGTACCATTCGTGATTAGCCATCACATACGAATCGCCAACGTCCAGACCCTCGGGCACATTAAGATATTTGCGCAGATACTGGCCCTGGAGGTTTTGCACGCCGTTTTTGAACACTGCATTAGACACGCCCATGTGGCCGCGCTCCACGAACATGTTGCCCAGGCGCACGCCGAACTGATACGTTTGGATGACATCCAGTTGGAGCGTTAATTGCGTGGTACCGGGGGCCACGTAATCAGTGGACAAGATAAAATAACACAGCTTTAACGGCTGCTCCTCGCCGTCCACGGGCTGCATGGGATTGTGCACCACGACATAGTTATATTTGTACGCGGCGGAATAGGGCACGGGCACGCTGATAGGCTCGTTTGGGCGGCAATACGAAAAACGCTTTGACCGCCACCCGGTGCCGCTAAGGGCCTGGGCATCAAGGTAGGCGTTACGCTGCTGCACATCATCCCAGATAACGATATCTCGGTAATTAGCATCCCACGGCACCTGCATCAGCGTTACCTCGGTGCCGACCGGCCATGTGTTAGGCGTTAACTTTTGGGGTGTTTCGGCCATGTTTTCTCCTTAAAACAAAATGGGGCGCATCCCGCGCCCCATTATAGCAGGGTTAAAAGGCTAGGCTGTAACCGTGACGGCCACCTTGGCAGTGACGTTAGGCTTATTCGGGTCGCCGCCCTTTGCCACCAGAATGATCTTGGTTTCGCCGACCGAAACGCCGGAGACCGTGAGCACATCGCCCGCCACCTCGGCAACCGTGGCAACAGAATCATCGGCGCTGTAGGCCTCATAACCCTTATCGGTCGGGCTTTCCGGAGCCCAAGTAAGAGCACTCGTGGCATTCGCGCCGACCTTAACCTTCACAGCAGCGCCTGTAACGCCGGTAGCGTAGATCTCGCCCGCGATGGTAAAGGTGTACACCGCCTGATACTGGCAGTCCGCAACGGAGGTGGCGGAAACGACGACCTTATCGATACCGCGGCAATTGCCCGAATGAAAAACGCCGTTGCTGTCGATGAACATTTCGGCAGGCAAGGCCTGGCCTGCGCCGCGGCCGTTAAACGCCTTGATCTCGTACATGACCGCCTGATTCGGGCCGTTCGTGCCATCCACCTTGGCTATAAGCTGCACGGCTTCGCCCGGCTGGATGGTCTTAGACTCGCCGCCGTCGGCATCGGTGAGGGTAACGCCCGTATACGTGGCGGGAAGCGCCGCAATCTCCGAATCGGGGCGGGTGGAGAACATGACCGACCCCAGGAACAACGAGTAGCTGAGCACCTGCCAAACATGCATAAACGTGTTGTAGCTCAGATTATCGGGGTTCATCGGCGCGGTAGCCGTCACCTGCAACGTATCGGCGACCTGAAACCATTCCTCGTCGAGCAACAGCGCTTGGCAACCGGCGATGGGCAGCTCGTCCAGGACGATGACCTCGTCGGCGATAAGGCGCTGATTGTCCTCGTTAAAGGCGTAGGCATTGACGGCGACCTTCAACGCGGCTTCCACGTCCGAATCGATGATCGCGATCAGTCGATTGGAGCGCGTAGCAAGGCCCTTGGTGCGGCCCTCGGGGGAGTATTCCGTGCGGAAATACCTCATTTTGTTGTAAGTGGCGCGCATGGCTTCGATGAGCTTAACGCCGGCCTGCACTTCTCCCTCGTGGGTAAGCGCCTTGTTATGCAGGTCCGGCACCTGGATGTTCCAAAAGCCCCAAAGGTTGTCGAACGTCTCCAAAAGGCTGCGCATCAGCAAATACTCATCATTGTTAGCAGATGCGATCGGCGCAGCGGTCAACGAATTGAAGAACGCTGAAATGGATTCTCCCTCGATAAAGGAACCGCGCAGAACATCCTCCATGGGGATGTTGATAACGTACTTATCACGGCGATTCTCGCTGTGAAAAATCTGGTGAATATCCGGTTCGCGCCCCTCGCGCCCAAAGACGTTTTCGGCCTTCGCGTCATAGGCGCGGGCCTTGATAAGGTTCGCCTGAACCTCCTGGATGGTGCGGCCATAGCGCAGGGTGGGGCGCTTCAGCTTCGCCAGCGGATTGGTAAAGTTCATACGGTCGTTGATCTGCACGCGGCCGATACGTGCTAAAAACACGTTCCAAAAGACGTCCCAGGACGGCGAATAATGGTTCATGGCGCGAAGGGTTTCCGCCACGCTGCCCTGCGTGGTTGCAGGGATTCGCTGCTGGTAATCGTTCGGCGCATACTTTCGCACAGTGTCCAAAATCTG
>OIWQ01004669.1_pt1 | contig 10767 bp, 9 predicted proteins | sample 1587571 | NCBI WGS metagenome assembly OIWQ01 (sample SAMEA3888910, study PRJEB22519) | human gut metagenome | biome: human gut; feature: human-associated habitat; material: faeces | place: Denmark | collected 2010 | reverse complement strand
ATAATAAGCGAAAATTATATGCTCAATTAGGTTTATCTATTTTACTTATTGTATTCCTCTGTTTATAATGGAAAAGTTGACAACGCCGGTTTCCCGGCTATTTTGGAGGATTTTATGCTCATCAGAACGCCTGAACAGGACATTGAACGCGTCCTTTTTACCGAAAAAGCCATCGCCGCCCGCGTCGAGCAGCTCGGCGCAGATCTGACCGCAAAGCTTGGAGACAAGCGCCCCGTGCTGGTGTGCGTGCTCAAGGGCGCATCGTTTTTCTACATCGATCTGTGCCGCTGCATGAACTGCGCCATTGACATGGATTTCATCGCTGTCTCCAGCTACGGCGCATCCGCGCAGTCCACCGGCGTCGTCCGCCTCATCAAGGATCTGGACAACAACATTACGGGCCGCCATGTCGTCATCGTCGAGGACATCATCGATTCGGGCCTCACCATGCAGTACCTGCGTCAGCTCTTCGGCGCACGGAACCCCGCATCCATTACGACGATCTCGTTCCTGGACAAGGCGTCGCGCCATCCCGAGAGCTACAAGACCGATATGTGCGGCTTCGAGATCCCGGACGAGTTCGTCGTCGGCTACGGCCTCGATTACGCAAATTACTACCGCAATCTCCCCTACATCGGCATTCTGAAGCCGGAGTGCTATAAATAAGCCAAAGCCCCGCCGGGGCAATGTCTGATATGCTCCCTCCATGAGAGACAGCGAAAAACAAACTGTCAAGCATGGAGGGAGCATATCAGCGTTTTGGGCGGCTGCATTGTGCCTTGGGCGTGACTTTGCTATAATGAAATAAATCGGAATTCGGGAGGATCACAAGCATGACTGACAGCAGAGACTTCAAAAAAGAGTACCCTGCGTCCTCATATTTTTCAAAATGCCGGCAGTTTTTTCCGAGGCAATCATGCTGCGTCATATCTGGTTTGCAGAGGTGATTACGCGGACGCTGTGCGTGCCTGCTTCGGCTTTTAATCTGCCATAAAACGAAACCGCCCACCGGAAATTTCCGGTGGGCGGTTTGTGCTTGTGATGTATTGCTTTATTTCCGGTAACCGGCCCACATGGTGTCTGTGGCCTGACGGATGGCGCATGTCACATCTTCTACCAGTGCTGCGTCCCAGGCGGACGGCTCTGCGCGGAGGAAGGAGGTCTTATCCACACGGTTATCAAAAATACCGATCGGCACATGATAGGTATTTCCGTGCGCCTTCACAGTTACGGTGCCCTTCTGCTCGGACGTGTTTACAAGATACTCCATATCGTCGCAGCCGTATTCTCCCAGCATGACGGCCAGCGGCACGCCATGGTGCAGGTTCGAGCCGGGATCGTTGGGGTCGGCGCGGTCGGCATTTTTGCGGCGGGACTCCTCCGGTGTGACCCAGATGTAGAGGATTGCGGCATTTTCCAGAATTTCCGGGCAGAACATCGGAAGCGAATACTGGTATCCGTCGGAGCCTGTCAGCGGCATCGACGCGCCGTCCGGTCCGCCGCGCGCGCACTCAATGATAATGGTCTTGCCGTCAAAGGAGTCGGGATAAGCGTCCTGTTTTTCTTTCAGCATGGCGGCCGCCTCGGCTTCCAGCTTTTCCGCCAGTTTTTTGCGGATTTCTTCCGGGAGCTTTCCGAGCCGCGGCGCAATGCCGACGATCTGACCGGCTCTGTCGTAACGATCAAAAAGCAGCTGCGCGCAGGAATCGGGCTTCTGCACGTTGCGGTTGAGCAGATCGTGATAGTCCTCGTTCAACAGGCAGCAGAGCGTGCCCCAGTCTCTTCCGTCAAAGAAGGGCTCCTCGCCCGGATAGAAGAGTCTGGCCTGGCCCATAGCTTCGAGCTCATTGTCGATGCGGCGCATCATATGGACGTAGGGGAAATCATCGAGCTGGAGGTTTTCGCCGATGTGGAACTCCTTTTTGAGCCGTTCGGGCTCGATGTTCGCCATAAAGTTACGGACTTCGGATTTGCCGGACGCGGGAAGCGCCTGCAGCAAGACGACCTTGAATACGTTGTTTGCCATAGTTCATTCCTCCTGTGCCGCGTTATGCGGCTCTGTGTTCAATTGCTGCAAAATTGCAGCCACTTGGTTTTGTCGACGGTAATCTCGCGATGCTGCAGCACATACTGTGTGACGAGATCAGAGATTTCTGTCAAATTTTCCGACACAAGCGGACAGCTCTTGTAGCAGCCGTAGCCGCCGGCGCCGGAGGCGCGGTAATTGTTGAGGCAGAGCGTGAGCGTCTGATCATCAGGCAGCTCTCTGCCCTGGTAGACGATGGACCGCACGCGCCGGCCGACCGGCTGGTAAAGGTCTGCCGTGACGGTAAGCCCGGAAAAATAGTCGTAGTTGAAATGCTGGATGATTGGCCGCAGGAATGTGTCGCTGATGCAAAGGCTTCCGTCCGGCGCAAAATCAAAATAGGAAAGGCTCCGTTCCAGCGCGGCCGTCAGAACAGCTCTTGTGACGCGGATGGTCCGGAGCGTGTTGGGAAATGCGTAGGCCGAGACGATGGCACGGACGGTCACATCCTGCGGAAAATCAACCACACGATTGGAAAGGCTCGTGAGAGAAATGTCCGCGCCGGAAGCTTCCAATTGCACCTGATTGATGAGGTTTGCGAGCAGGGAGCCGTTTTTCGCCAGCGTCAGAGGATCTTCCGCCGGAATCGGCACATCGAGCCGGCCAACCGGTGCATCGAGCCAGCGGGCAGTCTGTGCCTCGGCACTCTGAAGTGCGTCTGCGGCAGCCGGAAGCGTGACCGATCCTGCCGGTATCAGCTGGGAGACGGCATGGACGCTTCCACGGTCGGCCGTTACGTCCATGCGGATAAACTTTGCGGCTTTTTCCGGCGGCTGGCAGGTATACGTCCCGCCGATCTGAAGATTTTCGGCCTGCATATGCTGGTGCGCTGCAAGCAGAATATCAAACCCAAGCTCCCGGCAGATACGGTAGCCTTGGTTCTCGCTGGTCTGTGAGAGAATTTCTCCTGTTTTGACGTCCGCTTCGAATCCGCCGTGGTAGATGCAGATGGTGAGGTCTGTTTTGTTCCGCAACTCGGAAAGTGCGGACCAGGCGGCGGCAAATGCGTCGGTCACAGTGATGCCGGCCATATTCTCTGCGCTTTCAAACTGTGTGACAAAGGGCGTAATAATACCGGTCAGGCCGACGCGAAGCCCATTTTCCATGGTAACAACGGCCGTTTTCTCCACGCCGCGGATACCCTCCACATTTGCGCACAGGCAGCGGGCGTTCAGAGCGGCAAGATAGCGCTCGATGGTCTGTTTCCCATAGTCGAAGTCATGGTTGCCGAGCGTTACAAAATCATACCCGCCGAGGTTTAAAAGCGCGGCCGGGAGCGTTGTGACATCGCGCGCTTCATGGCTCAGATAATAGGTGAGGGGACTGCCTTGCAGGGTGTCGCCGCCGTCGATAACAAGGGTGTTGCCGTCTTTCCGGAACTGCGCCATGCAGTTGGCAAGGCCGGAGTCTGCCGGCAGGCCGGTGGCATAATCAATCGGCGAGAAGCAGCCGTGGATATCGCTGGTATAGTAGATTGTCAATTTCTTTTCCATAGTAATGGCCCTTGAGGATACGTTGGGGGGCGCTCAGAGCGCCCCCAGTTTTTTTATTCGCCGTGCGCAAGCTTTCTGCGGATGCGCGTGGAGATGAGTTCGATGATCAGAACAAGCACCATCAGGCCCCAGACGAACGAGCCGACCATACCCCAGCGGCGGGAGTTGAGACACTGCACCAACGACGCGCCGATACCGCCCGCGCCGACGATGCCGAGCGTCGTGGCGTCTTTGAGGTTGATGTCAAAGCGGTAGATCGTAGTCGAGATGAAGCTTGCTGTCAGCTGCGGCAGAACGCCGTAGCGGATTTTCTGGAACGGCGTGCAGCCCATGGCGTCCAGACTTTCGAGAATGTGCGTATCCAGATCTTCGATGGCCGTGATGTACATTTTGGAGATCATGCCGATCGAGCAGACCGACTGCGTGATAACGCCGCAGGCGGCGCCCGGGCCTGTCACACGGATCCACATCAGCGCCCAGACAATGGACGGGATGGTGCGGATCATCAGAATCAGAATGCGGACAATGTACGCAACCGCCTTCGGCATGATATTGAACGAGGCCAGAAACGCGAAGGGGATGGCCAGAATTGCGCCGAAAATAGTACCGAGCACAGCAATGGCAATGGTTTGCAGCAGCAGATACGGCACATCGGAGTCGCCGGTACCGAACAACAGATTTGTGTCCGGGTGGAACACGCCGTGGACGACACCCTTGGCGACCTCCGTACCGGTGGCGGTGAGGCCCGTAAAGTGGATGTCGTCTGCCGACCAGCCGACAAGCAGTGTGACCGCCAGCACAATCACAAGGTACAAAATCCACTTGCGCGGGCGGTTTTCATACATTTCAAGCGTGGTGAGCTTCCGGTCAAGCGCCTGCTCCAGCATGGCGGTTTTATCTTTCTTTTCCATCTTGCAGCCTCCTTTCAGCTCAGCTTCTTGCGAAGGTATTCGCTGAAGAAGTCGATGATGACAACGACCACGAACAGCGACAGCAGCACCGTGCCGAGGCTGTTGTAATCGCGCCAGCCGATGCGCTCGTTGATCGTGATACCAAGGCCGCCAGCGCCGACGTAACCGAGAATTGCCGATGCGCGCACGTTCATTTCAAAGCAGTACAGGCTGTGGCTTAAATAAACGGGCAGAATCTGCGGCACGCAGGCGGACCAGAATGCCTGGAACTTGTTCGCGCCGAGCGCTTCCATCGCCTCAAACGGCCCCATGTCGATGGTTTCAATCGACTCAAAGAGCATTTTGGCCACGATACCAAAGGTAAAGATGGCGATTGCGATGGTGCCGGAAAACGTGCCGAGCGAGAAGATCAGCGCGCACACGAGTGCGATGATCAGAGTCGGCAGTGTCCGGATAAGGCCAAGCAGGAATCGGATGAGCCAGACGACGGGAATGCTCTTGTTGATGTTGCTCGACGAGAGAATCGCAACCGGCAGCGCCAGCACGCAGCCGATGACCGTACCGAGAATCGACATTTTGATGGTATCGATCAGAGGAGAAACGACCTTCGGGAAGAACGACCAGTCCGGCTGAAGAATTTTCTCCAGAAGGTCCACCATCTTGCGGAATTTTGTGATGACGACGTGCAGATCAAAGCCTGTCATGCAAAGAGACAGCCAGATTGCAACGGCCAGGAAAAGGACGATTACCGGCGTGCGGCTTCTGCGCCGCTGGACCGAATGTCCATTGGGAAGCGTTACGGTCTGGGGTTTTAAGATGCGGTCGTAGAGTGTAAGCTTCATCAGAGAAGACGTGTTGTTTTCCATGGCTTAGCCCTCTGCTTTGGCAGCCTTCGGCAGCTCGCCCTCGCCTTCGCCCATGGTGGGCGCCTTTGCGCCGTTGTAGACCTCGTCGATCTGTTCCTGGGTAATGGTGCTGGCCGGGCCGTCAAAAACGATTTCGCCCGCGCGGATGCCGATGACGCGGTCACAGTATTTGAGCGCGAGGTCCACGTGGTGGATGTTCAGCAGAATCGAAATTTTATATTCCTTGTTGATGCGCACGAAGTCCTGCATGACCTGCTTGGCCGTGATGGGGTCAAGGGAAGCGACAGGCTCGTCGGCGAGGATGATCTTCGGATTCTGGTTCAGCGTGCGGGCCAGGGCCACGCGCTGCTGCTGACCGCCGGAGAGCTGGTCACAGCGGGTATAGGCCTTATCCAAAATGCCTACCTTGTCCAGACTCTCTAATGCCCGCATTTTCTGCGCTTTTGTAAAAATGCCGAGCAGTACCCGGAAAAACGGCATATCTGGGACATCGGCCGTCAGAACGTTCTTGATCGCCGTGCTGCGGGAAACCAGATTGAAGCTCTGGAAGATCATGCCGACCTTGCGGCGGTAGCGCCGGAGCTCTTTGCCGCGCAGAGAGTCCACCGTGACACCGTCAACGGTCAGCTCGCCCTTGGAGATATCGTGCATCCGGTTGATGCAGCGCAGAATCGTCGACTTGCCTGCGCCAGAAAGGCCGATGATGGCGACAAACTCGCCCTGCTCAATTTGCAGGTTGATGTTTTTCAGTGCCGTGAAGCCGTTTGGATAAGTCTTATACACATTTTTGAATTCAATCATGCTGCGACTCTTTTCTTTTTGAAGATTTGAATGAAGAATATCGGAGATGTGCTTTTTGCTGAGATATCTGTGAAACGAAAAGCGCCCCGTTGACGCGGGGCGCTTTATTCATTTGGACGTTATTCGGTTGATGACGGATTACTCGGCAACAGCCTGCAGAGCAGCGCGTGCGCCGTCGTAGTCAGCGTCGGTCGCCTTGGCGTAGCCGGTGTGGCTGTAGACGTCGAAGATGGCCTTGCCTTCATCGGTGCCGATGATGTTGATGAAGCAGTCCTGAAGGGCAGCGACGATTTCGGGGGTGTAGTACTGGCTCTCCTTGGAGATGGCGACGGTATCGTTGTAGATGCCCTCGGTGACGCCGATGACGTTCATCTCGTTCCAGATGGAGTCGGAGCGGCCCATGCCCTGCTTGCCGGTTTCGTCCTGCTGGTCGGTGGGCAGCATCCAGGATGCTTCGTAGTCGTTACGGCCGTCGGCGTAGCAGACGATGATATCGACGGATTCCGCAGCAGCGTAGGAGAACGCGGTGCCGTAACCGGAGTCGATGGGCATGACGTTGGACAGATCAGAGATCTTCTTGCCGTCGTAGTTGGCCATCAGCCACATGGACGGATAGATGTAACCGGCAGAAGAGGAGGTCTTCTGGACAGCCCAGGTTGCCTTGTCGAGGTCTTCCCAAGTAAGCTTTTCGCCAGCATTGACCTTAGCAGCGAGTTCCTGACCATAAGCAGACGGAGTAGCGTAGATCAGAGAGCGGTAGTAGGTGACCTGCGGGCCATCCTTCTTGGTGGCGTTGGCTTCACCGTTCCAGTCGGCGGGGTTGGTGGAGTCGTTGGACAGGCCGTTACGGGTAGCGGTCAGGATGACATCCACATCGTCGGAGTACAGCGCGTACGTGCCGCCGGGCAGCCAGCCCAGATCGATGGAACCGGCAGCCATAGCCTCGCCGGTGGCGTCGTAGCTGGTGCCGACCGTGATGTCGACTTCGTCGATGTCGTAGCCGAGCTTGGACATTTCAGCCTTCACGAGTTCGGGAAGGTTCTTCGTGCCAGTGATGATGACGTCGGCGTCCTTGGAGGGAACAAACTCAAGCGTCAGTTTGTCGAAATGCTGGTTTTCGGTGGTTTCTTCGGTCGTGGTTTCTTCAGCTGCGGGTTCCGTGGTTTCGGTGGTTTCCGCGGCCTCAGTGGTCGTGGTTTCCGTTGTGGCGGGTTCAGCGGGGGGGGTCGGTCTTGGCTGCGCAGGCGCAGAAGCCAATTGCCATGACCGCCACGAGGAGCAGTGCAATGATCTTCTTCATTTTCTATATTCCTCCTGAAACATGTGTCCGCGGCAGTGCCGCGGTGGTGAGCTGAGACTGCGCACAGCGCAGCCCCGCAAGATACTGGTATTTCTACCAAAGCAAATATACCACATCCTGTGAGACAATACAAGAAGTCAAATCCAAGAAATATGTCGAATTTTCCTTAAATTCGGCGTAATAACTTGAAACTGTCCACAGTATAAAGACAAATGTTCAAAACGGCGCGCAGCGCACCTTGCCGATGGAAACATAGCCGTTCAGAACCGCGTGGATATCGCTGCCGTCCGTCACGGCGTCTGCGTGCAAAACCTTTGCAACAGGCGACAGATAGCGCACACCGTTTTCCTCGCGGACGCATTCATAATAGTTTTCGTAATACGACTGCTTTTCCGGGAAACGCTCGTACAGAATGCCGCGGCAGTCGCAGAGCGGACAGGTGGGGAAGTTGACGTTCCAGATTTCGCCCCGGCCGAGCGGCTTCTCCAGAAGCTCGCCAAGAACGGAGCAGAGGTAGTGATCGGTAACGTCGAAGGATTTGCCGTCGCGCATGGAAAATGCAATGGCGGGAATGCCGTGCATGGCCGCCTCTGTCGCCGCGCCGATGGTTCCGGAGTAGGCGACGTCAAGACCCGCGTTCAGCCCGTCGTTGATGCCGGACAGGACAATATCCGGGCGGAAGGGGAGCAGTGCGTTCAGCGCAACCTTGATACAATCGGCGGGCGTGCCGTCTACGCTCCAGGCGGCCTCCACAGGAACCGGGAAATCATAGCGGTAGACCGCCATCTGGCTCTTTTCAGAGATAGTCAGGCGGACAGACATGCCGCTGCACTGGTGTTCCGGTGCAGCGACCCAGACCGTTCCAAATGAGGCAGCGGCGCGGGCCAGCTTTGCAATACCTTCCGACCGGATCCCATCGTCGTTCGCAATCAGAATTTTCAGCTTTTCTTTCATATGTGCAATACACTCCTTTGTGTGCCTATCTTATCACAGACAAAGAACCGGAAACAAGCCGCAAATTCGACAAAAAGTCCCCATGAATTCAAAAATCTCTTCAATTCCCCAGAAGCCTCGCAGAGTTTTGCGCCCGCAGGCGCAAAATAGTTTTTAGATCATTTTTTCCGGCGGCATGTACGTCGGAAAAATACTCTACGCGCAGAGAGTGTGTCCTCGCCGGCTTTGCCGGCGGGGACACGCGGGTCGGAGCGCAAGTCCTTTTCTCCAAAGCCGTTTGCGGCTTTGGAGAAAAGAAGAAGCCTCCGCAAAGCGGAGGCTTCTTCTATACGGGGTAGGGATGATTGCTCCCGCGTTTGCAGGGGCGGAAAGGAACGGGATATTATTCCGGCTGCGGATAGTGGACGTGCAGCAGCTCGTGCGCCTTCTCAGGCGGCAGCTTCTCATAGAGCGTCTTGAGAATCGGGTTGCGCTGCGAAGATTTGATAAGCGTCTTGCGGTCTGCTTCATAAAGACCTTTGGCGCGTGCATATTTTTGCTCCTTGCGACCGATGGGCTGGCCCGCGCCGCCGACACAGCCGGTCGTGCAGGTCATAACCTCGACGAGATCAAAGTGTTCTTCACCGGCTTCCATCTTTGCAATCAGCTGCCGTGCGTTTTTAAGACCGTGGACAACGCCGACGCGGATGGTCTTTTCTCCGACGGGCAGTTCAACTGCGCGGACGCCTTCCATACCGCGGACGCCGGAGTAGGCGATTTCCTGGAGCGTATTGCGGGACTCGCTTTCCATCACGCGACGGACGACCGCCTCGGCGACACCGCCGGTGGTGCCGAAGATGACACCGGCACCGGTGCCGAGACCAAATGGCATATCGGGCGCCTCATCGGGCAGTTCATTGAAGCGGATGCCCGCTTCCTTGATCATGCGGATGAACTCCTGCGTGGTGAGCACCAGATCGACGTCGGGCTGACCGTCGTGCGTGAATTCGCTGCGGCCGGCCTCCATCTTCTTTGCCGTGCAGGGCATGATGGCAAAGCTAGTGATCGGCAGGAACGCAAAGCCTTCAAGCTTGCTGTAGGTGCCGTAGGCGGCCATTGCGATTTTTCCGAAGGAATTGATGTTGGTCTGTACCACGACATTGGCAAGGCCAATCACGGAGTTCTGGACGCCGGATGGAAAGCCGTAGCGGATAATCTGCCGGAGCATCTCCGCGTCAAGGCGGAGCTTTTTCCATTGCAGATGAAAGGCGTGTGCAAAGTAACTGTCCAGAGCGACATAAACACCACTGCGATAGGGATCCATATAATAAAAGGTCTCCGCGATACTCGGCAGAAACTGAAGCCCCAGCAGCGCAGCGCTGTCTTCATAAAGATTGAGCAGTTCCGCGTCCTTGACGCTTGTCCAATAGCCGATGGCACCGACGCAGACCGCGCTGTCCGTGCGCTTCTTATCATGACCGACAATGCAGATCAGGTTTGGGATCTGCACTGCCGTCAGCAAGTCGCCAGAAAAACTGTCTGGATACAAGTCCTCTTTGAAAACAGGACGCAGTACCCTGCGGTCAAGCTCTGTCTTTGCATCATTGAGGCTTTCTCCAATGCGGTTTGCACTGGCTTTGAGCTTCTGTGCGGCATCCTGCATGGACTCTTTGGTAATGCCAAAGTCCTCAGCATCGATTTTTCCGTTTCCATTTTTGTCAACGGCTTTGAGCACCGTACCCTGCGCCTTGACCGCTGCCTGTTTTGCTTTTGCAACGTTGGCGCTGCAAAATGGGATGGACGTGAAAACGCTCTCTGCCATGCTGGGGCATGTGTCGGCGGCCACGACGCTGGATATTTACACGCACTCGACCTCTGATATGCAGCACGCCGCTGCGCGGAAGATCGACTGCGGCATCGGCAAGGCAGAACTCCTGGACGAGACTGCGCCGCAGGCAAATGCACCCGCCATCGTTGATTTTCAGCCCTACATGGGCAAGGTCCGCAAGCCCGGAACGGGCTGCATCAGCCAGATCAATGACCACCTCTTTGAGGGGCGCTACTCCCCGACATGGATCGACGGCAAAAAGCACGTGCGGAATGTCTATGCGCATACGCGCGAGAAATGTGAGGAGAAGCTGAAGGTGCTGATCGCGGAGATGAAAGCGGAGCTGGCGGAGTTGAAACGGCTGAAAGGCGACAGGCATTGAACGGATGAACGGGATGCAGCCGCCCGGTGTTGGGCGGCTGCGATTGCGCTTTGCCAGATCGTTTGCTATAATGAAACTAATCGAAATTTATAAAGGAGAATATTGATGAAACTATTTTTATGTTCGCACTTTTCAAGTGTAGGAAGTCTGATAAAGGAAGAAATTGA
>OIWQ01004663.1_pt1 | contig 10781 bp, 8 predicted proteins | sample 1587571 | NCBI WGS metagenome assembly OIWQ01 (sample SAMEA3888910, study PRJEB22519) | human gut metagenome | biome: human gut; feature: human-associated habitat; material: faeces | place: Denmark | collected 2010 | reverse complement strand
CCCTGCGCAAAACGCCCAGCGATATTTCAAGCTGTATCAAAAGGCGCGCGGCGCGAGGACGCTTGCGGCAGAACAAAAGGAAAAAGCCGAGCAGGAACTCGAATATCTGGAGCAGATGGAAGACGATCTGCGCAAATGTACGGATGCGCGCGGGCTGTCGGAACTGCGGGAGATGCTCGTCGCCTCCGGCCATGTGCGCCAGCCGTCTTCCCGCGTAAAGCCGAGAAAGGAAGCGCCGTCCCAGCCGATGAAATTCCGTTCCTGCGACGGCATTGAAATGGAAGTGGGCAAAAACGCGCTGCAAAACGAGCGCCTGACGATGGGCGCGCGCGGCAACGAAACATGGCTGCACGCGCAGAAGATGCCGGGCTCGCATGTGCTGATTCACACGGAGGGCGACGTGCCGGAGTCTACGCTGATGCAGGCGGCCATGCTCGCGGCGTATTATTCAAAAGGCGTTCGTAGCGCACAGGTGCCGATTGACGCGACGCTGCGCCGGTATATCAAAAAACCGGGCGGAACCCCCGCCGGTTTTGTCACCTACACCCACCAGAGAACGCTGTATATCACCCCGAGCGAAGCGGAAATCAAGAAAATTGAGCTTCTGCGCGAATAAATTTTCGGAAAAGAAAAAGGGCGTTGCTGTCGATGCGAACCATCCGCAGCAATGCCCTTTTGCGTAAGGGAATATTAAATGCCGGCCGCCGCGCGCAGCGCCTCGGCGCGATCCACACGTTCCCACGGCAGATCGACGTCCGTTCTGCCGAAATGGCCGAACGCGGCCGTCTGACGATAAATCGGGCGACGCAGATTCAGCATGTCGATGATGCCGGCCGGACGAAGATCAAACTGCTCTCTGACGATTTTCGCCAGTGCGTCGTCGGAAATGACGCCGGTGCCCTGCGTATCGACCAGCAGAGAAACCGGATTGGCCACGCCGATCGCGTAAGCCAGCTCGATTTCACAGCGCTTGGCCAATCCCGCCGCAACGATGTTCTTCGCGATGTAGCGCGCGGCATACGCGGCGCTGCGATCAACCTTTGTCGGATCCTTGCCGCTGAACGCGCCGCCGCCGTGGCGAGCATATCCGCCGTAGGTATCGACGATGATTTTACGGCCGGTAAGACCGCTGTCCCCCTGCGGGCCGCCGATGACAAAGCGTCCGGTCGGATTGACATAAATCTTTGTCTGAGCATCCATAAAATTCTCCGGTACGACGGGCATGATTACGTGTTCAATGATATCCGCCCGGATCCGGTCAAGCGTCACATCCGGATCATGCTGGGTGGAAACGACGATATTATCAAGCCGCACGGGAGTATCCCCGTCATATTCGACCGTCACCTGCGTTTTGCCGTCTGGGCGAAGATAGGAAAGCACGCCGTCCTTGCGAACTTTCGTCAGTCTTTTCGCCATTTCCGTGGCCAGAACATACCCGAGCGGCATGAGCGTTTCCGTCTCGTCGCAAGCGTAGCCGAATACCATCCCCTGATCGCCCGCACCGGTGTTATACTGATCGTTCTGCTCTCCGGTTTTGGCCTCCAAGCAATGATCGACCCCCATCGCGATATCCGGCGATTGCTCATGGATGGAATTGAGTACGGCACAGGATGCGGCGTCAAAGCCGTATTCAGGCTTGTTATAACCGATATCCGCGATTGCCGCACGGACGGTCTCCGCGATATCCACATAGGCGGACGTCGTAATCTCTCCCATCACCATGACAAGACCGGTCGTCGCACAGGTTTCGCATGCGACACGTGCCGTCGGGTCCGATTCGATGATTTTGTCGAGAATGGAATCCGATATCCTGTCGCACAGCTTATCGGGATGCCCTTCCGTTACCGATTCCGATGAAAAAAATTTCTTCTCCATTTTTCTGTCTCCTTTTTTCTTGATACGAATTTGATTCTGTGTAAAACGGAAACAGACTTAAAAACTCGCTTCCGTTTACCCCGAAAGCGAGTTTTCTCTCCGTACTCATCTATCGGGAATTGGCACCTTATGTAACACAGGTTGCCGGGCTTCATCGGGCCAGTCCCTCAGCCGCTCTTGATAAGTTCGTATTTATTCTTTTATAGTGTATCATATCTGCCGTCTGATTTCAAGTGGTTTCGACAAAAAACAGACAAAATAACAAATTTATCGTTATTTATGCCAATGGAACTGCCCGTTCAGCGCAAGAATCAAAAGAAGTACACACGCCACAATGATAGCAAGCCCGACAAGAATCAAAAGAATCGTTTTCTTGTCAAAACGGAAGCTTTCGGGCTTTCCGTCAATCACCCGCATTTTTTCAGTGCCGTAGAAAGAGGCTTATACAGCACCAGCACGATGGCAGCATTAAGCGTCGCCTTAATCAGATTAAACGGCAAGAGGAGCGGCAAGAGCATCTCCTTCACCGAATCCACCGATATTCCGAAATAAATCGGCGTAACAAGAAGATTCATGACCAACATGCAAAGCGTCATCGCCAAAACGGAGCTCATAAGACCGACGATCGCACCGGAAAGCGTCTTTTTGAGCTTCGGCGCATAGCAGTAAATCGTGCTTCCAACTGCCGCAAAAACCGCACTTCCCACAAAATTCATGAGAAAGCCCCATGGACCTGTGCCGCTGACCGTAATCATTTCCAAAAGCGAAACCAAAAGCGCAATGACCACACCCGCAACGGGGCCGAAAAGCATAGCGCAAACGGTGATAACCGCATCCTTGACGTCGAACGTCAAAAAGCCGCCGATGCCGCTGATTCGGAGCGCGAACAGGCTCGCATACGCGAGCGCCGCAAACATAGCAAGAATCACATAACGTCTGATATTATACTTTTTCATTCTATCCTCCCAAAATTCTGAATCGGAAAGATAAAAAATTCCCCCTCCAAAAGAGGGGGAAAGCGCAAAAATCACGCATGATTTTTTATCTTTTCTCATCCGGACTATACCGTCGGTGCAGGAATTTCACCTGCTCGGCGCCGTATGGCGTTCGCGGACTTTACCGCCGATGTGGAATTTCACCAACCCCCAAAGATATAAGCATGTAAACATGACGAACGGAAAAAGGGACGCGATGCGTCCCTTTTTCTCATGAACGCATAAATATCTTATGCGATGATTTCGGAAACGACACCGGATCCGACTGTTCTGCCGCCCTCACGGATAGCAAAACGAAGTCCCTGCTCGATGGCGATAGGAGTAATAAGCTCAACGGTCATATCGACATTGTCGCCGGGGCGGCACATCTCGACACCGTCGGGAAGCTCGATAACGCCTGTAACGTCTGTCGTTCTGAAATAGAACTGCGGTCTGTAACCGGCAAGGAACGGTTTCTTACGTCCGCCTTCTTTTTCGGTCAGCACGTAAACGTGTCCTTTGAATTTGGTGTGCGGATGGATCGTGCCGGGCTTGCAGAGAACCTGACCTCTTTCGATTTCGTCCTTCTGAATGCCGCGCAGAAGCGCGCCGATGTTGTCGCCCGCCTCAGCCTGATCGAGAAGCTTCTTGAACATCTCGACACCGGTAACGGTGGTTTTCTTTCTCTCCTCGGTAAGACCGATGATTTCAACTTCGTCGCCGACCTTGACCGTACCTCTCTCAACTCTACCCGTTGCAACCGTACCACGGCCTGTGATGGAGAACACGTCCTCAACCGGCATCAGGAACGGCAGATCGGATTTTCTGTCGGGAGTCGGGATATAGCTGTCAACGGCATCCATAAGCTCAAGAATGCACTTGTACTCGGGAGCGTTGATATCCTTGCTTGCGGATTCAAGCGCTTCTCTTGCGGAGCCGCGGATGATAGGCGTATCGTCGCCAGGGAAATCGTACTGAGAAAGCAGGTCGCGGACATCCATCTCGACGAGTTCGAGAAGCTCTTCGTCGTCAACGAGGTCGCATTTGTTCAGGAACACAACGATAGCCGGAACGCCGACCTGACGGGCGAGCAGAACGTGCTCGCGGGTCTGCTGCAGCGGACCGTCGGAAGCTGCGACGACCAGGATCGCGCCGTCCATCTGAGCGGCACCGGTGATCATGTTCTTAACGTAGTCGGCGTGTCCGGGGCAGTCCACGTGCGCATAGTGGCGGGAATCCGTCTCATACTCAACGTGTCTTGTGTTGATTGTAATACCACGGGCTCTCTCTTCGGGAGCATTGTCGATCTGATCATAAGCGAGGAATTCGACGTTGCCGTTCTTCAGAGAAAGTGTTTTGGTGATGGCAGCGGTAAGAGTTGTCTTGCCGTGGTCAACGTGACCGATTGTACCAATGTTAACATGGGGTTTTGTTCTTTCGAATTTAGCCTTTGCCATTGAAATTTTCCTCCTTGATTTGCGAATGTATCGCTATATTTTTATTTTTCTTGGTTACCTCAATCCGGCGTACCGGAGTTGATTCTTATTTTGCGGCCTTGCCCGCAATGATCTCCGCCGCAATGTTCTTCGGAACCTCTGCGAAGTGGCTCGGTTCCATCGAATACTGACCGCGTCCCTGTGTTTTGGAACGGAGATCCGTCGCATAGCCGAACATATTGGAAAGCGGAATCATAGCGGTGATCTGCTGTGCGCCCGCAATCGGCTCCATCGACTGAATCTGACCGCGTCTGGAGTTGATATCTCCCATGACGTCGCCCATATAATCGTCCGGCGTGATGACGACGACTTTCATAATCGGCTCGGTGAGAATCGGATTCGCTCTTCTCATCGCATTCTTAAACGCCATGGAACCGGCGATCTTGAATGCCATTTCAGAGGAGTCGACCTCGTGATAAGAACCGTCGTAAAGTGTGACCTTTACGTCGACGACATTATAGCCCGCGAGAACACCCGCCTGCATCGCGCCCTGAATACCGGCATCGACAGCGGGAATATATTCCTTCGGGATCGCACCGCCGACCACCTTGTTGATGAACTCATAGCCCTTGCCGGGTTCATTGGGTTCGATTGTGATCTTGACGTGACCGTACTGGCCCTTACCGCCGGACTGACGTGCATACTTGCAGTCTTCGCTTTCCGCCTTGGTGATGGTTTCCTTATAGGATACCTGCGGCTTGCCGACGTTGGCCTCTACCTTGAACTCGCGCAGAAGTCTGTCCACGATGATTTCAAGATGAAGCTCGCCCATACCGGCAATGATGGTTTGTCCCGTTTCCTCATCGGTATAAGCGCGGAACGTCGGATCCTCCTCCGCCAGCTTTGCAAGGGCAATGCCCATCTTTTCCTGACCGGATTTGGTCTTAGGCTCGATGGCGACCTTGATAACCGGCTCCGGGAATTCCATCGATTCCAGCTGAATCGGATGCTTCTCGTCGCAGAGCGTATCGCCCGTGGTCGTATTCTTCGTTCCGACAACGGCCGCGATATCGCCGGCGTAAACCTTATCGATATCCTTTCTCTCGTTGGCGTGCATCTGCAAAATACGGCCGAAGCGTTCTCTCTGGCCCTTTTCGGTATTGAGAGCGGTTTCACCCGCCGCAATGCTTCCGGAATATACGCGGAAGAAGCAGAGCTTGCCGACATACGGGTCTGTCATAATCTTAAAAGCAAGAGCGGCGAACGGCGCGTCGTCGGAGGAAGGTCTCTCCTCCTCTTCGTCCGTTTCCGGATTGATTCCCTTGATATGAGGAACATCCGTCGGCGCAGGCATATAGTCCACGATGGCGTCGAGAAGCTTCTGAACGCCCTTGTTTCTGTAAGAGGTTCCGCAGACGACGGGAACGATTTTATTCTCGATCGTCGCGGTTCTGAGCGCCTTTTTCAGCTCGTCGGCGGCAATCTCCTCACCACCGCAGTATTTCTCGAACAGCGCCTCATCCGTTTCGGCGATGGATTCGATCATCTGCTGTCTGTATTCCTCGGCGAGATCTTTCATATCGTCGGGAATGGGTTCCACACGGATGTCCTTGCCGAGATCGTCATAATAGATGTCGGCCTCCATATTGATCAGGTCAACAATACCGCGGAAGGTATCCTCCTTGCCCACCGGAAGCTGGATCGGCACAGGATTTGCTTTGAGGCGTTCCTTGATCATTTTCACCACGCGGTAGAAATCCGCGCCCGTGATGTCCATCTTGTTGACATAAGCCATTCTCGGGACGTGATACTTGTCAGCCTGACGCCATACGGTTTCAGACTGCGGCTCCACGCCGCCCTTGGCGCAAAGAACCGTAACCGCTCCGTCAAGCACGCGAAGCGAACGCTCCACCTCTACCGTGAAATCCACGTGTCCGGGCGTATCGATGATGTTGATACGGTTTCCCTTCCAAAAGCATGTCGTCGCGGCGGAGGTGATGGTGATACCTCTTTCCTGTTCCTGCTCCATCCAGTCCATTGTCGCGGCGCCGTCATGGACTTCGCCGAGCTTATGGGTCTTTCCGGTATAGAAAAGGATTCTTTCCGTTGTCGTTGTTTTTCCCGCATCAATATGAGCCATAATACCGATATTACGCGTATTTTCAAGCGAGTATTCTCTACCCATATTTTTGCTCCTTAAAATTTTATATACATGGAATCACAAGATGTGAGCGATATTGAAAAATCAATATCTGAAATGCGCGAAAGCTCTGTTGGCTTCGGCCATCTTGTGCGTTTCTTCTTTCTTCTTCACCGCGGCGCCGGTATTTCCGAGCGCATCGATGATTTCGGCAGAAAGTCTTTCCGACATCGTCTTCTCGCCGCGTTTTCTCGCATAGAGAACGAGCCAGCGAAGTCCGAGCGTCTGTCTTCTTTCGGCACGGACCTCCATCGGGACCTGATAGGTCGAGCCGCCGAGACGGCGAGCCTTGACCTCAAGCACCGGCATGATGTTATCAAGAGCCTGCTGGAATGCTTCCAAAGCGGGTTTTCCCGTCTTGGCTTCCACGGTTGCGAACGCGTCATAAACGATCTTCTGCGCGACGCCTTTTTTGCCGTCCAGCATGACGTTGTTGATAAGCTTTGTAACAAGCTTGGAATTATAAAGCGGATCCGGCAGCACATCTCTCTTGGAAATTTGACCTCTTCTTGGCACTGTTATTCCCTCCTTCATTAAAATTTCATGATATCATAGGTACTCGAAAGTTTCCTCCCGATCGTGCGATGCTCCGTTTTCAAAGATGGTTCCATCCCGCAAAGGATATAAACAAAATATCTGTAAAAATGGAATCACATGCGATCAGAATGCTAAAATACCTCGTCCGACAGGATTATTTGCCGGCTTTTTTGCCGCGCTTCGCGCCGTACAGAGAACGTCCCTGCTTGCGGTTGGCGACGCCCTGCGTATCGAGCGTACCACGGATGATGTGATAACGCACACCAGGCAGGTCACGCACTCTTCCGCCGCGGATCAGTACGACAGAGTGTTCCTGAAGATTGTGTCCGATACCGGGAATGTAGCAGATCGCTTCCATTCCGTTGGTGAACTTCACCTTGGCAACCTTACGAAGAGCGGAGTTCGGCTTTTTCGGCGTCGTGGTGTAGACCTTCGTGCAAACCCCTCTCTTCTGAGGAGAGCTGAGATCCGTCTGAGACTTCGTAAGCGAGTTGAAGCCTTTCTGAAGGACAGGTGCTTTGGATTTGTACTCCTTCTTCTCACGGCCGTTGCGAACGAGCTGATTGAATGTTGGCATGTTAAACCTCCTTTTTTCAGAATCAATATTTGTTTATATATACCACCGAAAATCCTTGCGGAGCCCGGTTGTATCCGTTATTTCAGGACGACGCACACGGCGCAGTCCACATCGATGCCGCACATTTTGCCAAGCTCGGTTTTTGTGCGGGTAAGATCGAGCGCAATGCCGCAGTCGCGGCAAAGCTCCGTCACGGCGGAAATGATTTTTCCCTCGGCGTCGGACGCCACGAAAGCCGTTTTCGCCGTTCCTCCTTTGATATGTTTTTTTGATTGGTTCAGGCCTGCGACTACCACAGGCACGGGACTGTCGGATGACATTTTAATCAAAAATCCTTTCAAAAAATTATGCGTCCGATATGCGAAACCATATAAAGACAGCATTTTAGCATATAAAGCTATCCTATATAATATCACCAAAACCTGCCCTTGTCAACGGAATTATCAAAAATTTCGCAAAAAATCCATGAATTATTTGATATTCGGAGCCGATTCTGCCGTCACAGATGCGGCAATCCATGCTCATTTCGGGAAATTTCATAAATGCGGCCGATAAAAACAACGCGAAGCCCGCAGGCATTTGCCTGCGGGCTTATATTTTTTCTTTCCAGCGCCGATACGCGCCGTTCCGGCTTTATCAGCCCGCGGATTCCACGTCGAAATCGTTCGCCGCCATTAAATCCTCGTTCTTTACAACCTCGATATCGCGGTACGTCTGAAGTCCGGTTCCGGCCGGAATCAGCTTACCGATGATGACGTTTTCTTTCAGTCCGACCAGATTGTCGACCTTGCCCTTGATGGCGGCCTCGGTGAGAACTCTTGTCGTCTCCTGGAAGGAAGCCGCGGAAAGGAAAGATTCCGTCTGCAAGGCCGCCTTGGTGATGCCAAGCAGAATCGGCGATGCCGTCGCAGGACGAATCGTTCTGTCGCCCTCTGCGATGCGGCGTTCGATTTCTGCGTTCGCCTCGTCGAATTCCGAAACATCGACGACCGTCCCATAAAGCAGGTCGGTGTCGCCGCTGTCCTCGATGCGTACCTTGCGCGTCATCTGTCTTGCGATGACCTCGATATGCTTATCGTTAATCTCGATATCCTGAATCCGGTAAACCCTCTGGACCTCGCGGATGATATAGTCGTAAGCCTCGGAAAGGCCTTTGATTCTCGTGATATCCGTCGGCGCAAGATTGCCCTCGGTGATCGAATCGCCGCGTGTCACGAAGTCGCCGGACTTCACAAGAATTTTCGTGCCGTAAGGAACCGCATATACGACATCCGCGCCGGTTTCCACGGAATTGCGCACGATGATATTTCTCGCGCGCTTGGCATCCTGAATCTCCACAAGGCCGGAAACCTCGGAAATCGTCGCCGTTTTCTTCGGACGGCGCGCTTCAAAGAGCTCCTCGACACGCGGCAGACCTTGTGTGATATCGGAGCCGGCGATACCGCCCGTGTGGAAGGTTCTCATCGTCAGCTGCGTACCCGGCTCGCCGATGGACTGCGCCGCGATGATACCGACCGCCTCGCCCACGTTGACCCTCTTGCCCGTGGCAAGGTCGGAGCCGTAGCAGTGTGCGCATACGCCGTATTTGCATTTGCATTTGAGGATCGAACGGACATGCACCTGCTCGACGCCCGCATCCACGATGGCTTTGGCCTGCGCGGCTGACAGCATATCGCCGTCATGCGCAAGAACCGCGCCCGTCGCGGGGTCTGCAACGTCCCCGATTACGAATCTTCCGGGGAGTCTGTCGATCAGCGGCTCGATGATTTCATTGCCGTCCTTGACGTCGGAAACCCAAATACCCTCGTGCGTGCCGCAGTCATCCTCTCTGACGATGACATCCTGTGAAACGTCGACCAGTCGTCTTGTCAGATATCCGGAGTCGGCCGTTTTCAGAGCCGTATCGGAAAGCGATTTACGGGAACCGCGCGCGCCGATGAAGTATTCGAGCACGTTCAGTCCCTCGCGGAAGTTCGCCTTAATCGGAATTTCCATCGTTTTGCCGTTGGTCGCGAACATCAGTCCGCGCATACCGGCGAGCTGTCTCATCTGCGCGATGGAGCCACGGGCGCCGGAATCGCTCATCATCTTGATGGAATTATAGCGGTCGAGACAGTCTTGGAGCGCCTGCGTAACGTCCTTGGTCGCCTGCTCCCAAACCTTGATGACGCTGCCGTAGCGCTCGTCGTCGGAAAGAAGTCCTCGGCGGAAGTTGCGCGTGATTTTCTCGACGTCGTGCTCGGCCTTGGCCACGATTTCTTTCTTTGCGGCCGGCACCGTCATATCGGAAACGGAGATCGAAATGGACGCCTTGGTCGAATATTTATAGCCGTTGGCTTTGATGTCGTCGAGCACCTGCGCCGTCACGGTCGGACCGTGTGTCTTGATGGTACGGTCGACGATCTGTCCGAGCTGCTTTTTCGCAGTCGGGAAATCGATTTCAAGCTTCAAGAGATTTTCGGGCTTGCTTCTGTCGACAAAGCCGAGATCCTGCGGAATCGGCTCGTTGAAGATCAACCGTCCGAGCGTCGCGTCGATGATGCCGGTATGGGAAACCCCGTCGATCACTCTTGTGACACGCACCTTGATCGGCGCATGAATGCCGAGCAGACCGTTGGTATAGGCCATCATCGCCTCGTCGAAATCGCGGAACACGCTTCCCTCTCCCGGCTCGCCGTGGCGGTCGATTGTGAGATAGTAGGAGCCGAGCACCATATCCTGTGACGGCACCGTGACCGCCTTACCGTCAACCGGCTTTAAGAAGTTGTTGGCGGAAAGCATGAGGAAGCGGGCTTCGGCCTGCGCCTCGCTGGAAAGCGGAACGTGGACCGGCATCTGGTCGCCGTCGAAGTCGGCGTTGAACGCCGTGCAGACGAGCGGATGAAGCTTGATTGCGCGTCCCTCGACGAGCACCGGCTCAAACGCCTGAATCGACAGACGGTGAAGCGTCGGCGCACGATTGAGAAGCACGGGATGGTCCTTGATGACGTTTTCAAGCGCGTCCCAAACCTCGGGGCTCGCTTTATCCACCTTTTTCTTTGCGTCCTTGATATTGGAAGCGTTCTGCGTCTCCACAAGGCGCTTCATGACAAACGGCTTGAAGAGTTCCAGCGCCATCTCCTTCGGCAGGCCGCACTGATAGATTTTCAGCGTCGGTCCGACGACGATAACGGAACGCCCGG
>OIWQ01004654.1_pt1 | contig 10812 bp, 9 predicted proteins | sample 1587571 | NCBI WGS metagenome assembly OIWQ01 (sample SAMEA3888910, study PRJEB22519) | human gut metagenome | biome: human gut; feature: human-associated habitat; material: faeces | place: Denmark | collected 2010 | reverse complement strand
ATTTCTGGTTCTCTTTTGGTGCGCAAAAAAGAACTTAGCTCTGCGCAACAGCGCTCTTACCTTTTCGCCACTGCCATCAGCGCCCGATTCTCGAGCAGAATACGCAGCAGCACCGTATTCACCGCCGTGAGCACCAGCGCATTCGGGATGCGGGCGATGAGCACTGCCCATGCATAGCCGTAAAAGATGTGGAGCGCCAGCAAGTTGATGACCATCGAGCCGACGAAGTGTGCCGCCAGCACACTGCACCACAGCCGGTTGCCGGTGCGCAGATGGGAAAGCTTCTGCCAGCCCAAGCCGCCGACCAGGCCGATGGACGCCGCACCCAGCGTGATGAGCGGATTGATGGCATAGCCAGCCAGCACGCCACCGATGATGTCGGCCACCATGCCCACGACGAAACCCGCCCACGGTCCAAAGAGGATGCCTGCCAGCAGCACCGGCAGACTGCCCAGATTGAACCGGACAAAGCCGGTGGAGATGCTCAGCACCCGGGAAAAGACGATGCTCATGGCGATGAGCAGGGCCATCGCCGTCAGGGTGCGCACAGAGATCCTGGATTCGTTTTTCATATCAACTGTCCTCCTGTTTTTCAGGAACTGCGGGGGGAGCAGAAAGAAACGCCCTCCCCTGTGACAAACCGCACAAAGGAGGGCGTGAGTTCAACAAACTTCACTTCCGGACGACGCCGTGCAGACGGCCTCGCCCGCACCCAAGTCCATGCAGCAGCGGGATGCAGGCCATGCACCGCGGGTCTCCCTTCGTCCGCAGCACAACTCCCCGTTGATGCGGCACTTAACGCGCATGGCCTTACTCTGTTGATGGTCTTATTATATGCCTTTTTCCGGCCCATTGCAACCACAACTCCCATCATCTTTCCCAATTCGCGGGGCAGATTTTTGGCGGGGTGCACAATTCCGGGCCTACACAAAAAGCCCTCCGGTGCGTCTCGTCCCGGAGGGCTTTGGGGTACAAATGGGCTGGTTATTTACTGCACATCGGTCAGCTCAGCCAGCTTGTGGAAGATCTCGGTGTTGTCATACACGCCGCGGAACTTGTCTGCACCCTGACCACGGGCGTAGAGGTTCACCATGGCACCGGTGTGGGCGTAGGTGGTATGATCCACACCGGACTTGTGGTTGATGGTGTGGCAGATGGCCATGCTGAAGGGGATGTAGGTGCCATACAGCTCGTAATCCTGCTGGCTCATCTTGCTCTGGCTGGAAGAGCCGACCTTGAGGGTGCGCTCGTAAGCAGTGCGCAGGTTCTCCACCTCGTAGTCGGTCAGCAGCAGCTTGCCTGCGTTGGCGGCATCAGGGTCGGTGGGCAGAGTCAGGCCGAAGTTTGCCTTCACGTCCTGCATGGCAGTCTCAAAAAGAGTCTGATTCTTCACGTAGTTGTTCACATAGGTAGAATCGAACTTTGCGTAGGACATCTTCTGGTGGGCCAGGTTGGTCAGGAAGGTGTCGTAGTTGGTGGTCTTGTAGCCGATGGCCATGCCGCCCGTCTCGTGGTCTGCGGTGACGAGGATGAGGGTGTCGTTGGGGTGGGCGTTGTAGAAGTCCACAGCGGCCTGCACGGCGTTGCTCATCTCCAGCACATCGTGGATGGAAGCGGCGGCATCGTTGGCATGGCAGGCCCAGTCGATCTTGCCGGACTCGGTCATCAGGAAGAAGCCCTTCTTGTTGTCCAGCAGCTCGATGCCCTTCCTGACGTAGTCGGTCAGCTGCCACTCTCCCGGAGCGGCATCCATGGCGTAGTTCATGGCCTTGCCGTCGGCCAGGTTCTCGGCAATGATCAGGGTCTTGCCGGCCCCGGCTTTCAGGGCAGCAGCACCGGCCTGGGTGGTGACAACATTGTAACCAGCCTGTGCAGCCACCTCGTGGTTGTTGGGGCCGGTGCCATCGCCGTTCACCTTCTGGAACTCGCCGCCTGCGAAATACTCAAAGCCGGAGTTTGCCAGCTCCACGCCGATCTGATAGTAGTTCTTGCGGGTCTTCTGGTGTGCATAGAAGGCAGCAGGGGTGGCATGGTCAATGTTCACCGTGGAAACAATGCCAACCTTGTAGCCCTTCTGCTTGTGGAGCTTCTCCGCAATGGTCTCATAGGGCACATCACGGGTCCAGGGGCACATATTGATGACACCGCTCTCGGTCTTTTTGCCGGAAGCGATGGAGGTGGCAGTGGAAGCGGAGTCCGGGCAGAAGGAGGTGCTGTCATAGGTGGTCACACTGCCCACCTCCGGGAACTGGGTAAAGCTCAGCTCTGCCTCGGTGATGGCACCGTTGTTGGTAACAGTGCCCTGATAGAACCGGGCAGACTGGATCTGGGCGGTGCCCATGCCATCGCCGATGAACAGGAAGATGTACTTGGGCTTCTTCTGGAACAGGCCAAAGCAGTTCTCCTCGTCAGCTGCGGTGGAAGCAGCCGGAGCGGCAGCGTTTGCAGCCACAGGGGCAGCAGTCATCAGACCGGCGGCAGATGCCACAGCACCCACTTTCAGGAAGTTGCGGCGAGACATTTTATGTTCTTTCATACGATAATTCCTCTCTTATCCTGAGCCCTCCCGGGCCCTGTTGCAATGTATCTTGGGAACGGTTCTATTGTACCCGTTCGGAGAAAGAGGGGAAACCATGGTAAGGCAAATCTTAGGTAAACCTTGGGCAATGAAAAACAGGCATTGGTAAAAAACAGGTGGTCTTTGTAAAATCGGATTGTTCCTGCCCGCGGGCACTTTTATTCCGTCAGGATTCGCCCCGGATCAGTTGCATCCGGTGGGCAAATCGTGTATACTGTAACCCGATTTTTATTTGCGGAGGGAGGGGTGCACATGTCCGTTTTGTGTCTGGGCGAAGTCTGGCTGGAGCTGAACGCCGCCACGGCTCCGGAGCTGACGGAGACGTTCCGGACGCGGACCGGCGGCTGGGGTGCAGGCTTCTGCCGCCAGTACGCCGCATTGGGCGGGCAGGCGGCTCTGCTGGCCCAGCTGGGAGCTGACCCCTTCGGCCGCAAGCTGGCGGCCCGGCTTGCCCGGGATGGTGTGGATTGCTCCCTGCTCTGCTTCACGGATGCCTTCCCCACACCGGTGGTGTTCACCGGAGAGGACACCGCTCTGCCCTACCGTGCCCACACCGCCGGGCTGGCCCTTGGGCCGGAGCAGCTGGAAACCGCCCCGTTCCGGGGAGCCTCTGCCTTCTGCTTTTCCTCCGCCGGGCTGGTGGACAGCCCCCTGCGGCTGGCCCACCTCGAGGCCCTTGCCGCCGCCCGGGATGCCGGGGCGCTCTGCTGCTATCTTCCCCGGCTGGCGCAGGCCGCGCCCTACTGGCCGCAGCGGGAGGCCCTGTGCCAGACCGCCCTGCAGTTTCTTGACCGGGCAGACGTTCTCTTTTTAGAGGAGAGCGACCTGCTCCTCCTCTTCGGCTCCCGGGAGCTGCGCACAGCCCTGTTTGCCCTGTTCACCGGCCATGTGCAGCTGATCTTTTTCTACAAAAAGGACAGGATTCTTGCCTTTACACGCAGTGTTATGGCTTCTGCCGCAAAAAAAGACCAGAGCCCCGCTCTGGTCTTGTATCGGATGGAGAAAATGATGCTCCCTGTCTCCTCTCTGCCCAGATTAAAGGAATCTGAGCTGAATGCGCTGATCGGATAGCCCCCTGCCGCTGAGATGGCGGCGGGAACCAAACAAAAACAGCCAGCGCCGTGGAAAGGAGGAGAAAGCGGCGCTGGCTGTGTATGAGAACTCCCAAACATTTGCGGCTGTCAGGAGATGGTTGGTAGTCTGTCCGCTGCCTTGGCTATTGCCTCGCATCAGCAGGGGACAGTGTTTTTCAAAGGGGCCGCGCCGCCCGGTTTCTGCCAGAGATGCGCGGTTTTCATTGCCTGCATGGCATCTTGGGAGGATGTTTTTCTGTTCCTCCCTGACTTCACCCTTATTGTACAGGATAAAAATGGAGTTTCTTTGTGAGGAATTTGAACAAATTGAAAATAAACGGAGCCGCTGCACATCATTTTGTACAGCGGCTCCGTTTTTTACGATTTTTCTTTAATTTTCGGCCAGATTACCGGTGTAGAGCTGGTAATACTTGCCCTTCTTGGCGATCAGCTCGTCGTGGCTGCCGCGCTCGATGATGCGGCCCTGCTCCAGAACCACGATGCAGTCTGCATTGCGGACGGTAGACAGACGGTGGGCAATGACAAAGCTGGTGCGGCCATACATCAGGCCGTCCATGCCCCGCTGGACCAGCGCCTCAGTGCGGGTATCAATGGAGGAGGTCGCCTCGTCCAGGATCAGCACCGGGGGATCGGCAACCGCGGCGCGGGCAATGGCCAGCAGCTGGCGCTGCCCCTGCGACAGGTTTGCGCCGTCGTTGGTCAGCATGGTGTTGTAGCCATCGGGCAGACGCTTGACAAAGCCATCGGCATTGGCCAGCTTTGCGGCGGCAATGCACTCCTCATCGGTGGCATCCAGGCGGCCATAGCGGATGTTCTCCATGACCGTGCCGGTGAACAGGTGGGTATCCTGCAGAACGATGCCCAGAGAGCGGCGCAGGTCGTCCTTTTTGATCTTGCGGATGTTGATGCCATCATACCGGATCTTACCGTCTGCGATATCGTAGAAGCGGTTGATCAGGTTGGTGATGGTCGTTTTGCCGGCACCGGTGGAGCCGACAAAGGCGATCTTCTGGCCCGGGCGGCCATAGAGGTTGATCCCGTGCAGAACGGTCTTTTCCGGCACATAGCCAAAATCGACATCGGTAAAGGTGATGTCGCCCGCCAGCTTGTGGTAGGTGGTGGTGCCGTCGTGGTGGGGATGCTTCCAGGCCCAGATGCCGGTGCGCTCGGTGGTCTCCACCAGCTCGTCATCCTTGCCATACTTGACGTTGACCAGGGTGACATAGCCCTCGTCGGCCTCGCTGGTCTCGTCCATCATCTTGAAGATACGCTCCGCACCGGCCAGTGCCATGATCACGCTGTTGGCCTGCATGGACACCTGGCTGATGGGCATATTGAAGCCCTTGTTCAGGCTCAGGAAGGCCATCACGGTGCCCAGGGTCATGCCGCCGACATTGCCAACGGCCATGGCCGCGCCTGCCAGAGCACAGACTGCATAGCTGATATTGCCCAGCTGTGCGGTAACGGGCATGATGATGTTGGCGTAGTTGTTGGCCTGCTTGGCGCTTTCCTTCAGCTTATCGTTCAGCTGCCGGAAGCCATCCAGAGCCTTCTGCTCGTGGGTGAACACCTTGACGACCTTCTGGCCCTCCATCATCTCTTCGATGTAGCCGTTCACCTTGCCCAGATCCTTCTGCTGGGCCACAAAGTACTTGCCGCTCATGGAAGTGATCTTCTTGGAGCAGAACAGCATCAGGGCCACCATCAGCATGGTGACAACGGTGAGCTGCCAGCTCATCAGGCACATGCTGGTGAACACGGACACGATGGTGATGGCGCTGGACACCAGCTGGGGGATGCTCTGGCTGATCATCTGGCGCAGGGTGTCCACATCGTTGGTGTACACCGACATGATATCGCCGTGGGGGTGGGAGTCAAAATACCGGATGGGCAGGCTTTCCATGTGGGTGAAAAGCTGGACGCGCAGGTTGCGCAGGGTGCCCTGGGTCACGTTGACCATGATACGGGCGTTGAGCCATGCGGCCAGCACGCCGATGGCGTAGATGCAGCCAATGCGCACCAGTGCGCCTGCCAGCGGGCCGAAGTCCGGCGTGGCCTGCTTGGTCATGGGGACGATATAATCATCGATCAGGGTCTTGAGGAAGAGGCTTGCCTGCACGTTTGCCAGCGCGCTGACGATGATGCAGACCAGCACAAGGATGCAGTGGGGCAGATAGTGCTTGAACACCTCATCCATGATCCGCTTGAGCAGCTTGCCCGGGTTCTCGACCTTCGGCTTGGGGCCGCCCATCCTACGGGGGCCGGGGCCCTTTACTTCTTTCACCTGTGCCATTACTGCTCACCTCCCTGCTTGTCAAAATCGCCGCCGCCCTGGGTCTGGCTGTTGTAAACTTCCTGATAGATCTTGTTTGTCTTGAGCAGCTCCTCGTGGGTGCCCAGGCCGTTGATCTGGCCGTTGTCCAGCACCAGGATGCGGTCTGCATCCTGCACGGAGGAGATGCGCTGTGCAATGATGATCTTGGTGGTGCCGGGGATCTCCTCCCGGAAGGCCTTGCGGATCTTGGCATCGGTGGCGGTATCCACGGCGCTGGTGCTGTCGTCCAGGATCAGCACCTTGGGCTTGCGCAGCAGCGCGCGGGCAATGGTCAGGCGCTGCTTCTGGCCGCCGGACACGTTGGAGCCGCCCTGCTCGATCCAGGTATTGTACTTGTCGGGGAAGCGCTCGATGAACTCATCGGCGCAGGCCAGCTTGGCCACCCGGATGCACTCTTCCTCGCTGGCGTTCTCATCGCCCCAGCGCAGGTTGTCGAGGATGGTGCCGCTGAACAGAACGTTCTTCTGCAGCACCATGGAGACCTCCCGGCGGAGGACATCCAGGCTGTAATCCTTAACGTCCACGCCGCCCACCTTGACAGAGCCGGTCTCGGCATCATACAGGCGGGGGATCAGCTGCACCAGGCTGGATTTTGCACTGCCGGTGCCGCCGATGATTCCCAGCGTCTCGCCCGGCCGGATGCTGAAGGTGACATCGTTCAGGACAGGCTGGCCGGAGCCGTGCTGATACTTAAAGGTAACGTGCTCGAACTCGATGCCGCCATCCCTGACCTGCTGCACCGGTGCCTTGGGGGCGGGCAGGTCAGTGGTCTCGTCCAGCACTTCCACGATACGGCGGGCAGAAGCGGCGGACATGGCGATCATCACAAAGGCCATGCTCAGCATCATCAGGGCCATCAGGATGTTCATAATGTAACCGAACAGGGCGTTCAGCTGGCCGGTGGTGATCGCACCGTTCAGGACGTAATGTGCGCCGAACCAGCTCAGGGCGATGTTGCAGCCGTACACAGAGACCAGCATGGCGGGATTGTTGAAGCTCAGGCGGCTCTCGGCGTGGACGAACTGCTTGTACAGGCTCTCGCAGGCCTTGGTGTACTTCTCATTCTCAAAGTGCTCCCGGACAAAGCTCTTGACCACGCGGATGGCCGAGACATTCTCCTGCACGGAGGCGTTCAGGTTATCGTAGTTCTTGAACACCTTATCAAAGATGCCGAAGGTGGGAACCATAATGCCTGCCAGCACTGCCACCAGGAACACGATCGCCACCAGGAACACCATGGTCAGCGAGCGGCTGATCATGGAGGCCATGATCAGCGCGAAAACCAGATGGACGGGGGCACGCACGCACATGCGCTCGATCATCTGGAACGCGTTCTGCAGGTTGGTCACGTCGGTGGTCATACGGGTGACCAGACCGGCCGTGGAGTACTTGTCGATGTTGGAGAACGAGAAATGCTGGATGTTCTCATACATCGCATCGCGCAGGTTGCCTGCAAAGCCGGTGGATGCCGTGGCAGCAAACCTGCCGGCCAGCACGCCCAGCAGCAGGGCAATGGCCGCCACCAGGAAGGTGAGCAGGCCGTACTTGACAACGGCGTTCATATCGCCCTTTTCAATGCCCTGGTCAATGATAAAGGCCATGATGGTGGGCAGCATCACATCCATGATGGCTTCCAGAGCAGAGAAGATCGGTGTCAGGATCGCGGCGCGCTTGTACTCGCCCAGATGTGACACAAGTTTTTTGATCATCTGTTGTAATCCTCCTGAAGTTTATTTGCAGGGGTCATTCCAGCCCCTTGCGCAGCTTGTTCAATAACCGCAGAAGCTCTGCGTTTTCCTCTTCCGTCAGCAATCCGGCCACAAACTCATCGGTCTGGTGCAGGGAGAGCATCGTCTTTTCGTGGACGCGGCCTCCCTCTTCCGTCAGGATCAGCCGCTTGAGTCGGGCATCCTGCGGCACGCTCTGGCGCTCGATGTAGCCCTTGCGCTCCATCAGCTGCAGGATGTTCGTCACGGTCGAGCGTGTGATGGAGAACTCCCGTTCGATATCGCGCTGGTACACGGGGTCGTTCTTGTGCCAGTAGAGGTAGCTCATGATCCAGTCGTGCATGGGGGTCACGTTGTCCACGTTGTTCTCCCGATGGAACTGGTTGATCTTGCGGAAGATCAGGTTGTTCACCCGGCGCACCTGTGCCGGGATGACCTGCGGCGGCTCCCATGGGGGGTTGCAGCAGGGCTGCTTTGTGCTTTCATCGTGCATAATGGTTTCCCTTTTGAATTGTTTGTGACAGGATTGTTTTCTTTGGAACTGTTTGATGCCGTACAATATCATAACGCACGATTCGATCATTGTCAATAGGAGACGCAAAATAAAATACAGAAGCACCCCACCGAACGAACGGCGGGGCGCTTCCACTGGGCGCTGATTTTGCTTCTGCTGGCTCAACAGCCCTTGCTTTCTGACCAGAATATGCTTTAATAAAAGCAACTACGGGCGCTGCGCCCCCGAATACTGCAAGGAGAACCCTATGGAACAACGGAACACCCGCCTGCGGAACGCGGGCTTCGTCACCTTCTTTTTCAGCGGCATCTGCACCATTTCCAGCGGTGTGGTGGTCAGCCTGCTGCAGGAAGAATACGGCTTTGCCTACGGCATGACCGGCACCCTGCTCAGCCTGCTGAGCATCGGCAACCTGCTGGCGGGCCTGCTGGCCGGTGCGCTGGTGGGAAAAATGGGCATGAAGCCCAGCGTCCTGCTGCTGACCATCGGCTATGCGGTAGGCTACGGCCTGATGGGCCTGACCGGCCTGCCCATTCTGCTGGCGCTGGCCTTCTTCATTGTAGGCATTGCCAAGGGCAGTGTCCTGAACACCTGCACCATTCTTGTCAGCGGCAACTCTGCAGACCGCACCCGGGGCATGAACACCATGCACGCCTGCTACGCCTGCGGTGCCCTGCTCTGCCCCTTTCTGATCTCTGCCGCTGCCAGGGTCAGCACCACGCTGGCCGTGCTGGCACTGGCGGCGCTGGGTCTGGTGCTCTGGCTGGTATACCTGTTCACCCCCATGGCAGGCCGCGCCAAGGCCAAAGAAGCTGTCACCGATTGGAGCTTTTTGCGCTCCTCCCGCTTCTGGCTGCTCACCGGCCTGCTGTTCTGTCAGAACGCCGCCGAGCAGAGCGTTGTGGGCTGGATGGTCACCTACTTCAAGGACAGCGGCATCATTGCAGGCACGCTGGCGGCCTATACCGTCACCGTGATGTGGGGTGCCACCCTGATCGGCCGCCTGCTCATCGCTTTTGTGTTCCCACTCAAACAGCCCCGTAAGGCCATGGTGTTTATGGCGGTTTTCTGCACTGCCTTCTACTTTGCCATGATGCAGACCCACAGCCAACTGCCTGCCATCCTGCTGCTGTTCGCCTTTGCCTTCTCCATGGCCGGTATGAACCCCACCGCCGTGGCCAGCGCCGGTAAAATGACCACCGTGACCAGCATGGGCATCATGCTGCCGGTGGCATCCAGCGGCGCAATCCTGATGCCCTGGGTCATCGGCAAGGTAGCTGAAAGCGCCGGTCTTGCTGTTGGTATGGCAACCAACATCGTGCCCTGCGTGGGGCTGATCGTCTTTGCGATTCTGGTGTCCAGAATGCGGGAGGAGTAAACCTCTCCGTCATTGCTTCGCAATGCCACCTCTCCTGGCAGGAGAGGCAAGAAGCGCTGCTTGGCTCCCCTGCCAGGGGAGCTGTCGCCGCAGGCGACTGAGCGGTTCATCCCCTCGCCTTTGCGCTGAACTCACACCCACAGTAATCCTGACGGTAAAGCCCGTACTCCTCCGAAAGCTGGAGGGAGCGCAGGTAGCCGTTCTGCTTTTTGAAATCCGAGGGCAGGTGCCTGATGCCGAATTCGGCTTCAAGCTCCTGCCCGATTTGATTGATGCGGGCAGCATCCTTGTGGGGGCTGATGGAAAGCGTGGTGGTGAACCAATCAAAGCCGTGCTCCTTTGCGTACTGTGCCGCCCGGCGCATCCGCAAACGGTAGCAGACGGTGCACCGCCCGCCCCGCTCCGGCTCGTTTTCCAGCCCCTGCACAGCCGTGTAGAACTCCTGCGGGTCGTAGTGGTCCTCGATGACCGTGACCCCCAGCGGGTGCGCCTGCGCCACGAACTTTTTCAGCTCCTCGCCCCGGCGGTAGTATTCTTCGGCAGGCCAGGTGTTGGGGTTATAGTAAAGCACCGTGATCTCAAAATACCGGCACAGCTTTTCCAGCACGGCGCTGGAACAGGGCCCGCAGCAGGCATGGAGCAGCAGCTTTGGCCGCTGCGGCCCCAGCGTTTTCAACACTTCGTCCATCTGCTGTGCAAAATTCAACTGTTTTGACATCGGTTTCATCCTTTGTTATACTTGCTTTGATTCAAATAGCTCCCTCCTGCTGCCTCGCCAAAAGAGCCGCAGCTGCCGGAAGGGGCATCCCGGTCATATTGTATCACATTTTATCTAATAGGAGAACTGCGATGACAAACGAGAAGATCGCCCGTATCAACGAGCTGGCAAAAAAGAGCAAGACCACCGGCCTGACCGATGCCGAAAAGGCAGAGCAGCAGGCCCTGCGGCAGGAGTATGTTGCGGACGTAAAGGCCAGCCTGCGCGCCCAGCTGAACAACACCTCGATCAAAGAGCCGGATGGCACTGTGCACAAGCTGGGGAAGAAGAACTAAAGCAGCATCACGAAGAGGAGCGCCTGGCGGATAATTGAGAGAAAAGTATTTCTTCCCTCTTTTTTTGTTCCGCGTTTCGTGCTATACTATAGTTGTATTGTTGCGGACATTTCCGCGGGCGGTACAGATTCCC
>OIWQ01004651.1_pt1 | contig 10817 bp, 9 predicted proteins | sample 1587571 | NCBI WGS metagenome assembly OIWQ01 (sample SAMEA3888910, study PRJEB22519) | human gut metagenome | biome: human gut; feature: human-associated habitat; material: faeces | place: Denmark | collected 2010 | reverse complement strand
TCTTGGCTATGTGCTTGGTGCTACCCCCTGCACTCGGGACTTTCACCCGTTAGAAGGCGCTCATGCCGAGCGCACAATGAAAAACACCCGGTCCTCCGCAATGGAAGAACCGGGCGTTGATCTCTTCAAGCCTCAGCGCCTGAGCGCCGAGGCTTGAAGGCCGGGTTAGAACACGTACTTGACGCCAACCTTGCCGCCGATGGACGACGTGCCGTATTCGCCGCCGCCAATCATCATGTCGGCATTGAACATCATGTTGCCGTTGACGGCGCGCAGACCGAAGTCGGCCTGAACCGGCGACATGTCAAGGACGTCCTGGCTTGCGCCGTAGACCTTGATTTCCTTGTCGCCGAACGTCGGAACGTAGGCAACCTTGAAGCTCGGAGCGAACGTCCAGCCGGAGGCCGAAACTTCACCGCCCGAGATGCGGAGCGAAATCGGCATCTGGACATAGGTGAGGTCGGAGTCCGTCGCCTTGATCGTGCCGATCGTCATGTCATCCGTTTCCAGATGAGAGACGCGCAGGCCGATGCTCGGAACGAACTTGAAGGCACCCGCGGCAAGCTCGTACTGAGCACGCACACCGGCGGAGTAGACGTTCACGTCAAGCTTCTGGTTCATGGCCGTCTGAGAAGCCGTGATCTTGTTTTCAGACTTGAGCCATGCGAGTTCGCCCACCACCTTTGCATCACCGAACTTCTGGCCGGCGTAAGCCGTCAGGCCGTAGTTCTTGATGCTGTTCTTGATGGAGGAGATGTCGCTGCGAACCGAAGCGTCGCCGTACTGCAGAGCCATGCCGGCCGTGAAGCCTTCGGCAACCTGCATGTCGCCGCCGAACATGGCATAACCCGCGTCGGAGCGGAAGCTACCGTTGTTGTCGAGCTTGTCGGCTTCGTAGCGTTCACCCGTGACGTCGACCCAGAGGTTGACGCCGGCGTTGAGTTGCTGGTCAAGAGACGTGCGGTTGGCAACCGTTTCGCTCATCACGAAGTCGGCACGGCGAGCCATGGACTGGATACCCGTGGAGGCAATGGCCGCAAGACCGGATTCGAGATTTACGCCACGATTAAGACGACCAAGTACGCCTTGGTCGAGCGGATATTACATAAGACGATTGACCGCCTCAGTGATCTGCGCGTTCGGCAAACCAGAGAGTTTTTCAATATCGAACCAGCCGTAGCTCTCGACATCATTTGTGACATTACCTGTGCCACTCACGGCTAATCCTGCTATTGTGATCCGCGTGGTTGGTTCGACACAATGAAAACAAACATGTGAGGAGATTGCAATCATGGCTGAGATTTCACGCAGAACGCTTGCCCTCGGGGCAGCTGCAGCCGCCGCGGCCGCGGTTTTCCCCGGCGCTGTCGCCGCAAAACCCGCCAATGTCCCGGTGATCTGGGACGGCAAAAAGATGTGGGAGACCTTTGAAAAAGACGGCACGGGCTTTTCTTTCCCGCATAAACCGGGCAGCCCCAAGGCCTATGTAACCTTTGACACGCAGTGCCCGGACTGCATCCGCTTTTATGACAACATCGCGCCGCTTCTTGACAACATCAACCTCGTCTGGTGCCCGATTGCGTTTTTAAACATCCATTCGGACCCCCAGGGCGCAGCGATTCTGATTGCGAAGAACCCGGCTGAAAAGTTCATGGAGCAGCACCTGCACTTCCGGGACGCCGGTTTCCGGGGTTTCCGCTATGACCTCGCCAAGATCCCCGAGGACGTGAGAAACAAGGTGTGGACGAACACGAAGCTTGCCCGCCGCTCCGGGTGCCGCGCGGTGCCCTTCGGGGTTTATAAAAACCCCGAGGGTGAGTACATTGCGCTTGATGAAAACCTCAAGACCGAGGAACTCAAGGCGATCTTCGGACTGAAGTAACACTTTTGCCCGAAATGCGAAGCCCCGGATTTCGCGGTCCGGGGCTTTTTGTTGCGCGTTGCTGCGCGTTCTTTACATCACTTTGAAAGCTTTTCGACTTCCGCTTCCAGTGTCTGAATGCGTTTACGCATGTCCCCGAGACGCATCATGAGAACGGCCGTACGCTCAAAGGCGCGACGCTCCTGCGCGGGGAAAATGCCGATCAACTGCTTTGCGCCTTCCTGCCAGTGCATGATGGAGGTGGCAGGACCCACTTCGCTGCCGTCAGGGATGGCGATGTGGCCGTTGATGTTGGCGGCGCCCCCGATCATGCAGTGGCTACCGATTGTGGTGGAACCGGCAACACCCGTGCAGGCCGCCATCACGGTGTATTCTCCCACGCGCCCGTTGTGGCCGATCTGAATCTGATTGTCAAGCTTACTGCCCCTGGCAATCACCGTATTTTCAAGGGCCCCGCGGTCAACCGTGGTATTGGCGCCGATTTCGACGTCGTCTTCAATCGTTACGCCCCCGATCTGCGGGATTTTGACCCATTCGCCCGCAAACGGCGCAAACCCGAAGCCGTCGGCACCGATCACGCTGCCTGAATGCAAAATCACGCGGTTACCGATTTTGCAGCCGTGGTAAACAACGGCGTTGGGGTACAGGATGGCGTCCTCACCCACCGTGGTGCCGGCGCCCACGTAACTCCCGGGAAAAAGCCGCGTGCGCGCGCCGATCACGGCGCCCGCACCCACGTAGGCTCCCGCTTCGATGACAGCCTCGGGAGAGACCATTGCGCCTTCTTCCACCACGGCCTTCGGGTGAATAAAGCCTGTGGGGCGCTTGGGCTCTGTCATCACCTGCAGAGCCCAGGCAAACCAGGCGTAGGGGTTTGTGCAGACAATAAGCGGCCGGTCGGCGGGCGCCCCTTCGGGCCACATGGCCTTGACATCGGCTTCCGTTAAAACAATGACGCCGGCATGACTTGCCTTCGCAGCTTCCCTCAGACGCGACTGCGCAAGAAACGCGACGTGCTCGGGACCCGCGTGATCCAGGGGGGCAAGACGCTCAACGCACACTTTTTCGGCGCCGCCCAAAAAACGGCAGCCGAGACGGTTGGCGGAGCGCTTTTCAATTTCAGCCGTCAGTGCGGCAACGGGAAACGACATATGTACCCCCTTTTCGGGCAGATAAAAACAAACCGCGGCGCGTTCAGAGGATCTCCCCTGAAACTCACCGCGGGAACAAACGCTCGAGAATTACTTCGCCGGTTTGTTGAGGCGCTTGATGACTTCGTCGGTGAGGTCAACCTTGGGGCTCGCCCAGACAGCTTCCTGAACAATCAGGTCGTACTTCTGGCTCTTGGCGAGATCCTGAATGATGCGGTTGGCGCGCGAGAGAATAATCTGGCTTTCTTCCTGAGCGCGCTGGTTGCGCTCTTCAAGAAGCGCGCGCTGCATGCGGGTGATTTCGCGTTCTTCTTCGGCGAGGTCACGGCGCTTGCTTAGGCGTTCGCTCTCAGTCATCACGGCGCTGTCTTTTTCATACTTGCCCGCCTTATCCTTAAAGGCGCGCACGCGGCGGTTTAATTCGTCTTCGCGGCTCTTGAAGTAGCTCTTGAGCTTATTCTGCGCGGCAACGGCGGGCGCCGATTCCGCAAGGATCTTTCCGGGATTCACCACCCCCACCTTGAAGTCAGCGGCCATGGCGCCGGTTGCGAGAAACGCGGCGGCTGCCGCTGCGATCAAACCCTTTTTAAACATGAGTCAAACCTGTGTAATGCGTGTCAGAAAACTGATAGGCCGGATTGTAACCCGTCTGAGACTGGCTCAAACCAGGCCGGTTGTTTAAGAACTTGTCCGGACGCAGTTTGTGCGCCCGGACAGAAGAAACTCTTAGAAGCCCGTACCGATCTGGAACTGGAAGCGCTGCGTGTTGTCGCCGTCCTTCTTGTTGATCGGGAAGGCAAGCGAGAACTTCAGGGGCCCCAGGGGCGAAATCCAGGCAATACCAAATCCCCAGGAGTAACGGAGGTCATCCAGAGCAAAGTTCGTTTCGCCGCTTCCGCTGTAGCCCCAGACGTTGCCGCCGTCCAAGAACATCAATCCGCGCAGGGTCTTGTCGGCCCCCGGCAGCGGCATCAGGAGTTCCGCAGAGAAAACAAGCTGCTGGTTGCCGCCCAGGTTGTCACCGTTCGTGTCCTTCGGACCCAGGCTTGAGCTTTCGTAGCCTCGCACCGAGCCGATGCCGCCTGCGTAGAAGTTCTTAAAGAACGGATAGCGCTTGTTGCCGTAGCTGTCGCCGTAACCGGCCTGCATGTTGAGGCCCAGCGTCCAGAAGTTCGTGATCGGCAGGTACTGCGTGATCTGATAGGTCGCGCGGTAGTACTGCGTATCGAGGGCCGGCAACGACACTTCCGCGTTAAAGCGCTGATAGCGTCCGCGCGTGGGGGCCAATACATTGTCTCGGCTGTCGCGCGACCAACCTAAAGTCAGAAGCAGTGACTGCGGCTTATCGCCGTACTGATCCACATAGTCCCAGTAGCGCGGAGGCGACGGGTCCGTGCCGCCTCTTAAATCAACCTTCGTCATTTCCCAGCGGGTACCGACGAAGATGCGGTCAAGTTCGGTCACAGGAACACCAAAGCTGATGCCCGCGCCGATCGTTTCGTAGGCAACGTTGGAGACATCGAGCTCATCGAGGTCAACACGCCGGTCGTAGATATCCCAGTTGCGGCTGATCCCTTCGGGCGTGATGTAGGGTTCCGTGAGGCTGAAGGCGTACGTTCTCTGGCTCTTTGAAGTATTCACCTCAATGGAGGTCGACTTACCGGAACCGAAGACGTTGTCCTGGGCAAAGCCCGCGGACAAGATGATGCCGTCGCTGGTGGAGTAACCGGCACCGAGAGAAATCGAACCCGTGGGACGTTCTTTCACGGCAATGTCAAGGTCCACCTGATCGCGCGTGCCCTGCACGGGCTTGGGTTCGGCGGTCACCGAATCGAAGTAGCCGAGACGGTCGATGCGGTCGCGGGAAAGCTTTACTTTGTCGCTGTCAAACCAGGCCGATTCATACTGACGCACTTCACGGCGGATCACGTCGTCACGCGTGCGGGTGTTGCCGGTGATGTTGACGTGGCGCACGTAGGCACGGCGCCCCGGGTCGATCGTATAGACGATTTCGACGGTGTCTTTTTCAGCGTTTGCCACCGGGTTGGGTGTGGCCGTACAGAAGGCGTAGCCGAGCGTCGAGAACTTGTCCACAATCGCCTGGCTGATGTTGTTGACCTTCTCGGCGTTGTAGGTCTCACCCGTTTCAAAAGTCAAAAGCGGCTCAATTTCTTTTTCCAGGCCCAGCATATCGCCCGCAAGCTTCACGCCGCTCACGGTGTACTTCTCACCCTCGGTCATGTTGATGGTGATAAAGACGTCAGCCTTGTTGGGCGCGACCGACACCTGCACGCTGTCGATCTTAAAGTCGAGGTAACCCTGGTTCAGATAAAAGCTTCTCAGGGTTTCAAGATCGGCTGCGAGCTTTTCGCGGGAATAGAGGTCACGGCGCGTGTACCAGCTCGACCACTTGTGCTCACTGAGCTGCATCAGGTCCATGAGTTCATCGGCATCAAACAAGTTGTTCCCGACGAAACGGATCTGCTTAATGGAACTTGCGCTTCCCTCGTCCACATTCATCGTGACGCGCACGCGGTTGCGGGGCAACGGTGTCGTGGTGGTGTTCACCTGCACGCCGTAGTAGCCCTTGGAGAGGTACTGACGGCGCATTTCCTGATCGGCCCGGTCAAGCACGGACTGGTCAAAGATGCGGCCTTCAGCCAGGCCCACGTCACGGAGGCTTTTTTCCACGCCGTCCTTATCAAAGGCCTTGATGCCGCTTGTTTCAATGGAGGCGACAGCCGGGCGCTCGGTGATGCGGATCACGATCACGTCGCCGTCGGCACCCACCGAGACGTCACGGAAAAGCCCGGAGCCGTAAAGCGAATGAATGGCTTCGGTACCGCGTTCCGGCGTGTATTCATCGCCCACCCGAAACGGCAGATGCGAAAACACCGTACCCGGTTCGGTTCGCTGAATCCCTTCAACGCGGATGTCGCGGATGGTAAACACCTGTGCGGCCGCAGACACGGCAAATGCCGCGAGCACGGCAGCGGCGGCACTGCGCAAGAAAAACTTTTCCGTCATTTATGTTCTTTATTCAATGGCACAAGGCCCGGCGTTGTCGTGAAAAAACGCCGGGAGAAGCGCCCGCAAACCGTGTGGCACGGCTTATCGGGCACAGAAACTGCGTCAGTTTAGCCCGAAGAGGCGCGTTATGTCATTACCCACGGCCAAAACCATCAGCAAAAGAAGCAGAAAAACACCGATTTTCTGCCCCCACTCGGCAACCTGCGGCGCGGGTTTGCGACCCGTCACCATTTCATACAAATAAAACATGAGGTGTCCGCCGTCGAGAACCGGCACCGGCAGGAGATTTAAAACACCGATGCTGATTGAGATGAGCGCCAGGAAAAGCACATACGGCACAAACCCGTATTGAAGGGTTTGCCCGGCCATATCCCCGATTGCAACGGGTCCGGAAATGCTTTTGACGCTGACGTTGCCGGAAAGCATCCCGGCGACGGAATTCACGGTAAGCCGGATCGTGTCCCAGACCTTCACGACCCCGATGCCCAAAGCGTCAACCGGCCCCGCGTGTTCAAAGACAAAGTCCCCGACGGAGCCAAGGCTCGCGCCGATGCGGCCGATCGTCTGACCGTTTACGTTCTCGGGGCGCACTTCGGTGACGACGGTGCGCTCAACACCTTCGGGGTTTTTAACCCGCATCTCCAGCGTTTTTCCGGTCTTTGCGCGGATGGCCGTAATCATTGACTGCACGCCCGTGACCGGTTTTCCGTCAAGCGTCAGAACCGTATCGCCGCGGGCAAGGCCCGCAGCCTCCGCTGCCCCGCCCTTTATGACTTCAGCCACTACGACGGCCTGCGTATAGGGCATAAGGCCCAGGTACTCCAGAGGATCGGTCTGGCCGTCACCGTGAAAGGCGGAGAGGTCAAAACGCACGGTGCGCGGCACGCCCCCTTCGGTCGTCACCGTCGCGGGAACGTCGGCTTCGCCCATGTGGTTTAAAAATTCCATCCGCACGGCGTTGCGGGTCTTAACCGAAACGTCTGCGACCCGGGTAACCGAATCACCGGCGTCAATCCGCAATTCATACGCCTGGGTTCCGGCAGGGGGCACGCCCATCTTCCCGGACGGTTCATACGTCCCGAGCATTGCCAAAGCGGCATAAATCAACGCCGCCAGGATGAGGTTCATCGCGGGGCCCGCAAACACCACGGCAAAGCGGCGCCAGACGGACTTGCGGTCAAAGGCATTGGCCCAGTCGGCTTCCGAAAAAGTCTTCCCTTCTTTTAAAAGGTCCTCTTTTTCGGCCGTATCAAGCATCTTGACGTAGCCCCCCAGGGGCCACATCGAAAGCCGCCATTCGCAGCCGCGCTTATCGGTTCTCTTTAAAAGAACCTTACCGAAGCCAAATGAAAACGCGAGGATTTTTACGCCCGCCATGCGGGCGACAATGTAGTGTCCCCATTCGTGAATGACGACAATGATCCCTACCGTGAGGACAAAACCAATGATTCCGAGCATGTTCCCGTCTTAATCGATGGCGGTTGCAGATTGTTGGGTATCAGCGTGACTTCTGAGCGACCAAGCGCTGAGCTCTCTGCCGGGCTTCTTTGTCGGCAGCCAAAATTTCTTCGAGCGACGCGGGCGCCTCACCCTGGAACTTGCTCATCATCACCGAGCAGAGTTTGGCAATGTCGGTGAAACGGATTCTGCCGTCCAGAAACGCCCTTACCCCCACTTCGTTGGCGGCATTTAACACGATCGAGGAAATCCCGCCCATGTTAAGTGCCTCATAGGCGTAGGAAAGCTGCGGGAAGCGCTCGATGTCGGGCTCTTCAAACGTCAGGGCACTCACTTTTGTGAAGTCGAGGCGGTCCACGCCGCCGTCCAGGCGCTCCGGATACCCCAGACACCAGGCAATGGGCATACACATGTCCGCGGGCCCCATCTGCGCGAGGACCGCACCGTCCCCGTACTGCACCATGGAGTGAATCACCGACTGCGGATGGATGACGGTGCGAATACGCTCCGCGGGGACCCCGAACAAGTGATGCGCTTCAATGACTTCAAGCCCCTTATTCATGAGGGTTGCCGAGTCAATGGAAATTTTGGCGCCCATGTGCCATGTGGGGTGAGCCAAGGCCATATCCGGGGTCACCTCCGAGAGGTCCAGGGACTTCTGATGGTGAAAGGGCCCCCCTGAGCAGGTAAGCCAAATGACAGCGTCACGTTTGGCCTCGTCGTCAGCCGATGCCAGGCACTGCGCTACCGCATTGTGTTCACTGTCAACAGGCAAAAGGAGCGCCTTATTCTCACGCACGGTCTGCATGAGAAGCTCCCCTCCGCACACCACGCTTTCTTTGTTGGCAAGTAAAAGGCGCTTTCCTGCCTTGGCCGCCGCAAAGCTCGGCGCAACGCCCGCGGCACCCACCACGGCCTGCACCACGACGTCCACATCCTGCATCGCGGCAATATCGCTGATCGCGTCAGCGCCCGCCGCCACGCTCACGCCGGTGATGCCGAGTTTGCGCATCTCCTCAACAAGGGCCTTATAGCGGGATTCATCGGCAATTGCGACGATATAGGGACGCCAGACGCTTGCAAGCTGCGCGAGCTTTTCCACGTTGGACCCTGCAGTAAGCGCAAACACACGGTAGCGCTCCTGATAGCGGGAGATAACTTCAAGCGCGCTGCGGCCGATCGAACCGGTAGCGCCCAAAACGGCGATGTTTGTCAGTGACGTCATAGATGGGAGGAGCCTTCAGACCTCTTGGTCCTGCCGGCCCCTGAGACAACCGCAGTGAAAGTTGCGGAGCGGGTACATTGTAGACGATGCGGCCGAGCGATAATTTCCTTAAAAATCAAAGGCAGTTTCCAGAAAAGCATTGAAAGTTAGAATTTCAAGGGCGCTCTGACTTCTCCGGAAGGAAGCCTTTTGGGAATACCGCAAGCAAAGCCGGCACCGGGCGGATTTCCGTTCTCGCTACCTGCCCTCGTCTTATGCTTTAAGCCTCAGATACTCCGGCACCGAAAGCACAATCCGCCCGTCGATGCGCTCGACAAAGTCCGTGCGCTTTTCCCCGTAGTCCGAGTCATTTAACACCACGCGGATGGCGTTAAGCCGCGCCCGGCGCTTATCGTCACTGCGGATAATGGTCCAGGGTGCGTAAGGGGCTTCCGTCGTGCAGAACATCCGTTCAATTGCGGCGGTGTATTCGTCCCACTTGTCAAGTGACGCCAAATCCACGGGCGAAAGCTTCCAGCGGCGCAGCGGATCGATCTTGCGCTGCTTAAACCGGCGCTTCTGTTCCTTACGGCCCACATCAAGCCAGAACTTAAAAAGCTGGATGCCGTTATCGACGAGGCTCTTTTCAAAGTTCAGAACTTCCCGTAAAAAGAGCTCGGTCTGCTCCTTGGTGCAAAAGCCCATGACGGGTTCCACCACGGCCCGGTTGTACCAGGAGCGGTCAAAAAAGACGATTTCCCCGGGGCTCGGGAGTTGATTGACGTACCGCTGAAAGAACCACTGTCCCTTTTCGGCGTCCGTGGGTTTAGCCAGAGCCACGATGCGCGCGCCGCGCGGATTCATGTTTTCCACGAAGCGCTGAATGGTGCCTCCCTTACCTGCGGCGTCACGGCCCTCAAAAAGGATGATTACCTTCTTGCCCTTTTCCTTCACGTCCTTCTGCAGTTTCAGAAGCTCAATCTGAAGCCCGTAGAGCTCTTCTTCGTAAAGGTCGTTGTCGTAGCCGTTCGCATAGGGATAAGTGCCTTCAGCGGCTTGAGGGACCAGATCGTTCATGTGCTCGAGAACTTTGCCCGTTTCTTCAAACCGTTTGGCAGCCTCCCGCGCAATGAGGTCGCGCAGGACCTTATCGCGTGTCTCAGGCGGAAAGCGCGCGGTGATTGTCTCTGCGAGTGTCGCGGGCTCAGCGGCGAACCCCGCCCCCGCGAGGCTCTTTAAGAGGCGTTTAACGGCTTGGGCGCCGTCATCTTTGGCATCAATCACGGCCACGCGGTCGATTTCCTCAGTGAGGAGCTTTTCTTTGTCTTCCGTCTTTTTGGCCATGGTCTGTCTCCGGATATAAGTCCTCAGGACGATTTCTTGAGTGTAATTAAAGTCACCTCACCCGTGGTGCCGATTCGCAAAGGAAAACCGTTCCAGAGGTAGGTGCCCTGATTAATGTAGAGCCTGAGATTTCCGGCACCCGTTTCGGCTGCCGGGATGTTGTAGAGGCCTTTCAAAAGCCCCGCGTTAAGGCGCTCCGTCACAAACGCAATGCCGGGCGCCTGCCCGCCGTGCGTGTGGCCGCTAAGCTGCAGGTCAACGCCACGGCCCGCGACCTTAAAGGCGAGCTTGGGCTGGTGCGCAAGCAGCAAAACCGTTGCGTCGGGCGAACCGAAAAGCGCTTTCTCAAGGTTCGGCAGTTCCCGGCCGAAACGCGCGGCCATGGGGTCTGTGAGCCCTGCGACCACCAAAGGCGTCCCCTTCACGTCTATAACCCCGTGAGCATTCCAAAGCATCCTTACGCCGAGTTTGGGCAAAAGTTCCCGCCACCCCGCGTAATCCGTGTAGTGCTCATGATTGCCGTCAACACCCCACACACCGTAGGGAGCCCGAAGATCCTTTAAAGCCTGCATCACAGGCGCCAGGTGCGCGGTCGTACCGTCGGCAAAATCTCCGGTAAGCGCAATAAGGTCGGGTTAAGAGCATTCACCGCCGCCACAGCCTTTTCAAGGCGCTTTCCGGTAATCAGCGAACTCACCTAAACAACCCGCGCTTGAAAGCGCGGGGTTTCCTGACACGGTGCAGGCTT
>OIWQ01004646.1_pt1 | contig 10823 bp, 7 predicted proteins | sample 1587571 | NCBI WGS metagenome assembly OIWQ01 (sample SAMEA3888910, study PRJEB22519) | human gut metagenome | biome: human gut; feature: human-associated habitat; material: faeces | place: Denmark | collected 2010 | reverse complement strand
CAAGCCTGTTTCAAACCGGCTTGTGCCCTCGGCGGTTTCGCCGTGGTTGTCCCATGCCGTAACCGTCCAGTCGTACTCGGTGCGCGGGGTCAGGTTGGGGCCAAGGTACTCGTTCAGAATACTCTGCGCACTCGCCACCGTGCCGGAATCCCACACAACATCCCCGCCCTGCACGATGTGCAGTCGGTAGGACGCCTGCACGGTGTCCTGTTGGTCGCTGTCCAGCTTCCAGCTGAAACGCGGCTGCACCTCGTCCAGACCCAGAGGTGCGTGCTTGTATTCAATCGTTAAATCGTATAATTTCAGCATACAATTTACCTCTCCTATGCAAATTGCCCCGCCGTCCAAGGCGGCAGGGCAAAGGATATTTTTACTGCGCAGCCTTTTCTTTCTCGTTGCGCTCAGCGATTTCCTTCATCATATCGCCGTATTTTGCTTCCAAATCAAACTTGGAGATCAGGATAAACAGGCCTACAAACATCGCCAGCGGAATATACAGGCTGAAGGTGTAGATGCCGTAGCGGACGGCGGGCGTGATGACCTCCATATTGCCGGTAAAGCCAACGACAGCCAGGATCCAGCCGACCAGAGAAGCACCGATGCCGCTGGACACCTTGCCGCCGAAGCTGGAGGCGGAGGCGGACATACCGATGATCTTGTTGTGGTACTTGTAGTCGTTATAGTCCATTGCCATGCTGTTCAGCGTACCGCCAAGGCACATCATGGGGATGGTGGCAAAGCTGCCCAGCAGACCTACGGTGATGCAAAGGATAAAGCTGTCCGGCTTGAAGCAGCGGATGACATTGCCGATGATGCCCAGCACAAAGGCGATTTTCAGGGTCTTGGTCAGGCCAAACTTTTTGGTCATAGGGCCGACCACGATGAAGCCGACAAAGGTCGGGATCAGGCCCACGGCACCCATAATGCCGATGAGGTTGTCGTTGCCCAGAATGTACTTGGCGTAGTAGGTGCCGGAGGAGGCGGACAACGCATAAATGACGTTGACCAACAGGTTTGCCAGCAGAACGATGACCCAGTATTTGTTGTGGAACAGCTTGTTGATGGCATCGCCAAAGGCAAGGCCGTCATCGGGCTTTTCCTCCTGTGCGGCAGTCTCCTTGCTGGTTTTGTAGAGGATGAACAGGAAAATCATGCTCAGCGCGCCGACAACAACCGCAAATTTAATGTAGGCAGCCTGGTCTGCTACGCCGTTGGAACCCAGCATATTCGTCAGCGGCACCAGCGCAATAGCGATGACCATACCGATGACATAACCGGCGGCTGCGCGGAAGATGCCCATCTTGTTGCGCTCTTCCAAGCTCTTGGTGCGCATGACAAGAATGGCGCTGTAGGGGATCATGATCGCCGTAGAAACAATAGCAGTCAGGAACACATTGGACAGGAACAGGTAGGCGACCTGTGCAAAGCCTGTCAGGCCTGCGGGCACGGTGAATAGTGCCACAATCGCAACGAACGCGGGAATGGCCATGCGCAGGAACCACGGGCGGCACTTGCCCTTGGGGCTTTTGCCGTTGTCCATAATTTTGCCCATGATCAGGTCGGTAAAGGCGTCCACGATTTTGGCTGCCAGCAGCACATTTGCCGCCGTGGCGGCTGCAACACCGACTTTTTCAGTGTAGAAGTACAGCACGGCCGATACCAGACCGGTCATGGCGTTCAGCGCAAACTGACCGCCGCAGTCTGCCAGATAATCGCCGATGCGCATGGTCTTTTGGATACCCATCGAATCGGTGCCAAGAGGTTTCTTTGCCATAATGATTCTCTCCTTCAAATTTTGCGCACCCCGTAGAGTGGATGCGGTTTTCTTGATTACAAGCTAAGTATACTGTGTTTTTGCGGCAGATTATATCAAGAAGATGATTTCTATGGCAAATTTCCGATAGATTTCTGCGAAATGGCATTGACTCCGCATCCGGTTGTGTGTTACTTTTTTAAGGGAAACCGATCTAAGTGCCGATACGGCGAGCGAGGTGCCGCACACCGAGCCGCAGCGAGGCGCTTCGGAGCGCAACCGCCGCTTGCGGCGGCTCTTGGCGCGGAGATCCGCCGGAGTGGTGCTTAAAGCCGTCAGGCGGGAATTGTGCGGTACTGCCGTAAGCATAGGGGGAAGAACTATGGATTTCTGCAAAAGCTGTGAGGAACTGCACGCGGTAAGCCGGATTCCGCTGACAATCGTCCATCAGGAGGGCGAAGTACGGCTTGCACTGCCCGCAGGGCATGAGGACCTGATTCCGCACAGGGCGCTGACATGGGTGCTTGCCGACTTTGTGCTGCAAAAGCGGGACGCCCTGCATCCGCTGGTGACCTATGTGGAGCCGGGCTATTTTATCGGTGTGGTGGCACTGCCGGACGACTGCTACTGTATAGCCGGGCTTGTCAGCCCGTTTCAGCACGCGCGCAGTGAGATCATGCAGATGGCGTCGCTTGCGCTTGCGCCGCAGCAGATGCAGGCATACTGCGACCTGATGGTGCAGATGCCGCTGGTCAACCTCTATCAACTGAAATCTTTGCTGTGCCTTGTAGTGCAGCTGGCCCACGGCACGGAGATTTCGGCGGAAAATATTCTGTTCGTGGATAACACCGTCCTGCGCACGGAGAAACCGGATGATGCCTTGTTCAATTTGCGCGAGGACGCAGAATTTCATGTGCCGGCGGATTTTGAAACCGGCGTCTGTGAGGCGATAGAGCAAGGCAGCACCGAGCTGCTGCAGCACCGCCTTCTGCAGCCGAGTCAGGGAAAAGTCGGTGCGATGAGCTCCAATCCGCTGCAACAGCAGAAGTACGCCTTTATCTCGTTTGCCACACTGCTGACGCGCGCGGCCATCCGCGGCGGTCTGCCGGGAGAAACTGCGTTCAATTTAAGTGATGTCTACTGTCAGCGTGCCGATGCTCAGCTGGAAATCACAACGATACAGAAGCTGACTTACACCATGGCGGTGGATTTCTGCCGCCGCGTGGCGGATACAAAAAACAGCGGCGCACAAAACCCCGCTGTGAAAAGCTGCATCAATTATATTTCCGAGCATCTGCACGATGACCTGCGCCTGGAGGAGCTTTCCCGCCGGTGTGGACTTTGCAGCCGCAGCCTGTCCATAAAATTCAAGGCGGAGATGGGTATGGGCATCCCCGAATACATTCACCGCGAAAAGCTGCGCGAGGCGCGGTATCTTCTGGACTACACCGACTACACCCTTGCCGAAATTGCCGGATTTTTGAACTATCCGACCCAGAGCTACTTCACCCAGATTTTCAAAAAATACCAAGGCTGCACCCCGCAGCAGTACCGCAGCAGATTACATGGAACGCTGTGAGGGGGTCCGGAATATAGCATTGTATATGCGGCTATAAATTCTTTCGGACGGAAAGTGTTAAATAGTTGTTTTACGTCCATTTACTGTAAAAGTATCCCTGTAAATAAATTGCCCATTCACCTTATGCGAATCACTATAAACAGACTGAGAAATGAACGATTAGCAAAAGGTCAATACACCGATGCGGCAGATGATATGCTGCTAAAATTATTCTAAAACCAGAATAACATTAAAACAAAAAACGCATTGCAAAAATACATTGCAATGCGCTTTTTGGTGCGCCCGAAGGGATTCGCCAAGCCGCGCCTTAGAAACACCCCATCGGGGCGTTTCTGCCCCGCGGGACGCAAGGCGCGGGGCACGGGCTGTTCGAATCTCTTCTTTTACTGCTCCATAAAATCCATGCAAAACAAAAAGAGCAGCACCCCATAAGGTGCTGCTCTTGGTGCGACCGGGAGGATTCGAACCTCCTGCACCTCGCGTCAAAGAACTGTGACGCACAGGCAAATAGCATGATACAGCGCCGGAAATTGTGTGGTGTGCACAACTTCCGGCGCTGGTCGTAGTGGGTATAAAAGAATGTTGGAACGTAAAAAACGACACACGGAACCGGCTGGGAGGAAGGAGTGGTCAGATGGTGGTCAAAGTCAGGGTGGCACCAGGCAGGGATGTACCGGTGGCCGTCACGGTGAGCGGGCCTTCGCCCAGCCGCACCACGGCCAGCGCGCAGCCCTGGTAGGTGGTGCAGCGGCCTGCATCGAACCGGTCGGTGGTGCAAGGATTGGCGGAGCCAAAGCCCAGCAGTTCGCCGCCCTTTACGGTGAGAGTCACCGCCTCGTCGGCGTTGGATTCCACCACGCCGTTCTTACCCCGGATGGTCAGCGGCAGGTACACCACCTGTCCCGGATGGAAAGCCTGGCCTTCCGCCTCCAGGTGCAGGCACAGGTCCCCGGCGGCGGAGCGCAAGGCTGTGCGGCCAGTGGCCTTGCCATCCCCGTCATACAGGACAGCCTCCAGCGTACCGGGGGTATACCGCAGGCGGAACAGGGCTTTTTTGTCCTTCAGACGCTTGCGGCCCACCCGCTTTCCGTTCAGGTGCAGCACCACGCTGGCCCCTTCGCCGCAGACTTCCACCACGGCGGCGTTGCCGTCACAACCCTGCCAACTCCAGCTTTCGATGGCGTTAGTGCCGCGCCACACCGACCGGCTGGGCCGCTTGCCCGGATGGTTGCAGGGGCGCACGCCGATGGCCGGGCCATCCAGTTTGCCCCACACAGCAGCCGCATACCGGCAGGAGAAGTCCGGCCGGCCAAGAATGTTGATGACACCGCTGTCGGACAGCAGCCAGGGGTAGGGACGTCCGAAGGGGACGCCGCCCTCGTAGCTCCAGGCGCCCAGGCCCACCTCGCCCAGGTAGTCCCACCCGGTCCACATGAAATCCCCCACCAGGTAGGGCAGCCGCTCCACCTTGGCCCAGTTTTTGGCGATGTCCTGGGGGAAGGTCTCGCTGCCGTAGATGACCCGATCCGGGTGCAGTTTGCCATCCTTCTCATAGCGGCCGGAGGCGTAATTGTAGCCGGCAAGGTCCAGCGCATCCAGCACCGGGGCGGTGACCGCGTCGGCATGCTTGGAGTTGGCCGCCTTGTTCATACCGGAACCGATCAGCGACGCCATGATGTTGAACATCAGGCTGGCATTCTGGACCTTCTCCTCCTGCTGACCGTCTTTCGGTTTCTTCTTTTTCTGGGCCTGCACGCCGCTGCCGTCGTTGGCGTAGATCCCCTGGCCGCGGCTGGCCCGGTCGATGATCATCAGGTTGATGCCGGCGGTGACGGGGCGGCCTTTGTCCAGCCCGTGTAGCAGCTCCACCATCTGGTGCGCCAGGGCGACGCCCTTGGCCTCGGCGGGTTCCGACACCTCGTTGCCGATGGAATAGGCGATGACGCTGGGGTGGTTGTAGTCCCGCCGGGCCATGGCCGTCAGATCCTGCTGCCAGTTGGCTTCCCAGTTGTCGGCGTAGTCGTAACGAGTCTTGTGGTTGTACCACATATCCCAGGCTTCGTCGATCACATAGACGCCGTACCGGTCGCAGGCGTCCAGCATGGCTGCGGAGCAAGGGTTGTGGGCCGAGCGGATGGCGTTGAACCCCGCCTGCTTGAGCTTGCGCACCCGGCGCTCCTCGCTCTCGGGGAAGGCGCAGGCGCCCACCACGCCGTTGTCGTGATGGACACAGGCCCCCCGCAGTTTGACGGACCGGCCGTTGACCAGCAGGCCCTGGCGGGCGTTCCACTGGATGCGGCGGATGCCGAAGGACACAGCGGCCTCATCCAGCAGTTCGCCGCCTTCGGTCAGGGTGACGCGGCAGGTGTAGAGGGAGGGAGAATCCTCGCTCCAGAGCCGGGCGTCGGGCACCGTGAGGGTGAGGTCCGCCCCGCTGCCCGAAGCCACCACCCGGCCCGACGGGTCCAGCAGTTCCACCGCCGGCAGACCGCCGGAAGCGTCCACCTCAACCTGTACCTGGGCAGGATTTACCGACAGGGTTGTGACCCGGATGCCCTCCCGCCGGATATATCCCTTGCCGCCGGTGTACAGCCACACCGGCCGGTAGATGCCGCTGCCGGTATACCAGCGGCCGCTGGGAGCATCGGCGTTGTCCGCCGTGACAGTCAGGGTGTTGGCGCCCGGGTGCAGCTTGCCGTCCAGCGTGACCGCAAAGGGGGTGTAGCCATAGGCGTGGGTGGCCAGCGTTTCTCCGTTCAGAGCCACTGTGGCGTTGCGGTATACGCCCTCAAACAGCACCTCGCAGTGGGCAGCGTCCGGCGCTTCAAAGGTCTTTTCGTAAATGTACGTTCCGCCCGGAAAGAAGGCGTTGTCACTGCCGCCGGGGGCCGCAGCGCTACGGCCTTCGTGGATCATCGCATCGTGGGGCAGGGTGACGGCCCGGGCGGCGGGCGGCTCCTCCGCCTTGCGGAAGGTCCAGCCGCTGTTGAAATCTAGCTTTTTCATCTCATGGTCACTCCTTGGTTGTTGTCCGACGTCTGGCAGGCCGGTTGATTCTGCTTGTCATTATAAGTCCGCAGGGGGCAAGCGGGATATCATCCTGCTCATATATTTATCGTCCTCCTCATTTCCGGAGAAAACAGCTGAAAATTCCGACAAAATCATGAACCTGACTGCAATGTTTCAGGCGGGGCGGCCGCCCCGCCGCGGCGGTTGCGGTAGTCACTGGGGGTCTGACCCACCGCCTTGCGGAACTGGGCCGAAAAATAGCTCACCGAGCCGAATCCCAGCCGCTCGCTGATCTGCTGGATGGACTCGCTGGTGTTGCGCAGCGCCAGCTTGGCTCGCTCCACCCGGAGCCGGGCCAGGTAGTCGCTGAGGGAGACCCCCACTTCCCGGCTGAACTTGGTGGAAAGGTAGTTTTTGTTGTAGCCCACGCTTTCCGCAAGCGCCGACATATTGAGCTTTTCCCCCAGATGCAGTTCCAGATAGCCGATGCAGTCGTTGATCTCCTTGGAATAGCCCCGGCCTTTGTGCCGGTGCACCCGCGCCGTAAAGTCCTTGAAGGCATTGGTGGCCAGCTGGTACACCTGGGCCGTGTTGCGGCAGTCCTCCGAGTTTTGAATATAGAAATCGGCCAAGCCGTAGGCGGTATCCTCCGGCAGGCCGCCCCGGATGGCGGCACGGCAAATCAGGGTGAGCTCGGCAATGGCCATGTTTTTGGCGTGGCGCAGCGGGTCAGTGCGGCTCAGGAAGCCCGGCTGGATCTGGATGCTGCTCTGCGGCCGTTCGGCGTTCACGTTGCCTTCCTCCACAATGCGGAAGAATTCCTGCTCAAAGGCGTAGGTACCCCGCCGGGTGTTGACGTTTTCCTCCACCGTGCGGGGAGCCCGGGGCTCCAGGGGGGAAGCCAGCCACTGGATATCGCTGGGGTCGATCTTTTCCTCATACAGGCAGCGGTACAGCATGACGCCGTACTGGACCAGCAGCGAATACTGTACAGATGGTACTGTTTTGAGCAGTTCCCGCACCTGGTTGGTGAGCTCCGGGGGCATATGTACCTTGCCCAGCGCAGCGGTAAGCGCCTGTTCCGATATGGCCGACGGGAACACCGGCCCGATGACATAGATGTCGGTGAGCACCCCGTTGACCTTGTACGGGGCCGCCATCCAGAGCAGCGCGGCGCTGTCCGGTCCCAGGCAGGGCAGGCGGTTCTGGCGGCAGTAGTCCAGGATGCGCGTCTTGCTCTCGGCGGCGCCGAAGAGCTGCTGCAAATCCTCTTTGCAGGGATGGTTGGAGCGCAGCAGCCGCATCTCCCCGTCATAATGCCACAGGGCCACGCCAGCACAGTCGAGAAACTCCGAAAAAACTTCCAGTCGTGTCTGCAGGTCACTCATACCGCTGCCTTCCTCCTTTTGGGCCGGATGCCTTTCCCCGCCAATCTGTGGGATGTTCCGGGCGGGGGCTATGGCTATCATTATACTCATTTTTCTGACAGTTTGTTCACTTTCGCCGCGCTTTGCTGTGCAGAATGATAACATTCTGCGTTTCTCTTATAACGGTCCGGCGGTGCTGCCGCTATACTGGGGATAACAGATCGTGAACGGGACCGGCCCGTTCCCAAAAGCTGAGCAAAAGGAGAGAACGCAATGAAGAATCAAAAGAAGACCGGTGAGCTCAAGTTCCGGGATTATTTCGGAACGACCGCCATGAGCGTCACCGATGGTCTGGCCTCCACTGTTATGACCGGACTGTTCATGCTGTACCTGACCGACTACGCCGGCATTGGGCAATGGGGCGCCATACTGGGCAGCGGCCTGCTGATGTTCGCCCGCCTGTTCGATGCGATCAACGACCCCTTTGAGGGGTGGCTGATGGACCGCGGCAAGATCACCAAATACGGCAAGTACCGCCCCTTCATCTTTTTGAGCATCCTCATGACGGCGGCCGGCCTGTGCGGGTTGTTCTCGCTGCCGTCGGTTTTCGCCGACAACCCGGTGATGATCTGCGTCTGGGTCATTGTATTCTACCTGCTTTATGACATGGGCGCCACCTTCTACGCGCCCAACCTGATCTACCGCACCCTGTCGCTGGATTCCAACGACCGCAGCAAGCTGCTCATCGCGCCCCGCGCCCTGAACATGATCATCGGCATGGTGGGCGCGGCCATCATCATGATCGTCAACGGTATCAACACCGCCCTGGGCCTGAACAGCATGCATGACGCCTTCAGCGTGGCCATCATCTCGATGATGCTCATCTCGGCGGTGCTGTCGCTGCTGGGCATTGCCCTGATCAAGGAGCGGCATATCCCCGAGACCACCAAGGAGGACAAGGTCAAGGTCACCGACATCTTCGGCATGATCAAGACCAACGGCGCTTTGCGCATCCGTCTGGCCGACATGCTGTTCACCGGCTTCATCTGGAACTTCCTGTTCGCAACCGCCACCTACTACGCCAAATGGGCCTACTGCACCGACCTGACCACCGGCGCCGTGGACACCGCCAAACTGGGCACCTTTACGATGGTTTCCTCGCTGCTCATGTTCTTCCCGCTGATCATCGGCACCCTGGTGGGCAGCCCCATCATGAAGGCCATCGGTTCCCCCATCCGCTTCCACCGCATCCTCATTCTGCTGGAGTTCGTGCCCGGCGGCATCCTGTTTGTCCTGCAGATGGTGGGCCTGCTGCAGAGTCTGCCGGCGGTCTACCTGCTCTGCATGGGCGTGTGTGCCTGCGCCATCGGCATGGACTACATCCCCGGCGAGGTCATCTATATCGAGGCCATGGACTACGAGATCTACAAAAATGGCAAAGACCGCTCGGCACTGTGCAACGCCGCCAACAAGTTTCTGGGCAAGGCACAGAGCGCCGTCGCCTCCGGCCTGGTGGGTGTGATTCTGGTGGCTGTCGGCTATGAAGTGGATTCCGCCACCGATACCTTCCTGGGCGAACTGTCCTCCATCCCCGTCATGCTGGACTGGTTTATCGTGATCATGGGTTTGATTCCCTTCTTCCTCGGCCTCGTCGGCTGGCTGGTTCTCAAGCGCTATCCCATCACTGATGAGATCCGCGCCGATATGCACGAAAAGCTCAGCGGCACCTCCCATGCCGCCGGCAACACCTGAACCATTTCCCAGCGACAGCCGCCCCTTCACTGTACCGGGCGGCTGCCCGCGTGACAAGACAATACGATGGATTGGAGGCTCCTTATGGCCAAGATTTTTGCTCCCACAAATCCCGAAATGAGCGAACGGGAAAAACGGAATTTCGCCCGTGTGCGGCACATTGCCGCTCAGGGTATGGTGCTTCTGAAAAACAACGGCGTGCTGCCCCTTGCCGCCGACGGCCGCAAGCTGGCGCTGTTCGGCAACGGTGTGCGCCGTATGGTCAAGGGCGGCACCGGCTCGGGGGACGTTAACGCCCGCAGCGTGACCGATGTGGAACAGGGGCTCCAGGACGCCGGGTTTGAAATCGGCACCACCGCCTGGCTGGACCGCTTTGACCAGGACTGCGCCGACTGCGGCAAGGAATATATGACCCGCTTCCAGGCCGTTCTGAAAGAGAAGGGGGCAAGCGGTGCATTCTGGGCGATGGACAACCCCTACCGCGACCCCGATGTACCTTCCATCACCGCCCGGGATCTGGAAGGGACCGACCGGCGCTGCGCTGTCTACGTGCTGGCCCGCACCAGCGGCGAAGGCGCCGACCGCAAGCAGGCCCCCGGCGACTACGAGCTGACCCAGCGGGAAAAGGAAAACCTGACCGCCCTGACCGGCTACTACGAGCACACGGTGGTGGTGCTGAATGTGGGCGGCGTCATCGACACAGAATTCCTGCGCAACACCCCCGGCATCGACGCCGTGCTGCTTATGAGCCAGCCGGGCTGTGCTGGCGGACTGGCCCTGGCGGATGTGCTCACCGGCAAGGTCTCCCCCGACGGTCGGCTGGCCGCCACCTGGGCCCGGGCGTACTCCGATTACCCCGACGCGGAGGGCTACAGCTACCTGAGCGGCGATCTGGATGACAGTTTCTACCGCGAGGGCATCTATGTGGGCTACCGCTACTTTGACAGCTTCAACATAACGCCCGCCTACCCCTTCGGCTTCGGAGGCTCCTACACCACCTTCGCGCTGGAGGTCAAGGATGTGGCGCTGGACGGAGAGACGGTGTGCATCCGGGTGAATGTGCAGAACACCGGCAGCCGATATGCGGGCCGGGAAACCGTGCAGGTGTATCTGTCCCAGCCCCAGGGCAAACTGGACAAGCCCTACCAGGTGCTGGCCGGCTTTGCCAAGACCGGTTCCCTGGCCCCCGGCCAGTGCGAGACGGTGACCGTCACCTTCCCGCTGCACACCCTGGCCTCCTACGACGAGGAACAGGCTGTCTGGCTGCTGGAAAAGGGCGTCTATTATCTGCGTGTGGGCAGCCATTCCCGCAGCACCTGCATTGCCGCCGCCCTGGAACTGGGCGAGACGGTGGTCACCGCCC
>OIWQ01004642.1_pt1 | contig 10829 bp, 7 predicted proteins | sample 1587571 | NCBI WGS metagenome assembly OIWQ01 (sample SAMEA3888910, study PRJEB22519) | human gut metagenome | biome: human gut; feature: human-associated habitat; material: faeces | place: Denmark | collected 2010 | reverse complement strand
AGCCGCTCGACTTACGCGTCTTGATTCGCCAACCGTTGGTGTTCCCGGAAACTCTGCCGCTGCTTCCGGCGCTTGAGCAGTTCCGTAACGCCCGGACGCACTTCGCTTTTGTGGCCGATGAATTTGGGTCAGTTGAAGGGATTGTAACGCTCAGTGACGTGATGGAAACCATCGCCGGTAACCTGCCAAATGAGGTAGAGGAGATTGACGCCCGCCATGACATTCAGAAAAACGCGGATGGTTCATGGACCGCTAACGGACACATGCCGCTGGAAGATCTGGTGCAGTATGTGCCTATCCCGTTAGATGATAAGCGTGAATATCACACCATTGCCGGACTGTTAATGGAGTATTTGCAGCGCATCCCGAAAACCGGGGAGGAAGTTCAGGTCGGCGACTATCGACTAAAAACCCTGCAGGTGGAAAATCATCGCGTGCAAAAAGTCCAACTGATACCGCTGCACAGTGAAGAAGAGATGGATTACGAGGTGTAAATCACGAGCCGGAGGCGGCATCAACCGCCATCCGGCAATATGAATCAGAGTTTATCCAGCAACTTTTTAACATCTTTACCGTTGCGGGAGTCTTTATTGCGATCGGCCCAGTCGTTAAGGCGACGTTTCGCTTCATCCTGCAAATGCTTACGCAAAATCTGATCGACCTGCAGACTGTAGTTTAGCGCCTGCCACTGACCGTAGACTCTGAGAGGAACCGGGGTAGCCTTCAGGAAGTTAATCAGCTTACTTTCGCCATCCCAGCCGCCCAGCACGCGAATGTTAAACAGCGTGTCGCAGTTCAGCTTCACCAGATCCAGCGTTCCCTTGCCGGTCAGCGCCAGCATCGCCGACTCACCCGCCATGTTATCCAGCGTAACCTCGCCGTTATCCAGCGTCATATCGGTTACAAAATGATCCAACCGGGTCACGTTATCCAGGTTTTGCTGAGCTTTAACATCCCCACCGCTACGTTCGACGGCCTGTTGTATCATCTGCTGGAAGTTCATTCCTTCCATTCGCGTATCGCTCATTTCGACATGGGCCTGCCCTTGCCAGCTATGACGAAACGCCTGGGCATCAATATCTGAGCCAGAGAAATCCCCTGCCAGTGACAGCTTACCAGTGAGGGCGATGGGGTAGTCGAAGGCTTTCAGGATAGTACCAATTTCTACGCCTTCCAGGCGCGGATGGAAGACCGCTCGCGGCTGTCCTTTTCTGGCATCCAGCATACCAGGAAGCGACACCAGCCCGCCGTCACTTTTCCCCTGCAACTGCGTAACGTTCAATAAGCCGAACTGGTTGTCAATTTTTGCCGAAACATTGTCAAACGCCATTTTCCGCCACAGCACTTTGTCAGCTTGCAACGCGATGTCTGCCGAAAATCCCTTCAGTCCCTGATACGAAACGGCATCAACCTGGGAAGCAATGACGGGGCGCGCCAGCGTTGACTGACTCTGACCTTGCTGAACCTCACCGTTCGTCGTCACAGCCTCACGCTGTACGAGCAGATTGTCCAGATTGAGCTGACCAAACTTCAGGTCGACGGCCCATTCTGGTTTATCCAACAATGTCACATGAACTTGCCCGGCGAGAGAGCTGTCGTTAGCGGTCAAATGAATCTGGCTAAACGCGAGCTGTTTTTTCTCTTCCAGCCACTGCGCCTGAAACTGTCCCTGGCCTTTGATCCCCTGCGCCGGTAGATCGGCCCCCTGCAATTGCCAGCTTACCTGCTCAATATTCGCGGATAAGTTATGCGGGTAGTCGGAGGCATCAACGCTGCCGTTGAAGGATAACGCGAGGTCACGCTGATCGCGGTTAACGCGCCCGGAGAAATCAAACGTGCCGCGGTGCTGGTTATCCTGTTCCATGTCCAGACGAATATCGCGAACCGTGACCTGTTCATCGTCTTCATGCTGGAATACCAGAACGCTATCGGCAACACGCAAGCGGGCAATATCAAACGACCATCCTCTGTCTTCAGCCTGGTCGGGCAACGTATTGTCTTTTGGGGCAACGGGCGCATCTTCGCCGCGCACCGCTTCAGTTTGCGGGGTCAGTTGAATCACCGCGCCTTTGAGCATCACCTGCTTCACGCTGAGCTGGTGACTCAACAGCGGCCACAACGCGACGTCAAGACGCATATTGTCGGCACGAATCAGGGGTTCGCTGGCGCCTTCAGCCGTTAACACCATGCGCCCCGAGAGGATGCTCAGCTGAGGCCATACGTGCCAACGCAGCGGGCCATCCAACTGCAGCTGATATCCGCTACGCGCAGCAACCTGCTTGACCATATATGCGCGGAAATCATTCGGATTAACCAACAGTACTAACGCAGAAAAACCGGCCACCAGCACGACCAGTAGGATCATCAGCGTCGTCAGAAATCGTCTCATGCTATCCCCAATGGACTGAAAATACTCAGTCTTTATCGATCCGGCTGGCAACGGCGCCCTGCTGATCGCGATACTTTGCATCCTGACGACGGTTGTAAGGTCGCGCCGCCGGACCGGAAAGCGGTTCGAAGCTTAATGCGCCAATCGGCATGCCAGGACGCAGGGCCAGCGGTAGTTTTCCGGAGTTGTAAAACTCCAGTACGATGCAGCCAGACCAGCCCGGATCGATACGGTGTGCGGTGACGTGTACCATCAGTCCCAGACGCGCCAGCGAAGAACGGCCATCTAACCAACCCACAAGATCGGAAGGCAGCGTCACGGATTCGAACGTCACTGCCAGCGCCAGTTCGCCCGGATGCAGGAAAAATGCCTCGCCGTCTTTGAGGACGATTTCATCACTCATCACGCGATCCAGCGCGGCGCTGACTTCATCTTTCGGTCCGCTCAGATCGATATACGCCGCCGTATGCCCGCGGAACGTACGGAATTTGTTGCCAAGGCGCACATCTACCGTGGCGCCGTTGATTCGCTCGACAGGAGGGCGTGGATTGATCGACAGACGACCTTGATCCAACCAGGCTTCAATATCTCGGTCACATAAACGCATGGCACTTTCTCCTTTCGTGCTTCAACCCCTTAATGCCAGGTGCATTAAGGGTGAACCAGGTTATCACTGAACGGTACACAATTCGCTGAACTTATTCAAAGAACTGACTGATTTTAGCCTTCAGAATATCGATGGCGATGCGGTTTTTACCCCCGCGCGGCACAATGATGTCGGCGTATTGTTTTGAAGGCTCAATAAATTGCAGGAACATTGGACGGACGGTTTTCTGGTATTGCGCCATCACTGAATCCATTGAACGACCACGTTCGTTCACATCGCGCTTGATACGGCGCATCAGGCAAATATCCAGCGGGGTATCAACAAAAATAGAGAAGTTCATCTCATCACGCAAACGCGCATCCGTCAGCAGCAAAATGCCTTCCAGGATGATGACTTTCTTGGGTTCGATATGAATAGTGTCTTGCGTGCGCGTGTGCTCAACGTAGCTGTACACCGGCAGCTCAATGGCACTACCGCGTTTCAGCGTTTGCAGATGTTGGAACAGCAGGCTGTGATCCATCGCGTTCGGATGGTCGTAGTTGGTTTTTACACGCTCTTCCATCGATAGATGGCTTTGGTCATTGTAATAGCTGTCTTCGGGAATAACGCCAATATGTTCGTCACCGACTTGTTCACGCAATTCGCGATAAAGAGTACTGGCAATAAGACTCTTGCCGGAAGCCGATGCGCCGGCAATGCCGATAATGACGCACTGATGGGACTGATCAGTCATAAATTTAGCGACCTGATTAACCTGGATGTTAGGAAGGGCGGCGCCGAAACGCCAAACGCGGCAATTATAGGGATTTCAGCGGCGCGACGCCAGCCCAGGCTGCACCAATGCCTTCCCTGTCGCAAATTAAAACGGTCATATTTAAAGCATGCGCTACATTTATTCGCCAGCCTTAGTAATTAATAGCTTGAGAGTGTTAATTTATGAGCAGCTGGCGTATAAATTGTAAATTATTTGTACTAGCATAAACCCAGATTAAATGTGATGCGTCCGGCATCTCTACTGGGCGACAACGGCTATTTGGGTAGAGTGGTAATGAGTAAACAATCCCAACATGTTTTAGTTACCTTACCTCATCCTCTACTGCGCCTGGCCAGTTTAGGTCTGGTGGCTTTCATCTTTACGCTGTTCTCGCTGGAACTGTCTCGTTTCGGGGCGCAGCTGGCGCCGCTGTGGTTTCCGACCTCAATCATGATGGTGGCTTTTTACCGTCATGCGGGAAAAATGTGGCCGGGGATCGCGCTGGCGTGCTCATTGGGTAACATCGCGGGTTCTTTGCTCTTCTTCCCCGGAGAGTCGCTTAGCTTTACCTACACGGCCATCAACATTATTGAGGCTGTCGTGGGGGCAATGTTATTGCGCAAACTGCTGCCCTGGTACAATCCTTTACAAAATCTCAACGACTGGGCGCGCCTGGCATTCGGCAGCGCAGTGGTCCCTCCGCTGCTGGGCGGCGTATTACTCTGGTTATTATTACCGCAAGAAACGTCGTTAAATACCTTCCTCATTTGGGTGCTGTCAGAATCCATCGGCGCGCTGGCGCTGGTACCATTAGGTTTACTGTTTAAGCCACATTATCTGCTGCGCCACCGCAATCCGCGATTACTGCTTGAAACTCTGATTACGCTTCTGGTGACGTTAACGTTCAGTTGGCTGTCGATGATGTTCATTCCATGGCCGTTTACCTGCGTTATTGTCCTGTTGATGTGGAGCGCTGTCCGTCTGCCGCGTATGGAGGCGTTTTTAATTTTCCTCAGCACCGTGATGATGGTTTCGCTGATGTTGGCCGCTGACCCTTCGCTGCTCTACACCCCCAAACAGAACATGATGACCAGCATACCGTGGCTGCCGTTTTTGATGATCCTGTTGCCAGCCAATATGATGACCATGGTGATGTACGCGTTTCGGGCAGAACGCAAGCACATCTCAGAAAGCGAAGCGCGCTTTCGCAATGCTATGGAATATTCCGCAATTGGCATGGCGCTGGTCGGGACTGAGGGGCAATGGCTACAGGCCAATAAAGCCTTGTGCCAGTTTCTGGGCTATAGCCAGGAGGAGCTACGTTCGCTCACCTTCCAGCAATTAACCTGGCCGGAAGATTTGAACAATGACCTCGAACAGTTGAACATGCTGGCACGCGGGGAAATTAACAGCTATTCCATGGAGAAGCGCTATTACACGCGCGCGGGCGAGGTGGTATGGGCTTTGCTGGCCGTTTCGCTGGTGCGCCATAGCGACACCACCCCACTCTACTTTATTGCGCAGATTGAGGATATTAACGATCTGAAGCACACCGAGTGGATGAACAAACGGCTGATGGAGCGCATTACGCTCGCTAATGAAGCCGGGGGGATCGGCATTTGGGAATGGGAACTGCAGCCTGATGTGATCAGTTGGGATAAGCGTATGTTCGATCTCTACGAAGTCCCGGCACATATCAAGCCCAGCTGGCAAGTCTGGTATGAATGCGTTGTGCCTGAAGATCGCGAACACGCCGAAAATGTGATTCGCGATTCGCTGGCCGCACGAGCCCCGTTTAAGCTTGAGTTTCGTATCGCAGTAAAAGGTGGCATACGGCATATCCGCTCGTTGGCCAACCGGGTACTGAATAAAGACGGTGAAGTTGAACGCTTACTTGGCATCAATATGGATATGACCGAGGTGAAGCAGCTCAACGAAGCGCTATTTCAAGAAAAAGAGCGTTTGCATATTACACTGGACTCCATCGGCGAGGCGGTGATTTGTATTGATGTCGACATGAATGTGACCTTTATGAATCCGGTCGCTGAGAAAATGAGCGGCTGGCAGCAGGAAAACGCAATTGGCATTCCGCTCCTGACGGTACTGCGTATTACTTTCGGCGATAACGGTCCGCTGATGGAAAATATCTACAGTGCCGACATGTCGCGTAAGGCAATGGAACAAGAAGTCGTCCTGCATTGTCGCAACGGCAACAGTTATGACATTCAGTACAGCATCACGCCCCTCAGCACCCTTGATGGCGGCAGCATTGGCTCGGTGCTGGTCATTCAGGATGTCACCGAGTCACGTAAGATGCTGCGCCAGCTTAGCTACAGCGCTTCGCATGACGACCTGACGCAGTTGGCCAATCGGGTCAGCTTTGAAAACCATCTCAAACAGTTGCTGCATACGGTGCACGACGCGCACCAGAGTCATGTGCTGGTTTTTATCGATCTTGATCGTTTTAAAGCGGTGAACGATAGCGCAGGTCATGCTGCAGGCGATGCCCTGCTGCGCGAACTCTCTTCACTGATGCTAAGCATGCTGCGGTCCAGCGATATGCTGGCGCGCCTTGGCGGCGACGAGTTTGGTCTGTTGCTGCCGGATTGTAATATCGAAAGCGCCCGCTTCATCTCAGGTCGCATCATCAGTGCTATTAACGATTACCACTTCATGTGGGATGGCCGCTTGCACCGCATTGGCGCCAGTGCGGGAATTACGCTGATTGATGACAAAAACCATGTTGCGACTGACGTCATGTCTCAGGCGGATATCGCCTGCTACGCGGCGAAAAACAGCGGACGTGGGCGTGTCTGCGTCTATGAACCCCAGCAAAGCCAGGCGCATGCCGCGCGTAGCCAACTGTCATTGGACGAACAAAAGCATACCATTATGCACAGCCCGATGCTGATGATCGCCAGAGGCGTGGCTTCTCCACGTATACCTGAGACGTTTAGCTTCTGGCTTATATCGCTACGCTTAGGGACCGCTGAAGGCGAAGTGATTGAAGAGCAGACATTCCGTACCGGGCTGGTCGATCCCACATTGAATCAAGCGCTCGACCGTCGGGTATTCAGCGAATTCTTCCAGAATGCTGCCCCGGCAGTCGCCAGCAAGGGCCTCAGTGTTGCGCTCCCCCTTTCCGCCGCCGGGCTGCTCAATTCAGAACTTGTTGATGAGCTGCTGGAACAATTGCAACATAGCCCGTTACCGCCGCGGCTGCTGCACCTGACCGTTCCGGCCAGCGTCATCAAAACGAATCCAACGCAGGCGATATCCGCCCTGCATCGGCTACGTCAGTTCGGTTGTCGAATTGTGTTAAGTCAGGTCGGTCGTGATTTAGAGCTTTTTGACAATCTGAAATACCACATTGTCGATTACCTGTTGCTCGACAGCGAGCTAAGCGCCAGCGCTCACGGAGACCTGATTGACGAGATGTGGGTGTCCATTATCCAGGGCCATGCCCAGCGTCTGGACATTAAAAGCATCGCCGGTCCGGTGCAGTTGCCGCTTATCATGGATGCGCTTTCTGGCATCGGTATTGACATGATTTATGGCGACATTATTGCCAACGCCCAACCGTTGGATCTGCTACTGAATACCAGTAATTTCGCCATCAACTGACGGTTGCCAGCCATCCGTGTACCAGATATGCAAGAGTGCATAGGAGCGCCAGGGTTTCCAACGCTCTGCATACCGCCGGATCTGGGCTGGCGTCATGCCGGGAAAACGCTGTTTAATCAGATAATCATCCGGCAGAAAAACATCCTTCGCCTGCCAACCACGCAGCGCAAAATAGTTGGCGGTCCAGCGCCCTATTCCGGGAAACGTTTGTAGTTGCTTAACGCCTTGCTCAATATCGTCAGGCGCTTCTGTCGCAAGCGTTCCTTCAAGCGTTGCACGCGCCAGGTGAATCAACGCTTCAGCGCGTTTGAGCGGCATCCCTAACGCTTTCAGGTGCAACGGTTCGGCGTCAGCAAGCGCTTCAGGCGTGGGAAAACAAACATACCCTGGCGCATCCTCCAGCGTGTCGCCATAAGCATGGGCGACTTTCGCTGTCAGTTTTGCCGCCATAGCCACGCTGACTAACTGCCCTAAAATCGCCCGTACCCCTTGCTCAAAAGCATCGACACATCCCGGCAGGCGCAGTCCCGGACGCGCCGCACCAAGGCTTCCCAGCGCGCTGACTATTTGCTGCGGGCAACAGGTAAGATCAAACAAGCGGGTTATTTTCGCCAGGCACTCGGGGGCGGCGGGTTGTAATCCCGAACTTAACGTCACGTGTAGCACATTGGCGTGCAAATCCGGTAAGACGCGCACCAGACCCCGATGCTCCCCTACGGACAGGCTTCTGGTATAACTCAGTTCCTCCACCGTTTCGACACCGTTAACCGCACGGGCGGCAAGAAATCCCAGCATCCAGGGCCAGTCATAAGGCGGTTGCCAGCTCAGCGTGAACATTCAGTTTTCCTTTTTATGCAAACCTACAGCATAAACGGTATTCAATCGATGCGCCTTGCTTTCATATTCCAGTTGTCGGAGCGTCAACATTTCGTTAAAGTCACGCCCCTTCTTCACTGGCATGGGGATTTTTACGGTGTTTATTGGTTTTGACTACGGTACGGCAAACTGTTCAGTGGCCGTTATGCGTGACGGGCAGCCTCACCTGCTCAAAATGGAAAATAACAGCACGCTTCTGCCTTCAATGCTGTGCGCGCCAACGCGCGAAGCGGTCAGCGAGTGGCTGTATCGCCATCACGACATCCCAACCACGGACGACGAAACGCAGGCGCTGCTTCGCCGCGCGATGCGCTATAACCGCGAAGAAGACATCGACGTTAACGCCAACAGCGTGCAGTTCGGTCTGGCATCGCTGGGTCAATATATTGAAGACCCGGAAGAGGTGTACTTCGTTAAATCGCCAAAATCATTTTTGGGTGCCAGCGGTCTGAAGCCGCAGCAGGTTGCGCTGTTTGAAGATCTGGTCTGCGCGATGATGCTGCACATACGCAACCAGGCACAAAATCAGTTGCCGGAAGCCATCACCCAGGCCGTTATTGGTCGTCCCATCAACTTCCAGGGGTTAGGGGGCGATGACGCCAACGCCCAGGCGCAGGGTATTCTTGAACGTGCGGCTAAACGCGCCGGTTTTCAGGATGTCGTCTTCCAGTACGAGCCGGTAGCGGCTGGTCTGGATTACGAAGCCACGCTGCAGGAAGAAAAACGTGTGTTGGTAGTGGATATTGGCGGGGGTACAACCGACTGTTCACTGCTGCTGATGGGGCCGCAATGGCATCAGCGCGCCGATCGCGAAAACAGCCTGCTGGGGCACAGCGGCTGCCGCGTTGGCGGGAACGATCTGGATATTGCGCTGGCGTTTAAACATCTGATGCCGCTGCTCGGTATGGGGGGAGAAACGGAAAAAGGGATCGCCTTACCTATCCTGCCCTGGTGGAACGCGGTCGCGATCAACGATGTTCCCGCGCAAAGTGACTTCTACAGTAGCGCCAACGGTCGCTTGCTCAACGATCTTGTCCGTGACGCGAAAGAAGCCGATAAAGTCGCCCTACTGCTTAAAGTCTGGCGCGAGCGTCTGAGCTATCGCCTGGTGCGCAGCGCAGAAGAGAGCAAAATCGCGCTCTCCGATCAGACCATTGTGACGGCGGCGATACCGTTTATCAGCGACACGCTGGCAACCGATATCAGTCAACACGGGCTGGAAGCTGCGCTCAATCAGCCCCTGGCGCGCATTCTGGAGCAGGTTCAACTGGCGCTGGAAAACGCGCAGGAAAAACCAGACGTGATTTACCTGACCGGCGGTAGCGCCCGTTCGCCGCTGATTAAAAAAGCCCTCACCCAGCAACTTCCCGGGATTCCGATCGCGGGGGGCGATGATTTCGGTTCCGTTACTGCCGGACTGGCCCGCTGGGCTGACGTTGTTTTCCGCTAAGCGGCTCGCATGCTGAAAAGTACGCGTATTGACATCACCATTGCTGTGGCTTAATTTCAGGAGTGAGGGTTAGGGAGGGCTTCCCCTCCTCCTGGTGTCTTAGTAAGCCGGTAAGCTAATCACTAAGAGTATCACCAGGATGATGACCTGCTTCATCATAACCCTTTCCCTATTTTGGCCCCTTCCTCGGGAGGGGCTTTTCCGTACCAGCGTTCCGCTGAAATCTCTGGCTCTCCTCCTTTTTGCCTTGTCAGCACTCTTACGCACAATCACGTATTCACTATTTTCACCACCGATTGTTGCGTAACGCTTCGCAAAGCCGCATCGGCATTCAGACGAATCCCGACAGTGTTTCATAATTCCTCCATTTTTCTCCCTTGTTCGCTGGCTAAACTAGTATCATTCCGCGAATCGTTTCAGGATGAGAAACTTATAACAATGAAAGGCAGTAAAAAATCCCGCTGGGTGATAGCAATCGCGATCGTTGTGGCCACCGTCGCCGCCATCTGGTTCTGGCAAAGCCGTAACGACGCCCAGGAAAACGCACCGGGCGCGACCAAACCAGCGCAGCACACGCCAGGTTCGGGACGGCGTGGAATGCGCTCCGGGCCGTTGGCTCCCGTTCAGGCTGCCACCGCCGCCATGGAAGCCGTTCCGCGTTACCTGACAGGACTGGGTACCATTACTGCCGCAAATACCGCCACGGTACGTAGCCGGGTGGATGGTCAGCTCATTGCCTTACACTTCGAGGAAGGACAGCAGGTAAAAGCCGGCGACCTGCTGGCAGAGATAGATCCCAGCCAGTTCAAAGTTGCTCTGGCTCAGGCGCAGGGCCAACTGGCAAAAGATAAAGCCACGCTGGCAAATGCCCGTCGCGATCTTGCCCGCTATCAACAGCTGGTGAAAACTAATCTGGTCTCCCGCCAGGAGCTGGATGCCCAGCAGGCGCTGGTAAATGAAACATTAGGGACAATCAAAGCCGATGAAGCCAGCGTCGCCAGCGCCCAATTGCAGCTTGACTGGAGTCGGATAACCGCGCCTGTAGAGGGGCGTGTCGGTCTGAAGCAGGTCGACGTCGGTAACCAAATTTCCAGCGGCGATACCACCGGAATCGTCGTCATTACGCAAA
>OIWQ01004640.1_pt1 | contig 10838 bp, 9 predicted proteins | sample 1587571 | NCBI WGS metagenome assembly OIWQ01 (sample SAMEA3888910, study PRJEB22519) | human gut metagenome | biome: human gut; feature: human-associated habitat; material: faeces | place: Denmark | collected 2010 | reverse complement strand
TCTCTCTCGGCGGTTTCCTGGGCCATTGGTTCTATCCCTAGTTGTTCAGCCAGAGCTTCCTTGTCACTATTATTCGGTATGATCGTGTTTATGGTGAATGCTTTGTTACTGATTGTCTTGTACTCTTTCAGCAAGTGTCGGAATTCTCGTCCGAGTTTTATTTTGTCGGGCGTGAGACCTTCGGACATGAATAGGGTAACGGAAATATCCTTGTCGATTTTTTTGATCATCGTTTTGCTGACAGGGCTTAAAGAATATTTTTTGTTACTCGTGAGGTCGATCCTGATAAATAGGAAATAGGAAATAATATTTACCGCTATCAGTGATAAAATCAGGTAGGTCGGATTGTATATCAATTTCTTTTTCATCACTTTCGTACTAAATATTAAAACCGATTTTTACAGATATAATGTTTTGCTAATGCTAAAAATATAATAATTACGCTGATAAAGTATATCAAGTCTTTCGTGTCGATCACTCCGCGGGGGATGGCATCAAAATGTTCTCCAATGGAGAGATACGTGAATAATGCCGCTATAAATCCGGGCCCCCATAGTTCAGCAATGAATTCAAATAAAAGCACGAATCCTATCTCGATAGCAAACGTGATGAAGAAGGCCACGATCGTGTTCGGGGTGAGGGACGAGGCGAACATCCCGATACTGATGTAACATCCGCTGACCAGAATAAGCCCTAGGTAACCGCAAAAGCCAACGGCATGATCAACGTTACCCAGTGAGGCAATCGTGATATAGTAGGGAAGTGTCAATGCCAGACATATAACTACTTGTAATAGTATAGCAAAGAATTTCCCCATGATTAACTGCCATGTTTTAATCGGCTTTGAGAATAAGAGTTCAAAGGTTCCGTCCTTGCGTTCTTCTGAAATACTTCTCATCGTGAGTGCCGGTATTAGGAAAAAGAGCGTCCAGTAAAACACGTTGAACAGGTTGCTTAGAGAAGCTTGTCCGCTTGAAAAGATGTTTTTCCCGGAGAACCAGCAAGCGAATCCCGTTACACAAAGGAAGGCCGTGTATGCGATGTATATCAATAATGAATTGAATGCTACTTTTAATTCTTTGTTTATTATAACTTTAACTGCACCCATGAATTATTCATTTTGTGTAACTTTACGAAATATATCTTCCAATCTGGTTTGTACGGGAGTTAACTCGCTGATGTACCAGTTGTTTTTTTGACAAAGGTTAAAGATTGACTTTTCGATTTCTACATCGGGTTTACATTGGAGTTCAAAATTTTGTTTATGAATAATCTCGATATGGAGTACTCCCGGCAGGTCGTTCAGTGCCTCGTGTATGTCGGTTGTTTCCCCACCCTTGATGCCTATTTTCAGGCAATATTCTGCATCCGATTTGCGACGAAGTTCGGATGTCGTGCCATTGGCCACGATTTTCCCGTTACTCATGATCATCACTTGATCGCAAGTTGTTTCGATTTCAGAAAGAATGTGGGAACTTAAAATAACTGTTTTTTCTTCCCCGATTTCTTTAATGATTTTACGGATTCCAAAAATTTGGTTGGGGTCAAGTCCTGTTGTCGGTTCATCGAGAATGACCACTTCCGGATCGTGAATTAATGCTTGGGCAATTCCTACCCGTTGGCGGAAGCCCTTGGATAATTCTCCGATCTGTTTGTGTTTATCGTTGTCTAACCCGCATAAACGAATCATATCCAAAACACGTGACGTGATTTTGTATTTAGGAATGTTGTGAAGTTTTGAAATAAAAAATAGAAAATCAATCACGTTCATTTCGTCATACAAAGGGTTACGTTCCGGGAGGTAACCGATGATGTTTTTTATTTTACCTGCCTGTTTCCAAATCGAATAGTCCCCGAATGTTATATTTCCGAAATCCGGTGTCAGTAGCCCTGCCATGATCTTCATCGTGGTTGTTTTACCCGCACCGTTAGGCCCTAGGAATCCAAGGATTTCACCTCTTTTTGCTTTAAAAGAAATTGAATCCACGGCTTTCTGATTTTCGAAAGATTTCGTCAGATTTTCCACAACTACGTCCATGGGCTGCTGTTATTAATTTCTACAAAAATAGTCATTCAAACCATTGATTTTTAGGTTTAATAATCTTTAACCGAGTAATTAACAAGGTTTTAATTTATATTGTTAAGATTTTAGCAATTATGTTAGCATTTGTCGTGTTTTACATAGTCTGTCCGAAGATTCTCTAACGATCAGTTCGCAGTTAATGATTTCTTTTTTAATCTGTGCGTGCTTGCTGTTCAGAATCTGATCAAACAGAAGTTCAGCTGCGGCCCGTCCGATTTTTTCCGGGAACTGGTTGATGGAACTTACCGTCGGGTTCATGTAGCGTGAGCGTTTCGTGTTGGAGAAACCGACAACGGCAATGTCTTCCGGGATGTTAAGTCCTTTTTCCTTGATCGCCTCAATAGCCCCGATGGCCAAATCGTCTGTGATGCCGAATATGGCATCTGGTCTCTCTTTCCGGGAGAGTAACTGACGTGTCGCTTCTTTTCCAGCCTCTACCGTGAAATCGGAACAATGCCAGATTAGTTCTGTTTTAGCCGGAAGATGGTTGGCTTCCATGGCTTTTTCGTAGCCTTCCATGCGATTGCCCCCGATGGCAACGTTTTCGGGACCGCATAATAAAGCTATTTTTTTGCAACCTTCGGAAACGAGGTGTTGAACGGCTTGGAATGCAGCCGTGACACCGTCCGTCACGACCCGTGACACGTTGAGTTCATTCGTGGTACGGTCGAACAGCACGATAGGTGTTCCGGATTCCTGTATCATTTTAATGTGTTCATAGTCTTTCGTCTCGTGTGATAAGGCAAGGATAATTCCATCCGCCCGGTTGGCCATGAGTACTTCCACGCTTTTTTGTTCTTTTTGGAAACTTTCGTTCGAGGATATGACTAAAACGTTGTAGCCGTGACCGTCTGCTACTTCCTCAATCGTTTTCACTACTGTGGCAAAAAAAGTACTAACGATCTGGGGAACAATAACTCCGATCGAATGACTTTTATGGGTTTTCAGGGCTACAGCGATAGGATTGGGTTTGTAACCGAGTTGTTTAGCCAGTTCCTGCACGGTTTTACGTGTTTGTGCGCTGATTTCGTGATTGTCTTTTAGCGCACGGGAGACGGTAGACACGGATATATTTAATTTCTCTGCAATGTCTTTGATGGTTATTGGTTTTTGTGTCATATATTTTAGGTCTTGAGGGTTATGCTTTGGTTTGTAATTTCGGGTACGCGATACGGGCATGGTACACGTTTATAAGCATTTCTGTAAATACTCGTTTCACCGTGGAAATGTCCTTGAATGTCAAGTCTGCGTTAGCGAATCGTCCATCTTGGAGAAGGCCGTCAATCAAGTTATTCACCAGTTTGGTCAGGTTTTCTTCATCCTTTATTTCCAGAGCCCGGGAGGCTGCTTCCACTCCATCGGCCATCATGACTACGGCACACTCTTTTCTCACGGGGTCCGGACCGGGATAAGTGAACAGGGATTCATCTATTTCCTTGTCCGGGTATTTGTTTTTGAATGAGTAGTAGAAGTATTTTACTTTACTTTTACCATGGTGTGTGCGGATAAAGTCTTTGAGGACTTCCGGTAATTTGTATTTATTGGCAAGTTCCAAGCCTTGTGTCACGTGTTTGATAATGATCTGGGCGCTTTCGTCAAAATCCAGAGAATCGTGCGGGTTTAAGCCTCCTGTTTGATTCTCCACGAACATGATCGGGTTGTATGTTTTCCCGATGTCATGGTACAATGCTCCGGTACGGGCTAAAAGCGGGCTACCCCCGATGTGATAAATTGCCTCTTCCGCTAGGTTGGCAACCATGAGGGAGTGTTGGAATGTTCCCGGGGCTTTTTTCGTCAGGTTACGTAAGGCCGGGTGATTCGGGTTCGAGTATTCCAGTAAACTGATTTCAGACGTGTATCCGAAGAGGCGTTCTACCAGGTAAAGGGCGGGATAAATTAAGCTTAACAAGCCGGTATTTATGATGAGGAACACGACAGCGAACAGATGTTTGGGTGCGAGAGTTCCCTCTTGTATGAGCGTGAAAGCCCCGTATACCAATATATAAGTTAAGAATATCAGACCTAGTGCAATAAATAGTTGAGAACGGCGTTGCAGGTGTGAGAGGCTGAACATGGCTACGATCCCGGCTGATATTTGCATGAAGAAGTACATATAATTGTTGGGAGCGTAGTAGGAAACCAGCAAGCTTGTACCGATCAATAGATAAAGAGCCGGTCTTGTCCCGAATAAAATGTTCACGATGATTGGGAAGAATAAAACGGGAATCGTGAGGATATTGATGTGTTGGAAGTAGCTGATACTTCCAAGGGCAATGGTTAGCAAAAACATACTATACAGGAAAAAGAAATCCCTGTTGTTGTAGAATAGTCGTTTCCGGGAGACATAAAGGAAGATGGAGAAACTCATGATGGCGATCAAGGTCAACACGGTTTGAGCTACCGAGATCCGGACTCGGTCAATGGTTGATCCCAAAGTTTGCTCGTGTTCTATCCGGAAAGATTCCAAAACTTTATATTTTTCGGGGGTTACCAGGTCGTTTTTGGATATGATAATATCTCCCCGGTTGACCATCCCTTGGGTTGGAGTAATACTTTTCACGCTGGTTTCAATGGCAAGGCCCGTTTTCCCGGCATCGTATTCGAGGTTCGGATTGATGTAATTGTTCAGGCCTAGACTGAGTATTCCTTCCTCTGTTGATTTAGAAAGGTGCAGGCTCTCGATGTATTTAACCAATGTTTCGTAGGCTTGCTTTAGCGTGTACACGTTGGAAAACTTTTCGTCGAAGGCAATGTTGTTTTTGACGATAAGAATATTTTTGATTTTAGCCGGATCCATTTTTTCCGGCATCAGTAAGATGCCTTTGGAATAAATTTCCCGTAGTTTTTGAATGATTTTATCCATATCTTTTCCGTTGTTCGCGGTTCGATATGTATTTATTTTTTCTGAAAGTTTGTTGATCTGGGCTTCAATATTTGTTTCTTTGAAGTTGAAAATGGGGGCTTGCTCTTCTTTGATTTTTTCAATGTCAGCGGCAAGTTCCTCGGCGCTTTTATGCAGCGGAAAATCTAAGGGTGCGATCAATGTCTCGTATTTCCAAGGCATCCCTTTTTGGTAAGAATATTTAAAACCCTCTATTTTAGGAAGTAATAAGACTATGAGACCACAGATAATGATGATCGTACTGATTTTAAACACGTATTGAATCGTACGGTGTTTTTTTGTTTTATTGTTTGGCATATCCCGGTTTTATCTTGAATTATCTTTGTTCAAAGATATAAATAAAATTTTAAAGCCTCCCATGGGAGGCTTTAAAATTGTTACAAGTTTCAGGTTGAGCCTTCGGCTCTGCAGGTTACAAGTTCATGAGTTAGGCGGTTCTTGATATGTAAGATTCATGAACTTGTAACTTGCTAACCTGTAACTTGTAACCAGTAGATTTTGTTTTAAACAAAATCTATTGCATTCCTGCTGTTTCAACTTCGGTACTTACTTTTTTGATCAATCCTTGAAGTACGTTTCCAGGACCGATTTCTAAGAAAGATGATGCCCCGTCTGCCAGCATATTTTGTACGGTTTGAGTCCAACGTACAGATGCTGTTAACTGGGCAATCAAGTTCTTTTTGATCACCTCCGGGTCAGACACTGGTTGTGCGTTCACGTTCTGGTAAACCGGGCATGAAGGTTGTGAGAAATGGGTGTTCATGATGGCATCGGCCAGTTCTTTCCGGGCAGGTTCCATCAGCGGAGAGTGGAAAGCACCCCCGACTTTTAACGGGAGAGCCCGTTTGGCCCCGGCTGCTTTTAATTTTTCGCAAGCGGTGGCAATTCCTTGTGTCGTTCCGGAAATAACGATTTGTCCCGGACAGTTGTAATTGGCAGGAACAACTACATCATCTATTTCAGCTAAAATGTTTTCGACAGTTTCATCCGGTAACCCGAGGATGGCTGCCATCGTGGATGGATTAGCCTCGCATGCTTTTTGCATGGCAAGCGCTCTGGCGTGAACAAGACGCAAGCCATCTTCGAAAGAAAGTGTCCCATTGGCGACAAGTGCGGAGAATTCTCCCAGCGAGTGACCCGCTACCATGTCCGGTTTCTCGTTTAACGATTTTGCAAGAATCACCGAGTGAAGGAATATCGCCGGTTGAGTTACTTTGGTCTGCTTTAAATCTTCGTCGGTTCCCTCGAACATCAGGTCCGTGATGCGGAATCCCAGAATTTCATTTGCCTTTTCAAATAACTCTTTTGCTTCGGGTGAGTTCTCGTACAAGTCCTTGCCCATACCTACGAATTGGGCTCCTTGGCCCGGGAAAACAAATGCTTTTTTCATACTCGTCATGTTTATTTCTTAATGAAATTTGTTACTAATTAATCGGATGAACTCTTCCCGCGTGGCAAGTTTTTCGAATGCCCCGCTGAAATCGGAAGTGGTCGTTACCGAATTTTGTTTTTGCACACCCCGCATCATCATGCACATGTGCTGGGCCTCAATGACCACGGCAACGCCGAGGGGATTGAGTGTATTCTGTATACAATTTTTTATGTCATTCGTCAGTCTTTCCTGCACTTGGAGCCTTCTGGAAAAGGCCTCAACTACCCGTGCGATTTTACTCAGCCCGGTGATGTATCCGTTCGGGATATAGGCCACGTGGGCGTGTCCGATGAACGGGAGCATGTGGTGTTCACATAGAGAATAAATTTCAATATCCTTGACGATCACCATCTGGCGATAATCTTCCTTGAACAGGGCGGAGCGAAGGATTTCTTCCGGGTTTTCCGTGTAGCCTCGTGTCATGAATTGCATGGCTTTTGCAACACGGTATGGGGTTTTCACTAATCCTTCTCTTTCGGGATCTTCTCCCAATAATTTTAGAATTTCTTTATAATGATAGCTTAATTTTTCAGTTCTTGCCTTGTTGTAATATTCTACTTTGCGGTAGAATTCTTCATTGTCATCCAATTCAGTGTATTTCATTCGTCCTCTCTTTTATGTACTTGACTCATTGCCTACATGGGTAATGAAAAATTGGCTACAAAGTAAAAGATAATAATTGAGAATTGAAAATCGTATGTTGAAAATGTGCGGGTTCAAACTCGCTAGCACTGTAACCCGTGCCAGAGGGCGGGGAAATAATTTCGGGGTAATTAAAATCTGATTTCTCCTACTCGTTATATTGGTAGTTAAACAGGTATTTTAGGGTGTAGCCTTCCTTTGTCACGTTCGGGTGTCACGGCCTAAGCAGTTGGGAAGGTGGGGTGGGGGTGTGGAAAATATTTCAGTACGATGATACTATTATTAAATAAAAAAATGTATCTTTATCAAACAAAAAATGTTGTATATGGAGTGGCTTGTTTTATTCATGCTGATCTTGATAGGCTTTGTCCTGTTAATACTTGAGTTTCTTGTTTTCCCGGGAGTGAACGTGGCAGGGATTTTAGGCTTCGCTTGCGTGGGAATCGCTATTTATATCGCTTATTCTACGATGGGAACGACGGTCGGGCATTTCACTTTGTTGGGGACGGCTCTTTGTGGTTTCGGGGTGACTTATTACGTCTTGCGATCGAAGACGTGGAAGCGTATGCAGTTACACACGCAGATTGATAGCACGGTGGAAGGTGTGGATGAATCCATTCGGGAAGGAGATGTTGGGATGACGCAGGGACGCTTGGCACCGATGGGAAAAGTACGGGTGGGGGACAGTGTGGTCGAGGCGGAATCCCGTTCTGGGTATATCGAGGAAAACCGGGAAGTCGTCGTGTTGAAAGTGTATAAAAATAAGATTGTAGTTAAATTAAAAACTGAATAGAAGATGGAGAGTAGTTTGTTTTTTCTGGTAGCGGTTATCGCCGGAGGTCTTTTTTTACTTTGGATGATCCTCTACTTTATTCCGATCGGCTTGTGGTTTCAAGCGTTAGTGTCTGATGTGAAAATATCTTTGTTGCAATTGGTTTTGATGCGTTGGCGGAAAGTGCCTCCCACGGTTATCGTTCGTGCCATGATCGAGGGGAAAAAGGCAGGCTTGGAGCTTTATCGTGACTTGTTGGAAGCTCATTATCTGGCAGGGGGACACGTGGCTCAAGTGGTACATGCCTTGGTGTCTGCGTCTAAAGCAAATATCGACTTGACGTTTCAAATTGCAACGGCCGTGGACTTGGCCGGTCGTGACGTGTTCGAGGCTGTACAGATGAGTGTGAACCCAAAAGTGATTAATACCCCGCCGGTGGCTGCCGTGGCTAAAGATGGTATTCAGTTGATAGCTAAAGCCCGGGTTACGGTACGGGCAAATATCCGTCAGTTAGTCGGGGGTGCCGGGGAGGAAACTATTCTGGCTCGTGTCGGGGGAAGGTATTGTGTCTTCAATCGGTTCTGCAGCCTCGCACAAGGAGGTTTTGGAGAATCCGGATTCTATTTCGAAGGTGGTGTTGAACAAGGGATTGGATTCTGGTACTGCTTTTGAAATTTTGTCTATTGATATTGCAGATATTGATGTGGGTAAAAACATCGGAGCCGGTTTGCAGATAGATCAGGCGGAAGCCGATTTGAAAATTGCGCAGGCAAAAGCCGAAGAGCGTCGTGCCATGGCTGTGGCTCGCGAGCAGGAGATGAAAGCTTTGGCACAGGAGATGAAAGCTAAGGTGATAGAAGCTGAAGCCAACATACCTCTTGCCATGTCGGAGGCATTCCGTTCAGGTAATTTAGGCGTAATGGACTATTACCGGATGAAAAATATTGAAGCCGATACCCAAATGCGCGAATCTATAGCCAAACCTGTTGAACCGGGTAAAAAGAAACCGGATAAAATAGGGTAATCTTTATCGTATGAGAGGGCATGGGAAATGCCCTTTTTTTTATTCCCTGTCTTTTGCTTATCCTTTGCCTTTTCCGCTTCTTCCTCCGAAGCTCCTTCGTTGTTTCCGGCTTCTCGTTCGGATGAACTTCGGATGAACTTCGGGGGAGGAACGGAGAAAGGTGAGAGGGGAGTGAGACCCCGGTGGGAGGTATGTAGGAGATTGTTGGGAGAAAAAAATAATTTGTTCGGTCTCCGAATAGCGAAAATTATTGGTCTCCCTTTTCGGAAGGTTTTATGACTTTCGCATACAGTTGTTGTTGCTTTATGCAAACAGATCCTCTAATGTTATCTCATTTTGCACGATTTCGGAGTGAGAGTTCCGGCGAATGCCGTAGGTTGTTACCATCGTAAGATGCACAGCCTTGCGGGTATTCGTTGCTTCAATGAATGCACTCTTTTTATTGCGCAGATTGCGTTCATATTCAGCATTGATTGAAAATTCTGACAACGAATATTTCATTTCGCAGATATTTACTACTTGATCGTTGCGGTCAATCAATAAATCAATTTGTGCTCCTTCGCCGTTTTCATCTGCCTCTTTTCGCCATGAGTAGATGTTACTCAATACCCCGGAAATGCCTAGACCTGCCTTGATTTGTTGTGTATGAGCCAAACACAGACGCTCAAAAGCCAAACCGCTCCATGCACGATGCATGGCGGAATCTATAGATGCAGACCAAAAATGCTCATCGTTGTTTTTGTTTTGCCGGATAAATTTGAAATAAAAGAGCGTATAGTTGTCTATTAATTGGTAGATAGCCTGCTTTGTCTTTTTGCCATAGCCATTGTATTTCCGTATAAATCCGCAGTATTCTAATTCATCAAGCACCTTACTCAATGCACCATTGCTTGACTTGTCTATGGCTGTTATGATTTCTTCGCGAGTCATGCCAGCCTTTTTTTTGCCAAGGGCAGTTACGACATCAATGTATTTTTCTGGTGATTTAAACAACGAAGCATAAAGCAGGTTGAATTCATTTGCTAATTTGCCGGTTTTGTCAAAGAAAATTTTATCGATATTTTGAGCAAGACCAAGTCCCTTTTCCAGCAAGTTCCAATAAAAAGGTATGCCTCCCAGTATCATATAGCATTCAGCTATTTGGTAGCGGCTCATTTCGAACTCTCTGCTTTGGGCAAACATTTCGCACTCTTTCAATGTAAACGGTTGAAGAGCAATGCGCTGTGTAACACGATTATGAAGTCCGCCATGGTCGTTAATCACCTTATTGATAATCCACGATGTTGCAGAGCCGCAGATAATCAAAACGATATCCCTGCGAGCAGATGCCCAGCCATTCCAGAAGTGTTCAAATGCCGAAATGAAGTTGGAACGCGGAGTGTCCATCCAAGGAAGCTCGTCAAGGAAGATGATTTTCTTCTCATCTGTTGAGTTTTTCAGAAAGTGAGATAGCAGATTGAATGCTTCCAACCACGATTGTGGTGTCGGGCAATCATCGTAACCGGCATCACGAAGTGAAATGGCAAAACTAAACAGTTGGTCTTTGGTTCTGGCATTGGCCAACCCCGTATGCTGGAATGTGAATTTATAGCCAAAAGTTTCACGGATAAGAAATGTCTTGCCTACACGCCTGCGACCATAGACTGCTATTAACTCAGAATACTCCGATTGTGCTGCCGAAAGCAATCTTTTCTGTTCTTCTTTTCGTCCAATTAGCATAACTGTTGAATTTTGTTTTTACAAATATAGTGCAAATTATCTGTATAATTTGGAAAATCGTATGAAATTTTGAAGATTTGGCAGAGTATGATTGGTTTTATGCAGTCTATTGACCTTCCCTGATTTAGGTTGACACTTTTAGAGCGGATTAACTAATATTGTTTACACTATCACTGACTGGGTTTACAGTTGGTGTTTTTTATTCCTAAAAGTCTTTACACTATCGCTGATTTGGTTGACGGCATAGCTTGAAGATTATTGTTT
>OIWQ01004637.1_pt1 | contig 10843 bp, 9 predicted proteins | sample 1587571 | NCBI WGS metagenome assembly OIWQ01 (sample SAMEA3888910, study PRJEB22519) | human gut metagenome | biome: human gut; feature: human-associated habitat; material: faeces | place: Denmark | collected 2010 | reverse complement strand
AACTGAATGTTGACCGTGAACCTCGTTTTTATGCATGGATTGCATTTCAGAATGGCTATTATGAATGCCAGACAGAATCTAAAGAGAACGCTTATGTAGCGAAAGCCGAGCGGGTAGAAGGAAAGAAATGGTTGACAGATTTTACAGAACAAGGTAATTGTGGTAAGCAAGGTAGAAACAATAACTACTCAAAAACCGGATACCTGAATAAAAAAGGTGTTCATCCGGGAGTAGCTGCTTCCAAGTCGCAAAAAGAACCTTCTAAAGATTACCCATGGCCGGTTATTCGTCTGGCGGAATTGTATTTGAGTTATGCGGAGGCATGTATCGCTTATAATAAAGATGGGTATCTTGAAAAAGGTATGGTAAAACTGGATAGAATACGTGAACGTGCCGGACTTCTTTCTGTCAAGGATTCTTGGAAGAATGCAAAAAATCCGATTGTCAGTTATGAGGGAAATGGTGGCCTGAACGGTAAACTGACAGAGATTGTGAGACAGGAAAGAATGATCGAACTTTATCTGGAACAGCAGAACTTCTGGGACATTCGTCGTTGGAAACTGGGAGATAAATACTTTAATGTACCGGTGAAGGGTATGAATATTGATGCTACTGATATTAATGGGTTTGCCACTGTGAAAACTCTTCCTGATGTGCGCAATTTTGATACTCCGCGGCAGTATTTGTTACCTATTCCGGCAGCAGAAGTGAGCAAGAATCCTAATATGGTACAGAATCCTAATTATTAATTAAATTTTAGCATGACTATTATGAAGAAAAACATATTTCTATTGGCTGTCACTCTACTTTTGATAGGATTCGCTAGTTGTAGTGACGAAGATGCAAAGCCTATTATCCCTTCTGATGTGATCGACTTGAGCGCTGACACTCAAAACAAGCCCGGTTACATTGTGCTTCGTTGGGCAACACCTGATGATAATACAATCAGATATATAAAAGTATCTTATTATGATTATTTGCTGGAACAGGATGTGGTAAGATTGGCCAGTGTTTATGCGGATAGTGTGTTGATTCCGGATACACGTAAAAAGTTTGGAGAATATGAATTTAAAGTCCAGTCTTATAGCGAAACCGGTGATGCGGGAAATGTTCAGACAATCAAGGCTGTTTCGGAACCGGCTCCGGTACAAGTGGTCTTTGGTGAGTCCAAACAAATAGCGTTGACGGTGGACCAGTTGTCGACGAATGCTCAGGAAAAATCGGAAGGTCCTATCGCAAACCTTATTGACGGAAATACCGCTTCTTACTTCCATACGAGCTGGAGTGGGACTGTTCCTCCGGCTCCCCACTGGTTCCAGATAGATACGAAGAAAGAGATTACTTATTTCAAGTATGAGTCGGTAGCGCGTAACGGCAATAATATTCCTGATGATGTGGATATTATGGGTAGTAATGACGGAGTCAACTTCGAACTAATTGAGAATCTTACAAAGGCTAAGAATGGCATGTTGATGAGTACATCGCCCTACACATCGCCTGTCATGGGAAATAATTCAAAACCTTATCGTTATATACGTTATTCGGTGAATCATACGAATACAGGTTCTGTCTTTTTCAGTATGTCAGAATTTAAACTGTTTGAGGTTGATGCAAGCGTTGTCGATCCTGAAGCTGATTAGTAAGGAGCGTAGAATGCAGACATTGAAATAATTGGGGAAATTTTGTCTTTTTGACAACTAAGGCGGAAATATGAATATTTCTTTTTAAGAATAATATTAGATTTCCGCCTTTTTTATTTGGATGTTTTGAATAATAGATGTTACATAATAATATATCTGATAAATGGTAAATTGTCATATAAAAAAATACTTGATTATCTTCTTCGTACTTGTACAGGGGGCTGTCGCTTTTTCTTGTGCCAGTGATGATGAAGTACTGGAAGTGGTCGATTTGTCCGTTAATAAGGAAGTGGTGGATTTCAAAAGTGAAGCCGGAACGCAAAATATAACGGTTTCAACGAATGCTCCGACTTGGGAGGCTAAAGCGGATAAAAACTGGTGTACGCTTTCTGTGGCAGGAAAGATCTTGAAAGTTTCCGTAGACGAAAGTGAAGAAAGATTGGTACGTGAAGCTACCATTACGATAACGGCGGAAGGGCAGAAGAAGATGGTTAAAGTTCGGCAACTGGGCTATGAAGCTGCTATCCTGATTGATACGAACGTATTTGAAGTGGAAGTCATTGGTAAAGAGATTACTTTTAATGTCACGACCAATGTGGAAGTGAGTGCCGGGTTTCCTGATTGGATTACTGAAAAGGCAAAATCCCGCGCGCCGGAAATGGTGACGTCTACCCACACTTATATAGTGAAAAGTAGTACGTTGGATGAAAAGAGAGAGGGAGCCATAGTCTTTACTGAGGTTTTACCGGAAGGTGTTTCGGAAGAAAACTCCCCGGTTTCTGCTTCGGTCTTGGTTTCACAACATGGCCTGAATGAATATAATGGAGGTGCGGGAGAAGACATCGAAGGTGACATCAAAGTGAAAGTGGTGAGTGGGCACGATACTTCTCATCAGGGAGAAGATGCTATTGAAAAGTCTTTTGACGGTGACTATACAACGTTGTATCATTCGAACTGGTCGAATGGCGGAGCGAATTATTTCCCTATTACGCTGACCTATAATTTTGCGGAAGCGTCTGATGTGGATTATCTGATTTATTATCCCCGTTCCACAGGATATAACGGTCATTTTAAAGAAGTGGAAATACAGTATTCGGAAGACGGGAGTGTATTTACGAAGTTGCTGGATAAGGATTTTGAGGGTTCGGCAACAGCTACCAGAGTAACCTTTGATAATACGGTCCGGGCTAAGTCTTTCCGTTTTGTCGTGAAAAGCGGAGCAGGAGACGGGCAAGGATTTGCTTCTTGTGCCGAAATGGAGTTCTATGCCAAGAATCTGAATGCATTTGATTATTCTACTCTTTTTGAAGATGAAACGTGTAGTAACTTGAAAGCGGGAATCACGGAAGCGGATATTGAGAACTGCAAGTATCCTTTCTTTAAGAATCTGGCTTATTATATGTTCAAGGATAAGTATGACAGAAACTTCCGTGTGGAGGACTATAAGGCGTTCCCGAATCCGGATATTCAGTCGGAAACCCACAAAACAAACCCGTACAGCCTTCTTGACAATCCGACAGGTATCTCGGTGAAAGAAGGGGAGACGCTGGTTGTAATGGTGGGCGACACACATGGACAGAACATCGGAATGAAAGTACAAAACCTGGACGTACCGGGAGGTGACGGTTTCGGAGGAGTTACGTATCCGTTATATCGCGGTATTAATAAACTGACGATGACAGGGAAAGGACTCGTATATGTGATGTATCATACCAAAACATTGGAGGATGCGGAAACAGCGCAGCCTGTTAAGATTCATTTTGCTTCGGGTACAGTGAATGGCTATTTTGATTCGCAGAAAGAAGAACATCAGGGACGTTGGAGCGAATTGTTGGGGAAAGCTACGGACAAATATTTTGATGTGGTAGGCAAGTATGCACACTTGACATTTGAAACTAACGATTTTAGGAAATATGTTTCCACAAACGGTAATGAATTGATTGATCTTTATGATAAGATTGCTCACAGTGAAATGCAACTTCTCGGATTGGAGAAATATGACAAGATGTTCAAGAACAGGATATATCTGAATGTCATGTATCACTCTTTTATGTACGCTACTGCATATCATACGGCTTACAATCAGTCAACCATGGGGGATGTGTGTGATCCTAATGTCTTGAAAACCACCGGTTGCTGGGGACCTGCTCACGAAATCGGGCATTGCAACCAGACCCGCCCGGGCGTTAAGTGGATAGGACTGACGGAGGTGACCAATAATATCATGTCCGAGTATGTGCAGACTACAATTTTCGGGCAACCCTCCCGGATACAAACCGAGGATATGGGAGCGGTTTACCGTAACAGATATTCAAAGGCATGGAATGGTATTATTGTTCCGAAAGCTTCTCATGCTGATTTTAAAAATCTCGATGATTCGGATGATGTGTTTTGCAAGTTGGTTCCTTTCTGGCAACTGGAGCTTTACTTCGGTAAAGTGCTTGGGCGGACTCCTCTTCAGCAGTCGGACCGTGGCGGTTTCTATCCGGATGTTTTCGAGTATGCTCGTACAAAAGATTATGGTGGCATGAGTGAGGGACAGATTCAAATGGATTTCGTTTATAATTGTTGTGTGGCGGCGCAGGTGAATTTACTTGATTTCTTCGAGAAATGGGGATTCCTGACACCTGTGGACAGGTCGATTGAAGATTATGATACGAAAACTTTGAAAGTTACCGAAGAAATGGTTGATGAACTGAAAAAGAAAGTAGAGAATCTGGGATATGACAAATTGCAGAATATTGCTTTGGAATATATTTCGGACAATACATGGGAATTGTATAAGAACAAGCCTGAAGTAATATCCGGAACAAATGCAACACGAAGCGGTAATACCATTACAATCAAGAATTGGCAGAATGTAGTGGCTTATGAGGTGAAGGATCAGACTGGTAAACTTGTCTTTGTTTCTAGTGGTGAAACAACCTCTTCTACTACCGATATGTTCACTCTTTCCGGCAACTGGGATAGTAGCTATAAACTTTATGCTGTATCGGCAGCAGGGAAACGCACGGAGATTCCGGTAGGAAATTAACTGCTGTTCTGAATATTGCCATAGATTAGTACAAAACTGTTATAGTTATCAGTTATATCTGATAACTATGACAGACTGTGTTAATCTATGGCATTTTTCATGTATTTTATAGATGTAATTCGCGGTAAAAATATTACTTTTGTCTATCACAAGATTTTATACAATATGAAGGAAGAAGAGTTGATAGAACAAATGAAAAATGGCAATAATATAGCTTTTGCTGCATTGTATGATTATTATTGTCAGAAGGTCTACAATTTTACCAAACTTTATGTAACTTCTTCTGATACTGTTGCTGAAATCGTGCAGGATGTTTTTGTGAAATTCTGGGAAGCACGCCACTTATTGGATAACAACAAGAAGGTGGAGGGCTTTTTGTTTGTTATTACCCGGAATATCATTTTTAATAAAGCCCGCAGCAGGATGCGCGAAGATATGTTCAAAATGACGATACTACGTTCCATAGAGAACGAAGAACCGTATAATCAGGAAGATCAAATGGTGGCTGAGGATTTAAAAGAATATATCGACCGGTTAATTGCCGTGTTACCTAAAAGGCAACGTGAGATATTCTTGATGAGCAGGGAGGAGAACATGACTTATCGGGAGATTGCCGCTCGATGCGGTATCGGTGAAAAAGCCGTAGAACGGCATATTCACCTTACCTTGAAATTCTTGAAAAAGAATCTTCTTTTATTCATCTTGTTTTCCATGCTCCCCGAGTGAAATCCGGTATCTCTACCGGTATGCTTCCATTCAATACCGACTTCTCGCTTAATTCTGTGATGCAGGACCATTCGGCGGCATCGTATACATCCATGTCAAGAGGAAGGCCGTTGCGTAGACAGTATATCAGTCGGTAATCCATCACGTAGTTCATTTCGTTTGGCAAACCTCTACGATGTGCTTCTTCGCCGATAGTGGCGCTAAAAGGATGTTTATAGCGGGATAATACTTCTTCCAGTGCTTTTCCTTCAAGAGGAGTGTCTCCGTTGGGCTCCAGTGCGATGCAAGGCACGGGGTATTTTTGTGCAAAACCAAGAGTACCGCATACGGTTTGCAGGCGGCTGTAAGGCCGGGGCGTGCATACATCATATTGCAGCATGATTGTTTTTCCCTTCGCGGTATGGATCAGGGTCGTGTTGACATCTCCCAATTTATATTCCTGTCTGGCTTCCGGTGAGTCTTTGCCGAACTTTTTCCGGGCGTATTCGCTCATGCCTGCTTGGTGGGTGGACATTGAAACGAGGTATTCCATTTTATCGCCCCGGTGAATGTCAAGTATCTGGCAGGCAGGTCCCAGACCATGAGTGGGATAGGGATTACCCGTATGTTCGATGCTATATCTTTTCCCCCAGTGGTTGTGGTAACCTCCTTCGCTTTCTTCGGCAAAATACATGGAACGCAGGTCGTGTATATAAGCTCCCTCCACGTGCATGATAGTTCCGAGTATTCCTTGGCGGGCCATATTGAGAGTTGTTAGTGCAAATGGATCGTAGCAACAGTTTTCCAGCATGATACAGTGTCGTCTTGTCTTTTCGGCGGTATCAACCAGTTGCCAACATTCTTCCACACTCATGGCTGCCGGGACCTCAATGGCTACGTGTTTGTTGCATTCCATGGCAAAGGTTGCCATAGCTGTATGCATTAGCCAGTCGGTGCAGATAAAAACAATATCCAGTTCATCATGCTCGCACATCTTTTTCCAGCCTTCCGGTCCGGTGTATCCGGTGGCTCCGGGACGATTGTTTTCCTTTAGTAGTTGTTGGGCTTTGGCCAGGTTTCCTTCTCTGATTTCACAAAGAGCGTTGATTTCTATTCCTTCAATTTGCAGATAACGTTGCAGGGTGAGCAATCCGCGATTGCCCAATCCTATGATTCCGATACGGACAACAGGAATAGGAGGGTGCGATAGTTGAAGCACGTGTGATTGTGTCGGAGAATCTTTCATAATCTTAAAGGTCTAAAGTAATAGAAAAAAAGAGAATCTAATTTCTCAGATTCTCTTTAGAGAGCGGAAGACGGGGCTCAAACCCGCGACCCTCAGCTTGGAAGGCTAATGCTCTATCAACTGAGCTACTTCCGCAATTTTTGTGGGCAAAGATGGATTCGAACCACCGAAGTCGAAAGACAGCAGATTTACAGTCTGCCCCATTTGGCCACTCTGGTATTTGCCCTTTTTGCTTTTGAGGAGGTTTGTTTCTCAATTGCGGTGCAAAGATACAACTATTTATTTAAACTCCAAACAAAATCAATCATTTTTATTGCAGTAATTGCACATTCGTCTCCTTTGTTACCTAGTTTGCCACCGGCGCGATCCTCTGCTTGCTCCATTGTATTTGTAGTAATTAATCCGTAAATAACTGGTATATCGCCAGTTGCGTTTAATTCGGTAATTCCTTGAGTGGCTCCCATGCAAACATAATCAAAATGTGGAGTATCTCCTTTAATTACGCAACCAATTGCAATAATTGCATCAACATCGCAATTTTCCATCATTTGGTTGGCGCCGAAAGTTAGTTCGAAACTTCCCGGTACGGTTTTTACCAGAATATTTTCATCTTTTGCTCCATGTTTTTTTAATGTATCAACTGCGCCTTTCAGTAAAGCACCCGTAATGTTGAAGTTCCATTCGGATACAACGATTCCGAATTTCATGCCTTCGGCGTTTGGAACTGAATTGAAATCGTATTCGGATAGATTATGGTAAGCTGTTGCCATAGTAAATTATAAATTGAGAATTAAAAATTGAAAATCAAGAATCCGGAGAGGTCAAGAAAAAAGGCACGGATTACATGGATTTCACGGTTCTGAAATAATCCGCAATCCGGTGTAATCCGTGCCTCAATCTCTTATATATATAAGATCTATTATTTCTTCATCAACTTAGCCTGTTCGATGTATTTGTCGATGTCCATGGCTTGGTAAGATTGGAAGTATTTATCCTTAATCTTAGTGTAAGCGTCAACAGCGTCATCATACTTGCCTTGTTTCACCAGAATCTCTCCGGCTTGCATCAGAAAGATCGGACTCAGTGTATTGTTGTCGGCTTTGTCAGCAGCAGACATCAATGTAGAGGCTGCTTTGTCCAATTGACCGAGTTGTGCGTAGCAGTTTCCTGCAGCACCCAAAATTGCCGGAGCAACCATTTGATCTTTTCCGTTAAAGCTATCCAGCATTTTAACAGCTTCTTCATATTTGCCAAGTTGTGCGTAGCAAATACCTGCATAAGCTTTGGCCAAGTTAGCGGCTTTAGTTCCGCTGAAATCGTCTGCTACTTTCAGGAAACCGACAAAACCGATGCTGTCACCGTTCAGTGCTTGTTCGTAAGCATCCTGTTCAAAGTATTCCTGTCCTTTGAAAAGAGCCGCCTGCGCTTTTTCTTCACGAGGTTCAGCATAGAGGTTCTTGTACATGATAAAACCTGCTACAATGATAATCACAGCAACAACACCGCCGATGATTGCGTTTTTGTACTTGATAAGAAATGCTTCCGATTGTGTCAGTGCATCTTCTACGTTCAGATGTTCGTTCTGATTCTTTTGTTCTGCCATTTTTATATGATTCTTTTTGTTATTATTCATCGTTTGATAATTCGACTCGCAAAAGTAGTTTTTTTATATCTACAAACGAAATTTAGAGGCATCTTTTTTTGTTTTACACCCGAAAACCACGAAAAACTTGCTACTTTTGTGAACAAATTAAGGTGTACACAATGATACTGAAACGGATATCCATATTAAATTATAAGAATCTGGAAGAGGTGGAGATTGATTTTTCCGCCAAACTGAATTGTTTTTTCGGCCAGAACGGCATGGGGAAAACGAACCTGTTGGATGCGGTGTATTTCTTGTCTTTCTGCAAAAGTTCCGGCAATCCGATTGATTCTCAGAATATTCGTCACGAACAGGACTTCTTTGTCATTCAGGGCTTTTATGAAGCAGAGGACGGAACTCCCGAGGAGATTTATTGCGGGATGAAGCGCCGTTCGAAAAAGCAGTTCAAGCGAAATAAGAAAGAGTACGGTCGTTTTTCGGACCATATCGGTTTCTTGCCTTTGGTCATGGTTTCGCCCGCCGATTCCGAACTGATTGCAGGGGGGAGTGAGGAACGCCGCCGTTTTATGGATGTGGTGATTTCTCAGTATGATAAAGAATATCTGGATGCGCTGATACGATATAATAAAGCGTTGGCACAACGTAATACGTTGTTGAAAAGTGAGTTTCCGGTCGAGGAGGAGTTGTTTTTGGTTTGGGAGGAGATGATGGCGCAGGCTGGGGAAGTGGTGTTCCGGAAGCGGGAAGCGTTTATCAAAGAGTTCATTCCTATTTTCCAGTCGTTCTATTCCTTTATTTCTCAGGATAAGGAGTCGGTGGGATTGTCTTATGAATCTCATGCGAGGGATACTTCTTTGCTGGATGTGCTGAAGCAGAGCCGGGAGCGGGATAAGATTATGGGATTTTCTTTGCGCGGTATTCATAAGGATGAACTGAATATGCTGCTGGGTGAGTTTCCTATTAAAAAGGAGGGTTCGCAGGGGCAGAATAAAACATATCTGGTTGCGTTAAAGTTGGCACAGTTCGATTTTCTGAAACGTACGGGTAGAACGGTTCCTTTATTGTTGTTAGACGATATTTTTGATAAACTGGATGCCTCGCGCGTGGAACAGATTGTCAAACTGGTGGCGGGAGACAGTTTCGGACAAATATTTATTACGGATACGAACCGGGAGCATCTGGACCGCATCTTGCATAAGGTGGGCAGTGATTACAAGATTTTCCGTGTGGAACAGGGAGTTGTTCGTGAAATGGAGGCAGAACAATGAAACGTAATGATGCGGAACCAATAGGTAAATTAATACAGCAGTTTCTTCGACAGGAGAGTCTGGAATCTCCATTGAACGAACAAAGATTACTGGATGCATGGCCGCAGATATTGGGGCCGGCTGCCAATTATACCAGCAATCTTTATATTCGTAACCAGACCTTATATGTGCATCTTACTTCTGCCGCTCTTCGTCAGGAGTTGATGATGGGGCGTGAGAAGTTGGTGTGTGCCTTGAACCAGAAAGTCGGTGCTACTGTAATAACTAATATCATTTTTCGCTGAGGAAGGGGATTCTGTCTATTACCTTTATTCCCAGTGCCCGGAGTCTTTCGTTTGCACGGTCGTAATAAAACGGGGTTTCCAGATATTGATTATTGTGGGCGTCTACTCCGATGATAGCGGTACATCCTTCGGCTGCTGCTATCTTCCAAAAATCCGGATGGGGAATGGTCGTAATCTTGTGCGCGTCGTTATAATCTTCGTAGCCGATGTTGTATTCCAAAGGGAGGTTTAACCGTGCGGCAGTCCGGCAAATATGTCTGCTGATTAATTTGCAGTGACGGTCGAATTCCGGATAAGAACGCATAAATAAGTCCGGATGAGCAAAGTAGGCAAACAGTCCGCTTTCCATTCCTTCAATGGCACTCTCCTCATAGAGTTCGAGCATATCTACCGTTTTGGTATTTCTACCGAAATAAGGAAACTTCTCGTCTGTATGGAAGTGATGGTTTCCGAATATGATGTAATCCAGTTTAAATTCTCGAATGACTTCTTTCAGCCAATGAAGGTAGTCGGGAAAGTATTCGCATTCCAATCCTATTTTCAGGCTGATCCGGTCTTTGTCCGGCTTCACTTCCTCCACCCGCACCTCGCCCCGGTCCAGCACTAGCTTTTCCACATCTGGCCGGGCGTCCGGCACATTGCAGTCGCTGTCCAGCGTCACCTGGCTGATGACCTGGGATTTTCTCCTGCTCATATGTACGTTTTTTCTCAAAATTTCCAAACCGCTCTCCCCCTTACTGAAAGACTACATTTTTGTCCCGCGCTTCCATTTTCAGCACGATACACGGGTACGTATCGCCGCCGCCCCGGGCATCCCCGCTGTCCGGCCCCAGAAGGGTCGTGTGCACGTAGATGGCATTCTCCGTCTCCCGGCACGCGCACACCTGCACACTGTAGCCCCCGCCGGACCGGGCCCCATAGCCCACCGCCGCATAAAGCCACCCTTCATCCTCATAGGTCAGCCGAAAACCTTCCCGGCATTTTTCTTCCATCTGGCGCTTCAATTCCTCCGGCGCATCCTCCTGCGTCATCACCGTGAATTCCACTGGATCGCTCTCCG
>OIWQ01004630.1_pt1 | contig 10854 bp, 5 predicted proteins | sample 1587571 | NCBI WGS metagenome assembly OIWQ01 (sample SAMEA3888910, study PRJEB22519) | human gut metagenome | biome: human gut; feature: human-associated habitat; material: faeces | place: Denmark | collected 2010 | reverse complement strand
CCATTGCGTTTCCGTCGCAATTTGGAGCGTGTTGGGGAGATAATGGCTTATGAAGTCAGCAAGACTTTTGCTTATTCTGAGCGTACAGTGGAAACTCCGATTAATCCGGCTGTTGTGATGTTGCCGGATGACGAGGTGGTGATTGCAACTGTCCTGCGTGCCGGGCTGCCATTCCATCAAGGTTTTTTGAATTATTTTGACCGTGCAGGAAATGCTTTTATATCGGCCAGACGGGCATACAGCCGCGTGAACGAGCAGATAGAGATTCGTTTTGATTCGATTTATACGCCTGATTTGACGGGAAAGCAGCTTTTGTTGGTTGACCCGATGTTGGCTACCGGTTCGTCTTTGGTTATCACTTATCGTGAGTTGTTGAAACAGGGAAGTTGTCCGGCTCATACGCACATGGTGTCTGTGATTGCAAGCAGACAGGGTGTGGAGTATGTGGAAAAACAGTTGGCCGGTGAGCCTCTTACTTTGTGGACGGCTGCTTTAGATGACGGCTTGACTGAAAAGTATTATATCGACCCGGGATTGGGGGATGCAGGAGATTTGGCATTTGGATCTAAAAAATAGAGGGGTAAGTAGAGAAATTCATACATTTTATTGTATATTTGTCAATCGTGGAAATGAATCGGTATCTATTAGCAGCTTTGTATGTCATGGCAGGTTGTGCTGTGACTATACCTTTGAAAGCCCAGGAGAGTATTGGGATTTTAAAGGCGGATAGGTGCAGACCCGTAATAACGAATACACTGAAGGTTGTAGCTGTTTATTTGGAGGAGAGTGAAGAAGAGAGTGATTCGTCTATGGGGCAGGTTGCCGGTGGTGAATGTTTCCCGATATCTTGTGCGTATACAGCCGGAGTGGAAATTGGCAATTTATGCCATGTGACACATAAAATTCGTGCTCCGGGAATAATTGAAAATGAGTATAGAAGGTAGTATGCGGTAGTTTTCAATTAAAATTTAAAATCAAAATTTACATGGGATTTAATGATATTTTAAAAAAACTGTTCGGTAATAAGGCCGACAGGGATATGAAGGAGTTGCGACCGATTGTGGCGCAAGTGAATGCAGAGTGGGAAAAGATGAAGCAGTTGAGCCACGATGAGTTGCGTGCTGTGGCTGAAGATATGAAAAAAGAGGTGCATGCCTATATTCAGTCTGAAGAGGAGGAAATCGAAGCTCTGAAACGTAAGGTGGAAGAAGAAAAACCATCTATCGAAGTGAGAGAGGAGATTTATAGCCGGGTGGACAAGTTGGAAGAGGAAATTGACAAGAAAGTGGAAGAGGTGTTGACAAAGTTGATGCCCAAGGCTTTTGCTGTCATGAAGGATACGGCTCGTCGTTTTAAGGAAAATCAGGAGATTGAGGTGACTGCTACGCAGTTCGACCGTGATTTGGCTGTTGAGCATGATTTTGTGGAGATTGAAGGTGATAAGGCTATATATTTCAATAGTTGGGTTGCCGGAGGTAATGAGGTGACTTGGGATATGGTTCACTATGACGTGCAGTTGATTGGTGGAGCTGTGCTGCATCAAGGTAAGATTGCGGAAATGGCAACCGGTGAAGGTAAAACTTTGGTGGCTACATTGCCGGTGTTCCTGAATGCATTGAGTGGTAGAGGTGTGCACATGGTGACGGTGAATGATTATTTGGCAAAGCGTGACTCTGAATGGATGGGTCCGTTGTATATGTTCCACGGTCTGTCTGTTGATTGTATCGATAAACACCAGCCTAATTCTCCGCAGCGTCGCAAGGCTTATATGGCAGATATCACATTCGGTACGAACAATGAATTCGGTTTCGACTATTTGCGTGATAATATGGCTATCAATCCGGAGGATCTGGTGCAGCGCAAACACAATTTTGCCATTGTCGATGAGGTTGACTCCGTTCTTATAGATGATGCCCGCACACCTTTGATTATTTCCGGTCCCGTGCCAAAGGGAGATGACCAAATGTTTGAGCAATTCCAACCTTTGGTAGAGAATCTCGTAAACGTGCAAAGACAACTTGCTACAAAATATCTTGCAGAAGCCAAACAACTTATTTCCGAGAACAAGGATAAAGAATCCGTAACCCAAGGTTTCCTACAGTTGTTCCGTTCTCACAAAGCTTTGCCAAAGAACAAACCGCTTATTAAATATCTTTCCGAAACCGGTATAAAAGCGGGAATGCTCAAGACAGAGGCTTACTATATGGAGAATAACAACAAGCTTATGCCGGAAGCCACCGACCCTCTTTATTTTGTTGTTGACGAAAAGCAGAAAAGCGTTGACCTTACAGATAAAGGTAACGAATGGCTTGCGAAACAAGTTTCCGATTCTGATCTTTTTGTTTTGCCCGACATTACTTCGCAACTTTCAGCTCTTGAAGCAGAAAACGATTTGAGCGAAGAAGACAAACTAAACAAGAAAGATGAACTCCTTACAAACTATGCCATAAAGAGTGAGCGTGTACATACACTGCAGCAATTGCTCAAAGCATATACCATGTTTAATCGCGATGATGACTATGTTGTTATAGACGGACAAGTAAAAATCGTAGATGAACAAACCGGACGTATAATGGAAGGTCGCCGTTGGAGCGACGGTCTGCATCAGGCAGTTGAAGCAAAGGAACACGTAAAGATTGAAGCTGCTACGCAAACTTTTGCAACTATAACGCTTCAAAACTATTTCCGTATGTACCACAAACTATCCGGTATGACCGGTACGGCAGAAACAGAAGCCGGCGAGTTGTGGGACATCTACAAACTGGATGTAGTGGTTATTCCGACTAACCGCCCCATTGCCCGTAATGACATGAATGACCGCGTTTACAAGACAAAACGTGAAAAATATAAAGCAGTCATCGAAGAGATAGAAAAAATGGTGGCAGCAGGACGCCCCGTACTGGTGGGTACCACTTCTGTTGAAATCTCTGAAATGTTGAGCAAAATGCTTACCATGCGTAAGATTGAACATAGTGTATTGAATGCCAAACTGCATCAGAAGGAAGCGGATATTGTGGCTACTGCCGGTTTGAAATGTGCTGTAACCATCGCTACCAATATGGCCGGCCGTGGTACCGACATCAAGCTGAGTCCGGAAGTGAAAGCTGCAGGCGGTCTTGCCATCATCGGTACAGAACGCCACGAATCACGCCGTGTGGACCGTCAGTTACGTGGTCGTGCAGGACGTCAAGGCGACCCGGGTTCTTCTGTATTCTTCGTATCTTTGGAAGATGACCTGATGCGTTTGTTCTCCAGTGACCGCATTGCCAGTGTAATGGACAAACTGGGTTTCAAAGAAGGTGAAATGATTGAACACGGCATGATTTCCAAATCCATTGAACGTGCGCAAAAGAAAGTTGAGGAAAACAACTTCGGCATCCGTAAGCGTCTGTTGGAATATGACGACGTGATGAACAAGCAACGTACAGTAGTCTACACCAAACGCCGCCACGCTTTGATGGGCGAACGTATCGGCATGGATATCGTGAACATGATTTGGGACCGTTGTGCCAATGCCATTGAAGCGCCCGACTACGAAAACTGCAAGATGGATGTGCTCCAGACACTTGCCATGGAAGTACCTTTCACCGAAGAGGAATTCCGTAATGAGAAGAAAGAAAAACTGGCAGACAGAACTTTTGACGCTGCCATGGAACTCTTCAAACGCAAGACAGAACGTATGGCACAGATAGCCTATCCGGTCATCAAACAAGTATACGAAACGCAGGGACACATGTACGAAAACATACTTATCCCCATCACAGACGGAAAACGTATGTACAACATCTCCTGCAACCTGAAGAGAGCTTATGAGACAGAATGTAAGGAGGTGGTGAAGTCATTCGAGAAATCCATCTTGCTGCACGTCATCGACGAAGCATGGAAAGAAAACCTGCGCGAGCTGGACGAGCTGAAACACTCCGTGCAGAATGCAAGTTACGAGCAGAAAGACCCGCTGCTGATTTACAAGCTGGAATCTGTGAACTTGTTTGATGCCATGGTGAATAAGATTAATAATCAGACTATCTCTATCTTGATGCGTGGACAAATCCCGGTACAAGAGGCTCCGGCTGAAGCCCCTGAGGCTCCCCAGGCTCCCCGTCAAGTAGAGGTGCGCCAGGCTGCTCCGGAACAACGCCAGGATATGAGCAAGTATCGCGAACAGAAGGTTGATTTGAATGACCCGAACCAGCAGGCCGCTGCGGCACAAGATACACGTGAACAACCAAGACGCGAACCTATCCGTGCCGAGAAGACCGTAGGACGCAATGATCCTTGTCCTTGCGGAAGCGGTAAGAAATACAAAAACTGCCACGGAAGGAATGCATAAAGTAAAGCTATAAAATGATAAGGCGATAGGGTGATAAGATGATACCGTCAGGTATCTTTTATCACCCTATCACTTTTTCTCCTACCACATTATCACATTTTTTATTCGTTCCAGCTTTTGAATATTCAGCTAAAAGAGTACTTTTGCTCCAAAGAACAAAACCAAAGACTATGACCAAATATCACTATTGTCTGTTATTGATGGGGTCTCTGCTGTTAGGCAGCTGCCAGAGTGTAGAACAACTGTCCATTGATTATATGCTTCCGGCAGAAGTCAGTTTCCCGGCAACACTGAAACGTGTGGCTGTTGTCAACAACATGCCAAACGTACCGGACAACAAACTCATCATCAGTGAGGAAGAACAGAAAAAAAGCGAGAATGAGGTGGCACGCCTCACCAACTACTACAATGGAGACGCCGCAATAACAACCGAATCCCTTGCAGAGGCCCTTGCCAACGAAAACTACTTTGAAGAGGTTGTGATATGCGACTCTGCCCTCCGGAGTAAAGACATCAATCCCCGCGAAAGCACATTATCGAGAGATGAAGTACTGGAACTTACACAGAATTTGGACGTAGATTTCCTGATAGCCCTGGAAAACATACAAATGCGTTCCAATCGCAAGATAAGTTATATGCCCGACTGGGGTGTGTTCCTCGGCACAGTGGATGTAAAGGTATATCCTACCGTCAGAATATATTTACCTAACCGCAAAGGTCCTATGGTGACCGTCAACAGCAATGACAGTATTTTCTGGGAAGAGGCAGGAAATGGTGAAGCGTCAGTACGTTCCCGCCTCATCAGCGAAGAAGACATGGTGAAGCAAGCATCTGAATTTGCAGGAACGGTTCCGGTAAGACATCTACTCCCTTATTGGAAAACTGGTAACCGCTATCTCTTCAGTGGTGGTTCTGTAAATATGCGTGACGCAGCCGTATATGCCAAAGAAGAAAATTGGAGTAAAGCAGTAGAGCTCTGGAAGCAGACCTACGAAACAAAAAAAGGAAAACAGAAAATGTATGCAGCCTATAACACCGCTTTGGGCTACGAAATGCAAGACAGCATAGATACTGCCTTGGAATGGGCATTAAAAGCGCAAACCCTTGCCCGTGAGAAAAGCAAGACAGACAAAAAAGAGACAGGCGAAATACATGATGGAACCATCTCCTATTACATCTTTATCAGCATGTATGTAGACGAATTGGAGAAACGAAAAGAGGGAATGGCACGCCTGAACATGCAAATGAACAGATTTGATGATGATTTTTAGTCAAATGATGCAGAGATAACCGTTTTTTTTATACCTTTGAACAACCATTAAGAAAAGAAAGTTATTATGAAGCTCAGTCAATCGTCATTAGCACTCTTGGAGGACACTCTTAAAAAAGCAATCGGCAAATACACCTGCGGTTGCGAACAGACTATCGTTACAGACATTCATCTGCAACCGAATCAGAATTCGGGCGAACTGTCTATCTTTGATGATGAAGATGAAGAGCTTGCCAATACTTCCATTGAAGAATGGATGACATACGAGGGGGATGATTTCTACGAAAATGTAGAGCGTATCTTGTCCTCACTGCTCTGCAACATGAAAAATGAAGGAAAGTTCGACAAGCTGACTATTCTGAAACCATTCTCTTTTGTACTGGTGGATGATGATAGAGAAACAATAGCAGAACTGTTGCTGATGGATGATGATACTCTATTGGTCAATGAAGAGCTACTGAAAGGATTGGATGAGGAACTGGATTCTTTTCTGAAAGAGCTGCTGGAAAAATAATATTCCAAACAATCAGCCTATAAGGAAAAGAGACCTTCTTATAATAAATTAGCCCCTGCGATATAAAACGACCGCAGGGGCTAATTCTTTTTTACCTATACAATACCTAACGTATCTTAATTCCATAGAAAGAACTTGAGGTGGTAACAAAAAGCATATCCTTCTGCCTTCCACCAATTGCCAAGGAAATCGGGCGTTCTTCTATCTGAATACGTCTCTGCTCTTTACCATATTTGTCATAGACAAATATTTCACCATCAGCAACATAAACATTCCCGTCAGCATCAGTCACATTACTGTATTGGCCATAAGGACATATTATTCCTTGTTCTGTCAAACGGCCATCCACACCAACAGAAAGTTGTACTGTCGTTTTATTCATCTCATTTACAATATAAACCGGTTCTGACTGACCGGGCACTGTAACAGTCAAAGCACAAGAACGTCCCAAATCATAGGTATCCGGAATAATTGTCACGCCATCCGGAGCGACAAAACTATACTCAGGCATACTGGTAACCACCTTGTCAAAGTCACCTCTCCAGCGACTGGAAGGGTGAATAACTTTCTGTATATTCTTCATACCGGCTGTAACAACACGTGGCATAGGCTTCATCGTAGCATCCACGTTATCCGGATTAAAAGAATACCCCCAAGCACTCCAGCCACTGTTACCCCAACCACTGTACATCGGATTATCATCCGGCAAGCACACTACCGTTTCCTGCTTGCCGTTCACCAGATAACCCGGCTGAGGGTCATAGCGGAAAATAACCAGCAGATTGTCTTGCGTATCAGTAGTCAATGTAAAAGGCTTCCAGGGATAATCGGCTATCAAAGTTATCTGCTCCGTGTCTGCCGACCATTTATAGATTTTCTTCAGACGGTTTTCACAGAAGTAGATATTTCCTTTACTGTCGGTAGTAGCTCCGGAGGCCAGTTCAAAACCGGTAGCCAGCTTCACTGGCTTGTCCATGACCGTGCAGGAAGGGCGAAGGCTCTTCTCGCTACCCGAAACAGTGAGACGGGCAAAGTCCCACGAATAAACGGGCAACTTCTTATTCATATCATATATAGGAAACTCTATGACTGGTAATATCTGCGTATAATTGTGCATATTACGGAAAGTGATATTCTTGCAATCCCATATGCGGAAACCTATCCTCTTCGGCATAAAGGCACGGATTACGCGATACATCCACACATTTACCATTTCGATATTTTGACAGTTGGACATTTCTGCCATATAACAATCAGGCCCTTCACGACCTTCTTCCTCAAACTGGAAAGCATAAATTTTCCAGTTGGCCACATTATGGAAACGGGCTTCAGTACGGACATGATGCTCCAAAGACATGGCATAAATACGTCCCGGAGTCTTCGTTTCGCTAATATAAAGCCCACTGGCAGCATACGTACTGGCTGTCCAAACATCCTTAATTGTCCCGCCACCATTGTTTGTAATCCACAAACTCCAATACTGGTTGTCCCAAGCCATATCCTTACCGGTCTCCATGACCGGAGAAGACGGAGAACTAATTCGACGCTCGCCCCTGCGGTAAGACGACTGTCCGGAAGCATTCGGAGCCGGTTTGCGCAAGGTGCCGTGCCCGCCTACAAACTTCACATCATTCAAGTACGAACGCTCACCCGCCATCCATTTACAGCCGACAGCACGGTAATTATACGCACCGGTATTAATACCTATACCATTCAGTACGTCGTCGTCGCCTTCGGAAGATTCAACCAAAGGCACAGGCACGCCGAAACCACTGAATGCAGGCTCGCTTTCCTTCAACAGAAATTGAGTCCCAAAAGGATGCAGCCCAATCAGCTTAGTACCGGGAGACAGCTTCAACGTTCTCGTCAGGCGATACCAACCCTGGGGCACATAGATGTTTTTATGCAAAGAGACAGCTTTCTCAAAAACTTCCGTATCATCAGTCTCGCCATCACCTTTTGCCCCTAAGTCTCGGATATTGACCCATGTCTCCATTGCCGGAAGAACCGGAAGGTCCTTGCCAAGTGTAACCGGCAGTTTTGCCACCGGCTCTATTTCACATATTTCCCTGAAAGAAGAAACATCATTCAAATCCTGATACACCAGACCGTAAGTAAACTCCTTGACTCTGTACATTTTTGCTTTTCCGGCAACTTTCTTTCCACTTTGAGCATAGCCCACCAGTACGGGAACATTCCTGCAATCCACATTCACCAGATTCAATTGCGAAAAAGTATTTCCCTCTACGCTTACCCTGACACCGGCTTCCGAAATATTCTCCCACAACGAATTCTCCACATGAAGACGGTCTGCCAGATTCTCTGCCATTTCAAAGGCAACGGGCGTATTCTTCACATGCATATTGACGATGGCAAATCCCACCTCTTTTGAATAGACAGCCGCCTTTCTCTGCCCCTCAAAGTAAGTATCGACCATCATCATAGGCCACCCCGGAGAAGTCCTGGAGGAAATTATCCCATATTCACCGCCATAGAACCTGACGTCTTCCAGTTCATTGCCAACATCATACATGCCGGCTTTCCCCGAACCAATCCGAATGTCGCAATGATTGATAAATCCATGCTGGGCAAAATGCGCACGAATGGCGACGGCTTGAGGATTACCTTTGTCTATACGGAAATCTACATTGGACACCGCACTATAGAAAGTACCTGCACCGGCATCCGAAGGCTTCCTGCCCTCTTGTGCCAGCCCTCCCGTAAACCATATCATATAATTTTGAGTAGTCTGGAAACCGGGTGTATCGGCTCCCAAATAAATCACCGGCCGTTTCTTCCCATAACCAATCAGCCGAATGGATGAGGGAATTTGAATCGTCTTGCTAATACGATAATTTCCTTCCGGCAGAAACAGTATCCCAAAGTTCTTTTCGCGCTTCACCTGATTGATTGCCTCTTGAAGTGCATCGGTCACGTCGGACTTTCCATCAGCCTTGAAGCCGTAATTCTCCGGGGTAAAGTAGAATGCTTCCGGATCGTCCGGTCTTTGCGTATAGGTGGAACCACCCTCTGCCGCCCACCCGGACGGCATATTACCGATAATCCAACAGACTATCAGCAGGTATCTCATTATTTGATAATTTCTCATTACACAGATTGTTTTAATATGGATTTTCCTTATTTAATACGTACACCAAAGAACTTGGAACGGCCTGTGACAAACAATGTATTGCCATCCTTACCGCCAAACTGTAATGTGGACGGACGTTCGGGAACACGAATCATCCCTTTCTTCTTGCCATCCTTATCAAATACATATATTTCTCCGTCAGCCACATACAAGTTCCCTTCCTTATCTACAGCAGAACCAAATTCGCCCTGCTCCACAAAATAGCTCAAGTTGGAGAGCGTGCCGTCATTGGCCACATCCATCTTCACCATTCTGCGGTCATATTCATCAGATGTATAGAAAGGCTTTCCCGGATAGGCTTCCAGCAGGGAAGAACTACGTGACAAGTCGAAATAATGAGGAATGATAGTTTTTCCATCCGGTGCCAGGAAGCACATTTCAGGAACATAGACCGACACCGCATTGAAATCGTGGAAGTCTCTCCAACGGTTAGAAGGATAAAGAGCCTTATACACGTTCTTCACTTGACCCATCGGAACACGCGGCAACAGTTTGATGGTCTCTTCCGGATTTTCCGGGTCAATGGAGTAGACTCTCATTGTATATGCGGAATTACCATATCCGCTGAAAGAAGTACCTTTTGTATCAGGCATTACCGGCATTTCCTCCGGCTTACCATTAATCAGATATCCCGGCTGCGCATCATATCTGAACAATACCAATAGATTATCTTCTGAATCAAAAGCCAGGTTGGAGGGTTTCCACGGGAAATCTGCCAGCAGCGACAAGCTGTTTGTCTCTACCGACCACTTAAAGATACGACGCATCCGATGGTCGCAGAAGTAAATGTTACCTTTACTGTCGCGCGCAATGCCTTCGGCAAATTCCAAATCGGAAGCCAATTGGTTCACCTTACCTATTTCATTGCCTAACGGTTGCTGATGAGGTTCTTTTCCGGTTACAATCAAGCGAGAAAGTTCCCACGGGCGGATGTCAATGTCTTTGTTGACATCGAACACTGCAATGTTATTCGTATATTTAATCTGAGAATAGTTATGCAGGTTCAGAAATGCGATGTTCTCGCAATTGCGGATACGTACAGAACTGTGATACGGTTCATTGACACGGATAACGCGGAACATATACAAGTTTGCAAAGGTCACATCTTTGCAGTCGTCCATCTCTATCGGTTGGCAATCGGTACTTTCGCGGCTCTCTTCCTCGGTTTGCATGCAATACACCTTCCAGTTGGACACCTTGTTGAAACGTACTTCATTTCTTACATGATGCTCGATGGACATGGCATAGATACGCCCCGGAGTAGAAGTATTGTTGGCATAGAAACCATTGGTGGCATATGTGCTTGCTGTCCAGATGTCTTTAAAGGTGCCACCACCGTTGTTGGTCACCCACAGACTCCAATACTGGTTGTCCCAAGCAAGATCCATGCCCGAAGCCGCTACCGGATTATCGGGAGAGCTGATGCGAACCGGTCTTTCCCACCAGCCTCTTGGTTCAGCCACACCGGGTTTCGGTTTCCACAAGCCACCGTGTCCACCTACAAATTTCACATCGTTCATATAAGAATCGGCATTTGCCATCCACTTCACGCCTACTGCACGATAGTTGTAACCACCGGTATTGATACC
>OIWQ01004629.1_pt1 | contig 10860 bp, 10 predicted proteins | sample 1587571 | NCBI WGS metagenome assembly OIWQ01 (sample SAMEA3888910, study PRJEB22519) | human gut metagenome | biome: human gut; feature: human-associated habitat; material: faeces | place: Denmark | collected 2010 | reverse complement strand
CATCACAAGCTGTTCCACGCTCATCCGCTCGCAGAACATGACGCCCACGAAGAAAATCCTCTTTGAGGGAATCGTCCCGGCTACCGCCGATATTGCGCAGCGCCTTGGGCTGCATGAGGGCGACTCGGTTCTGGAATACCGGCGTGTGTATTATGCAAACGGCACACCGGTCATTTATGGCCGCAGCTACTTCAATGCCTCCGTGCTTCCCGGAATCGAGAGCTTCAATCTGCAGAATCAGTCGATCATCACGCTGCTGAAAGAAAAGTATGACTTGGAAATTCACTGCTCCAACCGCGAGCTGCGTGCTGTGGTCTCGGACGAGACGACTTCCCGCCTACTTGGCACGCCAAACCGCTTTCCACTGCTTCAGGTGACCGACCTGAAAACGGGCGTATGGCAGGATACGAAAATTCCTGTCGAGTATTATACTTTCCTGTATGTGACGGAGCGTATCCGTTATTCGCCCGAGATTTAAGGCAACACCGCACAATTGCATTATGCGGTGCTGCCCTAAAAAGAAGCGCGACAATACTTCCAGGAAAAAACTGAAAAATCGCAAAAAGGATGCAAAGAAGAAAACCATCACCGTCAGCACTACTGACCCGGACTGCGGCCTGTTTGTCAAGGGTGAGCACAAGAAGCAGCTGGCCTATGAAGCGCATACCGCCTGCGATGTCCACGGTGTCGTTCTTGCAGTAGAGGTTACCCCCGGCACTGTCCATGACAGTGTAGCGTTTTACGATGAATACGATCATGTGGTCGAGCAATTTCCGGATGTTCACGCCTTTGTGGCAGACAGCGCATACAAGACTCCCCATATTTGCAAGAAGGTATTTTCTGACGACAGAGTTTTATCCACAGCCTACAAGCGCCCTATGACGATGAAGGGCGGACACGCGTGGTGGAATTATGTGTATGACGAGCACTTCGACTGCATCATCTGTCTATAAATTGCATGAAAAAGACGATATTCCAAATGAATCATTTTTAACAGGATAATACTTCCGAGGAAAGAACAATCAGTCTCGCTGCCGTTTTGCTCGGATTTCTGTGAAAAAATTTGATATTTTGTTGACTTATGTTGGTTCGTGTGGTATTTTATTGAAAGAGTCCTGATTCGATCAGCCACAGCATCATTATACTATTCATGGAAAGGACCAGTCTCATGAGCCATGCGGAATATCTGAACGATTATGAAGCAAAACATCAAATTCTCGAAGTTGGACGGCGGATGTACGAAAAGGGCTTTGTCGCTTCCAATGACGGCAACATCAGCTGCCGCGTAAGCGAAACGGAGCTGTGGACGACCCCGACCGGCGTTTCCAAGGGATTTATGACCGAGGAAATGCTCGTGAAGGTCGATCTGAACGGCAACCTGCTTAGCGGTGAGCGGAAGCCCTCCAGCGAGATTCGTATGCACCTGCGCGTCTACCGGGAAAATCCGCAGGTGAAGAGCGTTGTCCATGCGCATCCGCCTGTTGCGACCTCCTTCGCCATTGCCGGCATCTCGCTTTCCCGCGCCATCCTGCCGGAAGCGGTGGTGCAACTCGGTGTCGTTCCTGTCGCCAACTATGCAACCCCCGGCACACAGGAGGTCCCCGATTCCATCGCGCCCTATTGCAGGAGTCACAACGGCGTCCTGCTTGCCAACCATGGCGCGCTGACGTGGGGAAAAGATCCTGAGCAGGCCTATATGCGCATGGAGTCACTGGAATATTACGCAACGGTTTCCATGTATACCGGCCATATCATCGGCCAGGCAAATGAACTGACGTGTGAACAGGTGGACCGCCTTGTCGATACGCGCACACGGCTCGGCATCCAGTCGGGCGGGCGGCCGGTGTGCCGCCATGCAGAGGCCGGAGAGCCGCGGCCCTGCGAATGCGGCCTTTGCAATCTGACACCCGCTGCGCTTTCCGAGCTGATCTGCCACCTGATCGCAACGCTTCCTGAGGATGTGATCCGCCTGCTCCGCCATTCCAGCTGAGTGTGCCGACCCTTGTCGGAAAACCGATACAGAAACCAAGCCTCCCGGGACAACCGTTCCAGGAGGCTTGGTTTATAGAATTTGCGGCTGCCCTCTCGGGCGCGTTTATGCCAGCTGGCGGGGCCCCGTGCGTTATCGCTGTCGCTCGGCTTGCTGCAGAACACGATCATGAGCACAACGCCCGCGACCGGGATGAGCAGCAGCGAAAAGGCCGCGTCGAACTGCGCCACGAGCGAGATGGCCCTTGCCGTGCGCTTGGCGCACACTACGGTCAGGGCTGACAGGCCGCTGTGCGGGCACAGTGGACGCACTTGCCGCCCGCCTCGGGCGACCGGTACCTGATCTGCAGCGACGGCCTGACGGATATGGTGCCGAATTTTGAGCTGTACAGCACACTGCTCATGGTTCGTCGGCCGAAGAATGCGCCGCCCGCCTCATGCGGCAGGCCATGCGAGCCGTGCTCGCCTTGGCTGTTACTGCGGTCAATGAAAGAGGCAGGGTTGTCAATGCCGACATTTGCAGCCTCTCCGGTCACCTGCCCGGCCTCTGCCCCGAGGAAAACCGTTCTGAGATTGCGATATCGCTCATCATAATAAGGAAATAACACCGCGATCGGATCGCGGTGTTATTTTTATAAACCACTATTCCAGCAGCGAAAAGCCCAGGATCACGACGCCGAGAATGACGAGAATAACGCCCGTGGCGCGGTTGAGTGTTTTGGCGCTGGCACGGTTGGCGATGCGCGCAGCCAGCCGGGCAAAGCCGAACGTAAAGATGATGCACAGGAAAAACGGCAGCCACTGCGGCGCGCCGCCGATGGCGAAGTGCGAAACGGAGCCGGTCAGGGCCGTGAACGTCATGATGAACACGCTCGTGCCGACGGCGGTCTTGAGCTCATAGCCCATGACGCCCGTGAGCAGCAGGAGCATCATCATGCCGCCGCCCGCACCGATAAAGCCGCAGATAAAGCCGACGATCGCGCCGCAGACAATGGACTTGATGATACGCGTGCGCTTCGGGATCTGCTGCATGTCCTCCTTCGTGGTCATCACCGGGCGGACGATGAACTTGATGCCGAGCAGTAGTGTCATGATCACGGAGAAATTGCCCATTGCAACGGATGGCACGAGGCTCGAGACAAGGCTTCCGACAACGGTGAATGCCAGCACCGTGATCATCATGACGAGGCCGTTGCGGATGTCCAGATTCCTGTTGCGGCCGTAGGTATAGGCCGAGACGGCGCTTGCCAGCACATCGGATGCCAGTGCGATGCCGACGGCCGTGTACGGCTCGATATGCAGAAATGTGACGAGCATGGGGGTGATGACGGCAGCGGCACTCATTCCGGCAAAGCCCGTGCCGAGGCCGGCCCCCGCACCTGCGAACAGGCAGACGACGATGGTCAGGAGGAGTTGCATCGGATCACCCCTTCTTTGTCATTTCGACCGTTCTGCGGTAGGCGGCCGTGACGGCATTCTGCACGGTGTAGGAAAATCCGCCCTGCTCGAGTGCCAGAACACCCTCGATCGTCGTTCCTGCCGGGCTGCACACGCGCATTTTCAGCACGTCCGGCGCTTCTCCACCCTGCAGGAGCATCTCCGCCGCGCCGAGCATGGTCTGCGCCGCCAGACGGCAGGCGTCCGGGTACGACAGGCCCGCGCGCACGCCGCCGAGGGCCAGCGCATCGGCAAACTGGAAGCAGAACGCAGGTCCGCAGCCCGAGATGGCGCTTGCGGCGTCGATCTGCGCCTCCGGCAGGGGCAGCAGCAGCCCGGCCTGTGCCAAAACAGCGCGGAAGGCGTTCAGCTGTGCGTCCGTCACGTTCTGCGCGGCATAGAGGATCGTGCCCGCGCCGACGGCTGCGGGCGTGTTCGGCATGATGCGGATGAGCGGCAGTCCCCCGCCGAGCATGGCGTCCAGCTCCCGGAGCGTCACGGCCGTCGCCATGCTGACGACGACGGGTGCATTCCCCTTCCGCGCCTGCAGCACGGGAGCCAGCTCTCCTGCCAGACCCGGCAGGCCCTGCGGCTTCACGCCGAGAAACAGCAGCTCGGCCGTTTCCGCAGCCTCCGCGTTCGGGCAGACTGTCCCGCCCAGCTCCTTTGCCAGCGCCTCGGCCTTGGCCGGGGTTCGGTTGGCAAGCAGCAGCGTGTGGCCGCCCTTCGCTGCGGCCCGCGCCAGCGCGCCGCCCATATTTCCGGTCCCGATGAATCCGATCTTCATGCGCTTACCTCCTGATCTGACCGTTTCCGGTGATAACATACTGATAGGTCGTCAGCTCGTTCAGGCCGATCGGCCCGCGCGCATGGAGCTTCTGCGTGGAGATGCCCATCTCGCAGCCGAGGCCGAATTCGCCGCCGTCCGTGAAGCGCGTCGAGGCGTTGACATAGACGGCCGCGCTGTCCACTCCCGCCGTGAAGCGGGCGGCGCTTTCCTCACTTTGCGTGACAATGGCCTCGCTGTGGTGCGTGGAATGCTGCGCAATATGGCGGATGGCCCCCTCCACGTCGTCTACGACGCCGACGGCCAGCACATAGTCCAGAAATTCCGTGTCGAACTCCGCGTCCGGCGCGATGCCGAGGATGGCTGCGGCTTCTTCGTCGCAGCGCAGGCGGACGGGGTGCTTTGCACCGGGGCCGCACAGGCGCTTTTGCAGCATGGGCAGGAAGCTCGGCGCGGCTGCGCGGTGGACGAGCAGGACCTCGGCCGCATTGCAGACGGACGGGCGGCTCGTTTTTGCGTTTTCAATGATATCGAGCGCCATATCAAGATCGGCGCTCTCGTCGACATAGACATGGCAGATGCCCGTGCCGGTCTGGATGCACGGCACGGTCGCGTGCTCGACGCACGCGCGGATAAGGCCTGCCCCGCCGCGCGGGATGAGCAGGTCAACATAGCCCGTGGCTGTCATGAGAGCGGCGGCCCCTGCGTGGGACGTGTCCTCCACAAGGTTCACGAGATCCGGCGTCAGACCGGTCCGCTCCAGCCCGCGGCGCAGCGCGGCCGTGATGGCGGCGGCGGAGCGGTAGGCCTCGCGCCCGGAGCGCAGCACGCAGACGTTGCCGGACTTCAGCGCGAGCGCGGCGGCGTCCGACGTGACGTTCGGGCGGCTCTCATAGATGATGGCGATGACGCCCATCGGCACGCTGCGCTTGCAGATGCGAAGGCCGTCCGGACGGACGAATTCGTCCAGCGTCCGGCCGACCGGGTCCGGCAGGGCAGCAACGGCCTCGATGCCGGCCGCCATGCCCTCGAGCCGGGCCTCGTTCAGCGCGAGGCGGTCGAGCATGACGTCCGAGACTTTGCCGCGCGCAGCCTCGAGATCGGCGGCGTTTTCCGCCAGAATGGCCGGGGCCTCCGTGCGCAGCGCCTGCGCCATGGCGGCAAGGGCGCGGTTTTTCGCCGCGGTGTCGCGCAGCGCCGGGCAGGCCGCCGCGGCCTTTGCGCGCTTCAGAATGACCTCTGTCGGGGTGAATTCCATCATGCAAGCACCTCCTGTGCCAGAAATTTTGTACCGACGGGCTTGCCGTCCATCAGATCGTAGAGCGCAGCGGGCCGCGCGCCGTTGGCGATGACCATGGGCACGCCGGCCTCCGTTGCGATGTGTGCGGCGTGGAGCTTCGTCTGCATGCCGCCCGTGCCGAATTTGCTGCCCGCGCCACAGGCCAGCCGCTCGATCTCCGGCGTGAGCCTCTCGACGACGGGGATGAGCTTCGCCGCGGGATCGCTGTGCGGGTCGGCCGTGAACAGACCGTCGATGTCCGAAAACAGGATGAGGAGGTCTGCCCGGATCGTCCGGGCGACGATGGCGGCCAGCGTGTCGTTGTCGCCAATGCCAAGCTCCTGCGTGGCGACGGTGTCGTTTTCGTTGATGATCGGCAACGTGCGCAGCTGCAGCAGCCGCGCAAGCGTGTTGTGGAAGTTTTTTGCGCGCTCCGGCGTCTCAATGTCGTCCGCCGTGATGAGCAGCTGCGCCACAACGTGGTGGTACTGCGAGAAGAGCTTATCATAAATGTACATCAGCTCGCACTGGCCGACGGCCGCAGCCGCCTGCTTGCCGGGAATATCCTTCGGCCGCTCGGCCAGCGACAGCTTGCCGACACCCATGGCGACGGCGCCGGACGATACCAGCACCAGCTCATGTCCTGCATTTTTGAGATCGCTGCAGACCTTGCACAGCTCCTCCACGCGGCGAATGTTCAGATTCCCCGTCGGGTGCGTGAGCGTGGACGTCCCCAGCTTGAGTACGATTCGCATGGTTCAAGGCTCCTAACTTTTTTGCTTTAGCTTGTTAACACCTGCGTATCATAGCACGCTGAGGCCGGAATTGCAAGCGCTGCCGGATTTTTTGATGAGCTGCGGCAAAAGACCGCTTTTTTAGCAGCCACAATTGGACGAAATTGTAAATTTTCCGTTGGCCCTTCAGAAATGATATGGCGTGACGGCATGAGAAGTATAGGCAGAATCATGCCAGCCCAACATACCGGCTGCCGTAACCGTTTTGCGCTATCCTGCGCGATCGCCGCAGAGCTGCATTGGAACGCTTCACAACCTCTGTGTTTCACGTGAAACACAGGCTTTTCTGCCCAACGCATGGCTATATACTATTATAATAGATGCATCGATCAGGATGACGCAGACACGAATGAAAAAATGGAAAGCGGTGAGCAGAAATTTTACAACGCCACCGCGCATGGCAGAGCTTATGTCCTGAACGCGGTATGGCGCAAAACGGCGGACCGTTTTCCAAATGTTTCACGTGAAACAGGAATTTTTTACAGAAGGCTCCTGCACGGTTGCAATCTTCCCCTGCATGTGCTAGAATAGCACAGTATCGACAACCAAAGGAGGTGGCAGCTTGGCGCAGATCATCGCGATCGTCAATCAGAAGGGCGGCGTGGGAAAAACGACCACTGCCGTAAACCTGACGGCGGCGCTGGCCGCGACCGGCGCGCGGGTGCTGCTGTGTGACTTCGATCCGCAGGCCAACGCGACCTCCGGCCTCGGCGTGGACAAGCGCAAGGCCCCCTACGCATCCTACGACCTCATTCTCGACGGCGTCAGCGCCGAGAAGGCCGTCATCCACACGGACTACGGCGACGTCATCCCGTCCGGCGCGGAGCTGGCCGGTGCGACCGTCGAGCTCATCGGCGTGGACAAGCGCGAATACCAGCTGAAAAACGCGCTCGAGCCGCTGCGCGCGGCCTATGACTACATCTTCATCGACTGCCCGCCCTCGCTGGAGCTGCTGACGCTCAACGCGCTCTGCGCGGCGGACAGCGTGCTCATCCCAGTACAGTGCGAGTATTATGCACTCGAGGGCCTGTCCGATCTGATGGGCACGCTCCGGGCAATCAAGCGGCGGCTGAACCCGAAAATTTCCGTATTCGGCGTGCTGCTGACCATGTACGACGGGAGAACAAACTTCTCCAACCAGGTGGCGCAGGAGGTGCGGCGGCACTTCCCCGGCAAGGTCTATGCCAACGCCATTCCCCGCAATGTCCGCCTCGCCGAGGCCCCGAGCCACGGCCTGCCGGTCATTGCCTATGACCGAAGCTCCCGCGGTGCGGCGGCCTATCTCGCCGTTGCCGAGGAGATTCGCAGAAAGGACGGAAGCTTATGAGTGCAAAGCAGCGTGGGCTGGGCCGCGGGCTCGGCGCGCTGATCGGCGATTTCCCGGAAGAACCCGAGAGCGGCGCGGTGACAAAGCTGCCCCTGCAGAAGGTGGAGCCGAATCCGGATCAGCCCCGCCGCACCTTTGATGAGGAGGAGCTGCAGGCGCTGGCGGATTCCATCGCCGCCCACGGCATCCTGCAGCCGCTGGCCGTCCGCGCAAGCGGCGGCGGCTTTTATCAGATCATCGCGGGCGAGCGCCGCTGGCGCGCGGCCCGGATGGCGGGCCTGAGCGAGGTCCCGGTCGTCGTGCTCGAGGCCGACGACCGCACCGTTATGGAGCTGGCCCTCGTGGAGAACCTGCAGCGGCAGGACCTCAACCCCATGGAGGAGGCCGAGGGCTATCAGCGCCTGATGAAGGAATACGGCCTGACGCAGGAGGAGGCTGCCGCGCGCGTCGGCAAGTCCCGCCCGGCCGTGGCCAACGCCCTGCGCCTGCTGCTCCTGCCGGAGGAGGTCCGCTCTCTCGTGGAGGACGGCACGATCTCGGCCGGGCACGCCCGCGCGATCCTGTCGCTCCCGGCGGCCCGCCTGCAGAAGGCGGCCGCGCAGAAGATCGTCGCCCTGCGCCTGTCCGTGCGGCAGGCCGAGGCCATGTGCAAGCGGATGCTGCAGGAGGAGGAAAAGCCGGAGCCGAAGCCCGCTCCTCTGACGGTCGACTATGTCGCCGAGTGCGAAAAATCCCTCACGCGCCGCCTCGACCGCAAGGTCCGCATCGTCAACGGAAAGCGCAAGGGACGCTTTGAACTGGAATTTTATGGGCAGGAGGACCTGCAGCGCCTGTATGACGCCCTCCTCGCTCTCGGAAAAACGGAGGAAAAGCCCGAATGCCTGAACTGAAGCAGCCGCAGGAAGCGGCAGAAAAAACAACGGAGCAGCCGCTGACCACAAAGAAAAAGCGCGCCATGCTCGAATACATGGCCATCATGTTCGCGGCGGCCTTCCTGCTCGTGGCGATCTCCCTGCTCATCAAGGTCATTGACATGAAGGGCGAGATGGAGGCGGCCAACACGGGCGCGCGAGAGAACATCGCGCTGCTGCAGAAGGATCTGGACGCCGCCCGCGCCGAGTCCGCAGAGCTGCAGACCAAGCTCGACGAGGCCAACACCGCGTCCTCCGAGGCAGCGGACAAGCTCTCGGACGCCGAGACCCGCCTGAGCGAGGCCGAAAAGGCCCGCGAGACGCTCGAGAAAACGCTCGAGAGCGCGCAGAAGGAAAACGACACGCTCTCCCGCCGCGCGCAGGCCAATGAGCTGCTCGTCTCGGCGCAGGCCGCGCTGGAGCAGGGCGATTATGCCGCCCTCCGCAGCCATCTCGAGGCGCTCGGGGCCTATGCCGACGCCCTGAAGGACGACGGCGCCGCACTCTATGAGACCCTGCGTTCCTACATTGACTGATTTTATTGAGGTGACTGAATAATGCTGGATATCAAACGAATCAAGGACGATCCCGAGGCGGTCAAGGCCGGTCTGCGGGCCAAGGAGGTCGACTGCGACGCTGCCGTCGACCGCATTCTGGAGCTGGACGCCCAGCGCCGCGCCCTCATCCTTTCAACGGAGACAGATAAGGCCGAGCAGAACCGCGTCTCGAAGGAAATTCCGAAGCGCAAGAAGGCGGGCGAGGATGTTGCGCCGATCTTCGCGCGTATGGCCGAGCTGAAGGCCCAGATCGCCCAGAACGACCAGAAGCTGACGGACGTCGAGGCGGAGTACCGCACGCTGATGCTGTCTCTGCCGAACCTGCCGGACCCCGACCTCAAGCCGGGCGGCAAGGAGAACAATGAGCCGCTGCGCTACTACGGCGAGCCGCATCACTTCGACTTCGAGCCGAAGCACCATGTGGACCTGTGCACGGACCTCGGCCTCATCGACTATGAGCGCGGCACGCGTCTGGCGGGCTCCGGCTTCTGGATCTACCGCGGCATGGGCGCGCGCCTCGAGTGGGCTCTGCTCAACTACTTCATCGACGAGCACCTGAAGGACGGCTACGAGATGGTCGGCCTGCCCCTGATGCTCGAGTACCAGTGCGGCGAGACCGCGGGACAGTTCCCGAAGTTCGCCGACGAGGTCTATAAGATCGAGAATCCGACGGACGACCGCATGCACTTCATGCTCCCGACGGCCGAGACGGCCCTTGCCTCCCTGCACCGCGGCGAGATTCTCGCCGAGAGCGACCTGCCGCATAAGCTGTTCGCCTACACGCCGTGCTTCCGCCGCGAGGCAGGCTCCCACCGCGCCGACGAGCGCGGCATGGTCCGCGGGCACCAGTTCAACAAGATCGAGATGTTCCAGTACACCCTGCCCGAGAAGTCCGACGAGGCCTTCGAGGAGCTGGTCGGCAAGGCTGAGCGCCTGGTCAAGGGGCTGGGCTTCCACTTCCGCACCGTTAAGCTCGCCGCAGGCGACTGCTCGGCCTCCATGGCGCGGACGTATGACATTGAAATTCAGATCCCGTCCATGAACGGCTATAAGGAGGTCTCCTCCGTTTCGAACGCGCGCGACTATCAGGCGCGCCGCGGCAACATCCGCTTCCGCCGTGCAGACAGCAAAAAGACCGAGTACCTGCACACCCTCAACGGCTCCGGTCTGGCCACCAGCCGCATCTTCCCCGCCATGGTCGAGCAGAACCAGCGTGCCGACGGCTCCGTCGTTGTGCCGGAGGTCCTGCGCAAGTACCTCGGCGGTCTGGAAGTACTCGAAAAGAAGAACTTCTGAGAAGGAGAGAGGATACTATGGGGAAGAAAAAGAGCGGATTTCTGAAGGAATTTAAGGAATTTGCCATGAAGGGCAATATGCTCGACCTTGCAGTCGGCGTCATCGTCGGCGGTGCATTCAAGACGGTCGTCGATGCCCTGACGAATAGCGTCATCATGCCGGTCGTGTCCATGTTCCTCGGCGGCCTCAGCTTTGAGGAGTGGAAGATCCGTCTGCCGCAGTTCTTCGGCGAAAAGCTGGACGAAAACGGAGAGGTCATCGTAAACTACCTGCGTTTCGGCGACTTCCTGTCCGCGTTCATCAACTTCGTCATCATGGCTTTTGTCGTGTTCCTGATCGTCAAGACCGTCAATCGTCTGCGTGAGGCCGGGGAAAAGCACCGCAAGAAGGAGGCAGAGGCCCCTGCCGCGCCTCCCGAGCCGACGAAGGAGGAGCAGCTGCTCACCGAAATCCGCGACCTGCTGAAGGCGCAGAAGAAATAGG
>OIWQ01004626.1_pt1 | contig 10868 bp, 15 predicted proteins | sample 1587571 | NCBI WGS metagenome assembly OIWQ01 (sample SAMEA3888910, study PRJEB22519) | human gut metagenome | biome: human gut; feature: human-associated habitat; material: faeces | place: Denmark | collected 2010 | reverse complement strand
GAAAAAAGATGGCATTTACCCGAGAGTTTATCCGAAACGCCGCAAAGCAAAGCGGTGTAGAATTTCCGAAGGAACTGGAAGATGCTCTAATGCAGGAGCATATCTCTGAAAAAGAAGAACATTCCAAGCAAAAAATTCAAGAGGCGCTTGCAAACCACAAACCGCAGGAAACAAAGGCAGAGGACAGCGAGGAGTATAAAAAGCTCAAGCAGCAGTTTGAAGATTACAAACAGGAACAGCAGGAAAAAGAGATAAAACAGGCAAAGGGGAACGCAGTCAAAGAACTGCTGACCGCCGCGGGACTGTCCGGCAAGGGCTTGGAAATGGCGCAAAAGCTGTACGATTTGGAATCCTTAGAACTGGACGAGGGCGGCAAGGCAAAGGATTTTGAAACATTGGTAAGTAAAGCAAAGACCGAATATGCCGACATTCTGCCCAAAGAACAGGGCGGCGGTTTTTCCTACTCTCCTCCGGCAGGGGTGCAGGGCGGGAAAAAGGCAGACTTAGGTTCGCTTAGCATGGAAGAATATATTAAAGAAAGAGAGAGGAAATAAATGGCAAACACAATTTTAACCCCCGACATTATTGCAAGAGAAGCCTTGATGGTGCTGCGAAACAACGCGGTTATGGCAAAGCTGGTACATCGCGATTATTCTAACGAATTTGTATCCGGCGTCGGCGACACCATCACCGTCAGAAAACCGGCAACCTTTGAAGCAAAGGAATTTAAAGGTACCATCGAGGTGCAGGACGCTACCGAAAGCGGCATCAGCGTGAAGATGGACAAACATCTGGACGTATCTTTTGCCGTAACCTCCAAAGAAATGACAATGGATATTGAAAACTTCTCGCAGCAGCTGCTTGTTCCGGCAATGCAGGCTTTTAATGACAAGGTGGATTCCTACCTGTTGGGATTGTACAAGGATATTACCGCAACCGTCGGCGATGGGGCAACTTTACCGACTGCGATTGACCCGATTGTGGACGCGGGCGCGCTGCTCAATCAGGCAAAAGCGCCGACTGCCGACCGCAGACTGGTGCTTGACCCGCTGACCGAAGCCGCATTTATCAAGCTGGGAACCTTCCACGAGGCGGACAAGGTGGGCGACAACGGCACCGCGCTCAGAGAAGCGTCTTTGGGTCGCAAATTCGGCTTTGACACTTACATGGACCAGAATGTTATTTCGGACGAAAGCCAGGTCATTCAGAACCTTGCTTTCCACAAAAATGCCTTTGCGTTGGTAACCCGTCCTTTGGCGCTGCCAAACGGCGCGGCAAAAGCAGCCATTGTAAATTATGACGGCTTTGGCTTGCGCGTTGTTTACGGCTATGACATTACCAAGAAAACCGACACCATTTCGATTGATATGTTGTGCGGTGTGAAAACTTTAGACAAAAACCTTGCGGTGAAGCTGCTGACAAAAAAGGGAGCATAAGCCGAAAGGAGGGGAATCATCAAGAACAGAAAGGGATAAGTGCATGGAGCAAAAACAAAAGGCAGCGATTGAAGCCTTAATCAATCTTTATCCCCTTGCAAGCGAAATAAAGACAGCGGCGGTCGGGTTTATCCCCTCTGCCGCTTCTCTTTTACGGACCTATTTGGGGAGATATGACCTGCCCGCCCCGTTAAATCCCGTCTGCGCGCAGCTTGCGATTGCAATACAAACCGAAGGAAAGCTGCTTTCCGAGCTGCTCAATGCAAGCGCAAGCGGGCAGAGCGGCAGCACAGAAACCGAAAAACAGCCTGGGATAAAATCTGTCACGCAGGGGGACACTTCCATTTCCTTTGAAAGCGGCGGGGAGGAACAAAAAAATCTTTTCTCCACAGCCGACAGCGCAGGAATTTCGGTGAGCGCAGCGCAGGTTATGGCGCAAAACAAGGTTCTCTTATCCCGATTTAAGAGAGGAGCGGTGCAGCCGTGACGGGAGTTTTAAACTTTGCGGCAAAGGCGCTGCAAGTGCTGTACGAGGACAGCGCAGAGGTGTATCGGATACAGGAACAGGGAAATGCGCTTGATTTTCAGAAAATTCACAGCGGGATTGCCTGTCATCTTTCAATCGACAGCAAGCCTGTTTTGCAGCAGGGAGAAGCCGCAGCAACGGCGCAGAGCGAATACACCCTGTTCTGCCCGCCCGACACCGATATTCGGGAAGGCGACCGCGTACAGGTGCGCCACATGGGGAAAACCGCGTGGTACGATGTGGGCACTGCCTTTTCCTATGACCTCAACCGACTTTGCCGCTGTACCAAACGGGGTGTGGTGTGATGAGCAATAATACCTACTTTCGCGGTTTTGACGATTTTGTTAGAACACTGAAAGAACTGGAAACAGATGTTGACAGAACCATTATCGGTGTTATCAATGAAGCAACAAATACGGGAATGGCAGAGAGTATCAAGGAAACCCCGACAGGAATTTATGAAAAAAAAGTTTTCTTTATGACCCGGAAAGGGGAACAAGTACATTTTAAAGTGAAAAACCCGAAACAGGGCGGAACTTTAAAAAAAGGTTGGCATCATCAACCTGCCAAAAGGAAAGGAAAAGGATATTTCGGAGGGTACAGCAACAACATAGAATACGGATTGTATGTAAACTACGGGCATAGAATTGTCAGAAATGACATAACGATTGGTTATTCTACGGGTTTCTTCTTTTTGGAAGCAGGGGTGCAGCAAATGCAGGAACAATACCGCAGGATTTTTGAACAAAAACTAAAAGCAATCAAAGAAAAGAGGGGATTGTAACGAGGCTGAACGCAAATATCAAAACGGATAAGCTGCTTTTGGAAAAGATAAAAGCAAACGATTTAAATGAAATCGACTGCTTTCGTCTGGCAGCGGCAGTAAGATTGTGCGAAGTGTTTCCGAACATTCCGATTTGTTTGCTCCCACAGCAGCAGACAAAGCCTGTCATGCAGATTCCCCCGGCGATATTTATCCTGACAACCGAGATTCATCGGGAAAAGCGGCTGGGAAACAAACACGAGTATCAAATCGGAATCAATATCGCATATATGAGCAAAGAACAAAACGCGCAGACCGAACAGGACGATGCGGCAATCAAGCTGATGGACACAGCAGAGAATATTCCGCCGCTTGAGGGAATGGAATATCCGTACACTATGTACATCACAGACAGCAGAACGGCAGACGGGATTGTCAATGTCAGCGGTTCGGTGAGCGTATGGGAACGCAGACCGGACAACGCGCCGATAATTGAGGCTGCGCAGACCGATGTAAACATTCAAAGCGAGGAGGAAGGACAAGGTGGCTGTAACAAAACAGATTTTACCGGGCGTTTATTCACAGATTAGCGCGGGAGAACGGGAGGCAGCGCTTTCGGCAAGGGGAACGGTGGCGATGGCGCTTGACCTTGACTGGGGCGCACAATTCACCGAGTTTTTGCAGGGAAACGATACGGTGGCGCCTTTCGGTTATGATTTTACCGACCCGAAAATGAAGCTGATTCGGGAAGTAATGCAGAACGCGGGAAAGCTGCTGCTGTACCGATTAAACGCAGCGGCGGGACAGCCCGCGCAGGGAACACTTGCGGCGGGTATAACCGCAAAGGCAATTTATCACGGCAAGCGGGGAAACGAAATTAAAGTAAGCGTAACCCCGAGCGACGATTTATTCATTATCCGCACTTACCTGGGCACAAGGGAAATGGACGCGCAGGCGGTGAGTAAACCGGAAGATTTTCTTCCCAATTCCTTTATTCGGATTGAGGGAACAGGAACACTGGAAGCAAAGACAATTACCCTGACAGGCGGCAGCAGCGGGGACACCACGCAGGCGCAAGGGTATGAAGCGGCGTTTGAGGAACTGCAAAAGCATGAGTTTAACATTCTCTGCTATACCGGAACCGACGCGGAAATCAAAGGGAAATATCTTGCCTTTGTCGAAAAGCTCAAAGCAATGGGCGACTATGTACAAGTTGTAATGAACAACCCCGAGCAGAAAGGCGTGCAGATTATCAACAACACTGTCGGAGGCGGAACGGTACAGTATGATTTAACCCCGGCAGAGGCTTGCGCAACGATGGCGGGGATTCAGGCAAATTGCGGAATCGAACAGTCTGCCACCTATCTGACGGTAGACCATTGGACAAAGGTAAACCCAAAGCTGGACAAATGGCAGCAGCAGAACAAAACGGCGAACGGGGAAATCTTATTTGTCGAGCGAAAGCGCAGAATTTGTGTGCTGTACGATATTAACAGCTTAACCGAATCGGACGCCGACCACCCGGAGGACTGGAAGAAGAATCTTGTCACCCGTACCCTGTTCGCAGTTACCGCCGACTTGGAAAAAATGCTCGAAGAAAAGGTAATCGGCAAGGTGAGAAACAGCAAAGACGGCAGAGCACAGATTAAAGGATATGCCGTCAAACTGATTACAGAAAACTACCTGGACAACGGTTATATCGAGGACTTTGTGCCGGACGATGTTACGGTGGAATGTATGGGCGATGACGCAAGGGATTCGGTCAAGGTGACAGTCGGGGTGCGAGTGGTTGATACCGCCGATAAGATTTACCTTGTGGTTGAATCGAGATAGGAGGATACAGCATGGCAGCAAAAGAAAGGCTGAGAAATATCCCGTCCGGCAACGATGGGGACGGGTTTACCGTAGTAGACGGAGAATTATTGAATGTGTTTACCATTCGCAAGCTCTCGCCAAAATTGACCGGTGAGGTGGAAAAGGGAAACTTTTTGGGCGAGCGAATGAGCCAGCACGCCTACCGCAGGGTGGAAGGAACTTTTTCTATCAGCTATGTTCCGACCACCCACTTTGTAAAGATGATAAAACACTGGATTGAGACGGGGGAATACCCGGATATTACCATTCAGTATCATAACGAAATTAACAATGTACACGGCAGAGGGGAATATCAGCTGCTCCACGTCATTTTAAATGACCTTGAAATGGGTATGCTGGACGATGAATCGGTAGCCGCCATTGTACACACCACCGACGGCAGCTTTGACGATTTCAATATCATCAGTGAAACAAGATAGGAGGAAAACAGGATGCAGTCTTTAAAAAACTTTCTCAACCCAAAAAGAAAAGAGAATATTAAATTTGTTCTTTCCGACGCCTTTGTCGATGAACAAGGCAACCCGTTGGAATGGGAAATGCGGCAAATCAGCGCAAAGGAAGGCATTGAGGTGTCGGAGGAAACGGCAGACAGCGGCGAACTGGACACGATGGTTACCTATATTGCCCGCGCTTTGGTTGTGCCGAATCTCAAAGACCGGGAACTGGTTGAGGCTTTTGCCCAACAGAACAACGGAAAACTGTTAAAGCCTGCCGAAATCTTAAAGGAAATCGTCACCGACGGGGAGCTGTGCAGACTGATTTCCATTTACAATCAGCACAACAAAGCGGGCAGCGATTTTGGAAAACTGGTGGAAGAAGCAAAAAACTGATTGAGGAAGGCGACGATCTTTTTATTCGGCTGGCTCACGCAGCCTTCCAAAACCATAACATATTACCGAGCCAATATCTTTCTCTGTCGGTCAGGGAAAAAGCGTTTCTGGCAGCGTCCGACCAAGATGCCGCCCAAAAACGGGAATCTAAATAAAGGAGCGTGACAGTATGCCAACAGAATTAAAAGCGATATTTACGATTGCGGACAACGGCAGTGTTACGCTGAAAGATATATCCACGAAAACAAAAGAAGCGCAAAAGAATTTTAAAAGTGCAAAAAAAGAAGCAGATTCTTTTGGAAATACAGCCGCAGCCGCAGGAAAGAAATCGAACAACGCTCAAAAGCAAACCAACCGGACGCTGAAACAGACAGCAAAGGGATACCAAGAGGTCACAGAGGAAGTAAATACATACATTGACGCTCAGGGCAGACTGAGAGATGAAAAAGGCAGATTTTTGCCAATGGGGTCTGCCGCCGGAACAGGCACAAATCCTCTTCGGTCATGGACGGCGGATATGATGAGATTTACCGCTGTGGGATATACCGCCAAAAAAGCGTGGGACGGGGCGATGAAAGCAATCAACCTGTCCGCCATGCAAAAGGTGCAGGAAACCACCTTTCAAGCCCTCTTAAACCACAAAGAAGCGGGCAGCGCATTGTATGACTATGTTTCTGCCTATGCCAAAATATCCGCATTGGGTCGGGAAGAGATAGCAAACGCAGTGACCGCCTACACCGCTTACACAAAAAACGCAGACCAACTGGAACAGCTGATTAAATTAACCGAACGATTATATGCAAAAGACCCGTCGCAGGGGGCAGAGGGCGCAGTATTTGCCATGCGAGAACTTCTTTCGGGCGATACGATGAGTATCAAAGACCGCTTTAACATGGGCGGATTTTCGGGGGAAACCATCCGAAATTTTGCAAATACCGGTGACATTGAAGGACTGCTTGATTATGTAGACCAAATGTTTAACCGCTTTGGGGCGACGCAGGAGGTTGTGGACGCAAACTATGATAACCTCATTACCCAGACCAACATCTTTGCGTCGAACATGAAAACGGCGATTGCAGAAAGCGCGACCCCCGCGATGGAAAATCTGTCCGGTGTGATGAAGCAGCTGAACAACGATATGAGCGCGGGCAAATTTCAGCCGTTTATTGCGCTGATGTCAAACGGAATGGAGCTGATTGGAAGCGGTGTGCTATGGGTTGCGGACAATCTCAACTGGCTTGCACCAACGGTAGTCGGTGTAACCGTAGCAGCAATAGCGTATCAGGGAACCTTACTGCTTGTAAAGGGTGCGACCACAGCGGCAGCGGCAGCAACAGCGATTATGAATGTCATTACAGGTGCTGCAACCGGAAACTTTGTAAAAGCCGCCGCAGGTGCAGTTGCTTTAGCAGGAGGACTGGCAGCGATTGCAGCGGTATCCAAAAAAGTAGACGCGCAGACAGATATTGACCTTTCATCGGCAAAAGAAGCGTTTGCCTCATTTGAAAAGGAGTTACCCGGATTGCAGAAAGATGTTCCCGTTCATGTTTCAAACTCTGCTCCAATCAAGGTAAAGGGAGAGGTTGAGATAGAGGAAGAAAGTCTGCGGTATATGCTGGATATTCAGGGGCAAAAGTGGCTTGCAAAATTCACCACCGCCACCCTTGCCCCGCAGAACATCTTTAACGGAACGGTTATCCGAGAAACGGCAGACTTTGAAGAATTTACCCAAGCGACGATTGACAGCTTAAAAACAGCGACCGAAACAATACCGAACATCTAAGGAGGAAAACGGGTGTACGAGGTTTATTTAGACGATATTTTCTTTTACGGGGTGACTGCCTTTCAAAATCCGCATGACCGCAAGTTGGTAGTTTACAACGGTATCGGGACAGGATATTTTCCAAAAGCGGACGACCCAAACTTAAAAAAATGGTCGTGGGAATGTACCTTGCAGGAGTTCCCCGAACATTACCATAAAGACGGATTTGTTCCGGCAAGTCAAATCAAAGCAAATCTGGACGCGATATTGGAAGAAAAAGAACCGGTGCGCCTTGTGATGAAATCACAGTACAGCAGCCTGTCCGAACAGGTTTTGCTGGAAAGCTATCAGATGAAAGAAGAATATGCGGGCGTTTACAGCGTCAGCGTCAATGTGACCGAATACAAGGAGGCGGCGGTGAGGGAAACGCAGATTCCCGAAATTCCCCGCCCGGGCAAGGTACCTCAGACCCCGCCGCACGCCGTTCCGGAGGACGAAACATCATACGACCAGACCAACAAAGCGTCGGATTCGTTTCAGCCGCAGCGACCGCCGGGGAAAGGACCGGGACCGGGCAGCGATACGGTGATTGACCCACAAACAGGAAATGAAGTCCATTTGCCGGTTGACCCTTCGCCGGATAAAGAATTTGATTGGAACTTTGACTTGGAAGATGGGGTAAAGCATGATTGGTTTCACGAACAGGTGTTACCGGGATTAAAAGATACTGCGGAAAATATAAAGACAGATTGGTTTCATGAGCAAGTAGTACCGGGTATCAAAGACGCATACAACAAATTTACTAATTGGTTTAAATAATTAAAGAAGGAAACATGATGAGTAAAGGCAAACTTTTGATAATGGATTCTTCCGGGGTGTATGATTTGTCGGATATTGCGGGGAACTGCAAGGTTTCGCAAAGCTGGAACAACGGCGCAAGTATCTTTACCTTCGACTACCCTAGACAGGGCGGAAGGAGGTTTGATAACGGCTCTACCGTAACCTTTCAGTATGACGGGGCGAATATCTTCTACGGCTATTTGCAGCGCACAAGCGGTAGCAGGGAGTATTTCAAAGCCACCTGCGCCGACCAGTTAAGATATTTTAAACCGACCAACACCATTCTCCGCAAGGAAATGCCGCTGAGCGAGTGGGTGAACACCGTGGCGCTGCAAGTCAGCGACAACAACCGGATCCGCCTGGGGAAGATTGACAGCACCGAGGTCAATTTGAGCAAGAAACTGTTTGACAGTCAGTCCCATCTGGATATGATTTATGACGCAATCGAAGAAAATTTGGGCTTAAACGGATATTGGTATACTTTGTTTGACAATTTCGGACAGCTTGATCTGGTTGATACTTTGGATTTGCGCTTGCCGCTTGTGATTGGGGACGAAAGCCTTTGTACCGATTTTACTTATGAGAAAGCGATAGATGACGATGGTGTGGCAAACTTTATCAAACTGGCAAAGGACGATAAGGACGCGGGCGTCAGAAAAATTTATATTGTGCAGGACAGCGCAAACATCGGCAAGTGGGGCAAAATCATGCACTTTGAAAAGATTACAACCGACCGAAACGACGCCCAAATGCAGCAGCTGGCTCAGATGATGCTTGTTTTGAAAAACAAAGAAGCGCAGACCTTGAAACTGGACGCACTGGGCGATACCAGGGTACACGCAGGCAGCGGAATCAAAGTGGAATTGACGCAGGAAAACCTGAACGGTTGGATGATTGCGGACAGTGTAACCCACACATTCACAAGCAGTCAACACACCATGAGCATGAATCTGAGATGGGGTGAATGGACATAGATTATACAACCTTTGCAAGAGAACTGATAAAGATAATTAACGCACGGATTAAGGAACAGATGAAGGCAAGCAACCTGTCTGATGTGATGTACGCAACTTATACCGGAAACGGCTTAAAGGTGGACGATAAGCCGATTGAGGTGGAGATGGATATGGTGGAAGTACCGGAACACCTGAAAAAATACAAGGTCAAGGTATCCTTTGACCTGACGCAGGAAGAGCTTGACAACCAAGTTTTAATTGTGAAAAAGTCGGGGGAAAAGGTGGAACTGTCGCGGCTGAAATTTGATAAAATCCCGATTGAGATAGAATATGACAAGATGGAAGCGGGGCAGAAATATCTGGTACAGCAGAAAAAAGGCTCGCAGACCTATGTGATTCTTGACAGGATACCGGAGGAAGAATCATAAGTATATAAAAAATACCGCCCGATTTCAAATCAAGCGGTATCAAATAACGGCTAATCGCCGTAATGGGTACGGCACTGCGCAATTTCCAACTGTCCGTTGCGAATACGGTAGACAAGGCGGTTTGTATCATCAATTCGACGGCTCCACCAACCGGATAAATCGCCGCGCAAGGGTTCCGGTTTTCCGATTCCTTCATATCCATTTCTGGAAATATCCTGAATCAAAAGATTGATTCGTTTGAGCGTCTTTTTATCTTGCGTTTGCCAGTACAGATAATCTTCCCAGGCATCTTCCTGCCAAACCTTATTCATCGCCTGCCTCCAAAAGCTCATGCTGTACGCCCTTTCCGTTGTCAAGGTCGGCAATCGCTTTTTTCAAACGGTTCTGATTGGCTTCGCTCCAAAACGGGTCGGCAGAGATTTCAAAAGGAATCCGCCGTTGACGCACAACGGTTTTAGCAAAGACGGTAAAAGCGGTGGTCATGTTCATACCCATTTCGTCAAAGACCTGCTCCGCCTGTTTTTTTAAGTTTTCATCCATACGGAAAGTAACGGTTGTGTTAGACATAATCAAAACTCCTTTCGATTCGATTCTTTTTGTGCTTTTTGCACTTTCATTATAAGCTAAAAATGATATTTTGTCAATACAATGTATTTATAAAGAGGTGAAAAAGATGAGCGTACTAAAAACATACCGCAGTTTAAACGGCAGACCGACCACCCGAACCTATCAATTGGACTTGGAAAACAAGCGGCTGGGGCGCAGGATAGCGGAAAACGCGGAGGCAATCAATCAGGCAATCTTTATCCTGCTTTCGGTTGAGCGGTTTGATTACAAGATTCATTCCTACGATTACGGGGTGGAGCTGGAAGAACTGATAGGAAAGCGGCGCGGTTATGTGGAGGCAGATATCCGGCGGCGGCTGAACGAAGCCTTAATGCAGGACGACCGAATCACGGGGACAACCGACTTTCGGTTTTCAACGGACCGTGAGAGCGTGACGGTACAGTTTACCGTCCAAACCATTTTCGGGAATATCCCGATAGAAAGGAGGTTTACGATTGGACACAGTCAAATCAGATAACAACGGCTGGCAGTATGCCGACATTGTGCGGGATATGCTGTCGCAGGTGCCGGACGATGTGGACAAGCGGGAAGGTTCTGTTATGTTTTATACGATGGCTCCGACCGCTTATTTTATTGCCCGGCAAAATTATATGTTGGGTGTTTTAATGGGATACGAGCTGTTTTTGGACACCGGCATCGGTCGGGACGGCTACTCCATCATCGGCCAGGGCCGCATCGACGAGATCCTGTCCCAGCGGTCCACCGACCGGCGGGAGGTCTTTGAGGAGGCGGCGGGCATCTCCCGTTTCCGCCACCGGAAGGAGGAGGCCCAGCGCAAGCTGGAGCGCACCGACGAGAACCTGCTGCGGGTCAACGATAAGGTGG
>OIWQ01004625.1_pt1 | contig 10869 bp, 9 predicted proteins | sample 1587571 | NCBI WGS metagenome assembly OIWQ01 (sample SAMEA3888910, study PRJEB22519) | human gut metagenome | biome: human gut; feature: human-associated habitat; material: faeces | place: Denmark | collected 2010 | reverse complement strand
TGGAGGACCCCAACTTCGACTCCGGCGACAAGACCCTGCTGCTGGTCTGCGAGGAAGGTGAGGTCGAGTACGACCCCTCTAAGTTCGCTTTCGGCGGCGTACACGTTGCCCAGATCGAGGACAAGAGCGAGTTGACCCAGGAGAACTTGACCGCCCTGGAAAAGAAATCCGGCTGCGGCCGCGTCATCATCGAGTACAACGGTATGTGGCTCGTGCAGGAATTGTACGACGCCATGCCGGACAACTGGCTCGTCTACCAGTGCCTGGCGACTGCCGACGGCACGACCATCAAGACCTACGCGGGCGACAGCGCCATGCGCAGCCTGCTGCTGGATAAGATTCGCGGCAGTGAACTGTTGGTCGTCAACCGTGCCGAGGCCGTCAACGACGACGAGAGCCGCCAGCTTATCCACAAACTGGTACGCCAGGCCAGCCGCCGCTGCGATATCGCCTACGAGTTCAAGGACGGCAGCGTTGCCTACGACGACATCCCCGACCCGCTGCCCTTTGATATTGACGCCCCGGTCATCGAAATCCCCGAGGAGTTCTTCGGCGTCTGGTACATGGACTGCATGGATGACCCGAAGAAATACGACGGAAAGACGGTAAAATATCTGGCCCAGGTCTGCCAGACCCCGCAGGCCGGCAAGGGCGCGTTCGTGCCCGGCCGCTTCGCCATGACCTGCTGCGTGCAGGATATCCAGTTTGTGGGTATGCCCTGCAAGTACGACGACTACAAAAAGCTCGAACAGCGCAGCTGGATCAACATTACCGCCAAGGTCAACGTTAAGTATCATCCCATCTACAAAGGCCAGACCCCGGATTCCACCGGCCCGGTCCTGACCGCAGTCACCGTGGAGCCGGGCGAGAAGCCCGCCCAGGATGTGGTGATGTTCAGCTAAAAGTACCACAAAAAAGCACCTGCCTTCGTGAGAAAGCAGGTGCTTTTTTGTCGGTCGGCTTGTAGGGGCCGGGCATGCCCGGCCCGCAGCCTTCCCGCAGACGACCGTCTGATTTTATGTTGAGGGCCGGACATGTCCGGCCCCTACGGTGTCTCTTTTTTACCCTCTCGTTCCCTCAATCTTGGAATCCGTGCTCCAGCCTTGCAAATCGGTGGGCGTCAAACTGGACATCCAATTCTCGTGCTCGTTCTCCCACTGATCCCAGGCGGCCTGGCTGCGGATGGCTGTGCCGCTCTCGAAGCTATCGTCCCAGGGGTTGGCCGGGTCGGGGTCGGTGGGGTCCCAGCCGCGCTTGTCCTCGTCGTCAGGGTCGGTGTAGATCGTGCCGGGCTTGCCCATCGGGCCGGGGTCCTTGTCGTTATAAATCACGACCGGCGTGCCCAGCGGGCAGTTGTCATAGATCCACTTCACGTCCACCACGGCCAGCCGGATGCAGCCCAGGCTGGCAACGGTGCCCAGCTTGTTGAACTCGTCGTACTCCACGTCGTCCTTGTGCTGGCTGTAATACGGCACGCTGTGGAACAGGTAGCCGTCGTAAATGCGGGTGGCGTACTGGCCGTAGCTCGGGCCCATCAGCAGCCGCCAGCTGTAACTGACCGGCGTGGCGTAGTACCCGGTGGGGGTGTCGTTGCCCGCGCTGCACACCATGGCCATGTAGGGCACGGCGTACTGGCCGGTGGCGGTATCTACGGTGTAGACCGTGACGACGCCCGCCTCACGATTGACCGCCAGCAGATAGGGGTAATCGGCCTTGGCGTCCAGCGTCAGGCCCCAGCGGCCGAACTGCTCCACCAGGCTCGCCAGCGTCTCGGCGGCGTTGTCATCCCAGGTTGCGGGGTCCTTCACGTCGGGGGCGTCCTTGGTGGCGTTGTTCGTGGCGGAGGCCATGGCGGGCACCATCGTCGGCTCCGGCGTGGGGGCGGGGGTGCTTTCCGGCGTGGCGGTGGGCTGTGCCGTGGGCACAGGGGTGGGGTCCGGTGCGGTGTTAGGCATTTCTACACAGCTGCACAGCAGGGTGACAACCAGCAAAAGCGGAAGAATACGGCGTAAAATCGACATAAATGCTCCTTAGTGTTTGGTGACGCCGTACTCCTCGGCGACGAATTTTTCCAGCGCGGCAAAGCTGCGGCGAACCTTCTCGGTTTCGATGCAGTACGCCATGCGGAAGTAGCCCGGGCAGCCGAAGCTGTCGCCGGGGACCAGTGCCAGGTCATATTGCAGCGCCTTCTGGCAGAACGCCTTCGCGTCGTCCTCCAGCGCTTTCGGGAAGATATAGAACGTACCGTCGGGCTTTACGACCGTGAAGCCCAGGGCTTTCAGCTCGTCGTAGATCAGGTTCATGTTTGTCTCATACACGGACAGGTCGCTGGTCACGTCCAGGCAGCGCTCCACGGCCATCTGGATGAGGGACGAAGGGCAGTTGTGGCCGGTCCCGCGGGAAATTTGGCCGCACATCGGCACGATGTACTTGGCCCCCTCGCACCGGGGGTTGGCGGCCACATAGCCCATGCGCTCGCCCGGGATGCTCAAGCTCTTGGAGAAGGAGTAGCAGGTCAGCGTATCATCGTAGAATTTGGCAGGGTAGGGCGTGGCGGCACCGCCGAACGCGATCTCGCGGTACGGCTCGTCGGACAGCAGGAAGATGTGGTGGCCGTACTTGGCGGACGCCTTGGTCAAAAAGTCCGCCAGCTGCCGCAGGGTCGCCTCGCTGTACGCGGTGCCGCTGGGGTTGTTGGGGCTGTTGATGAGCACGGCGGCGGTGTTTTCGTCCACCAGCCCGGCAAAGGCATCAAAGTCGATCTGGAAATCCGCGCACCGGGGCGGTGTGACCCGCAGCGTCAGGCCCGCGCCCTCGACATAGGGCTTGTACTCGGGAAAGAAGGGGGCAAAGGTCACGATGTTCTGCCCGGGCACAGCCACGCAGCGCAGGGCGTGGGCCAGCGCACCCGCCGCGCCGGTGGTCATAAAGATATGGTCGGCGGTGTAGTCCATGCCAAAGCGGCGGTTCAGGCTCTCGGCCACGGCCTTCCGGGTCGAGGGCAGCGTCAGCGTCGGCGTGTAGCCATGCAGCTGGACCGGGTCGGTGTTTTTCAGCAGGTCCTCGCAGGTCTCGGTGAACTGCGGCGGGCAGGGGACGGACGGATTCCCCAGCGAATAGTCAAAGACATTCTCGTAGCCGATTTCCTTGCCCCGCGCGGTGCTCCACTCAGAAATTTGGCGGATAACCGACTTGGCCCCCAGCATATCTTTATAGTGCTGTGCAATCATAATAACAGCTCCTTTGCAAAATGTTTGTCGAGATGCGGGAGGGGGGAACGGCAGTCCCTACTGGGCACTTTCCCGCCGCCGCAAACGGCCACGGCGGCCAGAGGACTGGCCGCCCTACATGTGACACGGGAAAGGCTGCTCCCCTGCGGGGCGTCGGGGACGCCGCCCCCTACAATCCTTGCCGTAAACCTTCCGGCCACCCTGTAGGGGCCGGGCATGCCCGGCCCGCAACTTACCGACAAATCCCTTTTACGGTCAATCCGTAGGGGAGGGATTCATCCCTCCCGGGCACCCTCACCCCAAAATCACCTTTTCCAGGGCGGCGGCGTCCTCTGCAAGGTATTCTGCCCCGGCTTCGGTCAGCTCCTCGCGGGTCCGGAACCCCCACAGCACGCCGCAGCAGGGCAGACCTGCATTGTGGGCGGTTTCCACGTCCACATTGCTGTCACCCACATACAGCACGCCGCCGTCAGGCTTTACGCCAAGCGCCGCCATCAGCGCCCGCGTGCCCTCGGGGGCGGGCTTTGTCGGTACGTCGGGCAGGGCACCGCGCACGATTTCAAACAGGCTGGCGTCAAAATACCGGGCCACCACCGCGCGGGCAAACTCGTCCGCTTTGTTGGAGAACACGGCCATCCGCACCCCGGCGGCTTTCAGCCGGGCCAGCAGTGTCGGTATGCCGGGGTAGGGCGCCGTCTTGTCGTGCATATGCGCGCCGTATACTTTGTCAAACTCGGCCAGCGTGGCGGCCAGCTGGGCAGGGCTGCGGCAGTCGGCGGGGCTGAACCGCTCCACCAGCTTGGGGATGCCGTTGCCCACAAAGTAGCAGTATTCGGCCGCCGTGTGCTGGGGCCAGCCGTGGGCCGCGCAGACCCGGTTGGCCGAGTCGGCCAGATCGTCGATGGTATTCAAAAGTGTGCCGTCCAAATCAAACAGTACGGTTTTATACATTTCCCAAAACCTCTTTGCACAAGAAATCACTCTTATTATAGTTGCATTTGACGAAAACAGCAACCCACCGCACCCATTTACCGTAAAAAAGATGTAAAATCTCAAAAAAATGTTCCCATTTTCTTGTTTTATGGTATGATAGTAGGTAGCAAATAAGGAGGCTTCCCACTTATGGAATTGTTTTTGGACCTGCTGCGCTCGGTCGTCTACGGCGTGATCGAGGGCATTACCGAATGGCTGCCCATCTCCAGCACCGGTCACATGATTTTGGCCGAGCAGGTGCTCAAGTTCAGCCTGAGCGCGGAATTTATGGAGATGTTCCGCGTCGTCATCCAGCTGGGCGCGATCATGGCAGTCGTGGTGCTGTATTTTAAAAAACTGTGGCCGTTCTGCGGCGACAACGGCTGTGATTCCGGCCTGGCAAAGCACATCCGCTGGCCTGTGCTGCGCCTGTGGCTGAAAATCATTGTCGCCTGCCTGCCCGCTGCCGTGCTGGGCCTGCTGCTGGACGACTGGATGGACGCGCATTTTTACAACAGCGTCGTCGTGGCGGTCATGCTCATCGTCTACGGCATCGCGTTTATCCTCATCGAGCGCCGCCCCCGTGTGCCCGCCACCACCAAATTGAGCCGCATCACCTACAAGCAGGCAATCATCATCGGCGCATGGCAGGTGCTGGCGCTCATCCCCGGCACGTCCCGCAGCGGTGCGACCATCATTGGCGGCCTGCTCTGCGGCATGAGCCGCGCCTGTGCGTCGCAGTTCACCTTCTTCCTGGCAATCCCGGTCATGGCGGGTGCGTCGGGCCTCAAGCTTGTCAAGTTCCTGGTGGGCGGCGGTGTGTTCACCGTTGCCGAGGTCGGTGCCCTGCTGGTGGGCTGCATCGTGGCGTTTGTCGTGTCCATCATGGCAATCCGCTTCCTGATGGATTACGTCAAGAAGCACACCTTCACGATCTTCGGCTGGTACCGCATCGCCCTGGGCATCCTGGTTCTGGGCATCTGGGCGCTGCAGAGCTTCGTGCTGGCGTAAAATACACAATAGAAAATCCGCTGCTTCCCCATGCCGGGGGAGCAGCGGATTTTTTGTGGCGGTTGCGCGGTAGGGGCCGGGCATGCCCGGCCCGCGGCTTTCCCGCAGGCGCGATTTTACCTTTCTGTTGCGGGCCGGACATGTCCGGCCCCTACAACTCTATGGATTTTTCGGGAACGTTACCCTTTCTTGCGCCCGATCCACAGGGCCGCGCCGCCGCTCACTACCAGCATCACCCACAGCAGGGCAATATTCGCGCCATCCCCGGTAGCGGGAATCGCGCTTACCGCCTGCGGGGCAGGGGTGGCTGTGGGCGCAGCGGTGGGAGCCGTAGTCGGTGCAGGCGTGGGGGCCTGGGTCGCAGCCGGGGCGGTGCTCTCCTGCGGGGCCTGGGTGGGGGCCGCGGTAGGCACCGCTGTGGGGGCTGCCGTCGGCGCGGGCTTCTTCTCCAACGCGGCAAGGGCACGCTGGATGTCGGCGGCCATGGTGTCCACTTCGCTTTGCTGGGTAATATCCTTCGTGCGGTCAACGGCATCAATGGCCGCCTGCACCGCCGCAAAATTGGTGTAATCGTCCTTGTTCAGGGCGTTGGCCTTGGTGATGGCGGCGTCCACGGCGGTGTAGTCCGCGCCTTTCAGCACCAGGTTTTTCACCGCATCCCGGATGGCCTGTGCCATGGCGTCTACTTCGGACTGGTGGGTGCGGTCATAGCCGCGCACGACCGCATTTACAGCGGCGTCAACGTCGGAGAAATTGGTGTAATCATCCCGGTTTTGTGCGGTGTCGGCGGCCTTGGTAAGAGCGGCATCGACTGCGGTGTAATCGGCAGGGCTGGAACCCAGAATGGGGAATCCGCTGCCATTCGCGAAAGAAGATCCTAACGGACCTGTAACCGTGCCGTCGGCGAACTCTTCCGCAGTCTTTTCTAAGTTGTGGTCAACGTCAACGGAATCCCCGCTGCTACCGAGGACGAGACGGTTTTTACCATAGTAACAGTTGGTGATAGTGACTTTCGCGGTGTACGAACTGCCGTTTGTATTTAGGCGGCCAGCAAAAATGCCAACACTATTTAAAGTGGCACGGTTTTCATCAGAAATCGCGATATTCGTATTAAAAACAAAACAATTTTCCAGGATGAGATTTTCATTTGTGACAGAGCCGCAGAAGCCACCTGCTATGCCAACGTCACGAGAATCGGTCGAACCAGAAGTGACGGAAGAAGAAGCAACATAGCAATCGGTAAAAGAGGATGGAGAAGCACCGTCGCTGTCATCATCGTCCAACTCACCTAAAAAACCACCGCTGTACGAAGTGGAGTTGACTTGGTTGCCAGTGGCGGCACACTGGGAAAATACAGAATTTCCAGAATCACCAACAAAGCCACCAGCAGAGGTGTTGTAACTGGTAGTAGAGGAAATTAAGGTAGAGTCTGTAACAGAGCAGTTCGTGATTGTAGCAAAGTTTGCAACTGCGGCAAGACCGCCGACAAAAGCGTATGTCTGGTTGCCGGAAGCAGAAAATGTTGCATTCTCTACGTGCAGATTGCTGACAGAACCAAAGGCGACCCAGCCGAAAATACCAGCGGTGGAATACCCTTCAGAATCTTGTTTGCCGGTGGAGACGGCATTGCAAATCTTGTAATTACCACCGTCATAGTTGCCAGCAAAATAGAGATTATCACCGCCGCTGTACCCAATAGGCTCCCAATTCTCTATGCCCTGCAAATCAATATCCGCAGTCTGTTTGAAGTAGTAGCCGTGGAAGTTGCCGGGCGGGTTCGTGTTACAGTCTGCATCATAGTTTTTCGCATTGCCGCTGTTGACAAAATCCGCCAGCGCCTTTAAATCGGCGGCGGTACTGATAAGCCAAGGGTCGTCCTGCGTGCCGCTGCCCCCGCTCAAAAATTCATTGGGGGGGGGTGACGGCGAAAGCCGAGATGGGCAGTGCGGTGAAGCAGAGCACCAGCGTCAGCAGCAGACTTAGGAACTTGCTGTTGTGTTTCATGGGTTCGCGTCCTTTCCTGTAATAAAATACTATATAAAGTCATTTTAATACGCACACGGGCAAAATGCAAGATGGGTAGGGAAATTTTGGGGAATGAGAAAGAAAAAACCGGAACGGCTGGGGGCCGTCCCGGTGGTGGGGGTGTTAAGGGGATAGGGGCTTTTGCGATCCAGCCTTTATGGCAGCCTTACCCCTTCGGGAACGTCACCCGTATCGTCGTGCCGGTCCCGACCTGGCTTTGCAGGTCTATCTTCGCATCATGCAGCAGGGCAATGTGCTTGACGATCGCCAACCCCAGGCCCGTGCCGCCGGTGGCTTTGGAACGGCTCTTGTCCACGCGGTAGAACCGCTCAAACACGCGGGTCTGGCTGTCCTGCGGGATGCCGATGCCGTTGTCCTCGACCTCAAAATACGGGCAGCCGTCGCCGCCTACACCGCAGCGCAGCTCCACATGGCCGCCCGGGCGGTTGTAGCGGATGGCATTGTCGCACAAATTCTGCGTCAGTTCGCTCAATTGGTCGCGGCTGCCGCGCACGGTGGCGGGTCTGGCATCGTATTGCAGCGTCACGTAGGCCCGGCGGGCGTTGACCGTCATGTTCTGGGCCGTCTCCTTGACCAGCGCGGCCAGATCCACAGGGGCCATCTCAGTCACAGGCTCGCGGCTGTGGCTGGCCTGGGTGCTGTCCAGCTCACTCAATTGCAGAATGTCGCTGACCAGCGCGATCATCCGCTGCGCCTCCTTGTGGATGCGCGCGGCGAAGGTCGGCACGTCGGCGGGCTTTGCCATGCCGGTCTCGATCAGCTCGGCATAGCCGGAAATGCTCGTCAGCGGGGTTTTCAGCTCGTGGCTGACGTTGGCCGTGAACTCGCGGCGCATCGTCTCGTTGTCCTCGCGCAGCTTGCGGTCCGTCTGGATCGTCCGCGCCAGCGGGATCAATTCTTCATAGGGCACATCGGCCTCAATCGTGTCCAGATGCTCGGCCAGATGGTTGATGGGCTGCACCATGCGGCGGGTCAGCCACCAGCTGAACAGCGTGGCAGCAAGCAAAATCAGCACGACTGCGCCGCACAGCAGCGGCAGGGTGTCGGTGCTCAGGCCCCAGATGTTCGCGACGTCCTCGCCCACGCGCAGCACCTGTGCGCCCTCCGGCAGGTCGATGCGCACGGCGTAGTAGTGCGTCTCCAGCTGCAGCGTCTCGCTCTCGCGGGTGATGCACGCGGAACCGCTCGCCATTGCCTGTTGAAATTCCGGGCGGTCAGCGTGGTTGGGCAGGTCGGTCTGGGCCGCGTAGATGTCGCCGTTTACGTCCACGATGTAGGAACCGCGCTTGGTGTCGTACAGCACCGTGCCGTCTGTGTCGATGAGGGTGATGCGCAGGGGGCAGTTCTCAGGCAGCAGGTTCAGCAGCGTGGCAGCGCTGTGGGTGTCCTGTGCCTCGTAGGCTGCGGCGTAGCCATGGCAGATCTGCATCAGGTAATTGTCAATGCGTTCTGCGTAGCTGCGCTGAAAAAGCACCGTTGCCGCTGTCAGCACGGCCAGCGCGCAGAGCAGCCCGGTCAGGATCAGGCCGCGCCGGTAGCGGCGGGTCATGCTGAGGGGTTGGCGCGTGCAGCGTTCGTCGTCAGTCATCGCTGCCCTCCGTGCTCAGTTTGTAGCCCACCTTGCGCACGGTGCGGATGGCCTCGCCCGCCGCGCCGAGCTTCTGGCGCAGCGAGCGGACGTGCATGTCGATGGTGCGGGATTCCAGTAAATTGTCGGTGTCCCAGACGTCCTTCATGATGCGCTCGCGGGCCAGGACCTCCTCCGGGTGCTCCAAAAACAGATGCAGCAGCGCGTATTCCTTGAAGGTCAGCTCCACGGGCACGCCGCCCACCCGGACGGTGCGGGAGACGTCGTCCAGCACGATGTCCCCGAAGCGCAGCGTGGACGCGGCGGGCGCGGGGACGGCAGCGGCGGCACGGCGCAGCACGGCCCGCACGCGGGAGATGAACTCCATGATGCCGAACGGCTTGCACAGGTAGTCGTCCGCACCGTGGTCCAGCCCCTTGACGACGTCGATCTCGCTGGTTTTGGCCGTGACCATGATGACCGGCGTTGCGGCGCAGGCCGGGTCGGCGCGCAGCTTGGCCAGAATCTGGTAGCCGTCCTCGTCGGGCAGCATGACGTCCAGAATGACGAGGTCGGGCCGCCCACTGCGCAGCGCCGCCCAGAAGCTGGCCGCGTCCTCGTAGCCCGTGGTCTCGTACCCGTTGGATTGTAAAGCGTATTGCTCCAGCTCACGGATGCTGGAGTCGTCCTCAACGATGTAGATCATAGTAATACCCCTTACTATAAACGTAGGGGCCGGGCATGCCCGGCCCGCGGCTTTGCGTGGCCGTCCGATAACGGGCGGCTGCTTTTCTGTTGCGGGCGGGGCATACCCCGCCCCTACAAAAAGGCTTCCCCCTCGGGGAAAGGCTTTCAGCCTTCGGCCTGATTCTCCGCAGGCTCGGAATATGCCTCCGGCGGGAAGGTGTAGCGGCCACGGTATTTCTCGTAGCGCTGCTCAAATTTTACGCTGCCGCCGTGCTTGACGTTGGCAAGATACTCGTGGGTGTCGAACTTGTCCGCCGCAACCTCGATCATCGCGACCGCAATGTTCGAGCAGTGGTCGGCGATGCGCTCGTAGTTCGTCAGCAGATCATCCAGCACAAAGCCGTACTCGATGGTGCAGACACCGGCCTGCAAACGGGCAATGTGGCGGGTCTTGACCTCGCGCACCAAGCCGTCCACGACCTGCTCCAGCGGCTCGATCTTGCCGGCGGCGTAGGTGTCGCCCTTCTGGAATGCGTCTACCGTGCGGTTGACGATATCCTGCACGGCGGCTTCAAGAACGGACAAATCGTTGAGGGCTTCCTCGCTGAATTTGATGTTTTTCGTGCGGATCTCCTCGGCCGTTTTGATGATGTTCACGGCGTGGTCGGACACACGCTCAAAATCGCCGATGGTGTAGAGCAGATTGGCCGCGTCCGCACAGCCGTAAGGATTGATCGCCAACGTTTGCCCTTTTTCCTCGTTCGGGCGAGTGTAGCGGGCATATGCGCCCGCGCCCAGCTCGTGTTTCCGGACGCACCGGCGGATTTTCGTCACGATCGGGTCGATGTTCATCGGTTTCGTCTCCCCCTCTCCTTGGGCATCAAGCTCATTTCACGAATGCTCTTTCCAGAAGATCATAACAAATCCGACCTGGCCTGTCAAAAAGATTCGCATTTTCACTTTGTGAAACTTGCAAAAAAACTCTTGCAAAGCCCCGCGTTTCTGCTATAATTAGTCCTGTTATTATTCCTAGGCATTTTGTCGGATATGACTTCAGGGTTTCCGCTCAAAGCTCAGGAATCAACGCAGAATTTTAACTTGAATTCTCAGCCGATTGCTTCATACTGAAGCTGAAAAAAAGACGCAGGGGGTGTATTTCTGCCAATGTCTCAGCCCATATTGACCCTCCAAAATATTCACAAATCCTTCGACGGCACATCTGTGCTGAACGATATTTCTCTGCAAGTGATGCCGGGGCAGTTTATCACGCTGCTCGGCCCTTCGGGCTGCGGCAAAACCACGACGCTGCGCATCATTGCCGGGCTGGAAACGCCCGACGAGGGCCGCGTCATTCTG
>OIWQ01004622.1_pt1 | contig 10871 bp, 6 predicted proteins | sample 1587571 | NCBI WGS metagenome assembly OIWQ01 (sample SAMEA3888910, study PRJEB22519) | human gut metagenome | biome: human gut; feature: human-associated habitat; material: faeces | place: Denmark | collected 2010 | reverse complement strand
GAAGAATAATTTCCCGTCTATGGAACAATTACGGGAGTTCCGGGGCAAGAAGGCCGAAAGCATGGGAATCTATATCGATACGGATGTGGAGCTGACGAATCCGGTGAAGGTATTCCTGGCAGGTTCCAAGGCAGTCCTTCATTTTGATACGATTGGCCGCTATAACGTGATCCTAATGCATGGGGCGGAAGCTGAGATCCATGCGAGTAATTATGCCGTGGTATTCGTAAAGAATTCCGGTGGAAAAGTTAGGATAACCAAAGATAAAACGGCACGTGTGTTATGATGATGATTGATAGTAAAAATATGTACACAGAGTGGGGGTGTACTATTTTGGAAGGCTCGTTTGATACGTTGTTGAAATATCCCAAACGCAAAGCGGTCAAGTATAACAACTGGGCGGAAGCCGACGGGATCGATCCCGATCTGTCGGTCGTGGAGTTTGAACCTAAAACTGTCAGATTGAATTTCCTCATGAAGGCAGAAACGCTTGAACGGTTCTGGTCCGGGTATAGGAAGTTTGTAGCTGATCTGTCTGCGCCAGGCTATCGGGAATTCAATCTTATTGCCGGTATGACTAACCGCTTACGGTTTAATACTGGCTCTTCTCACGAACTGCCTGCGCCGTTTAATGCAGGGAAGAACGTATCTGTGTTTGAACTTTCTTTTGTCGAGGACAATCATGCCATTTATCCGGCAACTCCGGCCGGCGGTATCGGGCTTCGCGGGCAGTATGCGATTAATGGGATAGACTTTGCAGACTTCGGTATAGGATCGGACGATAACCAGGAGGACATCTTGAAATATCCTGCGGTTAAGGCGCCGTTCACCGATGGCCGTACGGTAGACCTTTCGACAATCAAAACCCAGCATCGGGAAATAAAACTGTCCCTTTGGATGTTGGCCGGCAGTGTGGAAGAGTTTCTGAATAATTATCGGGCATTCTTTAGCCAGATATCCGGTGTAGGAAATCAGGAATTATATATTAAGACATTGGATGGTATCATTCAGGTGTACTATACGGATTGCCCGTCCTTTTCTGTGGAAGTCTGGCTGGAGAACCGGATAGGGGCAAGATTCACTATTTCTGTTGTTGCTCCCATAGTGAGTTGGATAGATGCCGGTGGTGATGTTCGTTACCGTGTGCTGAAAGATCCGGATTTGGGGTTATTGGCAGATGAGCAAGGTAGAATAATAGTTTTCAATTAATATGGCAGAAGAATTTGAAATAATCAGGGCTAATTTGCTTCCGGCAGCCGGAACAATAACCGATAATGATATGATAATTATTGCCCAAGGTGGCAAAATAAAACGTGCTTTGCCTTCTGCTATGAAAGGGAAGCAGGGTAATCCTGGCTTAAATGCTTTTTTAGGGGTAGATGATAGGTATATCCTTTGGAAGCAGGGGGCTAATGGGGCATGGCAGAATCTGTTGGAAATTGAGAAAATACGCGGTTCAAAAGGGGAGAAGCCTTTATTTCGTAAAGTAGGCGGTACTCTTCAGATGAAGTATGAAGGGGAGCCGGACACCGCTTATGTAAACATCTTTGATCGAGAAGAATTGAAGATGAAATTTTCCGATCTGACAGTGGAGGAAGTAGATATCTTGAAACTACATTTCTCTGATCTTTCTGAAGCTGATATTAAAGAGTTACAGAAGCCGGCGCAGGATGCTGCCGATGAACTGAATAAAGTAAAGGTGGCATTTGAGGAATTTAGTAACACGACTATATTGGCCGAATCTAATCGTGTTAAGGCAGAAGAGCAGCGAGTTTTGATTGAGGAGTTGCGTGTTGAAGCCGAAACTGCACGTGCTTCTGCTGAAACTTTGCGGGAGGACGCTGAAGAACTGCGCGATCAGTCTGAAACAGAACGGAACGAAGCGGAACAGGAACGGATTTTGGCAGAAACGATGCGCTCCGATAAAGAGGATGACCGTATCGTCAAAGAACAACTTCGTGTAAATGCGGAAAAAAAACGTCAGGAGAACGAGGAAATCCGCCAAGCCCAGGAGGAAGCCCGTCAAGCCGACACGGCTTCAGCCATCCGAAAGACCGAGGATGCCACCGCCGCCGCCAAGTTATCCACCGCTCTGATGGACGAGATGAACGCCCACCCCATGAAACCCCAAGAAGGTTTATGGTATCGTTGGAACCCGGAAACCGATGCTTACGAGAGTACCGGTATCCAAGCCAAAGGCGATCCGGGGCAGTCATTCCGGATTCTTGGGCAGTACGATACGTTGGACGAACTCATTGCAGCCATTCCTGACGGAACCGGTATAGATGGTGTCTACGCCGTGGGAACATCCGACCCGTTCAATTATTACGCCTGGATCTACAAGGATGATAAATGGCAATGGGTGGACCAGGGACAGCTGCGTGGTGCGGAAGGAAAATCGGCCTACGAGGTATGGCTGAAAGATCCCGACAACGCCGGTAAGACGGAACAGGATTATCTAGACTATCTGAGGCAGCCGGCAACGGAAGCCGCCGCTCTTGCCGATGCCGCCACCCAATTGGCTACCGATGCAGCGGCGACGGCTGACAGCAAGGCCGCCTTGGCAGTCACCGCCACCGAAGCGGCTAACAAGGCGGCCACAGATGCCGATGATGCTGCCCGCTTAGCCGAAGAAAAGACTGCATTGGCGGTGGCAGCTACCGACAATGCAGACCAGGCAACAGCCTTAGCCAATGCAGCTGCGAAAAAGGCAGAGGATGCCGCCGCCTCGATCATCACTCCGGATATCGACCATGCGCCGGGAGAAGACGATCTAACCTATCAGGTTGGCGATGTATCCCACAGCTACCATCCCGGTGATGAATGTCGCTATTATGATCCGGAACTCGAAGAGTACATCTTCTATAAGCTCCACGATATCACGGATAAAGGCAAAGCCCTCTGGCAGGAGGCCGGAAGCGGCGGAACGTTTAAAGGCGAAACAGTCGTCGTGAAGGTATCGAGCACGTTGGGTGAAAATGACATGAACCTGGTCGGTATCATACTTACCATTAAAATCGGTGTGGAAGAAACAATGAAACCGATCGGCGGTGTGCCCCTGGCTATACAGGTGCCGCGCGGAAAGGAATGTACCGTCACCCCGCCGCCGGTTGCCGGATACAAGACTCCCGACCCGGTCAGTTTCACCGCCGGGACGGAAGGGCGTGAAGTCGCGTTCGTCTACGAAGCGATCAACTATGTCGCTTTTAATATCCTGAACAACGTACCGGAAAACATAGAAGTCACCGACACGGGAGGGCTGATCGATTCGCTGATAGGTGAAGCGTCGAAACGCTATCTGATGAAACAGACGGAGTTCGGCAAGAAAGCCACCCTGCTGTCTGAGAACGATTCGTCCCAGTATGCAGACGGCCTGCCTGTCGAGCAGGATGGGTCGGCTGGCGACATGATGACCCGGCTGCCCGATATGTTTTACGAAATCAACCGCGATACGGAAGGGGTACGCCGCATCGCGGTGGCGAAAGAGAATGTCGACGGCAAGATGAAAGCGTTTGCCGGCGGATGGGTCGGGGTAATGAAAGCCTCGGTCGCAGACGGGAAAATGTACAGTGTTCCGAATGTTGTCCCTGCGCTTGGGCTAAGCTATGCCGAATACAAGAAGGCGGCACAGGCACGTGGGGTGCATTTCGAACTGGTCGGCTACGACCAGCACTGCCAGATAGCCTTCCTTTTGTATGCAAAATACAAGACACGGAACTTGCAGCTCGTGCTCGGAGCGGGCGGTGCGCATTACAACTCCAACAACCTGACGGGACAGACACTCTTCCTCGGAAACCGCGACACGACAAAGGAGGTTGCAAAATATGTTTCCGGTTTGGGACTGGAAGGGGTCTTCGGCTGCTGTTACGAGTATGTGGATAGGGCATACAAGTTAGGTACGGGCTATCATTTTCAGAACGGCGATCCTGGGGGGACGGAGCGGATTGTCGAAACCGGTGCGGAAGTGCACGGCTGGGTTTCGCACATGCTGTTCGAGGAATCCGACACATTCGATTTGATCCCGACCGGTACAGGGGCCAGCAGCACCACCGGCTATACCGATTTCTTTGAGTCGGCACACAGCATGTGGTTGCCTCTCTATCCCGCCCGTTCATGCTTCAGCGTCAAGGACGGCCCCTACCAGGATGACGGAATCGCCTACTTGCAGTTCTTCAACACGGAGAACCTGACAACCGGACGCTACGGGTCGCGCCTTGCTTACCGGGGTGACGATATCGAAGTGGTGGACGCAGAGACCTACCGTTCCCTGGCGATCATAAAAACATAATCCATAAATCATAAATCAGACATGGAACGATACAAACGAGTAAACGGAAGCCCCGATCCCCACTGGGTGGAACAGCTAAGCCACGAACCTCCGGTCTATGCCGTCCGGTGGGACATCCGGCAAAATGGAGCGCGGGAAGGTGCGCCGTCGATGTCTTACGGCACGAACTATCTGGAAGCGCAGTTGGACCACCTGCCGGCACTTGAAGAGATACGGACACTGGTCGAGGAATGGATAGATAGAGAGGTGGAAAAGTTGATCCGGACGGGCATGCAATGGAACGGGCACGACGTGTGGCTCTCGGTAGAGAACCAACTGAATATCGCCACCGGTTTCAACCTTGCCGTCCATACCGGCGGGGCATCCCTTCCGGTGACGGTAAAGATGGGTACTGATAGCGATCCCGTCTATCACGACTTTACGGACCTCACACGACTGGCCGCCTTTTACGAAGCCATGCAGCGGCACATCGCTGAATGCCGCTCGGAGGGCTGGTTACGCAAGGCGAATATTGATTACAACTTATATAACGAATATTTAGAATCGGAGGAAGAAATGACAGACTTACAAAAGGCTAAAGTAGAGAAGAAAAAAGAGTGTTTGGAGGTGCAGTCAGCCCATTACCGTTACGAGGTGGACGGTGTGGATGTCTATTGTTCAGCGTTCGACCGCGATGCGCTCCGGACGAAAGCCGGCCGGGGCGAAACGGTCAACATGCAGTCGCTCACGCTGCAGCCCGATGTGGCGATCGCCGTGTTGGATGGCATGGGGCGCATGGCCGATTTGACGTTGCAGGCTTCGCAGGATATCTTACGGCAGATCGAACTGGCCGACACGGTGCAGAAGGTGAAAGCCATCGACGCATCGGACGGTTATCCCGATCCGGTCAGTACGACCGTTACTGCCATCAAAGAGGAGTTGGCCCTGAAAGCGGCCGGTTCGGCAGAAGTGCAGGCAGTCCTTTTCGCCCGTCAGGTGATCAACAACGTCCCGATGACAGCTTCGCAAGCCTTGGAGCGGAAAGTGCTATTCCCGGTTTGGGGAGAGGTAAACGCCGAGTTCGGAAAAGAGGTCGAAGCCGGGTTCAAGCTGCGTTACGGCGATACGCTCTATGAGGTTGTTCAAGCCCACACCCTGTCGGAAGAATGGCAACCGGGCATCGATACTCTCTCCCTCTATAAGGTGGTCGAGGTCGAACATGCCGGGACAAAAGATGATCCGATCCCTTGGAAACAGGGAATGGAACTCTATGAGGGGAAATTTTACACCGACAAGGAGGTCTTATACAAATGTATCCGCAATAGCGGTCAGGCAATGGCGTATGACCTCGCCGATCTGGTCAGTGGCGGATATGTCGAAGTAGCAACTAAAATAGGAGGAGACGAAAAATGAAAAGGTTTATCTATGCTTATATCGGATTATTGATCGGACTGTGCAGCCTTACGGCGAATGCCCAGATGGGTACCGGGTCGATCTTTGACACACCGGAGGATCAGCGTGACGAAGCATGGCAGGCGAGACGGGACAGCCTTGCAAAGCTGCATCGCGACAATGGGAACATGCACATTGAGATAGGATGCGTCGGCGACGTACTGACCGGATATGACATCGTCTTTGACACGATTGGCTGCCATGCCTCTTACGACCGGTACGGCCGTAATCCGGGCTATTATACGCATTTCAAAATGTACCACGTGGACAAGGCGATGCGCAAGGTCCGGCAAGTGGTCGTGTTACGCGAAAAATGGCCGAACACGCCGGTCGAAATCCTTGCAGACAACGGCGGGTTCAAACTCGCTGCCGTCACAGCGCGCGAATACATCGAACTGAACCGGGCCGATGCCATTTACGGAGAAGAATGGGACATCTGTCTACCGAGCGGCGTGAAGGAAAAGGATTCCATCCCCAATATTCCCGGCTATGAGATTACCGTGTTGGAGAGAGGGTTTGAGACGATGGAAAGATACGGCGAGGATTTTGTTAAACATACAAAGGAAATCATGTCGTTTAGCGACACGATTCAGGGAGAGCCTCGCAAGTTCCTTTGCGCCGCACATAACTTGATCATCGGACGTGCCGATTACATGACCGGCAGGAGCTATTATCCATCCGATGAATCCAACTTTATCCTCGGCCGGCCGGACAAAAACGACTACTGGTGGCGCAAGTATTTCGATGATATCCGCCAGCAGCAGCAACAGCGTGCCATCCGTCAGCGGATGTGGACGGCAGCCTTCATTCCCTATCGTCAAACACTTAAAAGCAAAACATTATGAAACATCTGTTATACATCCTGTTTATCGCCCTGCAGCCCTTGGCAGGATGGGCGCAAATCCAAGACCCTGATTTCTGGGGCGACCCGGCCGACCATGACACGACGGGGCATGTCCTCGTACTCGATGCCGTCGGTAACCCGTTTTCCGGCTACGTGCTCAAATGGGAACACCCCGCCGATTGGGGAGTGGCGAGAAACCGCGTCAAATGTTACCAGTGCGACCGGGATACCGTGCCCGTCAGGCAGGTGGTCGTCCTGAACGAAAAGTGGCAGAACGCGCCACAGGACATCCTCGATGGCGGAGGCGGTCATAAGATCGTGGCGGTTTCACCTCGCGAATACGAGCATCTGAAAGCAAACGATTTGATTTGGGGTGAGGCTTTTGAACGGATGAAGTACCGCGGACCGAACAACGACCGTTTTCCCCTGCTTGAAATTACGGTTGCCCCGATGTGGGCACCGCAGGTGACGGCTTATCAGAACAGGTTGGAGATCATGTGTTATACCGTTGTCGTCGACGGTGTCCCCCGGAATTTTTTCACCACGGCTAAGAACCTCCGAAAATATATTCCGGATTATACTGCCAGCCGTACCGATGGCAAGTATGACTGCTCAATGGTCGCTATCGGCGGAGAGGACGAAAGGCGATGGATCGAAAAATCCTTGGATAAATGAAAAACCAATAATTAAAAAACAATGAAATGAAAATGAATTTATTCAACTATTTGCGCTCGGTTGCAAGCTCCGAAAGTTCGGATTCTTCCAAAAGCTTTTCTCTTGTGGTTTCTGTGCTGGTGGGAGCTGCGGTCGGGTTGACAGTATGCATTTGCTTACTGGTTGATGTATGGCGTAACGGACATATTATAACCGATCTTGATAGTCTTGGGTTGTTTTTACTGTGCGTGGGAGGCTACATGGCTGGTGGTGGATTGAACAAGGCTCTTTCTATACGTGAAGAGAAAAAAAATCCATAATCGGTAATATCTTGAGTGAGATTATATATTAAAACACGACAATCGGTAAAATGTCATATATCCGGTTGCCGTGTTTTTTATTGCCTAAAAATAAGTAGGTTATTTAGCAGTATGGAAATAAAGCGCGGAAATACGGTAGTCTGTGATGTTTATCTGAAAGATAACAGTTATACGGTCGAAGAGATCATGGGAGAGGACACTCTTACCCTGAATTTTCTTTCCCGCAATGTGGTAAACCTTCAGATCAACGACTATATAGACTTTGAAGGAACAAAATACAAGATCCGGCATAATGAGAAAGTTACGAAAAGGGAGACATCTCTTGGTTGGGAATATACCGTTCAGTTCTATTCAAGTCGGTATGACCTTTTGGATGCAGAGTTTTTCCTTCATGGTACACCGGAGCGGAAAAAGAACTTCGACTATTACACCGGTACCGCCCGTGACTGGCTAATCCTATTTGTTAAAAACATGAACCGTACAGGATCAGGTTGGGTGGCCGGATCCTGTATCGAATCCCGGATGATTACCCTTTCTTTCAAAGATAAGAAAGTCGGGACGGTACTTGACGAACTCATTAAAGAATTGGATACGGAATACTGGATATCCGGTCAGACAATAAATATCGGCAGGAGGGAGTATTCAAGCAACGGCCTTGTCTTGGCACAGGGCGAAGGAATGGGTTTTACCGAACTGGAAGTGTCTGCTGTTGATGATACGCCACCTGTGACGGTTTTTTATTCATACGGTTCAGACAAGAATCTCGGTCCCGATTATGGTGCTGATTATCTTCTTCTGCCTGATGGCCGGCTCTCTATCGAAAAGAATGTAGAGAAGTACGGCCGGATAGAAAAGTCCATGCAATTCGACCATATCTTTCCGAAAGGAGAGTTTGCCGTAACAGAAAAGATCGACGATTACACTCTGAGAGCTTCCGGTATGGATTTCAATCTTACCGATTGCCTGTTAGACGGGGTGGAAGTGATCGTTACATTCCAGGATGGCGGCTTAGCTGGCTATGACCTTGCAATCGTTGAAGACAGTTGGGACAATAACTTGAAACAGTTCAAACTAAAGCAGAATGACCAGGAGAATGCTTTGAAAGTTCCTGGTGACATAAACTTCTCTGTTGGTGACAAGTTTATCCTTACCGGTTTGAAGATGCCGCAAAGCTATCGGGATAATGCTTCGTTGCAGCTACAGGAAGAGGCACAAACATGGTTGGACGGCAAATGTGAGAAACGTATCCAGCTGCGTGGTAAATGTGACGAGATCGTTTTTCGTCAGCAAAATATCTTTATCGCCTGTGGTCAGATGGTCGGTGTCTATTCCGAACAGTTGGATATCGATCGGGAGATTCGTGTTACTAGGGTAAAAAGGTATATTGAGAAAGACGGTACACCTTCATACCGGTATGAGCTTACCTTGTCTGATTTCCTAGAATCGAATGGTTTTAAAGATTTGGTGGATGATGTGAATAAAGTTCCGGAAGAGATTGAAGATGCAGTTAAGCCGGTCCGGGAGCATACGAAACGCTCATGGCGGGACGTGATGGAAACGCTCGGCATGATGTTTGACCCGGAAGGGGATTATTTCACCGAACTTATCAAGCCGTTGGCTGTGCATACGGCGCAGCTTATCGTTGGTACCAATTCCCAGCAGATGGAACTTATAGGGATGAAGTTTATTCCGAATGCGGACAATGATGCCAATTATTTCAAGAATACGACAGGAAAGTTAGTACACTTCACCGTTAGCGAGGAAATCCGTGAATGGGCTATTCCGGCGGCTTCTTTCCGGCTGAATAATTCGCTTGCCTATTATGTCTATGCCAAATGTCCGAAAGAAGGGAAAAATGGCTCAATATATGTCAGTGAACGGCAGATAAAGTTAGAGGATGAAACAGGGTTCTATCATTTCTGGGTAGGGGTGCTCAATACTCCGGAGGATGGCGTACGCTCTTGGCTTCCGAATTATGGATACACTGAGATTGCCGGCCAGACGATCACGACAGGATTGATAAAGGACAGGTTAGCCCGGTTGGTGATTGATCTGGTGAATGCAAGGATAACGGCGATCAATGGTGCTACAATTGAAGGGAAGGTTACATTTACATCCGGAACATCCGGCTATAACAACATTACGGACAAACCGGACTTGTCCGTCTATGGAACAAAAGACCTGCTCAATTCCATCAAGGACAACCTCCAGAACCAACTTGACGGCAAGATCGATACCTACTACCAATCATCAAACCCCTGGAATAGTTGGCCGTCAGGAACAGAGCCCGGACACGTCGGTGATATGTGGTACAACACATCTACCGGAGTGCTTCAAACGTATATCGGCCCGTCTTCCAATATCTGGCGGGAAATTGTAGACCCGGCGGCGGTCGAAGCTGCCCGTGCTGCCGCCACCGCCGCAGACGTGAAAGCGGACAGCAAACGCCGTGTGTTCACATCAACCCCACGTCCCCCGTATGATGTTGGCGACCAATGGATCACCTATGGGACAACCGGTGGAAGCATGTTCATCTGCAAGACATCCCGGTCTGCCGGATCAAGCTACAACCCTTCGGACTGGCAGAAAGCCGATATAGACGGCAATACGCAAGTCACAATTGATCGTGGCATAGTAACCGCTTATGGTTTCCTGACGTTCGGCTCGACTGCCGGGATGCGTGCTGATGGCCCGATCCGGCTATGGTGTGGCGGGACGAAAGATAATCCGACGTTCCAAGTCTCTAACGCCGGAGAGGTGATGGCAAAAACAGCCATCCGCCTGCAGAACAACATGGCCGGGCTTACCGGCGTAGGCACAGCCGCCACCTCTGTCCGTTTCTGGGCTGGCAGTTCAACCCCTGAGAGTGCCCCTTTCCGGGTTACGCAAAACGGCATGGCTTACATGTCAGGTGGCAAGATCGGTTACTTTGAGATAATGAACAACCGCCTGGTATGGGAAGGACGCGACTATTTTGGAGATACCTCTCGTACCATAAAACTTGGATACGGAAGTAATAATGATGGTTTGGTTGATGTCGCTTTCGGAGCTTCGACACAAGGCCGGTTCGGGGTGAAAGCGGTTGGCCGCGCACCCGGATCGGCAGCTATTTATGGTTCCAGCAAATCCACTCAATCTTATCCAACAGATAGTTCTGTTTGGGCAGCCTGGTTTGATGGCTATATGTTTTCTGATGGGTATTTTACCCGAAGTCCTAAAGGCAATGTTAGAGGCGGACTGAAAGGGGCGTACCGTATAGATAATAGTGATACGTGGTTTGTCTTTGATAATGGGATAGCCGTGGCATGCACCAAACCGCGCTCTGTCGATTTGA
>OIWQ01004619.1_pt1 | contig 10875 bp, 8 predicted proteins | sample 1587571 | NCBI WGS metagenome assembly OIWQ01 (sample SAMEA3888910, study PRJEB22519) | human gut metagenome | biome: human gut; feature: human-associated habitat; material: faeces | place: Denmark | collected 2010 | reverse complement strand
GGTTCCTGATCCTCCAGGTCGGGAGGTATTTCCCCGCGCCGCAGGCTTTCAAATTTGATTTGATTATGAAATGAATCAAATGCAAAGACATAGACCTTGAACGGATGGCGCAATACCCATGCTTGGGATATTTCTCCACGCCGGTTGCTTCGAACGGGAATCAGGCTGCATACATTTGTACTCAGTTCACCGCCGTACTCCGCAACCGCCTCCCGATTAACTTGAGGGGCACTGACCATATATTTCCGAGCCGTCAAAAACTCGTCCCAGCGGTAAAAGCGCTTCCATTTCCGGAACCAAATCACCGTAAGTCCGTTAACGTCGATTACATATCCTTTGCCTCCAATCAATACAAGTCTGGCTCCGAATACAATGTATCCCATGAGCATAACGATTCCCAGGAGGAACGTATCCAGATAATATTTGTATTTTATCATTAGACACAGAAAAATAGCCGACGTCAGCGAATAAAACAAGCCGTTTAAAATTGCAATACGCTTCTTATCCGGAATAATCAGAGCGTTTTTATTTTCCATCGTTCGATTATTTTCTTTATCCTCCATTACACGGTCACTCTCCTTGCCGGCCCTCTATTTCTGGATGAGTTTATCGAAATATGGATTGCGGTCTTGGCGGATGATACTGCTCCGCCTACGGCAAAACTTGTTATTCCGCCACCTATTATAGCTCCAGCGCTATGCCCGCTGGGTGAAACTCTGTTCGATATGTAGGCAGCCGCTGCCGCAGACCCGATAGACAGCAACGCATCAGGAAGTGATTCCCTATTGCGTATTGCCGAGATAGTTGCACAGATGGCAGAGGCAACAACTTCAGCCATCCTAATCGCACGTTCAGCATCTTTGGGCGCACGCAGAATGGAAATCAACGGAACTAAGCCCTCCATAACCAGGGATGCTGCTTGCTGTCCGGACGTGGCCGTCAAAAGACGGCCACGTCCGTCAGCCGGGATGATTTTTCCCCTGGTCGGGTTCCTGGTTCTTAATTGCTGTCCCAAGGCATGAAAATCATGCACGTCAAGATCATCAGGAAAAAGATTCCAACAAGGCATGCCCCTACTATGCCCGTTCTTGCATCCTTTTTTCTTCCGCTTTTACGGCTAACATGGATGGCAGAAAGCGTGAGGAGCTCAGCGCCGCCTCCACCTAATCCAATTCCAATAACAATCAAAATGCGGTAATATCGCGCCGGGAAAAGGCCCATTTCATTAAAGGTCAGCAATCCTATTCCAAGCGGCATCAGGAGCATAGCAATATTGGCGCCTATGGGATTCCGCGGATCATGCTTATACTTCCGGGAAAACAGCATCCAAAGCCCTATTATCATGCAGCCAACAGAGGCAATCATCACTACAATAAAGCCTATTATGGAAATATTACCGATCACGTTTTACCCTTCTTTCTGTATGCCTTTAGGCAGTGGTCCTTTAACGCATAGAAAATATAGTCAACCACTACTCCAGCTGCAATGGATACAAACACCACGGGAAATGCGCAGAAGTTGGCGGCGATAAAGCCCCCTAACATAATACGTACCCGCGGTAGCGCAGGGGGTTCGCGGTGCCGAGGGTGGAGGCCATGGTGCCGCCGGTTTTCAGATAGAAATACTTGACGCCGTTGTACATCACGGACGCCGGGCCAATGGAGTCGTAGGTAAAATGCAGCTTGTTGCTGCCCCATGCCACGTCCGTCAGCCAAGACGATTATTCCTCCTCGTCGGGTTCCTGATCCTCCAGGTCGGGAGGTATTTCCCCGCGCCGCAGGCTTTCAAATTGCATGCGTTCCTCGCCTGTCAGCGGTGGAAAAATCAAAACCTGCGGCCAGCGAAAGGTGGCACGCTCTATATTGATCCGTCCACCGGCTGTTCCTTCTAACATTACGGTGCTGCATACCATCATGAATGCCTCGCCAGGTGTTTCTTCTATAACTTTCGCTATGGGATACAGGCCCACCATCTGAAACCGTTCCCACGGATAGAGGTGACGGAAGATACCCAGCAATATCACGGTAATCCCCTTGGTGGATACAATGTATACCCGGCTGAGCGCAATAATCATGGTGAACACTACACCAGTGAATATCAAGAAAAAAGCTGTGATGGTAACGGTATCAATCGCTATACGTATGGGGGGGTTAATGACCCATGAAAATGTATCAATGTAGAGAACATCAACTCCTACACCGGATATAATGAAAAACATCATCTGGTCATGCATCCCAGATGGGGAGATACGCATGGTGCCTTTTTCTAATTTCTTCATACAGTCATCCTTTCATATCGGTACTCAAATTCTTGTCCGCCGCCGGTAATGGAGGTAATATTCCCCTTGTTGTCATAGGTGTACGTGTACGCAGCCTTGCCGTTGTTCCAGGTTTTCACCTGGGTAGAGGTGGCCGACGAGCTGGGGTCCACATAGGTGACGGCGGTGCTGACCACGGAGGTGCTACCGTTTTTGGAGGTCAGGCCCGTCATGCGGCTGAAGCTGTCATAGGTGTAGTTGGCGGAGATGGCGCCCTCCGTCGCCTTGGTCAGCCGGTTGTCCTTGTCATAGGCATAGGTGCTGGTGTAGGTGGTGCCGTTGAGGGTTTGGGTCTGGGAGGACAGGTTGTTCTCGTCGTCGTAGCCCCACTGGACAATGTTGCTGTAGCCGTCGCCGGACTCCTCATACCGCATGAGCCGGTCCAGAAAATCGTAGCTGTAGCGGTTGACCCGGCCGGAAATGCCGTCGGTCAGCTGGCCCAAGTTGCTGTTGGCATCGTAGGTGTAGGACACGGTACTGCCGGTGTCGCCGTAGGTCACTGCGGTGGTGCGGCCAAAGCTGTCGTAGCTGTAGGACACCGCGTCGCCGTTGCCGTAGACGGACCGGCTCAGCCGCCGGTTCTGATCGTTGGTATAGCTGTGGGAGATCAGAGTACGGCTTCCGGCCTTCACCGCCGAGGTCAGGTCGAACACCCCGTAGGTGAAGCTGTAGTCCGTGCCGGAGGCGGTGGAAATGGCGGACAGCAGATCCTTGCTGTAGGTATAGTCCACCGCGGCAGTGCTCTGCTGGACCTTGATAGTGCGGTACAGCTGGTCGTGGGTGTAGTTGGTGCGGGTGCTGGCCGTCTCGCCGGGAGCCTGGGTCCAGTTCAGAACGCCGGTCTGGGTGTCGTAGCCATAGGTGGTGGTCTGGCCCAGTGCGTCCGTGACGCTGGAGACCTGGTCCCCGTTAGCCGTATATACCGCGCTGGCGGAAATGGTCTGGCTGCCGCTGCCCAGCTTTACGGTCTTGATGTTGCCATAGGTATCATAGGTGAACCGGGAGGTAACGCCCTCCGGGCTTACCGCTTTGGTCACGTTGTGGTAACTATCATAAGTATACGACTGACTGGCCCCACTTGGCAAGGTCATTTTTACCAAATTGTTGTTGGAATCGTAATCATATTTGGTTTTGTTCTTTTGCAGGTCTACCACGCTGATGAGATTGCCGTTGGAGTCGTAGTCATAGCTATGTCCAAACTCCTCTTTGAACAGCTGCACATTGTCGAAATAGACGGTGTTCAGTGTTTGGACATAGGCCGTGTAGATGCCCATTTGGGAGTAGGGCTTGGCTGCTTTGACCACGCCGGAAACCGTATATACATCGTCGGCCATACCGCTGAGACCGTCCAAGATCTGGTTGCCATACTTATGCTTGTTGGGGTCGCCGGTGATGCGCATGACCCGCTTGTCCGAGTTCTCCGTGGGAGAGCTGGTATAGGTGATGATCTGGTCCGTACTGGCGCAGCTGGAGTTGGGAGTCCAGGCGGAATTAAAGGAAAAGTCGCTGTTTTCTACCAGATTATACCGGCTGGGGGAAGCTGTCTGCTCCCGCTGCAGGGCGTCAAAATAGGCGGCCGTACCGGAGGTGTTCTGCAGGAAGGGGAGAACCGAGGCATAGGCGCTTCCAGATGGCAGCGTATACGTCACCTGCAGCCGGGTCCAGGTGTTATTGGCCGGTGCGGCGGTGCTGACGACCAGGGGCTCCGTGCTGCCGGGCTTCAGCAATCCGATGCGGGCTCCGCTGGCTCCGGCTCTGACATAAGCGGAGAATGTATATGTCTTCCCGGGCTCAAGGGCCCGCACAGCGCTGCTGACCGGCTTGAGGGTGTTGTTCTGAATGGACAGGGAGGTGCGGCCATAATAGGCCTGGGCCTGGCTGTAACTCCAGCTGCCGGTACCGGTGCCGGATACCGTCCATCCGGTCTTGCTCTCGAGGCTGCCGCTTTCCAGCAGATTGATGACGGTATTCTGCAGCTTGGACGACAGCGTCAGCTGACTGACCTTGGCCGGGTCCGTGCTGTTGGCATATTGGGAGAACTGCGCACGGCCCAGTCCATCCTGCACCGACAGGGTACTGCCGTAGCGGTTGAACTGCATGATCTCCTTGTTGCCGTTGTGATCGGTAAATGTGGTCTGGTTATGTGCGTATTCCAGAGACAGTGTTCCGCCTGCGGTGCTGCCGTCGTATTCCTTGATGGTCGCGATTCGGTTAGGCTGTCCGTTCATGGTCGTGTTATAGGTATACGCCAGCTTATAGCCGTCAGCATCCTGCGCACCGGTCAGCAGATGTTCTGCACCGTAGGAAAATGTCGCATTTTTCCCGTCTGGATATCCGATGGTCCTCAGATTATCGCCGCTGACCTGGTAGGTCATAGCGGACAACTCTGTTGTGCCGGTGCCTGTAAAGCTGATCTTGGTCAGGTTGCCGCTGCTGTCATAGCTGAATCGGTATTTGCGGCCAACGCCGTCCGAGATGACCGAGATGTGATCCTGCGATGCGTAGTAAATGGAGACGCTGCTGGCTGTGGCCTGGTTATTGGAGAGTCCGGCCAGCCGTCCACTGGCATCGAAATAGCGTTTGCTGCCGCTCTTTTCTGTGATACAGAATTTTTTCGTTCCGCTGCCGGTATCCGTCAGTTGACGTGTAGGCTCCAGTTCATCCACATACAGCCCGGCAGACTTTTTCATAAAATAGTGGCGGGTGCCGTCCTCATCTTCCCACCGGTAGTAGGTAGTGCCGCCTAAAGTGATCTGCTCAACGCGCTGGTTGTAATTGGTACGCCAGCCGTAGCCAAGACCGTAGGCCTTGTTTCTCTTGTCGTTTGCGTTATAGACAGCGTTGATGCTGACGGGCATCCGATTGCCGGAAAAGCCCAGCCCTGTGTGGACCCACACCAGGTTTCCGGTGTAGTCATTGACATAGCCGGTACCGGCCCGTCCGGCACTGGAAGAGGTATAGTCCCAGGTGCTTTCCAGTCCGCAGTTGTTGATGTAGGAGATGACCAGCATGGGGCATTGCTGCGTGTTGCTGTAGTCAGAGGAATAGAAAGACGCTGTTTTTGTTGTCGTCCCACCCTCTACGGCTTCCGACATGCGAAGCATGACACCAGTATTTCCGGAGGGCTCATACCATTTTTGGGCAATGTTCGTAATATCCCAGCTATGCCAGGTTTGTCCGGCAACGAATTGATAATCTTCTGAGGTGTGGACATAGTCCGCCCGGTTAGCCCAGGTAATTGTCTCAGAGTCCCACATGCTTTTGACCTGATGCGCCGTCATATAATTGCCCGAGATACTACCGGAGCCGCTATATTTGTAAAGTAAGACCTTTGCGCCCACGACCACATCCGCCGAGGTCAAAGAGGGGATATTCTTAAAACGAATATAAATCCGCTCCCGCCCGCGGTTGGTGGAATATCCTGCATCCAGAGAAATGGCATCATAGGCTGGCGGATTGCGCTGGGTCACGGTCTTATCCCGGATGGTGAACGTGTTGGATACCGGCTGGACTACGGGGTCCATTACCACGGGATACGCAGCGTCTGCCAAAGTGGAAGTGGTACTGCTGATTGCCGCAGTGCTTTCGCCTGCGGGAACGCAGATCATATCCTCACCGGGCAGTTCCTCCCCCATGGAGGCGCTGCCGCTTTCCGAGATAGCGCCTCCGTCTTCAAACAACTGACCTGTCAGATAGAAGGATAGACTATATCCATTCCGACTGACAGTGATCCCGCTGGCGGTGTTCAGTTCCGCGGGTACCGAGACATCCCACATACCGGCGGCATTCTGATAAACCGTCTCGCCGTCCCGCGTAGCCGCAGGCAGAAGGCGATTATCGATATCCTCCCACTGGCCATCCTTTTGATAATGAACGGCTGCGGGATAGATATGCTCTCTTGCCATATAGATATTCCACCATATCTGCAAGTTCATGCGATGTATATGGTTCAAGATCGAGCTGTGCGACGATTCTCTTTGCTTTTTTTGACTCAGCCTGTAAAACAGCAGCCCAAGTTGTCAATATTATAAAAGTAGAACATACACTACCCTTGCGGGATGGTGTATGTTCTACTAATGCACAGATAAAGGATGGCAGCAGCTATTTAGCAATACGAGAATCCGAAACTACAGTTATTCCTCACCTATGTTCACTTGAACGATTTTTCTGGTAGGATAATTTGTCACTTGCAGCCAGATATTGCTTTGCTCTAAACGATTCCATTCAGAGGATGTGAAGCGATATCTATACAGATCAAATGGCAGCAAAATATCACATGAGGCGCCATCCTGTAACCGAATCCCGGTGGCACCGTCCAATATAGGATTGACCACACCCAAGAGGTCCCAATCCATATTCATGAGCATATCTGTGGTGTATAACGATAATTCCGTTAGAGGGAACCCTTCTGCGGGACTATTCTGCTGCGAAACAGTAACGCTGACCAATGCGACCTTATCGGGGATCCGACTTCGATCAGTCCCGTCATACTGCAAAGCTGAAGTATATGCACGATAATCTACAATTTCAAAACGGTTGACCTGAAGCATATAGCCTTCAGCCGCCAAATTATACCCGACAAAATCCGGCGCAATAGGAACGATTTCTCCAACGGGGTAGGTCTTCTCTGTATTGGCAGACCATCGTTGACGATAGTCCTGATTAATTGCTTTATAGCGGATCGTCCAAGCAAAGATAACTACTGCCGCGACGGAGAAAATCAGCCAGAATTTCTTTTTGCCTTTCATTTGCCTATCACCGATGTTACCCTTCCCTCTTGTATTTGAATAACAACATCCGATACGCTCTGCACAAAGTCAGCATCATGACACGCAACAACCACTAACGCACCGCGCTGGCATTCTTTACGGATCAACTGCGCAATCATAGCAACGCCCTGCTCATCCAGTGCATTTGTGGGTTCATCTAAAATCAGCAAATCGGGCTTTTCCATCAGGGCCGCAGCAATACCTAGTCGTTGTTTCATGCCTAATGAATATTTTTTGAAAGTCCGTTTATCATTCGGGTTCAGGCCAACCGCCTGCAGGGTGTTATTGATGTCAGAAATCGAAATCAGCTGTTTCAGACCAGCAAGCAGCTCCAGATTTTTTCGCCCGGTATATTCGTCAATAAATGCGGGACTCTCGATCATCACGCCCACAGATGCTGGGAAATCCAGATCCTTCCCCAGGCGGCGATCGTTTACTGAAACACTGCCCTCTGTCGCGTAGATCAACCCACACATCAAACGCAAAAGCATCGTTTTCCCCGATCCATTTTCCCCTTGTAATCCGTAGACCTTTCCGCTTTCAAAATTCAAGCTGATGTCTTGCAGCACGACCGCTCCGTGAATGGTTTTTCTGACATGATCCACCACAATATTCATCGTATCACCGTCCTATTTTTCAAGAGATATGAGGTCTTTTCTTTGTATCAGTAAATATCCTGCGCCTATTGATAAGAACAACAGCAGAAGTGCAAACACCAGTTCTTTACGATAACTCAATCCATTTGCATCAAAAAGCTGGTATCGCATCACCATCGCTCCGTTGCCGACCAACCATTCAATAGGGAAATATCCGGCAGCAATATATGCGACAAAGCATATCAGAAAGCTGATGGCCGGACGGACTACAAGGTTTAAGAATGTTTGCAGCATACACATGGCCGTAAGCGTCACAAACGGAAGGACCAAAGCGTATAGGATAACACTTGCCGGTGTGAGTGAAATTGTCTCCCCGCACAGGGCCTCCGAAAACAGGAAGGCGGTGATCTCGGGAGTGTTGTTCAGGTCGAAGGTAACGGGTGTTAGAATCGCTGTACCTATTATGGCAATCATTTCACAGGCAAAGTATAGAGTGCAGCTTGCTATGCACCATATGCACTTAGACAGCCACCATTTCCCACGCGTTATGCGCAGGAAAACTTGCTGACCTTGTACACTGATACCTTGCGCAGGATATGCTGCTGTTATATACAGGCAAAAGCCGCACACAATGAGCCATTCGATGGGGATCGACACTTTTTCTTCCATAGAGCCGTGCTGCATGATGGCCATGCCGCGAAATAGACACAGCATATAGTCACCAATTGAGCCCCGGCTTGAAATGGATTCCACATTGCAGTAGAATTGCACAGAGCGGTATACTGCGAATAAGCGCATGGAAAAGAGAAGCGTGGCAATCAGATAGTTTCTCCTTTGCAATCCCTGCCGCAGATCATAGCGCAGCAGCCTATAAAACCTCATGTCTGTATTTCCTATATATCCCCGTAAGAACAGATACGAATGTCAAAAGAATAAGTTCCACAAGTATGATCCATGTGGGACTTGGATTTGTGCTTGCCAAATTGCACAGCCTTAAAGGCGAGAGCTCTATATACCAGTTCATTGCGTCGGCAAGCATGGGGGTAATGAAATCAAGTAATAGGAACAGCAGAAGTGGAGTTGCTATCACAAAGAATCGATGTTTTACCTTATGCCCGACGATAATGCACAGACTGGCCGCAACGCCGCCCCAGAAAAACTCAATAACGCACCAGATGATTGCATGCAGCCAAGGGTGGGTATAGTATAGCTTCGCCAAAAAGGCTGTGCCTGAACAGAATCCTGTAATAGGTAGCGCAACCCGAGGAATACAGGCGGGACATACCATCGCGGATGCAAACAGATCCGCAGTTACCGGCAATGCAATAGCAATGCCGCCACTGACAAATACAGCCGCCATTTTGGCCGTTAGGTATTGAGAATACGGAACCCTAGTAAGAATAATATTTGTCATACGAGATCTGTGGTCCTCATACAATGACCACCCATAAGGCATAGCGGCCAGAAATGGCCAAACGGCATAGAAGACTACAGCCCCGATGGTGACTCCGTTGACACCAATCCAATTGACAAATAAGTTGCACCCATCATATCCGCCAGGGGAATGTGCATAGGATGCGCCTAAGTCACTGACGGTAATCGCAGTCTGAACCAAATCAGCTATGACAAGAATAAAACCGATCAGCAATGCACTGCGCATCATTTTGTTGTGAAATGCTTTCCACATTTCGGTTCTAATACAGTTCCCCATTATGTTATTCCTCCGCTTTTTTTTCATAAATACACCCCCTTTCTCAATTCTTCTAAGCATTAGAACGGAGAAAGGGGGTGCTTTTTGGACACTAAAATTACATGATTTTATTATTTTGTAGGAATCGACAAAATAAGGGATTGCGCTATGTGCACTATGTCCTCGTTGCTGATATTTCCCTGTATATTAAACACAATCTGATTCGCTTCGTCCACCCATATTAAAGCTTTTTCTGGCGAAGCTTCATTGCCGATGTATAAATCTGCCGGAAGTCCGTTAATATCAACTTTGACTACTTCGCTATACTCCTGTGCTGTTGTGCTCATGCTGGTATGCTGCATCAAGGTATATTCAACAGAAAACATTTTTTCTCCGGTATCGTTGGCATATATGCGAAGACAATAATCACTATCTTGATAGTTATCTACCAGCGAAAATCCGTCCGGTATCCACGACGGCTCATAACAGATATGATCTATTTCATTATCTTCGCTATTGAAAAGATAGATCGTTATGCTCTCGTAGATTTCTTTTATCCATTGGAAGGCGCGCTCTCTTGCCTGTATATCAACTGTCAGCCATGTGCTGACAGACAGAATCGTCACAATTAATATTGCCGCAACCCGCTGCCATATTTTATGCGCAGCAACCCTGCGCTTGCTTTTTTTTCGTAATATCTCCATGCTATGTTCAAAATCATCGGAAAATACATGTTTGCATTCACTGGGAGACGGGAATGAAGTAAGCATGGACTCTGCTACACGCTTTGCTGCGTTGGCCAGTTCCTGTTCTGACCATGCCATGTTTGACATTTTACGCACCTCCTTTCAAATGTTTTTGCAAAGCGGCCTTGGCTCTCCAAAGCTGCTTTTGTGCGGTATCCTTTTTTATATGCAGCATAGATGATATTTCTCGTACAGAGTATCCATTATAATAGCGCAGCAATAGGATATCACGATAGGCAGCCGGTAATCGTGCCATAGCATCAGCCAAACCATGATCACCAGGCAATGGGATTTCGATGCCATAGGTACTCTCCCAAAATTCCATATCTACCAGTTTTGATCGGCTGCGAATGATATCTATTGCTTTCCGTTCTGTAATAATAACGATATAAGCTCTAGTTTTTGGACATTTGACATCCGATATTTTTTTCAGATTCTCAATAAGGGATAGAAACGCCTGATGTACTGCATCCTCAGCATCAAATTCATTCTTCAGGATTTTCATGGCAACATGGAACATCAAGCCCTTGTACATTATGTAAAGCTGTTCAAACTTGGATTTATCTTCGTCGCTTTCTATCATCTGCAAGTAGATAATCAACGAAATTCCCTCCTACAATAATGATGTCATTATATGTCGTTAATTATATCATCACACGATGTAGAATACAAGGATAAGCAGCTTGCCGCCAGGCACCGGGATGTAGGACTACAATACATCTTGGACAATTGAATAAAAAGGGTATGAGGAATAGGG
>OIWQ01004604.1_pt1 | contig 10916 bp, 20 predicted proteins | sample 1587571 | NCBI WGS metagenome assembly OIWQ01 (sample SAMEA3888910, study PRJEB22519) | human gut metagenome | biome: human gut; feature: human-associated habitat; material: faeces | place: Denmark | collected 2010 | reverse complement strand
TGTTTTAATGACCAAACAGGCTGTTCGGTCCGCACCATTTGGAAACAATGGAGGTCGGTTTGCCTTCTCGTAAACAACGCTCTAATTCTTCAGTATAAATCTGCGCTGCGCATTTATCTCCCACTCGGTCAAAATCTGCATAGTTAAATGAAATAAATGGTTCTCCAAACCTTTTTCTGTATTCAATTTTTAATTCTAATACATTATGCTCTCTCATGTATGCGGAATCAACTGCTGCAACATACATTTAGCTTTCTCCTCCCCATGCAGTTCTTTTATAAAGCTGGTGCAGTTTCTGTTTTAATGACCGATAATGTCATTCGGTCCGCACCACTTGGAAACCATAGTAGTCGGCTTACCTTCGCGTAGGCAGCGTTCCAGCTCTTCTGTATAAATCTGTGCTGCACATTTGTCTCCTACGCGGTCAAAATCACAGTAGTTGAACGGGATAAATGGTTTTCCAAACCTTTTTCTGTACTCAACTTTCATTTCAAACACATGATGTTCTTTTATATAAGCTGAGTCAACTGGTGCTACATACAATTTTTATTCCTCCTCACCGTGTAGTTTACGCTTAATAGAGTCGCAACAATCAAATATTTCTGGAAGATTGTCCTTTAAAAAATCTAATTTCTGATTATCTTTAAAGGCAACCAGAGAATAATAATTGGCAAAGATTTCGCGTTCCTTAACTCCCTCTTGTTTCCAAGATGAAGGAAGATGTCCATACTCAAACTCATAATCACCTTCACAGACCGCACTACAAATATCTGACAGGAAGCCTTCTTCATCATTTTCTATGCAGAATTTCTGAAACCTCTCAGGATCAGAATCTATCAGCTGCTTTGAATCACTTACCTTCTGCCGAAATTCCTCATTCTCAGCCACATTAACAAACTGATTGTCAATCCGATGTGCTAACTCATGCGTGATAACAATCGACAAATCAATATCATGGAAAGATTTCCTTGATATATCGTAATAGAAAGCGTCCTTTGACGGAGAATAGCCAAATGGTGAGCTTTCCGGTAATTTCGCCGACTTAAACTCCACTGCCTGCATCATAGTCTGCAAGTATGCCTGACACGGCGCATCCATCTGTTGGGTAAACGTTTGGTAATCGTCTTGAAGCTTTTGAACGTCCAATCTTCCGTCCGAGGTAATATAGTTTTGGGTCGGCATACTGTCGGAGGGCAGTTTCCTGCTCTCTGCCGGCTGCGGTGCGCTTTCTCTTTGTCCGCGTTCAGAACTTTCCTCGGCTTGTTTGGGCTGATTGTTCTCCGAAGTTCCCTGTTGCTGTGACGGTTGTTCGCCTTGTTTGTTTTGTTCTTCTTTTTTTCTGTTTGAGGACCTTTCCCGTTGAGATTCTTTCGGTTTTTCCTTTGATTCCGATTTGGAAGAAGAGCCTCCGCCCTCTCCCGAACCGCCGACCTTTCCCGGGCGACCCTCATGGTTAAAATTTCCGCTGCCCTCCCCGCCGTCCTCGGCGATGACGTCCTCGGCGATGACATCCTTGGCGATGACATCCTTGGCGATGACGTCCTCGGCGATGACGTCCTCGGCAGCTCCTGATTTCATTATACCACCTTGCCGCCCTGGTTGTCCAGTGGGTTCCAAAGCTGGATTATCATTTGCTCGCAGTCCTTCCAGCAGCGCCGCCCAGCCGTCGTCCTGCGCGTCCTCTGGCTGGTTGTCCAGAATATCCTCGATATTGAGGTTGCCGTCCTGGGAGAGCGCCTGCCGTACCTCATCGGGCTGCAGCACCTGCCAAAAGGCGATTTCTTTTTCTTTTAAGTAAGCAATATCCTCCAGCATATCGCATCGCTCGAAGCGGTAGTGCCGGACTGTTGCCTTTCAGCCATACTCGCTGCGTTCCCGGATTCTGGTTTTCAGGATTGCAAACTCATATCCTGTGGAGAGCATCTGGTGGACAATCTGTGCATAGTAGTAATCTGGTATCTGTCCGTTCCACTTTTTCCAATCAACAGAGCGTCGGATTTCGGTAGTTTTGATTTCCAAAATCCCCTTCCTGCCATTCTGGTCGGTAAGTTCTCCATCCAGTGTTGCAAAGATAAACGGGCAGTCCGGCTCGTTTGCTTTCATGCCAAATTCATCATAATCAACGTGAAATTGTGGAAAATCCAGCTCAAACAGCCTTCTGATAGCCGCTTCCGATTCCTTCCCGAATCGAACAACCTCTTTGTCCGAAATGTCCTCCGGCTCTGCGATTCCGGTTTTTTCTTCCCACAGCTGCACATTGCTTTTCCAAGGGGAGATTCCAAGGACGCTGGCGGCATCGCTGCCGCCAATCCCTTTCCGCCGTGCCTTGAGCCAATCTGTCCGATTATCTACCAACATAGCCTGTCCCTCACAAAATCTGTGTAATCGTCCGATGCAAAGCAAAACTCACGGTCGCTCTCCTCGATGTCGTGTGCGTGATACTCCTTGTGCATCTGTTTTGCTTGTAAGTAAGCCAGCCACATGACTTCTTTCCTCTGCTGGTCGCTCATGTCGTTCTCCCAGTAGTCAGCGGAGCGTTCATCCAAATTTTCGGAGATAAAGTCTTCTGTAAAATCTTCTGCATGGCTTTTGCTGTACTCTTCGATGTACTCCTTTAGGCAGTCGTCGCAAATCGGATTGCCATCCAGATGGGTGATCCTCTCTTCACTGCATCGCTCTCCGCACTGGGAACAAATGATTCCCTGCGGTTCCCTGCACTGTGCATCGTAGCGCTCGTTTTCGCTTGTCCAATCTCTCACGTCATTTTTCCTCCCTTGCATTTTTTAATAAAATGGTGTACAATGGGAAAGAACTAATTCCTTTAGTTCCCGTATACGGAAAGGTTGGTCACTTCGGTCGGTGGAACAACCTTTCCGTTTGCTTTTGCTCGGCTCTGACGCTTTGTCAGAGCTTTTTCTTTTTGCATGGAAAACCATGTCGTTAAGCCATAAAGCCCGCACAGAACCAGCAGAAACAGGCTTGGCAGTGCGATTAAGTACATCAGTTCAAACATTACTCTACCTCCTTAAACTCTGTTTACTTCGATGCTCTCCAGCACCTTTTTGGTGTAGCCGGTTTCGTGGATGCCCTGCTTCCAGAGCCGCTTTGCTCCGCCCTCGCCGAGATTGTACGCCATCAGGCTGTCCGTCAGGCTGTACTTTTCAAGATAGCCACCAAGGATAAATGCCCCTGCTTGGATGTTTTGCTCCGGGTCGGTGAGGTCGGTGGTTCCGATATTGCTGCTGAGGTACTCCATGTTGATGGTGTGTATCTGCATCAGTCCCAAACACTGTCCGTTTTGCGCGTCTGTCTGATACCCGCTCTCCACTTCCATCACCGCATACAGCACATCCGGCAGGACACCATACTCCTCACAAGCAGCCAGCGCCACATCCTGCAGCTCGTGGCTGAGCGGAATGTCACGGTACTTATCCACCTCTGGGACCTTGACCGTAATCGTCAGTCTGCAAGTCACAGGCTCTACTTCTATCTGTTCTTCCTGCGCCAACGTCAGAATCGGCTCTGCTGGCGGCGCGGCGCGGATCACATCCCTCTGCTCGCAGCTGCTTAGCAACAGGCACAGGCAGAGGGCAAACAACATTCGTTTCAATTTATCGGACTCCTTACAATGCTTTAAGTTGATTGATTCGTCTGGCTGCTCGGAAAGCATTATCAGTAAGTTGCCTCTGCCATGCTCCCTGAGATGATGCCCAACGGAAACCTTCAGCTTTCAGATCTTCTCGCAGTTCTTCGTTCGGCTTGTCATCAAAAACGATCTGCAACCGGTTAAGCTCAGAATTTACAACCACTTTGCCACCTTCAAATTCCCAGCCTTCCGGCGCTGGTTCTTCTTGACGTTTCCTCAGCTCTTCCACACGTTGCTTTACTCGCCGGATATTTGCATTGTTGTTAGATAACAGATATGATGCAAACGGCTTATCCTCAAGATGCCACTCTCTTGACATTTCTGCTTTGAGTTTATGTATCGTCTGTTCCGACACGAACGGGCAGCCGTCAAGTGTTTTGTGTTTGCGATAGTAGGCATTGACATCCTTCATGATCTGCTGTTCCATTTGCAGGTCAGACAGCTTTCTTTCCAGCTTCTTGAGCGCCTGTGGATCATCCGAACTGATACCGCCCATGCCGGTGCTGCGGATTTTATCAAGCAACCCCTCAATGTTGCGATACTCTTCGTAGTTTCGATCACGTGCTGCGTTCTGTTTAGCTTTCTTCCCTACGGGGAAATTACTCCCGCCTGAAATCATAACCGATGGAACACGGGCATCAATGGCATTGCGGGCGTTCAGATTATCGGCTAACTTACGGCAATAGGTATCCAACAGCCAATCAATCTTGTCGTGATACATTGAGTCCACACGCTTTTTTTGGTTTTCTGCAATTTCAACAGCTTTATCAACCATCCGATGATAGTTTGCGGTGGCGCTGCCCTGCTGATACTCACAGAAGCGGTTCGCGTCATTGGCTCGCTTCGCTGCCTCCTCATTGATTTTGTAGTACATATTCATACTCCTTTCTCGGATAGTGGTTCCTTATCTTCTCCCAAAAAGCAGTGACCGCAGTAAAACCAATCTTCACCACGCATTTGGAAAGTGGCGAACGTCGGAAGGAAACGCTGATGCTTTAAGCTGTACTCGTGGCTGTACGGTTCCCCAACCTGCAAATATCCATAGCCCATCTTTGCAGGCGGAAGGCAGTTGAGGAATTCATCGACAATCTCTTCCTCTACCATGTCGCCTGGGTTCGCGGCCTTATCAAAGTCACCCGCCTCTGCCCAATCCTCCATGGTCACCAGCTTACACTCTTTCATCATAATCCAAACTCCTTCTTTACTCGCAGCCGAAGCTCCGAGATCGTCAACATGATCTGATCCAGCGGCTCCAAACACTCCTTGAGCTGAGGAATCTCCTCCGCAGTTATCTTACCGTCTGCCAAGATGTTAAGCAGCTGGTTTCCTGCGCTGTCCCCTGATCTGATCGCCGCCAAAAACTGTAATGCCGCTCGGTCAAGTGGTTTCAGCTCTGTATCTGGCATACACCGATCCCCCAGCGGGCAAACTTCGTGGCAGTAATAGGGAAGCAGCTCCGGTGATCCGTATATATCAGACATTCTAAGCACCACATCAACTGGAACGATCTTAGTGTAATTAAGCTCATAATCAGCCAACGTGGATTGCGAAACACCGAGCAGTTCGGACGCTCCCTCCCTGCTGTTGAGCTTGTCGTTAAACTTTGCCGCTTCTTTTCTTTTCTGGCAATAGATGTTACCAGCGGCTTTCGTTGGGTTTTGTCCCATTTTGTTTTACCTCCTTGGTTGGTATAATAAAGTTAGGCGCCTTCCTGCTGCGAGTCGTTTTCCATCGTTCCGGGTTCATACCCTGCCAGCAGGTCTTCGACGGTGCAGCCCAGGACCTTTGCGATTGCCATGCCGACCTGCAGGGTCGGATTCCTGGTCCCCCGCTCAATCCAGCAAAGCATCGCCTGTGTGATACCTGCCTGCCGTGCAACATAGGCTTGCGTCAGACCTTTGTCTTTGCGGATTCTACGGATGTTTTCACCGATCATCTATTCCACCTCCTTAGAACATAAACGATAACTATCGAATAGAAAACAATCGAAATGACATCTAAGATCATTCTTACGGTCTCCATTTGGGTTCTCCTTCCTGTTTATCTATTGACAACGAACACAGAAAAAGGTATCTTATTAGCAGGGGAGTTGCCTCCCCTGCCCTCATTCAAGAAGGAAGTCGATCAGCTCGACAACCGCCTTGATGAGCTCGATGATGGCGACTGCGAGGAGAATCTTATTGGTTTGGGATTCCTTGCGGTCGCTTTTCTTTTTCTTGCTCATTGGCATTTTCTCCTTTTTGTGTTATTATTAAGGTGTAACCCTTAACATAGTTATATTATATCACGTTTTAGCTTGATTTTCAATAATAATCAGGCTAAAACGTGATATTTAATATTTTATTCATAAATGAGGTTTCCTATGTACGATACACAAGCGATTGCTGCAAGAATAAAATCTTGTGCTAAATCTCAAAAAATTGCGATGAAAACTCTTCTAAATGATTGCGATATGAATATTAACGCTATCTCAGAATTTTCTAAAGGGAAGCAAATGTCATGCATCAATCTTGCCCGTATTGCCGATTATTTAGATTGCTCTGTCGATTACCTTCTCGGACGCGCCGTTTCCCCCTCTGAGCTCTCGCCGGAGGCGCTTGAGCTTGCCTCCCGCTGGGATAAGCTCGACGACGATGGAAAGGCTCTCGTGCGCGCTGAGCTTGTCCATGCGGAAAGCAATTCTAACTAGAGAACATTCAGTCGATTGTCAACCCCAATCGGCTGAAAATATGTTATAACAAGGTTATAACATTCGGCTGTTTTTTAACTTAGTTATATTATAATTCAGATTATTCTGAAAATCAATCATATTTTAAGATATTTCTGAAATTTTACCTTTTATATAAATCAGGAGGATGTTTTTAGTGGATATTGTACAGAATATTCTGAGATTAGCAAAAGAGAAAAAAATCACTAATCAACAGCTTTGTAAAATACTTGAAACAAACCCCAACAAAATCTATGACTGGAAAATCGGAAAATCGACAGAAGATATTTCTAAGCTTGCAGACTATTTCGATGTATCCACCGATTACCTTCTCGGACGCCACTCAGCTTCAGAAATAAAAAAAGACGGCAACGCCGAAGCACTGCCGCCGGACACCCCTCTCACCCCCTACCAGAAGCAGCTGATCGAGTTTGCTGAATCGCTGACTGAGGAAGAGGTCAAGAAGGTGTTGAGCTATATTCGGTTTGTTTTATCGGAAAGAGATGAGAAATAATTCCCACTATTTTCCACCTCAATATAAAAGCCGCTCCCGGGCTCCTACCCCCGAAAGCGGCTGCTAAAAATGAAATTTACAAATCATAGATTGCAATACTACTATTGAAAAGGTTATAATAAAATTAGGATGGTGATGTATTTGTGGTAATAGAAATAAATAAACTTTCTGCTGATGTTCCATCGAGTAGTTTTGATTGTGGTAATCAGAGTATAAACAACCTGATATCCCGATCCTATTATCCTACCATCTTGCATCAAGCTTACGCCTTTTGCGTATCCAATGGTGATGCTATCATTGCTTATTATATGTTGAAATTTGTGAGTATTGATATCGGTAAATGCCCTGATGAAATATCAGAATTCTATGAGGATTCTTTTGAACCCCATCTATGTGCAGTTAACATTGAATACATTGCTGTTGACAAAAAGTATCAAGGTTATCATTTTGGCACTTATCAACAAATCATCACTGATGTGCAAAATCTGTGTGAGTATTGGCCTGTGCGTTTTATCACATTAGATGCATTAACTACAAAAATTGATTGGTATAAGACATTAGGATTTAAGGAATTTAAGCCTAACAATGATTCATCTTCTACCGTTAGAATGTATTTGGATTGCGCCTCAATAGACTTAATACATTCTTATGTTGATACGTTCTGTTAACTTATTCGGAGGTGATTTTATGAGCAAAGTTGTCAATGGTCGAATAATATTAGATAAAGAAGAATCTAAAGAATTCTTAAAAGATATTTTTCACCCAGATGTAGAAGCTCTTAAAAAAAGGGATGCATTCATCGGAGATACTAAAAATTGGACCGTTCAACGCTTAGAAAATGGCCGTACTATTATTGATATTCCTGATTTAGAGCTACCTTCAATGTCAACAGTAGATATCTCGGATAATTTATTTGTTGAATACTCTAAGCAAGATTCTTCTGATGTTACTGTCAAGATTTCAGCTAGCGATACCTTTCCACAGTATGATAATATTAACTCAGATTGTTCTAAGATAGAGAACTCGCCTATAGAGTCTATTCTTATTCTCATGCCTAAGTCAGAATATCCTGCCCCCTTTACAAATTCAAATTTTTCACTTTTGGGATTCTACAAGGAAAATTCGCTGGATAGGAGTGCTTGTTATAATGTCTAGAACAATTTCCATAAAAAAAACAACATTTAAAAACTTCAATTTTTCCAATTTTTTAAAACCAAAACAAACGACAACATTGAAGGTCAATGTTGATACTTCCTTTGCGTTACCTAACACAAATACTATGGATGATGGGTTGATTAATTTTAATATCGACATTAAACCTTTCGATGGTTCAAATTTATTCTCTCTTTCTCTTCATGCTTCTTTTATTATGTCTTGGAATGAACAGGTTGATTTAGAAGCAGCAAAGCAAATAATGTCAGAAGCAGCTTTACCTGTTGCATATGCAGAACTTTCTCGTCGTTTAAGAGAAATTATGCTTAACTTAGAACTTGCCCCTATAGAGCTGCCGGAGGAATTCATAAATAAAAACCAATAATTCAACCCAAAAACTTAGCCCGGCAGATTACTCTGCCGGGTCTTTCTTTTGCGTTTTCTCTCCATCCTCTACCACTGCCTCAAACTCCCTCTTGGCGTATTCCAGCACCTCTGCCACTTCCTCATCCGTGAGGACAGATGCCTCCTGAATAAGTCGCTTTATCAACTCTTCTTTGCTGCACATAGAAGATACCTCCTATTTACCCTTAAAAATCCTCCACCATATCCTAAGAAACAAACTGCTAAAATCGGTGTCATCATATCAAAAGGCTATGTAATTATTGATATACTGTATTTGGGAAATCACAAACGTCTGCTAATTTGAGACAAGTTCCTTAAATTCATCAAACAATTTTCGATAAATCAGGTACTCCCACTGCTTCCCCATGTTGATGGCTACACCAAAAGGAAATTTTCCCTCGCGCAATCCATACCGGATATTCTGGGCATTAATTCTCATCCCCATTTCCCTGAGTTCTTTTGCTGCTACCTCCGGCTTGATTATCTCAGCTTTCAACTTCTTCTCCCCCTTTCTGTTAAAATCTACAATCCCATTCTAGCTCACCACACAGATAAAATCAGGAAAATGGAAGATTATTACTGTATTCGTAATATCCTTCCGCTTTCCTGATTTTTCTTTTCAAGTTCTATATAATAAAAAAAGAGCCATTCCTGAATAAAAAAACAGGAATGGCTCGCAAACATACAAAGGACGTGATCAATAGTGCTGTGCCAAAAATGCAAAAAAGAAATACCGGATGGCTCTGTCTACTGCCTTTTTTGCGGGAAAAAGCAAAGCGGTACAGGTACTACTAAAAAGAAAGGGAAACGGAGAAAGCGTGGAAATGGAACTGGAAGTGTCTACAAGGAAGCTGGCTCCAGGAAAAAGCCTTGGGTTGCTGTCATTACTCTAGGATACGATGAAACTGGGAAGCGACAAAGCGAAAAACTCGGATACTATGCAACAGAAAAGGAAGCAGTAAATGCTCTTGAGAGCCTGCCTCAAAATATGATAAAGGACAACATCAATATCACCCTGCGGCAGCTCTATGAGCTGTGGGCTCCCAAATATTATTGTCATCTGAGCGAGAAAGGAGTTGAAGGATATACAAGCTGCTGGAACAAATGGATTTATCCACACCCCAACAGCATGAAGGCTGTGCGCTCTTTGAGTGCGTTTGACTTCGATACTATCGTTCAGGCTATCGTTGATGACGGAAAAGGGATAGACGTCTGCAAGCGGACCAAGCGTCTCCTACGCTATTTATGCAGATTGGCTGTAAAAATGAACGTCATATCAACCAATACCGCCGAGCTTATCGACATCGAAAAGATAGTCAAATTCAAAAACGAAAAGGATATTTTTACCGCAGAAGAGTTGGAGGTTCTATGGCAACATTCAGGCGACAGAAACGTTCAATACATTCTTTTTATGGTCTACTCCGGCTTCAGAATCTCTGGTTTCCTTTCTTTAGATATTAGAAACATTAACATGGAGGAAAATTACATGATAGGCGGCATCAAGACGGACGCCGGTCGTGACAGAATCGTACCAATACATCCTTTAATCAAAAATATCCTATCCGGCTTCATGGACGAAGCAAAAGCTCGTGCGGAAAAATTACCAGGAGATGTTCCTCATTTGCTGGTAACTAACAAAGTCGGTAAAAAATACGATTACCGCAATTTCACTGAGCGAATCTTCCTCCCAACATTGGTTGAACTGCATATTATCCCAGAATATCGCAAGGGCAAACTGGACGAAAACGGAATCAAGATAGAGGAACGACAGAAACCGCGCTTGACGCCTCATTGTACAAGACATACCTTCGCCAGCCTTATGGATTCTGCCGGCATGAATAAAAATATTTTGGCACGCATCATTGGTCATACTGACCCTAAAACAACAAATAAATACTATATTCATAAGCAAAGCAAAGAATTAGTGCAAGCAATGATGGATGCCGCAAAAAGTGAGAGTAACCGTGAGAGTAACGCTTAAAGCACTACTCTCACTCTCTCTGATTTTAAGCCACATTTAGACCCATGGCTTTCCCTTTTGGGCAAAACAAAAACGTCCAAAAACAGCTTAAACAAGCCATTCTTGGACGTTTTCTTTTGGAGCTGATGACGAGACTCGAACTCGTGACCTCATCCTTACCAAGGATGTGCGCTACCACCTGTGCCACATCAGCATATCTGGCAGGGGCAGAAGGATTTGAACCCTCGGCACGTGGTTTTGGAGACCACTGCTCTACCAACTGAGCTATACCCCTATATCGGTTTCCCATAAAAGAATGGTGGGCCTTCAGGGATTCGAACCCGGGACCGACCGGTTATGAGCCGGTTGCTCTAACCAACTGAGCTAAAGGTCCAAAAAGCCGACTGTCGGAGTCGAACCAACAACCTGCTGATTACAAATCAGCTGCTCTGCCATTGAGCCAAGTCGGCAAAATTGATGGGGCCTACAGGGCTCGAACCTGTGACCCTCTGCTTGTAAGGCAGATGCTCTC
>OIWQ01004592.1_pt1 | contig 10942 bp, 9 predicted proteins | sample 1587571 | NCBI WGS metagenome assembly OIWQ01 (sample SAMEA3888910, study PRJEB22519) | human gut metagenome | biome: human gut; feature: human-associated habitat; material: faeces | place: Denmark | collected 2010 | reverse complement strand
CGGCGGGGGGAGCGAATAAGAGGAGGACACGTTATGCTGTACAGCGGTGTGGATTTGGGCGGAACGGGCATTAAGGCGGGCGTTGTGAACGAGCGCGGCGAGATTCTATCCAAGGGCTCGACCCCGACGATGAAGGAGCGCCCGTATCAGGCGATCATCCGCGATATCGCGGCGCTGTGCGAGGATGTGGCGAAGCAGGCGAACGTCGCGATGGCGGATATTGCGGCCATCGGCGTGGGCGTGCCGGGCATATGCGACCCCAAGACGGGAATCATCCCGTTTTGCACCAACCTCGGCTGGCACGAGGTTCCGTTTGTGGCGGAGATGGGCAAATATCTGCCGAACCGGGTCGTCGTCGATAACGACGCGACGGTGGCGGGTTACGCCGAATCCATCGCGGGCGTGAGCAAGGGCACGAAATCGAGCGTGTTTATCACGCTGGGCACGGGCGTGGGCGGCGGCATCGTCATCAACGGCAAGCCGTATTCCGGCGTGCACGGCATCGGTTCGGAAATCGGCCACATGATTATCAAGATGGACGGCGAGCCGTGCACCTGCGGCAACAAGGGCTGCTTTGAGCGCTATGCTTCCGCGACGGCCATCATCCGCGAGGCCAAGCGCGCGGTGGAGAAGCACCCGGAGAGCGCGATTCTCGCGCGCTGCGGCGGCGACGCGGAGAAGATCAACGCGAAAATCGTCATCGACTGCGCCAAGGCGGGCGACGAGACCGCCAAGCAGGTGTTTGATGAATACGTCAAGGGGCTGGCGCACGGCATTGTGAGCCTGTTCAACGTGCTCGACCCGGAGGTGATCGTGCTGGGCGGCGGCGTGTCCATGGCGGGCGAATATCTGCTCGACGCGGTGCGCGAGGCGGTGCGGCCGCTGGTGTTTTTCAAAACCCTGCCGTACCCGAGCATTCAGCTTGCGCAGCTCGGCGCGGACGCGGGCATCATCGGCGCGGCGCTGCTGGGGCGCGAATGATGACGAACTCCTTCAGTCACGGCTACGCCGTGCCAGACCTTTGGCGTTTCGCTTGCCTGCATCCCGCACAGCGGGCGGCAAGCGGAACGCCCTCAAGGAGGGAGCTCTTTTTGGCTTTTTTCCGTCTAGGCAAATCAAAACGCGGGCGTGTCATGTGCGCCCGCGTTTTTGTGTAGAGTTTATTTTGTTATTTTCCGTAATTCTTCTTTTTGCCCGCCATCATCGTGCAGATGGCCGCGCCGCTGACGAGCAGAAGCGCCATCCACAAGGCAAGGTTGGAATCATCGCCCGTCTGAGGAAGCTGCACGGTCGTTCCGACAGACTTTTTCTCCAGCGCGGCTATCGCGTCTTCGATAGCCTTTGCCATCGCGTCAACTGCGGCCTGATCCTTAAGGGTCTTCTTGCTACGGTCAACGGCGTTGATAGCGGCTTCAACGCCGGAGAAGTCCTTGTAGTCGTCCTTGTTCAGCGCGTTTGCTTTGGCGATGGCCGCGTCAACCGCGCTGTAATCCGCAGGTTCGATAGACAGCGAGGGAGAACCACCGTGCTGCACAAATTTGCCGCCCAGTTGCTTTGCCACGGTTCCGTTTTCAAATTCTTTTGCCGTCTTTTGCTCGGCGCCTTCTGCCTTTTCTGTCGTTCCACATTCTCCATAGAAGCAGTTTTTGGTGATGATCTTACTCTGGTAGTGAGCAGACGGATTTCCCCATAGATTGCCCGCAAAAACGCCGATGGATGTATTTGACGCAAACGTTCCATCAGTGGACAGCTTAACGCGATATACAAAACAATTTTCAGCGGTCGGCTTTTCATTTGTTATTTGACCGGCAAAGCCGCCAATAAAGCTCGAACCGCTTTTATTCGGAGTAACGCCTGTCACGGTGCAATCGGCTGCATAACAATTTATAAAAGCAGACGGGGTGGTTATACCATCGTTGTCATCGTCTACTTCACCCACAAAACCGCCGCCGTAAGCCATGCTCTTGACTTGGTTGTTTTCGGCGGCACAGTTTTCAAATGTACCGCCAGCGGAGTAGCCCGCGATGCTTCCGGCGCAGTTATTGTTGTTGTTGCGCTTGCTTTCCAATTTGGAATCGGTAACCGAGCAGTTTTTGATGGACGCGCCATAGCACACGCCTGTAATGCCGCCCACAAAACTGTAATTAGCTATTCCGGTTGCCACGAAATCGGCGTCTTTGACATGCAGATTTTGAACAGAACCAAAGAGAACCCATCCAAATATTCCTGCGGTTGCGAAGCCGTCAGCGTCTACCTTTCCGGTGGACTTCGCGTTTGCGATGATGTGCCCGTCACCGTCGTAATTGCCTGCAAAGCATCTCTTTTCGGAATAGCCGATCGGTTCCCATTTAACGCCTGTCAGGTCGATGTCGGCGGTCTGCTTAAAATAATAGCCATCGCAGTTATTATAGTTCGTCGCCGCGTTGCCGGAATTCAGAAATTCCGCCAGATCGATCAGATCTTCGCGCGAGGTAATCAGCTACGGGTTTCCCTGTGTGCCGGTTCCGCCGCCAAACATCGCCCCGGCAAACGCAGTCACCGGAACGAGCGCCGCCGCGAGGCACAGCGCCAGAAGAAAAACCAGAATCTTCCTTTTCATTTTCATTCCTCCCAAGTGTTTTTCCGTCCGCTGACAGCTTCCACCGGCGGCGGGCGCATCAAAGGCACGCCATAAAAAACGAATAAACCACTCAATAAGTATAGCACAAAGTTATCGAGAATCAAGCGCTCACTCCAAAATAATCCCCTTTATTTTTCGGAAAAATTTTCGAAAACAAAAGAAAAAACCGCGCCCGGCGCGGTGAATGGAGCGGGATTTTGAGGTTACGCCTCGTGCCCCGGCATGTTGAACGGCACATTCAGCTTGTCGCAGACGATGCGGCCGAAATCCTCCATATAGCGGGTCAGATACATGCCCTTGCGGTAGCAGAAGAAGAAATGGCGCTCGTAATCGTTGTTCTTGATGGGGTGGCACTGAACGCGGTATTTCAGCTCCATCGAATTGACGACGTAGACGTGGGGGATGAGCATGACGGCGTTGGCGCGCGCGGCGACGTGCTTGGCGGCCTCCATGTTGTCGGTTTCCAGAATGACGTTGGGCTTGAAATTGCAGCGCTCAAAGAGCCTGTCCTGAATGGTGCGGACGCTGTGGCTTTCCGTCATGCAGACGAATTTTTCGCCCATCGCGTCCTTGATGTCGATGGGCTGGCCATCCTCAAAGCGGTGCGCCAGCTCGGTGGAGCGCGCGGCCATCAGCACGACCTGCTCGTTTTCGATGAGCACATAGTTGAGGCGGTTGGGCTTGACGGCGGTGGTAATCAGCCCCAGATCGCACTGACCTTCGGCGGTGAGCCGCTCGAGGGTGTCGCTGCCGTATTCCAGAAGCTCGATTTTGACATAGGGGTAGCGCTTGATGAACTCAGGGATAATCAGGGGCAGGAGCTGGATGCCGCGCTGGCTGGAAATGCCCACGCGCATGCGGCCGTGCACCTCTTTCTTGGTTTCGGCGATTTCCGCGTGGAGGTTGCGGTCGATATCCAAAATGGCCTGCGCCGCCTCGACGTAGCGCTGACCGGCGTGCGTCAGGGAGATGGGATCGGTGGAGCGGTCGAAGATGGGCGCGCCCAGATCCTGCTCGATGAGCTTGATCGTCTGCGAAAGCGCGGGCTGAGAGACGAACAGCTTTTTGCTCGCCGCGGTGATAGAGCCCTCGGTCAGGACGGTCAGCACGTAGTTGATATGCTTAAAATTCAAGAAAATCCCCCCGCGGTCGATCAGAGTGAAAGGTGATAAAAAAGAAAATCAAGATGGGACGCGAAACGAAAACAGCCCAAAAAATGAGTAGAATCAAGGGCTATAACCGAAGGCTTATGCATTTCATAGAAAAAACGGTATTTGCATTATGGACAGTTTTATATTATCATGGATCCATCAAAAGCGCAAGAACTTCGGGGCGCTTCCTTTGGAAGTTTTGCCTCGTTGAGCGCTTTACATCGCGTTGCCCGTCAAGGGAACTTGATCAAGGAAACTTGAGCCGGAGACAAAAAACCGGCTTAGGAATAAAAGGAGGTTAAATCTATGAAGAAGCTCGTATGTCTCGCTATCGCTCTCGTGATGGTGCTGGGTCTTGCGACCTGCGCCAGCGCCGAATTCAAGTTCGAGCGCAAGATTGATCTGGTCTGCCCGTGGGGCGTCGGCGGCGGCGCTGACTCCACCCTGCGCCCGCTGGCCACGCTGCTCCAGGATATCCTGGGCGTGCCGGTTGAGGTTGTGAACGTGGAAGGCGGTTCCGGCGTGAACGGTGTGGAATACACCTACAAGCAGCCGGCCGACGGCTACACCTTCATGCTCGGCACCCAGTCCCTGTACATTCAGGACATGCTGGGCAACACCTCGATGGACTTCAAGACGGAGTTCGAGTGCGAAGACGTGCTGGTTCACTCCATCAACGCCATCGTCGCTTCCAAGATCTCCCTGGAGAAGTTCGGTGTGAGCAACTGGGCGGAGCTCCAGGCCTACATCAAGGATCATCCGTTTGAGGTTTCCGTTGCGATGCTGACCGCGACCGGCGTTGACGGCGCGTCCCTCGCTCAGGCGACCGAAGGCCTCGACCTGCTCGAAATCCCGTATTCCTCCGGCTCCGACGCGAACTCCGCGCTGGTTGGCGGTCACTGCGACCTGTACGTCTGCGGCTGGGATGACATCGCCGGTCTGGTTGAGTCCGGTGACATCGTGCCGATTCTGGCGCTGTGCGAGAACCGCATGACCATCGCCCCCGACCTGCAGTGCTCCGTTGAAAACGGCATCGACTCCGTGATGGGTCCGTGGCGCGGCATCTTCGCCAAGAAGGGTACCCCGCAGGAGGCCATCGACACGCTGGTTGCCGCCATCGAGGAAGCCAAGCAGTCCGACACTTGGAAGGAATTCACCCACAATGCGGCGTATGACGAGCGCCCGATCCCGGCTCCGGGTGAGGAGACCGTCGAGTTCTGCCACAATGAGTACAAGGATCTGCACGACTACATGGTCGAGCAGGGCACCCTCGTGAAGGATTACGACGATCTGAAGTAATCGTCCTCTATCCGCTGAATCCGTCGGGCGATTCTGAACGGATTCTGACCTAAATCAACACGGAAAGAGGGGAAAACGCTTCCCCTCTTTCTCAATCACAAAGGAGTTGCGGCACTGTGTTTGAACTGATTATCAACATTCTGCTCTTCATCTTCCTTGGCTTCACGTTCTTCACCCATGTGCTGGAAGCCGCGGTTCCCGCGAGTGTCGCGAGAAACCCCTACGCGCTTCAGCCGGACGTTTGGCCGAAGACGATCATCATTCTGCTTGAGATCTGCCTGATCGTGAACATCATCCAGATCATCAAGAAGAACAAAGGCAAGCCGGAATTTACGCTCGGCGCGTTCATCGGAAGCATCCCGGCGTTTCTCAAAAGCAAGCTGTTTTTCGGCATTGTGATTATGGTCGTCGCGTCCTTCATTCTGGATACGGTCGGCTTCATCGTCACCTCGCTGTTCATTCTCTTCTTCTACGGCCTGCTGATCGGAGAGAAGAACATCGTCCGCCTGCTGATCGCGTCCGTCTGCATCACGATGGTGCTTTACATCGTCTTCAGCGGCATGCTCAGCGTCAACCTGCCGCGCGGCACGGTCGGCTTCCTGCGCAACTTCGCGCTGTGGCTCGAATCCGTCGTGGGCGCGGTCAAGAACATCTTTTAAGGAGGCGACAGCGATATGAGTTTGGGTCAACTTCTTGCCTCCGGTGCGGCCGCCGTGTTTAATCCGGGCATGTTCCTGATGGTCTGCGTCGCCATCATCCTCGGTACGATCTTCGGCGCGCTGCCGGGCGTTTCCGCGACGATGGCGGTTGCCCTCGGCCTGACCTTCACCTACACGATGGAGCCGATTCCGGCCATCGTCTTCCTCGTCGCGATTTACTGCTCGTCCATCACGGGCGGCTCGATCACCGCGATTCTGTTCAAGATTCCGGGCGTGCCTTCTTCCGCGCCGACGACGTTTGACGGCTATCCCATGGCGCAGCGCGGCGAAGCGGGCAAGGCGCTGGGCGTGGCGCTGCTGGCCTCCGCCATCGGCGGCCTGTTCTCCGCCATCGCGATGTTCCTGCTGTCTCAGCCGCTGACGAAGGCCGCGCTCCAGTTCGGCCCGAGCGACCTGTTCGCCGTGACGTTCATGGGTCTGTCGATCCTGACGTGTCTGGACAGCGACCACATCCTCACCTGCATCATCTCCGGCCTGCTGGGTCTGCTGATGGCCTGCGTCGGTCAGGATAAGATGTACGCGGTGCAGCGCCTGACCTTCGGCAGCCGCAACCTGCTGGCCGGTATCGACATGATCCCGGTGCTGATCGGTCTGTTCGCGGTCACCGAGGTCTTCAAGCAGACCGACCCGAAGAAGAAGCGCCTCTCCGCCGAGGACGGCATTTCCGGCGGAAGGGTCAGCACAAAGATGCCCTCCTTCAAGGAAATCTGGTCGATCAAGTGGACGATGCTGCGCTGCTCGGTGATCGGCACCATCGTCGGCATTCTGCCGGGCGCGGGCGCAACCATCGCTTCCTTCATGTGCTACACGATGGAGACGAAGCTCTCCAAGCATCCGGAGAAGTTCGGTACCGGCATCATCGACGGTATCGCCGCTTCCGAGGCTTCCAACAACGCCGCGACCGGCGGCGCGATGGTTCCGCTGCTGTCCCTCGGTATTCCGGGCGGCAACGCCGCGGCGGTGATGATGTCCGCGCTGACGCTCAAGGGCGTCCAGCTTGGACCGCTGCTGCTGACGAACCAGCCGACCTACCTCTCCGCGACCTTCATGTCCATGATCGTCACGAACATCCTGATGGTTATCGTCGCGATGGCGATTGCAAAGGTGTTCGCGCAGATTCTGGCCATTCCGTATTCTTACCTCGGCCCGATCATCCTGATGCTCGCGCTCATCGGCACCTATGGCGACCAGATGTCCGCGACGAGCGTTCAGATCATGGTGCTGGCCGGTGTGCTGGGCCTTGTCGTTCGCGCCTGCCACCTCAACAGCGCGGCCATCGTGCTGGGTCTGGTTCTGGGCAACATGTGCGAGCAGAACTTCTCCCGCGGCTACCTGATGAGCAAGGGCAGCATCCTCACGATGTTCAACCCGACGCTGCACCCGATTGCCTTCGTGCTGATTATCGTGTGCATCGCGCTGCTGGTCAGCCCGGTCTTCATGAGCATGAAGAAAAAGAAAGCCGCATCCTAAAACAGCCAGTACTGCAACTCCTTATGTATATGGCAAACAGCGCCCATCCGAAAGGATGGGCGCCGTTTGTTGTGGCCGCGGTTACAGCAGCATGCTGACGATCGGCACGGTGACGAGGGAAAGCAGCGTCGAATAGGCGATGGCGCGGGCGGCAAAGCGCGCGTCGCCGCCGTAAAGCTCGGCCTGCATGGCGGACAGCGTGCCGCAGGGCATGGCTGTGAGCAGATAGAGCGTGCTCCACACGGCGGGATCCAGATGCAGCGGAAGCAGGAGGACATAGAGCATCAGCGGCAGAACGATCAGACGGAGCGCGGCAGTGATGTGATAATCCTTATCCCGCAGCTCGCTCAGCCGGATGCCGCTGATGCGTGTGCCGATCAGCAGCATGGAGAGCGGCGTCGTCAGCCCGCCGATGAGCGACATCGTCTGCGAAAGGATGTCGGGCAGCGTGATGTTCAGGCAGAAAACCGCAAAGCCGAGAAACGCGGCGATGACGTTCGGGTTGAGCAGCACGCGCTTGAGGCTGACGTTCTGCCGCCCCTGAAACAGGCTTACGCCGACCGTCCACGAGACGAGAAGATAAGCGATGTTGTAGGCGACGGCGTAGATCATCCAATCCGGATTGATGGCCAAAATGATCGGGTAGCCCATGAAGCCGGAGTTGGAGAAGCCCGCCATATTCAGCAAAACCGCGCGCTTGTCGTGCGGGCGATGGCGGAAGAGGAGGGACGCGCCTCCAATCGACGCGAGAATGGCGGCGAGCGAGAGAAGCAGCGTCAGCAGGAAGTTCATCAGCACATGCATGTCAAACGGGCGCTGCATGTTATAGACGGTCAGCACGGGCAGGGTGACGTTGACGACGAGTTGCGTGACCCCGCGAATGGTTTCATCTGTAAAATAGCCGAGGCGGCGGCAGAGAACGCCGACGAGCACGACCAAAAAGAGAATGACGACCTGAGCGGCAATGGACATGGAAAAGTCTCCTTTGCAGACAGAAAAAGGAGCTGTCAAGCCCCAAAACGGATATTTCAAGAATGTAATGAAGCAAATTAAGCAGGGGAAATGAGCAAATTCGAAATTTTGCGCAAATTCTTATAACGGGCGCGCAATGCGCGCCCCTACAACGATGCGAAAAAAAGCAACCGCGTACCCGTAGGGGCGCGCATTGCGCGCCCGCGTTTTGTGCAAAATTTGTTTTTTGCTCATTTATTGTATTTATTTCTTGAAATGTTCGATTTAAGTATGACAGCCCCGGAAGTTTAATCCTTGAGCGGATGGATGAGGATGAACGGGGTCAGCTCGTCGCCCTGACCGGAGGGATTATCCGCCATGGCGTCCTGAATCTGCTCGTCGGTCAGCGGGAAATGCGTGCCCTTGCCGAGCTGATTCTGGTCAAAGTCGTTCGCGTCCATCACGACGGTCGGCACGCCGGTCGCGGCTTCCAGCGCGTCGCAGAGCTCGACGGGGTGCTCCGGGTTGATGACGCCCATCGTGTGATACACCTCGAAGGACGAATCCGGATAGAAGCCGTCGATGCCCGCCACGCCGTGGCCGCAGATTTTGTAAAACAGGCCGCGGATGCCGAACGGGCGCGTGACCGCGGAGACCGCCGCCGCAAAGAGCACGCGCGGCAGGCCGCAGATCTCGATGACGAGCTGCATCTTGTAGGGCTGATGCATGCCGATGCCGGTGGAATTGTGCCCGGCGAACGGCGCGAGCGTTTTGGCCCAGAAGCCGGGGTGAGTGTCCGCCAGCGTGCGCACGTTGTTGGTGCACATGCCCATCACCTTCGCGGTGAAGGACAGGCAGTCGCCCGGCTGATACAGCGGCAGCACATAGCGGCGGACAAGCTCGGCCTGATCCTCGCCCGGCTGAACGAAATGCGTCTTTATGGCATAACGCTGGTAGCGGCGGCCGTCTTTGCCGGTCAAAATGCCGCGGTCATAATAAACAACGCCGTCTTTCTCCTGACGGGTGGATTCCTGATTGCGTGAAGCGCCCATTTGATTGCCTCCTTGGCTGATGGTTAAGGCTATTTTGTCCATCAAGGACAGGCTTTATCAGCACGGCTCTCATTGTACACGATGACGGGGAGAATGTCAATTTTTACCGGAATAAAGAAAAAACGACGAAGCGCAAAGAAAAAAGAAAAGAGGTTGCAAAAACCCGCGCTTTGGGCTATAATATCCGCATACATCGGCGCGCCTTCGGGCGCAGAAAGAGAATAGACCGTTTGATCCGTTCAAGAGAGCCGCCGGTCGGTGCGAGGCGGCGCGGAGGAGGGTCGATCCGCTCTTTCCATGCCGCGGGTGACGAGCTCGCGGGCAGACGGCCCTTATCCGTCAAGAGAGGCCATGAAAATGGCAATTTGGGTGGCAACGCGGAGCACTTCGTCCCATGCGGAAGGAGCGCTCCTTTTATTTTGGCGTGCAATCTCCGGGGAGGAATCCCCGCAAGGAAGAAAGGAAGAACTGTCGTGATTGATATCAATTTGATCCGCAAGACGCCGGACGTCGTGCGCGAAAACATCAGGAAAAAGTTTCAGGACAGCAAGCTCCCCCTCGTGGACGAGGTGATCGAGCTGGATCGCAAGAACCGCGAGGCCATGCAGCAGGCCGACAGCCTGCGCAATCAGCGCAAGGTGCTCTCTAAGGAGATCGGCGGCCTGATGAAGCAGGGCAAGAAGGACGAAGCCGAGGCGACCAAGGCGAAGGTCAACGAGATGGCCGAGGAGCTGGCGCGTCTGGAGCAGTTGGAGGAAGAATACGCCGCTGAGATCAAGAAGCGCATGCAGGTCATCCCGCAGATCATCGACCCGAGCGTGCCGATCGGCAAGGACGACAGCGAGAACGTCGAGATCGAGCGCTTCGGCGAGCCGGTTGTGCCGGATTTCGAGGTGCCCTATCATGTGGACATCATGGAGAAGCTGAACGGCATCGACATTGATGCCGCGCGCCGCACCTCCGGCAACGGTTTCTATTACCTCAAGGGCGACATCGCGCGCCTGCACAGCGCCTGCCTCTCCTACGCGCGCGATTTTATGATCGACCGCGGCTTCACCTATTACATCCCGCCGTATATGATCCGCAGCAGCGTGGTCACGGGCGTGATGAGCTTCGCCGAGATGGAGAACATGATGTACAAGATCGAGGGCGAGGATCTCTACCTGATCGGCACCTCCGAGCACTCCATGATCGGCAAATTCATCGACACCATCCTCACCGAGGACGAACTGCCGCAGACGCTGACCAGCTATTCTCCCTGCTTCCGCAAGGAGGTCGGCGCGCACGGCATCGAGGAGCGCGGCGTTTACCGCATCCACCAGTTCGAAAAGCAGGAGATGATCGTTGTCTGCAAGCCGGAGGATTCCATGACGTGGTATAACCGCCTCTGGCAGAACACCGTCGATTATTTCCGCTCGCTGGATATCCCGGTTCGGACGCTGGAGTGCTGCTCCGGCGATCTGGCCGACCTGAAGGTGAAGAGCTGCGACGTCGAGGCCTGGAGCCCGCGCCAGAAGAAGTATTTCGAGGTGGGAAGCTGCTCCACGCTGGGCGACGCGCAGGCGCGCCGTCTGGGCATCCGCGTCAAGGGCAAGGACGGCAGCAAGTATTTCGCCCACACGCTGAATAACACCTGCGTGGCGCCGCCCCGCATGCTGATTGCATTCTTGGAGAATAACC
>OIWQ01004581.1_pt1 | contig 10966 bp, 9 predicted proteins | sample 1587571 | NCBI WGS metagenome assembly OIWQ01 (sample SAMEA3888910, study PRJEB22519) | human gut metagenome | biome: human gut; feature: human-associated habitat; material: faeces | place: Denmark | collected 2010 | reverse complement strand
TCATCGGCCGCCCGGTGTTCACCATCCCGTATCTGGGCTATGTTTCGCACTGGGTCTCGAACCCGCCGGGGATGTATCTGGCCATTGCGATCGCGATCGTGCTCGTCGTTCTGGCGTTCCTGCCGGATATGCTGCGCAAGGCGGCTGAGGCCGATGCCCGCGATGCGGCGCGCCGAGCAGAGGCAGAAAACGTGGCAAAATGCACAGAAAATAGCGGCGAAAACCGTCAGATTTAAACATTTTCACGGGAGCATGAAACATTTTCAAATCTCCGTGCATTAACTCAATGAACGCTGACAGCGCACGTTGGACGCTGTTGGGACATGGTAAGTTCGGAACATGATGCTTTTGTAAGGGAGGATAACACGAAATGAAGAAGAAAACTTTGACGATCGCCATCGCGCTCGTGCTTGTCGTGGCGCTGGCGGTTGGCGCGACGTGGGCGTATCTGACGGCGCAGAGCGGCCCGGTTGTGAACACGTTCACGGTCGGCAAGCTGTTTGATCAGGGCGGCGCGTTGACGCTGAAAGAGCACAAGGCGGTTGCGCAGACTTCCGGCGAGTATTCTTACAAGGTCACCACTGAAGAGGCGACGGGCAATGAGTACAATCTGCTCCCCGGCACGAAGATCGAAAAAGACCCGTTTGTTAAGGTCACCGGCCTGAAAGCCGGCGCTTCCTGCTATCTTTATGTTGAGGTCGTGGCTTCGGACGCGAGTAGCGTTCTGAATTATAGTGTGGCCGATACGTGGGAGCAGCTTGCTGGTGTTACGGGCAAGAACGGCGGCGCGGTTTACGTTTACAAGACGAACGATGGCAACAGAGTGACTGCAGATGTCACTGCGACCAACATTCTGGCGAACAACCTTGTCGAGGTTAACGATTTTGACGTGAATTCGGATGCGACTGCCAGCCTGACGTTCTATGGCTATCTGTGCCAGTCCGCTGGTTTTGCGGATGCTGCGGCCGCGTTTACCGAGTGCTTTTAAGTAACTCCCTCGCAGCTTTCCCTGAGCAGATCCCTTGAATATCTTGTACAGAGAGCTGTACACAAAAATAGAAAAGGAGAACGCTACTTATGAAGAAGAAATCCATTCTGATGGCTGCGATTGCAGTCATGCTCGTCGCGGTGCTGGTCGTCGGCGGCACGCTGGCGTACTTCACCGATACGAAGTCCGCGACCAATACGTTCACCATGGGCAATGTCAAGATCAAGCTCGACGAGAGCAATGTGAACGACCCGAATGGTAATCGTGTTACCAGCAACGAGTATACCGGCATGCTCCCGGGCATCCAGTATAAGAAAGACCCGGTTGTCACCAATACCGGCAAAAACGGCGCTTATGTGCGTGCTGTCGTGACCATTGAAAACGGCATGAACTGGCTGGGACTCTACTATGATAAAACCACGACACCACCGCAGGTTGATGCGTTCGAGAAGCTTATCTGCAATACGCTGGGTGAAGGCTGGGAGATCGTGGGCTTCAAACATGTTATGTCTACTCAGGATCATCCTACCAGTGATACCGTGGTTACGCTGAAGTATACTGGCGTGCTGGCGGCTGGAAAAGCGACCTCTGCTATGTTTGAGAAGGTTATGCTGCCCACCAACGCAACGGCCAGCGACATCACGACGCGCGTTGCGCAGAACGGTGTTTTCCATATCGATGTGGTCGCTCAGGCCATTCAGGCGGACGGCTTCACTTCTTGGAATGATGCCTTTGCAGCTTTTGATGCGAAGTAATTATCAGAAGTAATTAAAAAGGAGAACGCTACTTATGAAGAAGAAATCCATTCTGATGGCTGCGATCGCAGTCATGCTTGTCGCGGTGCTGGTCGTCGGCGGCACGCTGGCGTACTTCACCGATACGAAGTCCGCGACCAACACGTTCACCGTCGGCGATGTGAAGATCAACCTGATCGAGCAGCAGCGCAAGCTGGATGCGGCTGGCAACAAGACCACGGACCTCGAAGGCTTCCAGCAGGGTCAGCAGCTCTACCCGATCGTCGGCTCTGCGCAGGGCGAGAAGGATACGCTTGGCATGCCGACCGCTAAGAACTATGTGGACAAGATGGTCACCATCAAGAACACCGGTACTGAAAAGGCTTACATCCGCGCTTACTTCGCCATTCCCTCCGCGCTGGACGACGGCTATGAGACCTTCAACGCTGGTCTGAACGTCCTGCACTTCAACTTTGGCAATAAGGTTGAAAACGGCGTTATCACCTCTACCGAGGGCAAGGAGTGGCAGTGGACGCACGGCAGCAAGTGGAATTACTTTGAGACCACCATTGATGGCATCAAGTACAACGTCTACTATGCTGACTACTATAAGGCGCTCGACGCCCATGCTACCACCGAGCAGCTCCTGCAGGGCGTGTATCTGGACAAGACCTTTGACATGAAGGACAATGTTCCCTACGCATTCGGCGAAAAATTCGACGTTGACAGCGGCTGGGACTGGAGCAAGGTCTCCTGCCCGGTGTTCGCCGTTGCGGTTCAGGCTGCGGGCTTTGACAGCGCTTCTGCCGCTATGGATGCTGCTTTCGGCGCCAACTACAATCCGTTTGGCGGCGAAGCTACCAACTGGCAGTAATTCCCCAACATTTTGACCCCAAAGGGGCGGCGAAATCGCCGCCCCCATCGGGGACTCTGGCTCGGCTTCAATCCGGGCGCGGGCGGCGGTACTGCCGCTGTCCGCGCGCAGACTGAAAGAGAGAATCCCGCAGAAACAGTCCCGGCGCGCCTTCGGGCGCGGAAGAGAATCCCTGCGCACAGCGCAGAATAACCCCCGGCAAGGAGAAAGGTGGTTTGTGCATGAAGAAGAAGTGGACCATCGCGACGGTGCTCCTCCTGGCAGTGGCACTGCTGGCGGTCGGTACGTGGGCGTACTTTTCGGCCGTCGGCACGGCGGACAACGTCATCACGATGGGCTCGGTCAAGCTCGCGCTGCACGACGAGGACGGTAACGGCAATCCGTTCACGACCGTGCGCGTCATGCCCGGCAGCGTCGTGAACAAAGTGGTGTATGTGGAGAATGTCGGCACGGGTGCGTTTTACACCCGCGTGAAGATCACGCCCGAGATCCTCAACGCCGACAGCGAGCGCATGCCGCTCGACCCGAGCGAGCACCTGCTGGTGCTGGATCTGAACGATACCGACTGGATCGCCGGACCGGACGGGTACTATTATTATAATGGTGCGGTCGATCCGAAGACGGCCACGACGCAGTTGTTCAGCCGCGTCACGTTCAGCACCAAAATGGGCAACGAATACCAGAATTCCACGGTGCACATCTATGTAACGGCGGAGGCCGTGCAGACGGCGAACCTTGAGCAGTACGCCGCCAATGATGTCAGAGATGTATGGAAGCACGTCGGAGCGGTCGAGGCGAGCACCTCGAGCACGCAGATCGACCCGATCCCGACGCCCTGAGAAAGGAGGACGAAACCATGAAAAAACGCATTCTCTCGCTCGTCCTCTGTGCAGCCCTGCTCCTGAGCCTGTGCCTGTTCATGGGCGCGGGTGTTGTGGACGATGCCTCTGATGCCCCGGCCGAGAGCACCGCCGCAGCCCAAGTCCAAGCGCCTCAGACAGTTGTGTATACGGCGGCCGGCCCGTTCCTGCCCGCTGTTTCGGTGCAGCCGGTTTTGCGTGCTGTGCGCGCCAGCGGTGCAAATGAACTCAAGGACGGCCTGAACCTGTCCAAGACGGCGACTGCCAATGCGGATGGCAGCTATAAGATCCGCATGGAGGCGTTTACGACCGGCAAAGTGACGACGACCTCAACAACGCCGGTGGACGTCGTGCTTGTGCTGGATCAGTCCGGCTCGATGGCGTATGACTTCAACGGCAACAGCACCAACAACGACACAAGCCGTCGGCAGTATGCGATGAAGCAGGCTGTGAACCAGTTCATCGGCGCTGTGGCGGACAAATATGACGCGGAGAAGTCGGATCACCGGATTTCGATTGTGACATTTGGTTCGGACGCATCCGTGCTGCAGGGCTGGACGCCTGTATCGCAGGACGGCAAAAAGACACTTCAAGGGGAGATTACCGGGCTTCCCAGCACTCCGAGTGGCGCAACCAATGTGGGTGACGGCATGAAGCAGGCAGAGACGCTGATGGGCAGCGGCTACAATTACACGGGCAGCAACACGACGCGGCAGAAGGTTGTGGTCGTGTTTACGGACGGTGTGCCGACGACGCAGAGCGATTTCAATACGACCGTTGCAAATACCGCTATCAAGAGCGCAAAGGCCCTGAAGGATTCCGGTGCGACGGTGTACTCGGTCGGTATTTTCAATGGCGCGAAGCCAGAGCAGCTCTACGGCGACAGCGGCTTCAAGTACAACAGCAACGGCCAGGTCGGAAGCTGCTGGGCCAGCTTTAGCTGGTGGGGGATCGGAGACGTCAAGAACTATGACATCCCGGCCGGAAACCGCTTTTTGAACTATATCTCCGGCAACTTCCCGGATGCGACGGAGATCGGCATCCAGCCGTACGATTCCAGCTTCCTCGGCATCGGCTATTATGGCTGGGAAATCACCAGAAACTTCAATCGCGCATCTTCTAGCTACTACCTGACCGCGAATGATTCCGCTTCCCTGAGCCGAATCTTCACGACGATCAGCGAGAATATCGGTCAGGCGAGCATTGACCTCAGCAGCTCGACGGTTGTTAAAGACATTGTGACACCGTATTTCACTATGCCGGCGAACACCGCAGATGTGAAGCTTTACACCGCCGATTATAACGGCACGAGCTTTGGCATGGAGCAGCCGGCCGGCAGCGACGTGCGGGCGACGATTGACGCAAATACGAACACGGTGAGCGTGACCGGATTTGATTTCAATAAGTACTACGTCGCCGACAAGCAGCACGAGGGTACGTATGGCAAGAAACTGATTATCGAGTTTTCTGTGCAGCGAAAGCCCGGATTTGTTGGCGGCAACAACGTGCCAACCAACGGAGATACTTCCGGCGTTTACACGGAGAAGGGTGTTTCTGCTGGCCTGTTTGATGTTCCAAAGGTCAATGTCCCCATCATTGCACCGGAATTGGCCGGGCAAGACTGCCATGTCTATTATCTGGGCACGCAGCCGACGCCTGAGCAGATGTGCACACCGTATGACACCGCAGGGAGTGATTTCTCCTTTGTGAAAGTCTCTTATACGACGAGTGGTTCGGTTGATATGACGCAGGATGGCAGCTATACGGTGACTGCGACCGTTTCTCCCAAGGAAGAGGCTGCGTCGGATTCGGCTGGTGCATCAGCCCAGCCGGCAACTGCCACAGTGACCTCCACAGTCTATGTTTACAAGCCGGAGCTGACTTTCCAGGACGGCGAGGGCTATTACGGCGACACCGTGCCCGGCTTTGACGGCAACCTGACCGCCACCGTGTGGAAGCACGGCGAAACCGAGGCCAACACCGATGCGATGGGCGCAGCCCCTGCTCTGACGCTTACCTACACGCCGGACGCCGATGCTATCGTGGACGGCAAGATCAACACCCGGATGGACTTCGGTGTGGCTGCGGCCGTGAAGATCGGTGAGACCGATGTGACGGCGAATACCACATTCAAGCACACGCCCTGCGAGGGCAAGACCTGCACGCTGCCGGACGGCACAGCGTTCCTGTGCCATGTCAACACCTGCAGCCTGAAGATCTCCAAGGCCGTCACCGGCGACGGTGCGAACCCGAACCAGACGTTCGTGTTCGATGTCAAGGACAGCACCGGTAAGCTCGTGACCACCATCGTGCTCAAGGACGGCGAACAGAAGACCATCACCGGTCTGGCCGTCGGCACGTACACAGTCACTGAGGATACAAACTGGTCGTGGAGCTACAGCATCGTTGGCGGCAACAGCAAGACGGCCGCGCTCAGCAGCACGACGACCAGCGCTGTGGTCGATGTCACCAACCATTACAATTCGCACAACTGGCTCACGAGCATTGCCGACGTGATCAACACTTGGATCAGCGGCAGCGCCGCGCAGAAAAACTGAACAGGAGGGATGACATATGAAACGTATCTTTAACGGTTCAGGCGGGAGAAAGACCGCGCTCATCCTCTCCCTGTGCCTGATCTTCGCACTGGCCGTCGGCACGACGTTCGCCCTGTTCAAGGCGAGCACCGCCCCCGTGGAGAACACCTTCACGGCGGCCAAATCCGGAACGGACATCGTCGAGAAATTGGATGGAAACCAGAAAAAGAGCATCGTCGTCAAAAACACCGGAACGGCCGTGTCCTATGTCCGCGTCAAGCTGGTCATGAACTGGGTGGATGAGAGCGGCAATGTCTCCGCCGAGCCGGTGAACATCACGCCGAGCATCACGGACGACTGGTTCCTGAAAGACGGCATCTACTACTACAAGATGCCGGTCGCGGCAAAGGATTTCACGACCAACCTGCTGCAAACGCCCATCACGCAGGACGCTGCACCCGAGGGTTACCACCTTGAGGTGACGGTGCTGGCCGAGAGCATTCAGGCCGCACCGAGCAAGGCTGTGACAGATAGCTGGGGCGTGCGCGTTGACAGCAACGGCTATCTGACGCAGCCGACCACGACACCATAAGGAGGGCAGCGGTATGAAACACAAAAAGTTTACCATGATCGTCGCCCTCGTGCTGGTGGTCGCGCTGGCTGCGGGGCTGGGCATCTGGGCGACGGGCGAGGAAAAGCTCCCCACCGTCACCTACTATGACGGCAACGACGGCAACAACGCGCGCTTTGCCTTTACCAACACCGGCAAGGGCTCGGCGACGGACCTGTTTGCCAACTTCTCCAACTGCATGCCCGGCGACAGCCTCACGCAGACCATCTGCGTCAAGGCCGACAGCGCCAACGGCGCGCAGGGCGCGAAGGTTTACCTCCGCGCCGAGATCGACGGCGACACCTCTGCCAAGGAGGGCACCGCCATCAAGTACGATGATGTGCTCAGCCACATCCACATGACCGTGTCGCAGGACGGCAAGGTGCTCGCGACCAACAAGAACGCGAGCCTCTTCGACCAGCTCGACGCGGCCGACGGACTCAAGAGCGACGTCCTCGTTGCCGAGGTCTTCCCGAAGGCAGACCCGATCAAGCTGGACGTGACCGTTGAGATCGATCCCGCGATGGGCAACGCCTTCCAGGAAGCGGCTGCGCACATCAAGTTCGTCTTCTCCGCAGAGGACAACGAGCTGCCGCCTCCGCCGCTGGAGCGCGATAACCACGACTCGTACATCGCCGGTTATCCGGACGGTACGGTCGCACCGGGCAGACCGATCACGCGCGCCGAGGTCGCCGCGATCTTCTACCGCATCCTGAGAGATGACGGCCGTGAGGAGATCTGGACCACCAAGTGCTCGTACTCGGATGTCCCGGCCCAGAGCTGGTACACCAGTCAGGTCGCCACGCTCACCAACGGCGGCATCCTCGCCGGCTACAAGGACGGCACATTCCGCCCGCAGCAGTACATCACCCGCGCAGAGTTCGCGACGATCGCGGCGCTGTTCTTCCATGCGCCGGAGGTCGAGGACGACGCCTTCACCGATATCTCCGACAGCTGGGCGCGCGACTACATCAACCGCGCGGCGAAGCTCGGTCTGGTCAGCGGCTATGAGGACGGCACGTTCCGCCCGCAGAACCAGATCACCCGTGCCGAGGTCATGGAGATCATCAACAACGTCCTCTTCCGTACCCCGGACAAGGATCATCTGCTGCCGGACATGATCGTCTGGCCGGACAACAGCAACAAGACGGCGTGGTACTACGCAGCCGTGCAGGAGGCCACCAACGGCCACGAGTACGAGCGCGTGGACAACACCTCGCCCGAGACGTGGACGGAGCTCAGACCGCCGCGCGACTGGGATGCGCTGGAGGCAGAGCTGACGCAGAAGTATCCCGACCGGTAAGCGCGCTGCGCTGACGGTTGGAAAAACACCATAGCGGACACCCCCTGTGCTGCGGCACAGGGGGTGTTTTATGCCGACAAAAATATTGCCCTTTTGCCATGAGAGCGGCCGGCTGCGCGCAATATCTGCGCGCGGAGGTAGAATTGTTCACAATTTCTGCGGTATAACTTGCATGCACGAAAAGAGTATTATCAGAATTTGCCGCGTCTCGCCTTGCGGCAGCGCGAAAAGCTGCAGAGCAGAAGGCGAATGAGGTTTTTTGGCGGCAGAGGCAGTACAGAAGGAGCAACCATGTTAAAGCTAGGGAAAAAATCTTCGGTCGACCTGCTTTCCGGCGACGAAGGATGGGTGATTTTCAAGTTTTCCGTACCGATCATTCTCTCGTATTTGCTGCAGCAGATCTATACGATCAGCGATGCTGCGATCTGCGGGCAGACGCTCGGCGTCGATGACATTGCGGGCGTGAACGATGTGTTTCCGATCCTGTTCATCTTCCTGCAGTTCGCGGTCGGCTGCACCGCCGGATTTTCGGTCATCACGTCCATCGCGGCGGGGCGCGGCGATCAGGCCAGAGTCCGCAGATCCTTTGCGGCGCAGCTCGTTCTCGGCGGTGTCCTGTCGCTCGCGCTGACCGGTGCCGCCGTGCTGACGCTCAAGCCCCTGCTCCGGTTCATCGGCCTGTCCGAGGCAAACCCCGGCGTCTGGAGGGCGGCATATCAGTACTCGCTGGTCATTTTCCTCGGGATCTTCGCGCAGCTCTACTACAATTTGATCTGCTCCGTTTTGCGCAGTCTGGGCGATTCGACCACGCCGCTCATGTTCCTGCTGTTTTCCACCGTGCTGAACATCGGGCTCGACCTGCTGTTCATCCTTGCGTTCCGGCTCGGGGTCATCGGCGCGGCGGCTGCCACCGTGCTGGCACAGGCGGTGAGCGCGCTCCTGTGCCTGATCTACGCCTTCGGCAAATATCCGGAGCTCCACCTCTCCGGACAGGATTTTCGCGCGGAGCTCTCCGTGTATGCGCAGCACCTGAGTCAGGGGCTGCCGATGGGACTTCAGTTTTCGGTGCTGGCGATCGGCATCATCGTGATGCAGCGCGCGCTCGTCGGCTTCGACATCGGGCCGGACGGCATCATGGCGGCCGGAAACCCCGCCCAGAACGGATTCGGCGCCGCCAACAAGCTCAACAACTTCCTGATGTGCCCGATGAATGCGCTCAGCACCGCGATCGTCAGCTTCAACGCGCAGAATCTGGGCGCGGGCAGACAGGACCGGATCCGGCGCGGAACGGTCAAGAGCCTGCTGATCGGGCTCGCCATGTATCTGATCCTCGGCGGCATCGGTATGCTCCTGACGATCCGGGGCGCATACCAGTACCTGTTTATGAGCGCGGACAAGATCACGGCGGCCACGATCCGCTACGGGAACCTGTATCTGTACGTGGATCTGTCCATGTACTTTGCGCTGATGGTCCTGTTTGTCTTCCGCTCCGGCGTGCAGGGCGTGGGGCACGCGGAGTTTACGCTGGTCGCCGGCTGCGCCGAGCTGATCGCGCGCGTTCTGATCTGCGCCTTCCTGCCGAAGCTCGTCAACGGCGGGGCGATCGATTCCTCGGCCTCCGTGGGCGCATACATTGCGCTGTGCTTCGCAGATCCGGGCGCGTGGGTCCTGGCGGTCGTTTCGCTGATCTATCCGGTCGCGCGGTATCTGTTCGGCGGCGCGCGCAAAAAGCAAAGCGAGCATGCCGCCTGAAACCCGGCGCTGCTGCGCAGACCGGATGCACAGATGCCCACAAGCGCCCGATCCCGTTGACAGGCGATCCTCGGCTGCGTATAATACAAACGGTGCGTACCTGTCGGCAGTCAGGCAAAAAGCCTGACTGCCGTCTTTATACCGACAGGAACAGGATCGGAGGGACTCTGTGTGAATATTACGGTCTATCTCGGCGCAAACGAAGGCAATGATCCGGCTTTGCGGGAAGCGGTTCAGGAGCTTGGCACATGGATCGGCACAAGCGGAAATGCGCTGGTCTACGGCGGCTCCAGATCCGGCTTGATGGGCGCGATCGCGGACAGCGTTTTGCGCTCCGGCGGAGAAGTGACCGGCGTCGAGCCGCGGTGCTTCATCGAGAGCGAATTCCAGCACGACGGCCTGACCAGGCTGATCGTGACCGAGGACATGGCGGAGCGCAAGCGCAAAATGATCGAGCTCGGCGATGCCTTTATCGCCTTCCCCGGCGGCACGGGAACGCTCGAGGAGATCGCAGAGGTCATGTCCAAGGTGTCTCTGAAGCATCTGGACGCGCCGTGCATCCTCTACAACCTGAACGGTTACTACCGTGCGCTGCAGGCGCTTTTGGAGCAGATGATCGAAAAGGGACTCTCGTCCGAGGAGCGGCAGGAGGGCATTTACTTTGCCGACAACCTCGAGGAGATCCGGCGCATCCTGAGCCCCGCGTGATTTCCGGCCGGCCGTCTCCCGGATATGCAAAGATCCCCTCCGTATGCGGAAAAGCATACGGAGGGGATTTGTTGTTTGGCTCGATGCCGGCTGCTGCGCGCTGGCTCAGCCGAGATACTGCTTGTCGTAGTTATTCTGGATGCAGGAGATGACCTGCGTGATGACGGTGTTGAACGGGGTGGGCACGCCCAGCCGCGCGCCGTAGCGCGCGATCGCGCCGTTGAGCACCGAGATCTCCGTCTGGCGCCGGTGCAGCACGGCGTCCTGCGCCATGGACGGATAGTAGTTGCCGAGGTTTGCGACGATGTTCGGCTCCTCCTTTTCCATCAGCGGCCAGAGGTCGCCGATGCCGAGCGCCTGCGCGACGGCGCAGCCCTCTTTCCAGACGTGCATGACGATGTCGTGCCCGTAGGGGTCGGCAAACGTCTCCTTCACCTTCAGGCGCATGACGGCGCTCACGCCGTTGTAGCCGCTGTTGGCGATGACTTTTTTCCAGATGTACGGGCGCACGTCTTCGTCAAAGCTCGCGTTGCAGCCGCCCGCGCGGAAGCACGCCTCGAGCGCCTTGCCGGCGGCGTCGGCCTTCGGGTTGTTGCGCAC
>OIWQ01004571.1_pt1 | contig 11007 bp, 8 predicted proteins | sample 1587571 | NCBI WGS metagenome assembly OIWQ01 (sample SAMEA3888910, study PRJEB22519) | human gut metagenome | biome: human gut; feature: human-associated habitat; material: faeces | place: Denmark | collected 2010 | reverse complement strand
CGGGTTGCGGGAGGAAATACTGACCGCGCTTGTTCCCGTGAGAAAGCCGGGTTGCAGGAGGAAATACTGACCGCGCTTGTGCCCGCGAGAAAACCGGGTTGCTGGGGGAATACAGGCCGCGCTTGTGCCCGTGAGAAAACCGGGATGTGAGGAAAATATAGGCCGCGTTTGAGCCTGTGAGAAGGCCGGGGCGCTGTGGAAGTTCCGGTTGCGAGTTCAGCAAACCGATCAGGAAAGAGAGGGGGTCGGGGGAGAGAAAGCGGCACAGGGTGTCGCGTCTCTCCCCGTACCGCCGATCCATGGAACACTGCCGCAGTCAAACATGCCCACGCGAATTCGTACTGGCTCGGCACCGGCGAAGGGGAGCGGAAATGCGACGGGCTCTTTCCGCAAAAAAGCGGGAAGAGCCCTCGTATTTCCGCGGCTCTATTCCCACCGGCCCGCGCCTGCCGTCGAGCTCAGTCCAACCGACGACCCAACCTGGCACCGGCACCATGCCGGACGCAGGGGGTGTGGGGGGCGGCGGACACGCCCCCCGCCTCCGATACCGTACGCATTCCGCCAACAGATACGCCCCGCCTCCGATACCATAACACATTTCACCTGGAGACGACAATACACAGAATACCAACAGAAGAAAAAAGGGAAGAAAAAAGAATGGCGGAGAGAGAGGGATTCGAACCCTCGGAGAGGTTTCCCCCTCGCAGGTTTAGCAAACCTGTGCTTTCGGCCACTCAGCCATCTCTCCGCTGAATGTACGCATAACATAACACCGGTTGGGCGGAACATCAAATCGCAAAGAGGAAAATTTCTTATTTTTTCAGAAATTTTATCCTCTTTTGCGATCAAAGCGTCGCCGCCCGCCGGTATCCCCAGTCGATCAGCTTGCGGCAGAAGCGATCCCGATCCCGTGCCGACTTGAAGCCGGTCACGCAGCCAAGAATCCGGCGGCCGTCCCGCAACACGCTGAAGGTCAGACAGCTGCCGGCATCCGCGGTATATCCGGTTTTGAGCCCGTCCACGCCCGGCCAGCGCGGATTGACCAGCTTGTTGGTCGTCGTGAGAATCGTTTTCTTATCGCCTTCGCGGATCGAATCCTGTTTGGTGGTGCTCCACTGCATCACCGGCGGGTATTCCAGCAGCTGTTCGCCGACCACCACCATATCCCGGGCGCAGCTCAGAGAGTTACCGAGCTTCTTATCCTTCAAGCCGCAGGGACTTACGAACTTCGAATGCATCATCCCGAGCGAACGGGCCCGCTGGTTCATCCGGATAATGAAGCTGTTGACGTCGCCCCCAATGAATTCCGCGACCTGCGTCGCCGCATCGTTGGCGCTCTTGATCGTCACCGCCTTCAACAGGTCTGAAAGCGGGAAGGTCTCACGCGGGTCAAGCCAGATAATTCCGGTCCGCGGGACCTTCAACACCGTCCGGGTGATCTTCACCGGGGTATCGAGCGATATGGCCGGATTCCTCTCCATCTCCTCAAAGGTGAGCAGAAGCGTCATCATTTTCACCATCGAGGCGACCGGCACCATCTTGAAGGAATCCTTTTCCCACAAAACGTTGCGGGTATTGAGATCGACCATGATTCCGGTCCGCGCGCCGGCACTGCCCGGCACCACATTGGCCGGCAGATCCCCCCGCACCGCCGTCGCAAAGTTGAACGGCTGCCCGAATTTGGGATTCCCGGTCGGTTTCTTGTAACGGTAGACCGGCGGAGGCGGCGGCTCCGGCGTTTTCGCTACCGGTTTGGCCGCCGGTTTGCGCGAGAAGCCGAAAAGACGGCTCCAGAAGCCCGGTTTCTCCTCCGAAGCCTCCGGTTTTTCCGCCGGTTGTGCCGCGGCGGTCCGGATTGCCGCGGCCGCCGTCGACTCCGTCGCCGTCGCCGAAGCCTCCACGGCCGGTTCCTTCGCCGGTTCCGCCTCCGGATGGTTGAAGACAAACAGTTTGATCAGCAGAATGTGCGCGGCGATGATGATGATCAGCAGTACCGCAAAGAGCTGCACTCTGGCCCGGGTCACTTCATTCATGGCTCCGCCGCCCTCCTAGACGGTCTGGACCATCGCCTGGTCCCGGCGGAACACCCCGCGGGCCGCCGCCCGGTTCATCGCACTGATCAGCGCCGCGATGGCGGCCCGGTCGATGTTGGAGTGCTCACCCGCACCGTAGATCAGCTCCTTGTGCTCCGGCGTATCGCCGCAGCGGAGGCCGACAAACGCCATGGCGCGCGCGTCGGCGTCCTTGCCGAGCGTGCGTTCGGAGAAGTCCTCCAGCTTGAAGAACGGCATCAGCCCGGAGCTCTTCAGCGCGTGCACCACCGCCGAAAGCGGCCCGTTGCCCTGCCCGGTCAGCTCATACTTCTCGTCGCCGATGAACCAGGTGAAATCGGAGCCGGAACGGTCGCCCACCGAGGCGCGGTGGTAATCCTCCATCCGGTAGGGGCCGACGATGTTGACGAAATTCTCGTCGAAAATCCGGCGCAGCTCTTCGGAGTTGATTTCTCCGCCGGTCCGGTCGATGTACTCCTGCACCACCGCGCCGATCTCCGGATGCATCGTCTTCGGCGGGTAGATGCCGAACTCCTTCTCCAGCACGTAGACGATTCCGCCCTTGCCGGACTGGCTGTTGATGCGGATCAGCTTCTCATACTGCCGGCCGAGATCGGAGGGGTCGAGGTGGAGATAGGGGATCTTCCAGCCCTGCTTGAAATATTCGGTGATCTCCGCGCGGTGTTCGAACCCCTTCCGGATCGCATCCTGGTGCGAACCGGAGAAGGCGGTGAAGACCAGATCCCCGGCGTAGGGATGGCGCGGATGCACCTCGATCCCGGAGTTGCGTTCGACGATCCGCACGATCTCCGGCATGTTGCTGAAATTGAGTCCGGTCTTGACGCCGCGCGATTCGAGGTTGAGCGCCAGCACCGAGATGTCGAGATTGCCGGTCCGTTCGCCGTGGCCGAAGATGGTCCCTTCGACCCGGGTGGCTCCGGCCAGCAGCGCAAGTTCAGTCGCCGCCACCGCGCACCCCTGATCGTTGTGGGCGTGCAAACTCACCGTGGTTTCCGCCAGATAGGGATATTTGCGACAGAAGAGTTCGATCATGTCGGCATACTGGTTGGGCGGACGCCGTTCCACCGTCGCGGGCAGATTGAGGATGAAGCTTTCCGGCGTGGCCGCGCCCCACTCCTCCTTGACCGCGCAGCAGAGCTCCACCACGAAATCGAGGTCGCTGTCGGTGAACTCCTCGGGGGAGAACTCGTAGGTCACCTTGCCGGTAAGCCCTTCGCGCTCGATCGCTTCGCGCACCATCCGGGTGCCGTCGATCGCCATCTGCATGACCTGCTTGTGGTCGCAGTTGAAGACGAACCGCCCGTGCAGATCGGAGGTCGGCACATAACAGTGAGCGATGGCGCTCCGCACGCCGCGCAGCGATTCGATGGTCTTGTCGATCAGGTGGCGGCGCGCCTGGGTCAGCACGGAAATGCGCACATCGTCCGGAATCAGGTTGCGGTCGATCAGCATGCGCACGAAATCGTGATCGTCCGCCGAGGCGGAGGGAAAGGAGACCTCGATCTCCTTGAAGCCGATTCCGAGCAGCATGTTGAAGTATTCGAGTTTGTGTTCCGGCGACATCGGTTCGGGCAGTGCCTGATTGCCGTCGCGCAGGTCGACGGAGGCCCAGATGGGCGGAGCGGTGATAATCCGGTCCGGCCACTGCCGGTTTTTGATCGGAATCGGCTCCGGATAACGGTATTTCGGATAGTTGCTCATCGTATTGTCATCCTTCTGCGCCGGAACCCGGCGCCATTGATTATTTTTCTCTGCAGTTGATGATCCGGGCGGCGGCGCACGCGGCACCGAACCCGTTGTCGACGTTCACCACCGTGACGCCGGCGGCGCAGCTGTTGAGCATCCCGAGCAGTGCCGCCAGTCCGCCGAAGCTCGCGCCGTACCCGACGCTGGTCGGGACCGCGATCACCGGCACCCGGACCAGTCCGCCGACCACGCTGGGCAGCGCCCCTTCCATGCCCGCAATCACAATGCACACATCGGCGCGGCGGAGGCGGTCGAGCGACGCGAACAGCCGTTCGATTCCGGCGACGCCGACATCGGTTACCAGTTCGGAACGCACGCCGCACTCTTCCAGCGTGTATTTCGCCTCCAGAGCGACGCCGAGATCGCTGGTGCCGGCGGAGACGACCGCCACATTGCCGCGAAGCTCCCGGGCGCTGTTCTGCACGGCGAACACCTTCGCCTGCGCATCGTGGATTCCCTGCGGCACCTTCTCCAGGAGCGCCCGGCCGGCCGCCGGTTCCACCCGGGTCACCAGCACGGAACCGTTGCGGCGGAGAATTTCCGGCACGATCGTCAGGAGCTGCTCCACATTCTTCCCGGCGCCGTAGACGAACTCCGGCATGCCGCAGCGCGCCATGCGGGCGTGATCGATTTTCGCGACGCCGAGATCGGCAACCGCACCTTCCGCCGCGGCCAGTCGGGCGACGGCCTCCGCGAAACCGAGCGTCCCGTTCGAAACAGCCTCGAGAATTTTGCTCTTTCTGTCCATATCGGATAAAGAATATAACTTGCGGCGGCCCAAATATCAAGTATATTATATGGAAAAGCCGGGGGATTTTCCCCCGGGGGAACCATCCGGCCGGATCTGCCGGAGAAGGAAATGATGAAACCGTGCCTGATTCTCGGAGGCGGAGTCTCCGGCCGTGCCGCCCGGCGCCTGGCGGAAACGCTTGGAATGGAAGCGGAAATCCTCTCTGACCCTGCGCCGTGCCCGCCGGAAGAGGCGGTGGCGCACCGTTCTCTGCTCGTCACCAGCCCCGGCGTGGTGCCGCTCACTTCGCCGCTCTGGCTGGCGGCCGCCCGGCGGGCAGAGCGGGGCGAAGTGGAATTCATCAGCGAGCTGGAGTTCGGGTTCCGCCACCTGCCGCGCCGCCGCTGCATCGCGATCACCGGAACCAACGGCAAGACCACGACGACCGAACTTGCCTGCCATCTTTTGAACGCGTCCGGAGTTCCGGCGGTGACGGCGGGAAACATCGGCGTACCGCTCTCCGACATCGCCGCCGACATGCGCGAGGGGAAGCTCCCGCCGGATACCCTTCCGGTGGTGGAAGTAAGCTCGTTTCAGCTGGAGCGCGCCGACTCCTTCGCTCCCGTCGCCGCGGCACTGCTCAACCTGGAGTCCGACCACATCAACCGGTACGCCGGCGGATTTGAAGAGTACTGTGAGGTCAAGCGGGGGCTCTTCCGCCATGTGCCGGAGGAGAATCGTATTTTCGGATTGTCGCTCCCGGCGCCCCGGCGCGTCGAGGTGCGGGCGGGAAAGCTTTTCGTAGACGGTCGTGAACTCATCGACACCGCCGGGACCCGGCTCCACGCGCCGCACAATCAGGAGAACCTCGCCGCCGCGGTGGAGCTGGCGTTGCGGCTCCTGCCGGAAGGGGGCGTTTTCCGCCGGGAATTCACCGATGCGATCCTCTCCTTCGAACCGGGCCGCCACCGGATTGAACTGGTGGCCGAACAGGACGGCATCCGCTATGTCAACGACTCGAAGGCGACCAATCCGGCTTCGGTGCTGGCGGCTCTGCGCACCCTGCCGCAACGGCGTTGTGCGGTGCTGCTGCTCGGCGGCCTCGACAAAGGGATGGATTTCACCCCGCTGCTCGAAGAGAAGGAGCGGGTCCGTTTTGCGGTGCTTTACGGCGCCTGCCGCGCCGCCATCGCGGTGGTTCTCGACGGAAAGATTCCGTTCGCGGAGTGCGGGAACGATTTTGAAAAGGCGGTTGAAATCGCATCCGCCCATGCGCTCCCCGGCGACACCGTTCTGCTCTCGCCCGCCTGCGCCAGCATGGATATGTTTCGCGACTACAAGGAGCGGGGCGACCGGTTTGCCGCCGCGGTTCATGCGCTGCTTTCGGAGCGTTCCGGCGGAACGGGTCCGGTGTAGCGCATCTCTCTCGGCAACCAGGCGTTCCCTTATTTTTTTTGAAAAAATTTTTCCAGACGTATTGACATCCCTTGCTTTTTTTGCTATAATAAAAACAGACAAGTTCGTCATACTTGTTCGTTTTGAAGAAAGGTGATGGAAATGAGTCAGAAGAAGCCAGTGTTTCAGGAGGTAGCCGGATCGCTTTCGACGCGGATCCGCCGGCGGGAGCTGACCCCGGGGATGGCGCTGCCGTCGGAAAACGAGCTCTGCCGCCAGTTCAGCATCAGCCGGTTTTCCGTGCGCAAGGCGCTGGACATTCTCGAAGCGGACGGGCTGATCTTCCGCCAGCCGGGGATCGGTTCCTTCGTCTGTGAAAATCCGCAGCAGGCCAGGGCGCCGAAGACTTTGAACATCGCCATCACCGGTTCCCGTGGCGACTTCAACCCCTATATCGCCGAAGTGTTCGATGGGGCGCAGAAGATCTGTTCCGGGGAGAACGCCCGGCTGGTCTACTGCCCGACCGAGGAGTTCATCACCCGCAACGGCGGGGATATGGATGGACTCATTTTGATGACCACCCGTGAGACGCCGGAGGATTTCCGGCAACTCAATGCGATCTCGGGCAACGGTATTCCGGTGGTCCTCATCAACCGCTTCTCCGACCTGCCCAATCTTGCCTATGCGACTGTGGACTACGAGCTGGAATCCCGGCGCGCACTCGAACTGCTCTTCCGGATGGGCCGGAAACGGGTCGGATTGATCCAGACCGCTTCGCTCAGTCCCTACGCCAATCAGACCCGCGCGGCGGGATACCGGGAGGCGTGCCGGCAGGCGGGGCGGCCGGAGCTGGTCTGTACGGTGGATTGCGGCGGAGTTTCCGCGATTTCCACGCTGGAAGATTTCTTGCGGAAAGAGCAGCCGGACGCCCTGTTCGTGACGGTGCAGAGACTGCTCGACTACGTTCTGCTCGCCGGTCGGACGGCCGGGCGCGGGATCGGGCAGGATCTCGCCGTGATGTGCTTTGACAAGGTGGACCTCTCTCTGCCCGGGCAGGAGGAGGTTATGTATATCGACATGCCGCTGGCGGAGATGGCGGCGAGTGCCGCCCGCTTCATCATCGCCCGGAGGCGCGGGGAGAACGTTCCGATGATGCGAACTCTCTCCAACGTCCGTTTCGTGTTCAGCAGCAATACGCTCTGATTTAAATGGGAGGATCGTATGAAAAAATTCACCTTGATCGAACTTCTTGTCGTAATTGCGATTATTGCAATTCTCGCCTCGATGCTGCTTCCGGCGCTGTCGCAGGCGCGGGAGCGTGCCCGGTCCGCTACCTGCATCAGCAATTTGAAGCAACTCGGGCTCGGGTTTGCGCAGTACGCCGGGGACTGCGACGACTGGCTGCCGCCGCCGGAAACGCCATATACGCGATGGACGTTTCTGCTGATGGGGCCGAACAAAAGAGCGAACGAGGCAGAAAAATGGTTTACCGGATTGTATCATACGAACGGGAATTATGCCAACAACAAGCTGTTTTTCTGCCCATCCACCACCTACCAGGTGGATCTGACCGGAACTGTAAGCTATGAGGCGGCGAATAACGATGGAACCCGGGCGGCCACCTGGTGGAAAGATAATCCATTTTATGCGATGAACAGCTGGCTGCGACCGAATCATGTCGATTACACCTCTGCCAAAATGGGATCGATCAAGTCGCCCAGCCGGAAGATGCTGCTGGTGGATGGATTCAGAAGCAAAAGTACCCAGATGTCATTCGATGAGAACGAGGAGTATGGGTACTACCGTTTCCGCACGGATTACACCGGCACCTATCAGGCGAATCCGGCGGCGCGTCACTCCCGGGGCGTCAATACACTTCATCTTGATGGAAGTGTCAAGACATATAAAGTAGCCAATGCATTGACTGTCCGAGCCTTCTTCCCGTTCCGTGATGTGGAGGAGAATTATCCCTATCAACGATATGAATACTGAAACAGGAGTACATGAATGAGAACAGGCTTTCTGCTTCTTGCGGTTCTGACTGCCGGAATATTGTGTGCCGCGCATCCGTTCCGGGTCGATCTGCGCAATGCCGACTGTTTTGCGGAGGGGAACGGCACGGTTCCGATCTCCGGGGAGAACATCCGGGTCGGGCGAATCGGGAAGAACGGTTTCACAATCGAGGGGGCAACTCCGCTCCGGGCGGACCGGTGGAGCCGGACTACCGTCACCTTCACGCCGGCCAGGACGGGCTCGTTCGACCTCTGGCTGCGCGGCCCTTGGCGGAAACCGAAGGGAGCGAAGGAGATCGAACGCCTTGAGGTGATCTATGACCGGCTGGAACTCTCCGGCGCGACGCTGCGGAACGGCGATTTCGAGAGCGTTTCCGCCGCCGACCCGACGCTTCCGGAACATTGGCGGAAAGTCGGGAAAGGGGCTGTCCGGTTGGGAAACGCCGTTTCCGGGCAGTTCGGCGCGAAGGTGTGGCATGACGGCACGCTTGCTCAGAAGATTGCGGTCAAAGCGGGCGTGCCGGTCACGCTCTCCTTCTCCGCCCGGCGGGAACCGGGCGAGGCGGAAAAACCGGTTTCCGCCGGAGCGATTCCGCTCACCGGGTGGAGCGGCGAAACCTCTCTGCAACCGGTGCCGAAAGCGGGGGTGGAGGCGCTTCTGCCGGGCAAGGGGAAACTCTTCTGCTCCCGGCAGATTCTGGTAAAGCCTTCGACGCGCTATCAATTGAGTTTCCGTTACTACAGCGAGCGGAGCAACCTCTTTTATCTGGAACTCGAAGAGTACGATCGCACCGGGCGGCCGCTTCCCCGTACCGACTGGATGCGCCACCGGGACACCTTTCTGCGCCCTGATCTTTCGCTCCGGAAAACGGAACTCCAAATGGAACTGCCGTTCGACACGCAGCCGGAGTGCGCCTCGCTGCGCATCGAGATCCGGAAGCTCTCTGCGGCAAAGGTGTGGTTCTGGGATTTCCTGCTCAAGGAGGAGAAGCCGCGCCGTCTGCTGGAGCCGGAACCGTTTCAGCAGGGCGATTCCCTTTCGATGCGGGGGCCGGACGGCATCTTCTACCCCGATTTCACCCGTGCGGGAGTTTCCGAACGGCGTCCGCCGAAAACCGTTTTTGCGGCGCGCGACTTCGGCGCGCTTCCCGGGGACGACCGCGATGACGCCGCCGGAATCCAGAAGGCGGTCGACGCCGCGGCGAAGAACGGCGAGGGAATCGTCCAGCTCGAAGCGGGCGAATATTGGCTCGACGGCAAGGTGTACATCACCGCCGACCGGATTGTCATCCGCGGCGCGGGCAGGGGAAAGACGCGGCTGGTTTCGCGCCCCCGCCCCTCCGGTTTGCAGATCATGAACTTCGCCCCCGGGAACCGCATCGGCGGAAATACCCGGCTGGAACTCTATTTCCCCTGGAAAAAATGCACGGCCGTATCGCTTCTCTTCGACGGCAAAGTGCTGGGGCGCTGGGCGATTCCGGCCTCCGCCGAGGCGGAGAAGTTCGACTCCACCGAGGCGTATCTGAAATCGGTCGGCTTCCGCAAGGACCGCGGATTTTCCGTGAGTCAGGCCGATCCGGCGGTGGGCAGAATCGTGCTCCCGCCGCGGGAGTATCTCAGCAAACTTCCGGCGGGCCCGTGCCGGCTGACCTTGAAGACGACCGGTTATCAGGGAGAAGCGGTTCAGGAGACGTTCGATTTTCAAGTTACTCCTGCACAGAGGTATACAAAAGAGCATTCTCTGCTTCACTTCGAAGGCAACGAGTTCACCGCCACCACTTCGCGGATGCCGCTTGCCGCCGATGTGAAACGCGGCGAGGTGGAGGTCGAACTCGCTTCCGATCACCGGCTCACGCCGGAATGCGAATACATCTTTCTAAACGCCCCGGTCAATACCGAATGGGATAAACTGGCCCATTCCCCGCTCGCCTGGGGGAAAATGCGCCGGAACGCCTTTCGAATTCTCCGGCGGGAAGGGAAACAACTGACCCTTGCCACTCCCTCCCGCGTGCCCTACTTCGCGGCGGAAGGGGCGTTTGCCACCGCATTTTTCCCGATCCGCTTCTGCGCGGCGGAGGGGTTTACGATCGAACAGCAGGGGAAGATTCAGCGGGATTTTCAGCTCAACGCGATCTCGTTTCAGGCGGCCGCCGACTGCGAAGCGCGCAACCTCGAGGTGGTCAAGGCGGGAGTCTGGCCGGTGCGGTTCAGCCATGTGATCCACTGTGTTTTTGCCGATTCGGTGCTGCGCGGCGCACATTTCCCCCGTTCGCTCCTGAGCTACGCCGGGTTTGAATATGGCACCCACTGCCTGATGGAACGGATTGAAACCTTCGATCTCCGCCATGCACCGCTTTTGAACTGGTGCTGTTCCGGCTGCGTCATCCGCGACAGCGTCTTTCACAACAGCGACGCGCAGTTTCACAGCGGCTACTGTCTGGAGAACCTGATCGAACAGTGCCGGATCATCGAGACCACCGGAAAGTTCTCCAGCTACGGTTTCGCCTTCTATTCAACGCCGTTCAACGACGGGATGCACGGCTCCTGCGGGCCGCGCAACGTGATCTACAATTGCGACGCCCGGTCCAGAAGGAGTTCGATCTATCTGGGCGGGAACAACTTTCAGTGGAGGATCGTCTACAACCGCTTCCTCGCCGACTCCGGCCCCGGCATCATCGCCCGGCTCAACTGCGGCGACAACATCGTCCGCGGCAATGTGTTCACGCTGAAGGACACCGCGTGGCCGCTGCTCTTCAACGAATATCTGGAGAACTCCGGCAGTGAGTTTGTCAACAACACGATTCTGGGCGGAAACGGCAAACTCCAGGGCGGCGTCGCCGCAGAATTTCAACAGAGCGGCAACCGTTTTCTGCCGGTCAACAGTACCGCGCCGGCTCCGACGGCACCGGTGCCGTCGCTCTACCTCTGGCAGAAGGAGCAGAAAGCCGCTTCTGCGGGAGTTCAGCCCTGAAAACACAGTTTTTCGCTCGTTTTTTAGAAAAAATGAGCGAAAAACCTCATTTTTGAGCTTGCGAGTTGGAAAAACACTGCT
>OIWQ01004566.1_pt1 | contig 11023 bp, 6 predicted proteins | sample 1587571 | NCBI WGS metagenome assembly OIWQ01 (sample SAMEA3888910, study PRJEB22519) | human gut metagenome | biome: human gut; feature: human-associated habitat; material: faeces | place: Denmark | collected 2010 | reverse complement strand
TTTAATCTTCAGCAATTTGCAACAAGCAAACACTACTGATTCGTTAAATGCAATAGCTGAAGAAATAGCACCACAACTATCTGCAAATACAGATGCAATGTATTTAAACGATAAGTTATTTGAACGTGTAAAAACAGTATTCAACTCGCCAGAGAAAGATCAGCTAACCACTGAACAACAAATGGTATTGAAACACTACTATAATTCATTTGTACGCGGAGGTGCTAATCTTTCACCAGAAAAGAAAGAACGGCTAAAAGCCATCAACAGTGAACTAGCAGTACTTAGTTTAAAATTCGGAGATAACCAATTAAAAGAGACCAATGCATATAAATTGGTTATTGATAATAAAAAAGATTTATCTGGTCTACCAGAAGGCGTTGTTGCAGCAGCAGCAGATGCTGCTAAAGAAGCCGGAATGGAAGGTAAATGGGTGTTTACACTCCATAACCCTAGCATTATGCCATTCTTACAATATGCAGACAACCGTGATCTTCGCGAACAGATTTATAAAGCATATATTAATCGCGGAAGCAATAAGAATGCTAATAACAACTGGGATAATATCAGCAAAATGGTTTCCCTCAGAGCAGAAAAAGCACACTTATTGGGTTTCCCAGACTATGCCAGCTATGTTATTGACAACAATATGGCAAAAACAACTGATAATGTCTATAAATTATGCAATCAAATCTGGGAAGCTGCATTGCCAAATGCAAAAGCAGAAGCTGCAGAATTACAAAAAATGATTAACAGAGAAGGAGGTAAATTCAAACTTGCTCCTTGGGACTGGCGCTATTACAGTGAAAAACTGAAGAAAGAAAAATACGGATTAGACCAAACAGAAATCAGTCAGTATTTCCCATTGGAAAAAGTGCGCGAAGGTGCATTCTATGTTGCAAATAAATTGTATGGTATAACATTTACACAATTAGATAATCTTCCATTACCTCATCCGGATGCAATCGCTTTTGAAGTAAAAGATGCCGATGGTAGCCATATTGGTATTTTATATGCAGACTATTTTCCACGCGCAAGTAAAGGTAGTGGAGCATGGATGGAAGCATTCCGCCCACAGGCAGGATTATTAAACTCTACACCGGTCATCACCAATGTATGTAATTTTACCAAACCGACGGGAGACACTCCATCTCTTCTGACTTTTGATGAAGCCTGCACTTTATTCCATGAATTTGGGCATGCCCTCCACGGCCTACTTTCTAAATGTACCTATCCAAGTGTAGCCGGAACTTCAGTTGCCAATGACTTTGTTGAACTACCTTCACAGATAATGGAAAACTGGGCAGCAGCACCTGAAGTATTGAAAGTTTATGCACGCCATTGGAAAACCGGAGAGCCAATGCCACAAGAATTAATTGACAAATTACAAGCAAGCAGTCTGTTCAACCAAGGATTTACTGTAGTAGAATTCATGTCTGCAGCCTTATTAGATATGGCTTATCATTCTGTAAAAGAAACAACACCAATTGATGCTGAGAAATTTGAAAAAGAGACCCTAGAACACCTAGGCTTGATTCCAGAAATCACCGTTCGCTACCGCAGTCCTTATTTCGGACATATTTTCAACGGAGGTTATTCGGCAGGCTACTATGCCTACACCTGGGCAGAAGTGTTGGATGCAGATGCTTTTGCTGCATTCAAGGAAACCGGAGATATTTTCAATCCGGAGAAAGCCAAAGCTTTCCGGGAAAATATACTCTCCCGGGGAGGTTCGGACGATCCGATGAAACTTTATAAACAATTCCGGGGCAAAGAACCCGGCATCGAACCGCTATTGGAAAGAAAAGGACTGAAAAAATAATGTTCTTTCGTGACCGGCACTTTACTGATCGGCGGAACTTCGTTCGGGATAAACACTGACTCCCGACCCGAGTTCCGCCGATTCATTTCTAAAGGATTCCGATCGAAACCAAGCCGATCTACCTTATTTCATTTCCTCTATCGCTTTCGTAATAGCATTGAACACTTCCTCTACCGGACAATTTCCTTCGACATCGATATGCACTCCCTTCTTCTTATAATGATTAGCCACGTGGACGGTTTTATCATTATATTCCCGGAACCGTTTAGCAATCGCCTCTTCGTTATCGTCAGCCCGTCCTTCGATTTTAGCCCGTTCGAGCATCCGGCGTTTTAATTCTTCGAAAGGGACATGGATACAGATCAATCCTTTCAAAGGAGTACCTTCCTTTTCCAACATCCGGTCGAGAATCTCAGCCTGAGCCACAGTACGGGGAAAACCATCGAACAGGAATCCGTTCACTCCCCGATGCTGAGCCATACTATTTTCGATCAGTCTCACCACAAATTCATCAGACAACAATTCGCCCCTTGCGATAATCTCTTCCGCTATTTTACCTAACTCGGTTCCTTCCGCAATTTCCTTGCGGATCATATCTCCTGTCGAAAGATGGGCCAGATTATATTTCTCTACAATCTTTTTTGCCTGAGTACCTTTTCCTGCTCCCGGAGGACCAAATAATGCAATGTTTAACATGTTCGTCAATTTTTGTCTGTGGACGGGTCCACTTTTGTTTTATATGTATCTGATTAAAAATAAGCAATCATCCTCCTCCGACCATACTCCCCGGAAGAAATACGATCGGAGTTCAAAGATAAAAAAAATATGTAAAGCTTAAAAGTAAAAGGTTAAAAATCATAAAAACTCACATTTTATTGACCCTATTTTGAAACGCCCTCCCCCCAAACTACGTTATTCCGGTAAGTTTTGACATTAAAATACAAGTTCATTGACACCTCTATTATTTTAAATCAAAAGATAATAACAACAAACGAAATGTAATGTCAATATTATAAGTTACTTAATTATAAAAATGTTATGAAAAAAGGATTAATGTTAATTGTTTTGGTTGCTGGTCTATGTGGAATAACAAAGGCCCAGGCGCAAGTCGAGGAAGTCATTATAGAACAACGTCTTCCGGGATACAAAACCTCATTTGAAGCCAACCCATTCTGGCATAACTGGTTTGTTTCTGCAAATTTTGGAGCGAATGCTTTCTTTGCCGAACATTCCTCACAGGCAAAATTTAAAAACACGATTACTTTTATGCCTGAGTTGGCTGTAGGTAAAATGTTCAACCCCTGGTGGGGATTACGGTTACAAGGCGGTGGCGGAGCATTACACGGTTTCACCGATAATGCCGGAAGTATGTTACACATGCATTATATGCACATGAACATCGACTTTATGATGGGATTGATAAATTTCTTCGCGAAATACAACCCCGACCGTAAATTCGATATCGTTCCTTTCTTCGGTGTCGGAGGTATGACCCGGAAACATCAGCAATCTTTCACCATCCATGGCGGTATTCAAGCCAAATACAAGATTTCTGAAAGATTCGATGCCATCATCGAATTCCAGGGCATGATCTTCAACGATAAGATGGTAGAAACCGGTGGTTTCCCGAACGATGGGCTGGGTGGACTTACTGCAGGGGTTACCTATTATTTCAAAGGCAGAGGTTTCCGTACCGCACCGAAACAAGCTGTCATCGACGAAATGGCTGCCGCCAACCTGGTATTAGCTAATCAAGTGACTCAGTTACAGAACCGTCCGCCAGAGATCAAAGTTATCGAGAAAGAAGTGGTTAGACCGGTTGAAACGAAAAATGTAGAAATCGTAGAATCTATCCCCTCTACCATCCCGTTCAAATTCAATAGCGCCGTGGTTCAGGATATTTATGACCCGTTGATCTACAATATCGGAACTTTCATGAAAAACAACCCGGATGTCAAAATCCGCATCGTAGGTTATGCCGATAAATTCGGTCCGATCAATGTAAATCTCCGGATTTCACAAGAAAGAGCCGAGGCTGTCGCCAATATGTTGAAAAAAGATTACGGCATCAATTCTAACCGGATGGTTATCGAATATGTAGGTAAAGAAAAACCTTACTACAAAAACAACAACAAATGGAATCGTTGTGCCATGGTTGAAATCATCAAATAACCCTTCTGTTTCCTTAGGTATAAAGTCCGGACTTTACATCCGGACTTTTCTTTTAAATATTTTCTTCACTTTCCCCCAGCATTTCAGGTTTCACTTCATCCTCGTACCCTTCAAACTGCCAGCGGGCATGTCGGTACTAGCCGAAGTCCGACCGATAAAAGAAATTATTTTGTATTTTTGTCCGGCTAAGTCGAATTATATGCTTAGCTTTTCAGCATATGGCCCAAAAACAATATCAGAAAAAACATAAAAAAGCGGTTTCTTCTCACCGGCACCACCACAAGTTCAAGCTATTGAAATACGGGGTGCTATTTATCCTGTTTCTCGCAATCGGTATCACTCTATTTGTCTACTCGGTATATGCCGGTCTTTGGGGTAAGCTACCGGATTATGCCGAATTGCGGGATATCCGTAATGACGAAGCTTCGGAATTGTATAGCGAAGACAACTTGCTGATCGGTAAATATTATGTCGAAAACCGTACCAATGTCAATTTCAATCATATTTCCCCTTATGCCGTCAAAGCCCTGATCGCGACCGAAGATGTCCGTTTTTACGAACATGAAGGCGTAGACAAAATCAGTATGCTGAGGGTATTTTTCAAAACTGTTCTGCTGGGACACCGTAGTTCAGGCGGCGGAAGTACGCTCAGTCAGCAATTGGCTAAAAATCTGTATCCCCGGGACGAACAGCAGGTGACCTTTATACCGGTTGTGAAACTCAAAGAAATGTTTACAGCCCATCGTTTGGAAAACATTTACAGCAAAGACGATATCCTCACCCTTTACCTGAACACGGTATCTTTCGGGGAAAATACATTCGGTATCGAGAGTGCCGCTCAAAAATATTTTTCAACCTCTGCTTCCGATCTGACTATCCCTCAGGCAGCCACGTTGATCGGTATGCTCAAAGGACCTTCGCGTTACAATCCGCGTCTGCATCCGGAAAGGGCGCTCAACCGTCGCAACACGGTAATCGACCAAATGATGAAATACGATTATCTGGATGAAGAGACCGGTGAAAAAATAAAGCAGGAAGAACTACAGCTGCATTACATTCCGGTCAACCATTTTTCCGGTCTGGCTCCTTATTTACGCGAAAAAATACGCCGGGATGCCGACCGGATCCTCAAAGAATACAACGAAAAATACGGTACGAACTACAACCTATATAAGGACGGTCTTATCCTGAAAACAACTCTGGACGCAGAGATGCAGCAATATGCAGAAAATGCCGTTCAAGAGCACATGAAAAAATTACAGCAATCCTATTACACCCACCTGGGTAAACAAGAACCCTGGGACAAAAATCCCGCGATACTGAAAAATGCTATTCAGAACAGTACGGTCTATCAACGATTGAAACATCAGGGATTGGCTGAAAAAGACATACTGAAAATTCTGAATGAAAAAAAAGCGATGCTGGTATACAGCCCGGAAGAGGGAGAAATGCGGGTAGATTATTCTTCGATCGATTCGATCAAGCATTATCTGAAGATTTTGCATCCGGCGATGATTGCTGTGGAACCACAATCCGGGAAAGTAAAAGCCTGGGTCGGTGATCTGAACTATAAATATTTCCAATACGACCAGGTTGAAGCCCCGCGCCAGGTAGGATCGGTCTTTAAACCGGTCGTATACAGTGCAGCTATACATCAGGGGACCCGTCTGGACGCTTATTACAAAAATGAACAGAAAACCTATCCGGAATATGACGACTGGTCCCCACGCAATTCGGACAACAATTACGAGGGATATTACACCTTGAAAGGAGCCCTTAGTAAATCGATCAATACCATCGCTGTCGAAGTATTGCTTCAGACGGGCATAGACACCGTTATCGATCATGCCCGCCGTTTGGGTATCACCTCCGAGCTTCCTCCCTATCCTTCTTTAGCCTTGGGAGTAGCCGATATCCCCTTGCAGGAAATGGTTCGTCCTTTTATAACTTTTGCCAATAACGGAAACCTCCGTCCGATTTATTACCTGGAAGAAATCAAGGACCGCCAGGGTAATCTGATATTCAAAGCTCAGCCCGAAATTCCCCGGCAAGTACTGCCTGAAAACGAAGCCCATTTAATGAGCAATATGCTTTCGGCAGTCATCGACGAAGGAACAGGGCAAAGATTGCGTTCGGTATACGGTCTGCATAATGAAATGGCCGGGAAAACCGGTACGACCCAAAATCAGGTAGACGGCTGGTTTATCGGATATAATCCCCAGATAGTCGTCGGAATCAGAGTCGGAGCCAACGATGTAAACATCCATTTCAACACCATCCGTTTAGGACAAGGCGCCAATATGGCTATGCCTATTTTCGGCCGGTTTATGAAAGATTGCCTGGAGAGCCCGAATTATCAGGTTTGGAACAGGCTCTCCTTCCCTTTTGCCTTACCACCTCAGCAAAAAGAAACGGAAATACCGACCTTCAAAGAACATTTGAACCTGCTCGAAAAGATCTCGAACCGTAAACTGGAAAAAGTGAAACATCCCGGAACTACCGAAGAAAAAACCAAAGAAAAGAAAGGATTTTTCCGACGGTTATTTAAGAAGAAAGAGGCGAAATAATACAAACTCCGGTTCCGTCCGGCCACACCCGCAGGTCCATAGACTTTATGAACTTATTCAAACCTACCATAAATTTGGAGAAACGGAGAATGAAAGTTTATTCTTCTTTTCTCCATTGTTCCCAAGAAAAGGTATCTTTATTCCGTCTATTCTTTCAGTCCATAAGCCTGTTGTGCCAAACGTTTCACAATGACCACAAAACCACCGGTCAAAAGCAGGTTGAGTACCAAACTCAATACAGAAATAATCAGAGCGGGACCGCCCAGATTATAGCCCATAGCGATGACAATAATTCCGGCCCCAACTTCCCCCCGGGTGAACATACCGACAGAAAGGGCGAGTCTCTCTTCCAATTGCCGATCCCGATAGAAAAACAACGGAAACATCTTTCCCAAATTCGAAAGTAAAGTAACAACGATCACATGCACAACCAATACCTCCCAGGAAGGCATAGGCTGTGCAGCAATAATCCCCACAGCTTCTGTAATCCGGTGTCCATGATCGATACCGATAAACTGAGGTGTACTCAACCCCACCAGAAACATAAACAGATAAGAAATCATTCCGGTTATCTTTTCGTCCCGGTTCCCGTGTTGATGGACAGTCTTCATCACCATTCCCAAGACAAAGGCAGGCAACAATACTTCGATATGAATCGCTCCGTCAGCTCCCATCATCCACTTGGTCAAAAGATAAATACTTTCCGTTACAGCTACGATACATACAGCATAAAATAAAATAGATTTCCAGGTTTGGGACAACCGGATCGTTCCCAGTTTTTTCCAACCGATCACTAATAAAAAAGTGATCACAATCACCACGGCAAATAACTGCCACTTAAAACCGATCATAAATATTTGCAAGGGAATCATCAGTAAGATCGTATCGAGATCGTCGAAGATCGCCAGCACCTGGGTCTTCTTATAGATCCACTCGCGCCGTAACCCGGCAGCAGCCAGCATGGTAAACAATATACCGGCAGAAGTAGGGGCCGCAAACCGGCTCAATAATAAATTCTCTTTCCAGGCATCCCAATTCCCGAACAAATCGGCAGGCAATAAGAACATATAATAAAAAGCGACCATAATCCAGGGCACGGCAGCAGTAGCCATAGCTATAAAATAATCGGCAGCATAAGATCTCCATTTCGTTTTATCCAATTCGAATTCCCGCCCGACATTAATCATAATAAATGCCAGACAAACGAACATCAAAGTCTTCGCTACCTTTTCAGCTGTCAGGAATGCCTCCCCCAACCAAACCGGTAAACACTGTGAAAGAACTAACCCTAAAACCAAAAATAAAGAAAACAAGAAGACTTTTTTCATTTACAACCAATTAATTATTTATGAATCAAAAAAATACCCTATCTTTATATTTTCAGCAAAGATAAACCGCAGAGGCACATCCTCCAAACCTCAGACCGGAGAAACGTTAAAAAATTCTGAAAATAATTACAATTGTTGTAAAATTTTAAAAAATCGAAGCACTGACCAAGACGACACCCATAATAAACATGCCTAAAATAATACTCTGTACCGACACCTTCCGGTTCCCTTTCAGTTGGGAATTGGGAATCAGTTCATTCAGTGCAGTGGCTACCAATAGTCCGGAAAGAAAAGCTTTCAGTATTCCGGTTAAAACCGGATTAGAATATTTCAGAATAAAAATATAAGCCATCAGGGCTCCGATCGGTTCGAATAAGGAAGCGATCACACTGTAGAATATAGCCCGGCGGCGATTCATCGAATCACTGATTTTATTAAACAGGGCTCCGATCGTCATCCCTTCGGGAAAGTTGTGGACAATAATAGAAAGAACCAGAGGAATAGCCACCAAAGGAGTAGCCAAAAACGACAGAAAAGTCGCCAGCCCTTCGACGAAACTATGGGCGGTAATCGTCAGAAGCACCAATATCGCTACCCGCCGGTAATATTGAAGTGAAGCGTCGTAGCGTTCCACCTCTTTTTTCTTCCACAACTTCACCAGATATCCTAAAGGATACAACAAAACGATACCGACAAAAAACCAGACCGTACTGGTGATTTTCGTCTGAGCATAAGACAATTGGGAGGATAGGATGCTGATCGAATCGGGCATCAGTTTCATAAAAGCGGTATAAATCATTATTCCGGCTGCAAATCCCAAAATGACCGAGAGGGTAACCTGGTTGACTTTTCTGAAATATAACGACGTCATCGCTCCCATAAAAGTAGAAATCGCTGCAACCAGAGTCATAATAAAAGCTAACCAAATATCAGATGACGCAAAACTTGTCATGACCTATCCGTATTTCCTATTCATACTGAATCACCTGTGGTTTTGTTACGTGATAATCATAAAAACTGCCTCTGTTCCCACTGGAAAGTATCGCTTGAAAACTCCTGCCATCCTCAGGAATAGTAGGATAAACGGCAAAACGAAAAGAAATATTTTTAATGACGACATTATCGTTTCTCAGGTTGACTCCTACCCCGAATCCCCAATACGTTTTGCTGTGTACCAATTTTTTATTGTCGGCGGCAATCACACCGAAATCACAGAAAGAAGAAATGGAAACCCGGAATCCTTTTTTAATATAGGGCAAGAAAAAAGTAGTCGCCAAAGAAGACGACAGTTTTTGATTTCCTCTTAGTGTATCGGATGAAAATCCGCGAATATTCCGATCTTCCATATACAAAAAATCGCCCGGATAACGCCGGATTCCTTTCACATAATGTACGTCGTTATAGAAACGGAATTTAAAACTGCCCCAGCTACACAAATTACTGATATGACTGGCTCCCAATTTCAGCGTCCCCCGGGTGAAACCGTCTTCGTTGACATAAGACCCCAAGGCTGCTTCCAGGGCGTAATAACGCTCGTCGTATTTATTAAATGGGAATAGTGACACTCTCCGGCGATATAGCCATAATTATCGAATTCACTCTTTTCATACCCCGTGGTCAGACTAAGCATCAATCCCGTAGGAATATCTTCCGTACGCCCGAAATCATAGATCAGATTGGCCTTATAATACTTCATTTTGATGTAAGTAAAAGCGGCAAAATAATCCCTCCGGTTATAATACAAATGGTTGGTATCGTCTGTAACCAAAGGACGATTGTTGAAAAGGGTCGTGAAAAAACGACCCGTCAGAAACATATTCTGGTTATAGCTATACCGGTAAGGCAACAAAAAAGATTTACCTAACCATACGTCCTGATAATGATAATTGAACAACTCTTCCAACCGGTTTACATTCCGGTCCGGTAAATCATCCGAATAAAAAACACGTCCTACTCCCATCCCTCCGGCCCATTTCATCCGGTTGGTCAGGAATTGCCTTTCGACATCTACGAAAACTTCTTTTTCACGGTAATCATTGCGGTAATATCCCCGGATGTTGATATGAGTCCCCCAAAGACTGTTCACCTTATATTCCAACTCGTTTCCCCATTTTTTGTCTTTGGTTCCCCGGTAACTGAACTCATAATTCAGGACATGTCCCAATTTCATAAAGTTTTTATTTTCGAGTCCGATATCGAAAGAATTCAAGAAATTCGATTCGACCGTCGCTCCCCACGAAAGCTGATCTTTACAAATGAGGGTAACATTCACCTGAGCAGGGTTGTCCGGATCTTCCGTAACGATCATATTCGCATCATCGATATAATCCAATCTTCTCAACAAAATTTCATTTTGCACCAACTCAAAAGGTACCAATAACATGCCGGGTTTTATCGTCAACTGCCTGCGGATTACTTTTTCGGCCGTTTTCATATGGGTTTTGTTGGCTAAGTTTTTCAGCCATCCCATATCTTCCTCGAAGTAAGTGGTATCGTAAACACTAGTCCCATAAGGAGGCAGAACAACAATAGAAATATCATGAATCACTTTCCCGGAATAAGCTTTAAATCGTTCCTCACTGTTCTGCGTACGCATGACATTCAGATATCCACGATGGGGATTGACGAAGACCATTTTATAAAGTTCTTTCGTCCATTTCGCCTTATAGGCAAAGTCTTTAATTTTGGTATATTCATACCGCAGGGTATCCCGGATCAGACTATCCGGTAAATACACCGGAGACATCTTCATCTGTGCATCAACCGGTAAGGTCATCAGTGGCAAGGAATCCCGCTCCAAAAGATGTTGTAAAGACTGTGCCTGTAAACTTTTCTTAACGGTATCCAGGCGCACAGAATCTTGTACTGCCGGAATCCTATGGTCTATAGCCAGTACCCTTCCAACCCAAAAACAAATGATGAGTATAAATACGATTCTCTTCATCATTTTCCCTCACTCCTCTCTATTTTTCTACAATCAATTTTTCAAAGCCAGGTGAAATCCAGTTTTTCATTTTTCCTTCTTCCAGATAAATAAAAGCGCCTTCCAGTTCAGGATCGGCCAAAACAATCTGCCGGGCTTTTTGCAATCCCAATACCATAAAAGCAGTGGCATAAGCATCGGCTTCCATACA
>OIWQ01004561.1_pt1 | contig 11045 bp, 9 predicted proteins | sample 1587571 | NCBI WGS metagenome assembly OIWQ01 (sample SAMEA3888910, study PRJEB22519) | human gut metagenome | biome: human gut; feature: human-associated habitat; material: faeces | place: Denmark | collected 2010 | reverse complement strand
CTGACAGCAGGAGAGGCATAATGAAAACGCTGCTGATTATTGACGCTAATCTCGGTCAGGCACGCGCCTATATGGCGAAGACCCTGCTGGGCGCGGCGGCGCGAAAAGCAAAACTGGAAATCATCGACAATCCGAACGACGCTGAAATGGCGATTGTTCTCGGTGATTCCATCCCGAACGACAGCGCGCTGAACGGTAAAAATGTCTGGCTGGGCGATATTTCCCGGGCAGTTGCGCACCCTGAGCTGTTCCTGAGTGAAGCCAAAGGCCATGCGAAACCTTACACTGCGCCGGTCACTGCGACAGCACCGGTTGCCGCCAGCGGTCCGAAACGCGTAGTTGCGGTGACTGCTTGCCCGACTGGCGTAGCACACACCTTTATGGCGGCTGAAGCCATTGAAACCGAAGCGAAAAAACGTGGCTGGTGGGTGAAAGTTGAAACCCGTGGTTCGGTTGGCGCGGGTAATGCAATCACCCCTGAAGAAGTCGCCGCAGCGGATCTGGTGATTGTGGCGGCAGATATTGAAGTGGATCTGGCGAAATTTGCTGGTAAACCGATGTATCGCACCTCTACCGGTCTGGCGCTGAAGAAAACTGCGCAGGAACTGGATAAAGCGGTTGCTGAAGCAACGCTGTATGAACCAGCGGGCAAAGCTCAAACAGCGACCACTGAAGGTAAGAAAGAGAGTGCAGGCGCTTACCGTCACTTGCTGACGGGCGTCTCTTACATGCTGCCGATGGTCGTTGCAGGTGGTCTGTGTATCGCGCTTTCTTTTGCTTTTGGTATCGAAGCGTTTAAAGAGCCGGGTACGTTGGCTGCGGCGCTGATGCAGATTGGTGGTGGTTCAGCCTTTGCGTTGATGGTGCCGGTACTGGCAGGTTATATTGCCTTTTCTATTGCCGATCGTCCGGGTCTCACGCCGGGTCTGATTGGCGGTATGCTGGCGGTCAGCACCGGTTCTGGCTTCATTGGCGGTATTATTGCGGGCTTCCTGGCGGGTTACATTGCGAAGTTAATCAGTACGCAATTGAAACTGCCGCAGAGTATGGAGGCGCTGAAACCGATCCTGATCATTCCGCTAATTTCCAGTCTGGTGGTCGGTCTGGCGATGATTTACCTGATCGGTAAACCGGTTGCTGGCATTCTCGAAGGGTTGACTCACTGGCTGCAGACCATGGGGACTGCGAATGCGGTTCTGCTGGGGGCGATCCTCGGTGGCATGATGTGTACTGACATGGGCGGTCCGGTAAACAAAGCAGCGTACGCGTTCGGTGTGGGTCTGCTGAGTACTCAAACCTATGGCCCGATGGCGGCGATTATGGCGGCAGGTATGGTGCCACCGCTGGCAATGGGTCTGGCAACAATGGTGGCGCGTCGCAAATTCGACAAAGCGCAGCAGGAAGGTGGCAAAGCCGCTCTGGTATTGGGACTGTGCTTCATTTCGGAAGGTGCAATTCCGTTTGCTGCTCGTGATCCGATGCGTGTGCTGCCGTGCTGTATCGTGGGTGGGGCGCTGACTGGCGCAATCTCAATGGCGATTGGTGCGAAACTGATGGCACCGCACGGTGGTCTGTTTGTTCTGCTGATCCCTGGCGCTATTACGCCGGTATTGGGTTACCTGGTAGCAATTATTGCCGGTACGCTGGTGGCGGGTTTGGCCTATGCCTTCCTGAAACGTCCGGAAGTGGACGCAGTAGCGAAAGCAGCGTAATAAAAGGTGTGTTACAGGGCAGAAATTTCCTGCCCTGTATCATTGGATGAGCGCAAAGGGAATGACCAGCTTGTGAATGTAATTTTATGAATTTAAATGGTTTTATCTTTCAGTAGAAACCTGAAACGTTCATCAAACACTAAGGTTATTTCCTCAAGGGCAGATTATTTTCTGCCCTTTTTTAGTGTTCCTGTTCTGTGCATCCCGTCACAAATTCCTCGCTTTTGTAATTCAGGCATTTAATCGCATTTTGTGAGCCTGCTCAAATCTGCCCATTTAGCCTCTCTGGCGGTAATTTACTTTACGTAAAACATGCATACTATGAGCACATGTTTAAATATGAACACATGTTTAAACCGTCTTTGCAGTATCTATATTCTTGTGGATTGACAGGGTTGGTAATTTTTTACCAGAGGACGTGCTATGCGCGAAAAGGATTATGTCGTAATTATAGGCTCGGCGAATATTGATGTCGCCGGATATTCACATGAATCATTAAATTATGCGGATTCAAATCCAGGTAAAATAAAATTTACGCCTGGTGGGGTAGGGCGCAATATTGCACAAAACCTGGCGTTGCTGGGTAATAGAGCCTGGCTACTGAGCGCCGTAGGCAGTGATTTTTATGGCCAATCGCTGCTAACGCAAACCAATCAATCTGGCGTTTATGTCGATAAATGCCTGATTGTGCCGGGAGAAAATACGTCGAGCTATTTATCATTACTCGATAATACCGGTGAAATGCTGGTTGCTATAAATGACATGAATATTAGCAACGCTATTACAGCTGAATATCTCGCACAGCACCGTGAATTTATTCAGAGGGCAAAGGTCATTGTCGCGGACTGTAATATCAGTGAAGAGGCACTGGCATGGATTCTGGATAATGCCGCCAACGTACCCGTATTTGTCGATCCGGTTTCAGCGTGGAAATGTGTCAAAGTGCGCGACCGTCTAAATCAAATCCACACTCTCAAGCCAAACCGCCTTGAAGCGGAAACCCTGAGTGGGATTGCGCTGTCAGGGCGTGACGATGTGGCAAAAGTTGCTGCCTGGTTCCATCAACATGGCCTGAACCGACTGGTATTGAGCATGGGCGGCGATGGCGTTTATTACAGCGATATCAGCGGTGAAAGTGGCTGGTCTGCGCCGATCAAAACCAATGTTATTAATGTTACCGGAGCGGGCGATGCCATGATGGCGGGACTTGCTTCGTGTTGGGTAGACGGAATGCCGTTTGCCGAATCTGTTCGTTTCGCACAGGGATGTTCGTCAATGGCGCTCTCCTGTGAATACACCAATAACCCCGATTTATCGATTGCCAACGTTATATCGTTAGTGGAGAACGCAGAATGTCTGAATTAAAAATTTCCCCTGAATTATTACAAATTTCCCCGGAAGTGCAGGACGCTTTAAAAAACAAAAAACCGGTTGTGGCGCTGGAATCGACCATTATTTCTCACGGGATGCCGTTCCCACAAAATGCCCAGACCGCAATTGAAGTAGAAGAAACTATTCGTAAACAGGGCGCAGTACCTGCCACTATCGCCATTATTGGCGGCGTGATGAAAGTGGGTTTAAGCAAAGAAGAAATTGAATTACTGGGTCGTGAAGGGCATAACGTGACCAAAGTTAGTCGTCGCGATTTACCTTTTGTTGTTGCCGCCGGAAAAAATGGCGCAACCACTGTGGCTTCAACGATGATTATTGCGGCGCTTGCCGGAATTAAAGTATTTGCCACCGGGGGAATTGGTGGTGTGCATCGCGGGGCGGAACATACCTTCGATATTTCTGCCGATTTGCAAGAACTGGCAAATACTAATGTCACCGTTGTTTGTGCCGGTGCAAAATCTATTCTCGATTTAGGATTAACAACAGAATATTTAGAAACCTTCGGTGTGCCGTTAATTGGCTATCAGACAAAAGCGCTGCCTGCGTTTTTCTGCCGTACCAGCCCGTTTGACGTCAGCATTCGCCTTGATAGTGCCACGGAAATCGCTCGTGCAATGGCAGTGAAATGGCAAACCGGTTTGAACGGCGGCCTGGTAGTGGCGAATCCGATCCCGGAGCAGTTTGCGATGCCGGAGGAATCTATCAATGCAGCCATAGATCAAGCCGTCGCCGAAGCCGAAGAGCAGGGCGTTATTGGTAAAGAAAGTACACCGTTCCTGCTGGCGCGTGTTGCTGAACTGACTGGCGGTGACAGCCTGAAATCCAACATCCAACTGGTGTTCAACAACGCCATTCTGGCGAGCGAAATTGCCAAAGAATACCAGCGTCTCGCGGGTTAATTTCTGACGGGCAGAAAGCCGTCGCCCGTACTCATCAAGCATACCAAAACCTGGCGCTGACGCCGGGTTTACTGGCATGAAGGGAAAATCATTATGGATATAATGAGAAGTGTTGTGGGGATGGTGGTGTTACTGGCAATAGCATTTTTGTTGTCAGTGAATAAAAAGAGCATCAGTTTGCGCACGGTTGGAGCCGCACTGCTGCTGCAAATCGCTATTGGTGGCATCATGCTCTACTTCCCACCGGGAAAGTGGGCAGTAGAACAGGCGGCATTAGGCGTTCATAAAGTGATGTCTTACAGTGATGCCGGTAGCGCCTTCATTTTTGGTTCGCTGGTTGGGCCGAAAATGGATGTCCTCTTTGACGGTGCGGGTTTTATCTTCGCCTTTCGCGTACTCCCGGCGATTATCTTCGTCACTGCGCTCATTAGTCTGCTGTACTACATTGGCGTGATGGGGCTGCTGATTCGCATCCTTGGCAGCATTTTCCAGAAAGCCCTCAACATCAGCAAAATCGAATCTTTTGTTGCGGTTACCACTATTTTCCTCGGGCAAAATGAGATCCCGGCGATCGTTAAACCGTTTATCGATCGCATGAATCGCAACGAGTTGTTTACGGCTATTTGTAGCGGGATGGCGTCCATTGCTGGTTCGATGATGATTGGTTATGCCGGAATGGGCGTACCAATTGACTACCTGTTAGCGGCATCGCTGATGGCGATCCCTGGTGGTATTTTGTTTGCACGTATTCTTAGCCCGGCAACCGAGCCTTCGCAGGTCACATTTGAAAATCTGTCGTTCAGCGAAACGCCGCCAAAAAGCTTTATCGAAGCAGCGGCGAGCGGTGCGATGACCGGGCTGAAAATCGCCGCTGGTGTAGCGACGGTAGTAATGGCGTTTGTCGCAATTATTGCGCTGATCAACGGCATTATCGGCGGAATTGGCGGCTGGTTTGGTTTCGCCAATGCCTCTCTGGAAAGTATTTTTGGCTATGTGTTGGCACCACTGGCGTGGATCATGGGTGTGGACTGGAGTGATGCCAACCTTGCGGGTAGCCTGATTGGGCAGAAACTGGCGATTAACGAATTCGTCGCTTACCTGAGTTTCTCCCCATACCTGCAAACGAGCGGCACGCTGGAAGTGAAAACCGTGGCGATTATCTCCTTTGCGCTTTGTGGTTTTGCTAACTTTGGTTCTATCGGTGTTGTCGTTGGGGCATTTTCGGCTATTTCGCCAAAACGCGCACCGGAAATCGCTCAGCTTGGTTTACGGGCGCTGGCAGCAGCAACGCTTTCCAACCTGATGAGCGCGACCATTGCCGGGTTCTTTATTGGTTTAGCTTGAGTTTCATTGCCGGATGTACGCCTTATTAAGCGTTGCATCCGGCAATCGCGCTATTGCAGATTATTTTTTACTGCATCATCCCGGAGAATTTATTCTCCGGGTCCATCTCCAGCGCCAGTCCTGACAACTGCTTTCTGTTTTTAATTAGATACCCTTTCTTGCTTTTAATTAATAAACCGTCGTGAATGAATTGCGCGAGAACATATAAAAGATGTCGATAAGAAACGCCTAAATACTCTGCCGCTTGCGTATGCTTTTCGTGATAAAGATCACCTTCTTGTGAGAGTAATATAAATGCTGCCAGGCGATTCACTAACGGAAATGATTGATTCTGAGTTAAAGAAACAATATTGCGATAATTTTTATGGCTTAAAGTAACGCAGAGTTTTCGTAAAAATAGCGTGTCGTTTAATAACAGCGGGCGGTAATGTTTCATAGGGAGCGCAAGGCACCAACACTCTTCAATAGCCTGCACCGCACGCGGTTCATGGTCTTTGTCGATTAACTCAATCTCGCCAATAAAACAGGGGGCGGCAAAGAAATCGATCAGCGACACGCGACCATTAGCTAGCGTGGCGTAAAGCCTGGCGCGGCCTCGCGTCAGGTAAAACAGCCAGGACGGCTGTTGCCCTTCCTGCACAATGTAGTCACGCGCTAAAAAATGAAACAGCCGCGTATCGGCTGAAACATCCGTTAAAAAGCAATCCTTAAACGCGGATTCACTCATCAATTGCTGCTTAAGATCATTATTGTGGATTTCTTTCACGATGTTTATCCGCTATGAGATTTCTCATATTTAGCATACGTACGCTGTTGTTAAGATTCAATCATCGGCCCGGTCGAATTTTCTTTGCTGTAGAAAAAATAACGCAACTGGAAACAGAGGAAATAAACAATGGAAAAGAGAAAAATTATTCTGGATTGTGATCCGGGTCATGATGATGCTATTGCAATGATGATGGCAGCGAAACATCCGGCAATAGATTTATTAGGCATCACTATTGTAGCGGGTAATCAGACGCTTGATAAAACATTAATTAATGGCCTGAATGTTTGCCAGAAACTGGAGATTAATGTTCCGGTTTATGCGGGGATGCCACAACCCATTATGCGGCAACAAATCGTTGCCGATAATATTCACGGTGAAACCGGACTGGATGGCCCGGTATTCGAGCCGCTGACCCGCCAGGCAGAAAGCACTCATGCGGTGAAATATATCATTGATACCCTGATGGCAAGCGATGGCGATATCACTCTGGTGCCGGTTGGTCCGCTTTCAAATATCGCGGTGGCAATGCGTATGCAACCCGCGATCCTGCCCAAAATCCGTGAAATTGTGCTAATGGGCGGCGCTTACGGTACAGGCAACTTCACCCCATCTGCCGAGTTCAACATCTTTGCTGACCCGGAAGCCGCACGCGTGGTGTTCACCTCCGGCGTTCCATTAGTGATGATGGGCCTCGATCTTACCAACCAGACCGTTTGCACCCCGGACGTAATTGCTCGGATGGAAAGGGCAGGCGGCCCTGCCGGAGAGCTGTTCAGCGACATCATGAACTTCACTCTCAAAACGCAGTTCGAAAACTACGGCCTGGCTGGCGGCCCGGTGCACGACGCCACCTGCATCGGTTATCTGATTAACCCTGATGGCATTAAAACCCAGGAGATGTACGTCGAAGTGGACGTCAACAGCGGCCCTTGCTACGGGCGTACCGTCTGCGACGAACTGGGCGTTCTTGGCAAGCCCGCTAATACCAAAGTCGGCATCACTATTGATACCGACTGGTTCTGGGGCTTAGTCGAAGAGTGCGTGCGCGGCTACATCAAAACCCATTAAGTGTTGATAACAAGCCGGGTCAGTATCGCAAGATCCAAGCCCGGCTATTTCTGATGGGCAGAAAGCCGTCGCCCAAAATGACATGAAGAGATAATCACTATGGATGTCATGAGAAGTGTTCTGGGAATGGTGGTATTGCTGGCAATTGCGTTTTTGCTGTCAGTAAACAAGAAGAAGATCAGCCTGCGTACCGTTGGCGCGGCGTTAGTGTTACAGGTCGTGATTGGCGGGATTATGCTTTGGTTACCGCCAGGGCGTTGGGTCGCAGAAAAAGTCGCTTTTGGCGTGCATAAAGTGATGGCGTACAGCGACGCGGGTAGCGCATTTATCTTCGGTTCGCTGGTCGGGCCGAAAATGGACACGCTGTTTGATGGCGCAGGATTTATCTTTGGTTTCAGAGTATTACCGGCAATTATCTTCGTCACCGCGCTGGTGAGTATTCTCTACTACATCGGTGTGATGGGGATCTTAATTCGCATTCTCGGCGGTATCTTCCAGAAAGCATTAAATATCAGCAAGATCGAGTCATTCGTCGCGGTCACTACCATTTTCCTCGGGCAAAACGAAATTCCGGCAATCGTCAAACCCTTTATCGATCGGCTGAATCGCAATGAATTATTTACAGCGATTTGTAGTGGCATGGCCTCGATTGCTGGTTCGACAATGATTGGTTACGCCGCACTGGGCGTACCTGTGGAATATTTGCTGGCGGCATCGTTAATGGCGATCCCAGGCGGGATCTTGTTTGCCCGCCTGTTAAGCCCGGCTACGGAATCTTCGCAGGTTTCTTTTAATAACCTCTCTTTCACCGAAACACCGCCAAAAAGCATTATTGAAGCCGCTGCGACAGGGGCAATGACCGGGCTGAAAATCGCCGCCGGTGTAGCGACAGTGGTGATGGCATTTGTTGCAATAATTGCGTTGATTAACGGTATTATCGGCGGCGTTGGCGGCTGGTTTGGTTTTGAACATGCCTCGCTGGAGTCCATTTTAGGTTACCTGTTGGCTCCACTGGCGTGGGTGATGGGGGTTGACTGGAGTGATGCGAATCTTGCCGGGAGTTTGATTGGACAGAAACTGGCGATTAATGAATTTGTCGCTTACCTCAATTTCTCACCTTATCTGCAAACAGCTGGCACTCTGGATGCTAAAACCGTGGCGATTATTTCCTTCGCGTTGTGCGGTTTCGCTAACTTTGGTTCTATCGGGGTAGTGGTTGGGGCATTTTCTGCGGTTGCGCCACACCGCGCGCCGGAAATCGCCCAGCTTGGTTTACGCGCGCTGGCGGCGGCGACACTTTCTAACCTGATGAGCGCTACCATTGCCGGGTTCTTTATTGGCTTAGCGTAGTGCGCGAGTTATGAGCCGGATAAGACGCGGTCAAGCGTCGAATCCGGCAACATTGTTACACCATTGGCACTAATGAAAGCGCGTTATCGGCAGACAGGGTAGGGTTGTTTAAGCTGCCGCTGGCGCGTGAAATTGCCGCGCAGGCCATCGCAAAACGGGCGCTGTCACGGAAATTGTTTCCCTCCAGAAAGCTATATACCAGGCCCGCCATAAAACCATCGTCAGCACCAAAACTGTCTACTGTCGTATGCGCTGGCGCGGTCAGCAAAAATTGTTCTCCATCCTTATCGCTGCAAAATACAGATTCATCTTTCAGATAAACAAAAATGCGTTTAACACCTTGTTGATGCAGCGAATTTACAGCTCTGATGCGATCGTTGTCGTCTTTAATCGGTTGCCCCCACAAAATTTCCAGTTCATTTTGTGTTGGTTTCAGAGTGTGGATCCGGCTGTACCAGTTTTTTACTTTGTTCGCTTTAAATTCGGAAACGGTATCGACAAACATCGGAATTTCATCAGCAATGGTAAAGACCCACTCCAGGGCTTCAGGTGTGAGATTACAATCAGCCAGCACCACACCAGCATGGCGAATCAAGTCCCGTGAAGTATTGAGCAGTTGAGGCGTTAGCTGTTGCAGAATATGTGTGTCATTGATTGCCAGGATAGTTTCTTCCTGCTTATTAGCGATAGCGAGATAAGTTGCAGTGCTGTGTCCATGCAGACGAATGCAGTTTGAAACGTTCACGCCCGCGCGGCGCGTTTCTTCCAGTAATGTCTCGCCGTAAAAATCGTTGCCAATAGCTGATATTAAATGCACATCCCGACCAAGCAGAGCCAGGTTATGCGCGATATTACGTCCGACGCCGCCTGCGGAACAGTGAACAGAACCTGGATGAGAGGCTGCTTGCGGGTAACGGATATCCGCCATTCCGCGAATATCCATATTGATTGCACCCACAACCACACAGTAATCCTGCTCGGTAAGGATATATCCTTTGCCTTTAATCAAACCCTTGCGCATCAAATCCATAATATGAGCGGCAACACGTGAGCGGCTGATTTGCAGAATATCGGCGATTTCATTCTGTTGAATCAGCGGGTTACGCCGTAAAATTTTAAGAATCTGCTTTTCCCTGTCGTTCATCGATCAGGCCACCGCTTTTTCAGTTTGTTGCGCTTTCAGCCAGGCGATCTCTTCTGCCCAGATATCCGGGTTGATGGTTTCAAGGATCAGCGGAATGCCGTCGAAACGGTCGTCCTGCATGATCCAGCGGAACGCATCATGACCGATATTGCCTTCACCGAGGCTATGATGGCGGTCAACGCGGCTGCCAAAGGTGCTTTTCGCATCGTTAAGGTGCATCCCGCGCAGATACTTAAAGCCGACAATACGGGCAAAATCCGCGAACGTTTTCTCGCATTCGGCAGAAGTACGCAAATCATACCCGGCAGCGAAAGCATGGCAGGTATCAATGCAGACGCCGACGCGGGATTTATCTTCCACGCCGTCGATAATCGCCGCGAGATGTTCGAATTTAAACCCTAAGTTACTGCCCTGACCGGCGGTGTTTTCAATCACCGCTGTTACACCTTGAGTTTTATCCAGCGCAATGTTGATGGATTCGGCAATACGCGCAAGGCAATCCTCTTCTGAAATCTGCATCAGATGGCTGCCAGGGTGGAAGTTGAGCAAAGAAAGCCCCAGTTGTTCGCAACGCTGCATTTCATCTATAAAGGCATCGCGCGATTTTTCCAGAGCTTCAGTGACCGGATGTCCGAGGTTAATCAGATAACTGTCGTGGGGAAGAATTTGCGCCGATGTGTAGTGATATTTTTCACAGGCGGCTTTGAATTCATCGATGGTTTGCGTCGTGAGCGGTGCGGCACGCCACTGACGTTGGTTTTTGGTGAACAAGGCAAACGCGGTTGCGTCGATTTCGGCGGCGCGAATTGCGGCATTTGCCAGACCGCCAGCAGCACTAACGTGCGCTCCAATGTATTTCATGCGAGGACTCCTGTTAAACCCGCTGGAGGAAAACGGTAATGATAGCGGGTTAACAGGAGCAAGATGTAGTGGTTTATGCGATGACGCTTTGAATCACATAGTTAATCGCACCACCACCAACAATCAGCCAGGCAAACAGTACCAGTGCCATCAGCAGAGGTTTCGCCCCGGCTTTTTTCAGCGCGCTGACGTGAGTGGTCAGACCCAGCGCCGCCATCGCCATTGCCAGCAGGAAGGTATCCAGCGTTACCAGCATATTCACTACGCTCTGCGGTAACAGGTGGAACGAGTTAAAGATGGCAACTACGATGAACAAGATGGCAAACCACGGAATAGTGATTTTGCTTTTCTCGCCGCTGTTCGCCCCAGACAGCTGTTTAACACGCGCCGCCAGCAGGATGAGGAACGGAGCCAGCATCATCACGCGCAGCATTTTGGAAATAACTGCTGCGTTTTCCGCATCCGGGCTGATGGCATGACCTGCCGCCACCACCTGCGCCACTTCG
>OIWQ01004560.1_pt1 | contig 11046 bp, 8 predicted proteins | sample 1587571 | NCBI WGS metagenome assembly OIWQ01 (sample SAMEA3888910, study PRJEB22519) | human gut metagenome | biome: human gut; feature: human-associated habitat; material: faeces | place: Denmark | collected 2010 | reverse complement strand
TGCCCGACGACGAACCGGAACTGCCGCACGCAATCATCGGCATGAAGCTCGCCGAGAAGTTCAAGGAGAAACCCGAGGTTTGCAACGCCATCGGCGCCCATCACGACGAGGTGGAGATGACCTCGATCATCTCTCCGATCATCCAGGTCTGCGACGCCATTTCGGGCGCACGTCCCGGAGCACGCCGCGAGGTGGTCGAGAGTTACATCAAACGTCTGAAGGAGATGGAGGACATCGCCCTGTCGTACCCCGGCGTGGTGAAGACCTACGCCATTCAGGCCGGACGCGAACTGCGCGTGATCGTCGGAGCCGACAAGCTCTCGGACCAGGAGTCGGAGGGACTGTCGCACGATATCGCCAAGAAGATCCAGGACGAAATGACGTACCCGGGCCAGGTGAAGATCACCGTTATCCGCGAAACCCGCGCCGTGTCCTACGCCAAGTAGACCGACATATTCCGACAAAAATCCCTCCCGAACGATTCGGGAGGGATTTTTTTGCAACCGTAGCGTCTTCCGGCAAACTGCCGCCAGAGGATGACGGAAAAGAAAGCCCCGAAAACGGCACACATCGCCGCCAACAGGAAATTCATCACCCGCAGGTCAGGCCTGACGCCGCCGTGGGAATTGAATCCGCCGGAGAATATCCATTATTCGGAGATGTGTTTTTTGTTGCGCGTCAACGAATGGGCGCGCTTGTTAAACAGGAAGATCGGAGCCGCAGCGCCTGCCGCCAGCATGAAGATCACACAGAAAGTCACGAAGCCGTTGCGCAGAATTTCCTGCAAATACAAGCCGCTGGCCGCCGCATCGCCCAAGTGCTGCATGAACATAATCATTGCAAAAACCGTCTTGTAGGCATACATGCCCGGGATCATCGGGAGCAGCGCCGGAATGAACATCACGGTCATCGGACAACGGATGCGGCCGCCCAGCAGAAGGCTGCCCACGCCGATCACGACCGAGGCGCAGAGCGATGCCGAGGCAATATCCATCCCGCCCTGCATCAGCACGAAGCGCAGGGCGTGGCCCACGGCGGCCAGCAGGGCGATGACCGGGAACGCCCGCATCGGAGGATCGGAGATGGCCCCGAAACCGATGGCCGCAACGGCGGCGAAGAATCCGTCGGAAAGAATTTCAGGCAGCATCATAGCAATCCGTTTTTAACGATCATCAGCGTACACGACAGTCCGATGGCGATGCAGATAATCAGCATCAGGGCCGAAGTGAGGCGGGCAATGCCGTTCAGCACGTGCCCCTCGACGATGTCGATCACACCGTTGATGAGCGGCACACCGGGAATGAGGAAAAGAACGCTCGTGGCGAGCGCCACTTCGGAGGTGGTGTCGAACATCAGCGCCACCGAAGCGCACATCGAGGCTGCGAACGACGAGGCGATGAAGATCACATAGTGGTTGAGTCCCCTGGCCTGCATGCGCTGGCGGAGGAAAAATCCCAGCAACGTCGCCGTGAAGACGATGCTCACGGCGAGCCAGTCGCCGCCGAACAGCCGGCAGAACGAGGCGTTGGCAAGGCCGACGAGGATGAGCGTGAAAATGGAGCCGAGGCGTGGCCGGGCGATAATCTCCGCATAGCGGGTCCGGATTTCCGGGAGCGGCATCCGGCGGTCGTAGGCCTCCCAGCTCAGGGCGCTCAGCTCGGCGTTCAGTTTGAAGCTGATCGGCAGGGGCGGAATGTCGGCCACTTCGCTGTATACCTCGCCGCTCTCGTCGTCGCAGACCGAAAAGGTCACGACCTTCTGGAACGCCGACACGATCACCCGCACCCCGAGCGCATCGCCCAGCCGCTTGGAGTTGCGCACCACACGGGATGTGTGGACGCCCGAGCCCATCAGCCGGGTGGCATACTCGGCGATGAACTGCGCTATTTCCCTGAGTTCCGCCACTGTTTTCATAACCTGAACTTTAACCGGGGACAAAGATAGGGATAAGCGAGGGCAAAAGCAAGTTTACTTGCATTTTGCCGAGCGAGAGTATCTAAGGCGAAGCCAAAGATACCTAAAAAATTTTATGTATCTTCGCCGCATGAAACGACCCGATCCATCGCTCGTGGCCTATGCCGAGGCCGAGATCATCCCCCGTTACGAACATTTCGACCGCGCCCACGGCACGGACCACGTCCGCACGGTCATTGCGCAGAGCCTCGCGCTGGCCGCGCATTACGACGTGGATATAAATATGGTCTACGCCATCGCCGCCTACCACGACACGGGGCTGGCGTACGGACGCGAACGCCACCACATCGACGCCGGACGCATCCTGGCGGAAGACGCAGAGGTGCGTCGCCGGTTCACCGGGGAGCAGATCGAAGTGATGCGCGAAGCCGTGGAGGACCACCGCGCCTCGTCGGACCACGCACCCCGCACGGTCTACGGCCGCATCGTGGCCGAGGCCGACCGGGTGATCGACCCCGCGACGATCATCCGCCGCACGGTGCAGTACGGACTGGCAAACTACCCTGCACTCGACCGTGAGGGACATTATGCGCGCTGTCTGGACCACCTGCAAAAGAAATATGCCGAAGGGGGTTACCTGCGCCTCTGGATCGCCGAATCGGACAACGCCCTGCGGCTCGAAGAGCTGCGGACGATCATCCGCGACCCGCAACAACTGCGGAAGCTCTTCGACGAAACGTTCGACGCAGAAACCGCCGCCGAATAACAAATGAAAACCCCGGAGCTTTTCGAAAGCGTCCGGGGATTTTCATTTCAGGCGGCGATTACTCCTCGCCGTGGGGGAAATATTTCATATACTGCACCCGCTGGTAGAACTCGCCCTCCGAGGAGCCGTAGTCCATACGGCCGGAGAACTCGTCGAGCGAGTCGAAGCCCTGACGGGCAGCCCACTCGTCGATGAAGCGGTTGATCCCGCCGATCACCTCGTAGCCGTGGCGATGGATAGCCGTGCAGACCTGCACCACGGCAGCGCCGCACAGCAGGGCTTTGACAGCGGCGGCTCCGTCGTGCACGCCCGTCGAGACGGCGATATCCAACTGCGGCAGCGCATGGGCGCACAGCGCCGTGCTGCGAAGCACGTTGCGCAGTTCGGTCGGTTCGCTGAACGGATCGCCGTTCACGAAACTCATCTTCTCGATGTCGATATCGGGTTCGAAAAAGCGGTTGTAGAGCACCAGTCCCCGGGCGCCGCGGCCCAGCAGGGCGTCGCCGACCGAGAGCACGTTGGTCAATCGCATCGGGAGCTTCACCGACACGGGGATCGTCACCCCGGCGGCAACCTTGCGCACAATATCGGCATAGCGGCTCTCTATCTCCTGCGCCGAAGCCTGCCGGTCCGTCGGAAGCAGGAAGATATTCAGCTCCAGCGCCGAAGCCCCTGCGGCCTGCATGGCCGAGGCATACTCGATCCACGCATCGCCCGTACCGACGCAGTTGATGCTTCCGATGACGGGAATGCCCGTCTTGGCGGCATCGGCGACGAGTTTCAGCAGTTCGGCCTTGTAAGCGTCGCCCAGATAGCGCTCGAGGTACTCGCCCGCATCGCCGTAACCCTCCATGTTGTCCAGCGAGGCGGCCTGACGGTAAATCTGCTCCTCGAAGATTGATTTCAGCACCACGGCGCCGGCGCCGTTGCGGACGCACTGCTCGACGTTGTGCATGTTTGCCGTATAGGGGGAACTGCTGACCACGACGGGGCTTGCGAGTTCCAGCCCGAGATATTTCGCTTTCATAGGAAAAATTATCTGTTAAACATTAAACAAACGGAATCTTCACCACCTCGGCCTTCACGGGCTTCTCACGGATGATAACAGCGATTTCCGTGCCCGGCTTGGCATAGGCAGCCTCGACGTAACCCAGCGCCACGCCGACTTTCAGGCAGGGCGACATCGTGCCGGAGGTGACATGCCCGATCTCGGCGCCTTCGGGCGACGCAATCGGATAACCGTGGCGCGGAATGCCGCGCTCGGTCATCTTCAGCCCCACGAGTTTGCGGGCGACGCCCTCGGCCTTCTGCTTCTCCATCACGGCGCGGTCGATGAAATCCTTGCCGTCGGCGAACTTGGTGATCCAGCCCAGTCCGGCCTCGATCGGCGAAGTGGTGTCGTCGATGTCGTTGCCGTAGAGGCAGAAACCCTTCTCCAGACGCAGCGTATCCCGGGCGCCGAGACCGATGTTCTTCAGCCCGAACTCCTCGCCGGCCTCCCACAGCGCTTTCCAGAGCTTGTCCCCGTCCTCGTTGGCGACATAAATCTCGCAGCCGCCCGAACCGGTGTAACCCGTGATCGAAAGGATGGCGTCGCATCCGGCGACCGGCATTTTCTTAAAGGTATAGTATTCCATCTCCTCCACCGGCTCCGTGCACATCTTCTGCACGATCTTCATGGCCAGGGGCCCCTGCACGGCCAACTGGCAAATCTCCTCCGAGGCGTTGTAGAGCTCCTTGCCGTGACCGGCCTCCATGCCGAAAGCCTTGCCTTCGGCGCAGATGTGCGCCCAGTCCTTGTCGATATTGGCGGCATTGACACAGAGCATATAGGTCTCGGCATCGACCCGGTAAACGAGGATGTCGTCAACAATGCCCCCGCGGCCGTTGGGCATGCAGGTATACTGCACCTTGCCGTCGACGAGTTTCGCAACGTCGTTGGTCGTGATGCGCTGCAACAGGGCGAGCGCTTTGGGGCCTTTGACCCAGATTTCGCCCATGTGGCTGACGTCGAAGACGCCGGCGCCGTTGCGGACAGTCATGTGTTCGTCGTTGATGCCCGTGAATTCGATGGGCATGTTGTATCCCGCGAATTCGGCCATCTTGGCCCCCGCGGCAATGTGGTACTTGGTAAATGCGGTAATTTTCATCCGAGTTTATTTATTTAAAGTCATTTTCCCAAACAGATCGTCACCCCGACACCGAACGTCTGATTATATCCCCGGTCCGCCAGGCAATGCACCAGGCCCCGCGAATAACCGGCCGAAAGACGGAACGTTCCCGCTTCAAAAATCAACCGTCCCCGCACACCCGCATCCCAGCGTCCCGGCACAACCGTATCGGGAGCGGCGTATCCCACACGGCAGGCGCCGTAAAGGCCGCCCGAAAGGAACATCCTGATTCCGAAAAGCGTCGCTATCCGATACTGCACTTCCGCAGGAAGCGCCAGATAATAGCTTCGCAGCACCTCCGAAGGGCTTTTGCCTCCCATGGCTGCGAATTCGAAACCGGCTTCCGCCTCCCAACGGCGGTTTATCACCAGAGAGGTCGTCGCCGAAACATAGAATCCCGTACGCATCGCATCGAACCCGGAGGAAGCAACGTCGGAAAACAGAACGCCGCCACCGAAGTTCAGCGTCCACGGAGAAGTGGCGAGCCGCAGCATGAAACCGGGACGTTCGCCGCGGAATGCCTCCGAACGGGTTTCCGGCGGCAGACTGACCCTCAACGTATCGGCATCGTGGCTTTTTACGGCCGGAATTTCTGCTGCGGCAGTCGGCTCCTCCTTCGGAAAAGCCTGCCCGAGAAATTCGATCGTGCGCTGCGGATCCTTGTTATAGCCTTCGAGTGAAGCAATCTTTACGCCCGTGCGGTCGAACAGCACCAGTTCGGGGACACCCCTGCGTTCCGAACCATAGGCCCGCTGATAAACCTTGCCTGCCGGCGTATCGATATCGAGCACCCGCAGGTCAATCCGCCCAAGCAGCGCCGCGACTTCGGCGTTGCGGAACGTCACGCCCTTGACCATCCGGCAGGGACCGCACCACGACGCGGTGAAAAACAGCAGCACAGGACGCTCCGAACGGATCGAGTCGGGCACCGCCACAATTTTTTTCGCCGTCTCCTGCGCAACGGCAGAACCCAGTCCGGCCGACATCAACATAATCAGCAGACAAAGGATTTGCAAACCATATATGACGGACTTTCTCATAAGAAGAAAATTAGCGGACACGCATCACACCGACGCCGATGCAACCGACAGCCGGACAGCGATTATTCGCGGCGCTTCACGCCCAGACGCGGACAGCGGTGGAACTCCTTCGTACGGTCGAACAGGTAGCGGTAGGTGGTATGCACCTTGTGGCGCGTAGCGCAGACGTAGGTCTCGATCATGCGGTTCATCACAGGGTTGAAGTCGCCGATCCACGCCAGCTCCATCGACTTGTAGGGATTCTTCGTCCGTTCGAGGAACTGCCAGTATTTGACCATGATGGCCGACTCGACACCCTTGCCGTGGAACTCGGGCGTGATGCCGAAGATGATGGCGAAGATGCGGTCGCACGACTTGCGCACTTTGAGGTCCCACATCAGGCGCAATTTCTGCCGAAGGCCGAATTTGCCGTTGAACTTGCCGATCAGGCGGTTCAGGTCGGGGACGGTGATGAAGAACCCGATGGGCTCGTCGTTGAAATAGGCGAAGAAGATGATATTGGGGTCGATGATCGGTTTCATCTCGCGGACCATCTCCAGCGCCTCCTCCTGCGTCATCGGCTTCACACCCGAGAAAAGGGCCCATGCCTTGTTATAAATGACGCGGAAGCTCTCGGCGGCATCCTCCAGGTTGTTCATGTCGATATTCTCGACCCGGTAGCCCGGCACGGTGTAGAGCCGCTCGGCGCGGGCGAAAATCTGCTTGTTGGCCTCCGAGTTGTTCACCCGCCAGATAAAGCTGTGCTGGTTGAAATAGTTTTTGAAGCCGTAATTCTCGAACAGCTCCTTGTAATAGGGCGGGTTGTAGGGATTCTTGTACAAAGGCTGGAATTCATAGCCCTCGACCAGCAGTCCCCACCAGTCGCGCCGCTGCCCGAAGTTGACCGGACCGTCCATGGCCTCCATGCCGCGGCTGGCGAGCCACATGCGCGAGGCTTCGAACATCATGTCGGCGACCTGCTGGTCGTCGATCGCCTCGAAGAACCCGCAGCTGCCCGTCGGCTGCTCCTCGAGGGCGGCCTTCTCACGGTTGTAGAACGCCGCGATACGGCCCACGACCGCGCCCTGCCGGTCGCGGACCACCCAGCGGATGGCCTCGCCGTCGGCGAAAAGTTCGTTCTTCGCCGGGTTGAAGACCTCGAGGACATCCATGTCCAGCGGGCAGACCCAGTTGCGGTTTCCCTTATAAATCTTTTTGGGAAGGTCGAGCCACTCGCGCTCCACGGCGGGCGTCGTGACCTCCTGTAAGGTGTACTTATCCTTGTTCATCGCTCTGTCTTTCTAATTTCAGCGTTTCTGATTCCAAAGGTAACAAATTTTTCCTTATTTTTGTTGGTAGAACAAATTTAGCATCCGAATGAACAAAAGCCTGGAACAATATATGCCCGACGGGAGCAAGGTCCCCTACCGGTTCATGAAATACCGCATCCACAAGATCCTGCTCGTGTGCTGCAGCTACGACGGCTACATCCTCGAGGAGGACGGGCACATCGAATCGCAGATCAACCAGGAGTACATCGACCTCAACATGTCGAACCCGCCGTCGCTGACGCGCGTCAGTTCGACGGCCGAGGCGCTGGAGAAACTGGCCGGGGACGACACGTTCGACTTCATCCTCACGATGTACAACGTCGGCGAACCCGACGTCTTCTCGTTCGCCCGGATCGTCAAAGAACGCCACCCCAACACCCCCGTCGGATTGCTGACCTCCTTTTCAAAGGACATCTACCGCCGCATCGAGGAGCAGGACCGCTCGGGACTCGACTACATCTTTTCGTGGCACGGCAACACGGACCTCATCGTGGCCATCATCAAACTCATCGAGGACAAGATGAACGCCGACGAGGACATCCTCGAGGGCGGCGTGCAGGCCATCCTGCTGGTCGAGGACTCCATCCGTTTCTACTCCACCTACCTGCCGGAGTTATATAAACTGATCCTGCTGCAGAACACCGAGTTCCTGAAGGACGCCTTCAACGAACAGCAGCAAGTGCTGCGCAAGCGCGCCCGCCCCAAAATCCTGCTGGCCCGCTGCTACGAGGAGGCCGTGGAGCTGTACGAACGTTACAAGAAAAACCTGCTGGGCGTGATCTCCGACGTGGGATTCGTCCTCCACCGCAACGATCCGCCCGAGAGTGAGAAGCTCGACGCCGGGATCGACCTCTGCCGCCGCATCAAACAGGACAACCCGCTGATGCCGGTGTTGCTGCAATCGTCGCAGGTGGCTTTCGGCAAACAGGCCGCGGAGCTCGGTGCGGGATTCATCGCCAAGAACTCCAAGACGCTCCTTTCGCAGTTGAGCGAGTACATCGCCAAGGAGTTCGCCTTCGGGGATTTCGTCTTCAAAGACCCCGACACGGGCGCCGAGATCGGCCGCGCCAAGGACCTCACGCAGATGCAGCACATGATCGCCACGATTCCCGACAAGGCGTTCGAATACCACACCTCACAGAACCACCTTTCGAAATGGCTCTACTCGCGGGGCCTGTTCCCGCTCGCGGCCTCGATCCGCCAATACAACAAGAGCCATTTCACATCAGTCGAGGAGCACCGCCGGGCGCTGGTGAACCTAATCCGCGACTACCGCACCCTGCTGGGACAGGGCGTCGTGGCGCGTTTCGACGCCGAGACCTACTCCGACGCCGTGGCCTTCGCCCGCATCGGCGAGGGTTCGCTGGGCGGCAAGGCCCGCGGACTGGCCTTCATGAACTCGATGCTCATCAAATACCGCCAGTACGACAAGCATGAGAACGTGCGCATCATGATCCCGCGGTCGGTGGTGATCGCCACGGAGTATTTCGACGACTTCATCCACAACAACGGATTGAAATACATTATCTCGCAGGATTTTTCCGATGAGGAGATCCTTTCGGAATTCGTCAGTTCGGTGCTCCCGTTCCGGCTGCGCGAAGCCCTGAAGGGCTACATCCGCACGGTCCGCACGCCGCTGGCCATCCGTTCGTCGTCGAAACTCGAGGACTCCCACTACCAGCCCTTCGCCGGCATCTACTCCACCTACATGATCCCCTACGTCGACAACGAGGACCAGATGCTCCGCCTGCTGTTCAAAGCCGTCAAAAGCGTCTACGCCTCGGTCTACTTCGCGGCGTCGAGGGCCTACATCCAGTCGTCGCAGAACCTCATCTCGGAGGAGAAGATGGCCGTCATCATCCAGGAGGTGTGCGGCACGGAGCAGGACGGGCTCTTCTTCCCCACCTGCTCGGGCGTGGCGCGGTCGATCAACTACTACCCCATCGGCGACGAACAGCCCGCGGACGGGGTCTGCAACGTGGCGATGGGACTCGGGAAACTGGTCGTGGACGGCGGACGCACGCTGCGGTTCTCGCCCCGCTACCCCCAGAAAGTGCTCCAGACCTCAACCCCCGAGCTGGCGCTGAGCGACACGCAGAACGAGGTGCTGGCCCTGAGCCTGCGCCCCGAGGAGTTCCGCACGTCGATCGACGACGCGGTGAACCTCCACCGCCTGAGCCTCACGGACATCGCCCGGTTCCGCAACTCGAAATACGTCTGCTCGGTCTGGGACCGCGAGAACGAACGCATCTCCGACAGCCCCTTCGACAGCGGACGCAAGGTTATCACGTTCAACAACATTTTAAAATACAACACGTTCCCGCTGGCGAAAATCATCTCGGACATCCTCCGCATGGGCGCCGAGGAGATGCGCTGCCCCGTGGAGGTGGAATTCGCCGTCAACATGGATGTCGCCCCGGGCCAGCAGCAGATCTTCAACCTGCTGCAAATCCGCCCGATCATCGACAACCAGGACAACCGCTCCATCGACTGGGCGGCGGAAGAGACCTCCCGGGCGCTGATCTACGGCGAGCAGGCCCTCGGCATCGGGCAGATGCAGGACATCGCCGACATCATCTACATCAAATCCGAAGCCTTCGACTCGCTCTCGACCGAGAAGATCGCCGAAGAACTGCTGATGCTCAACAACCGCATGCGCGAAGAGGGTCGGTCGTACATCCTCGTAGGCCCCGGACGCTGGGGCTCCTCGGACCCGTTCCTCGGCGTGCCGGTCAAGTGGAACCACATCTCCGAGGCGAAAGTGATCGTCGAATGCGGCATCGAGCGGTTCGACGTCGAGCCCTCGCAGGGCACGCACTTCTTCCAGAACGTCACCTCGCTGGGCGTGGGATACCTGACGATAAACCCCTTCCGCGGCGACGGCATTTTCCGCGAGCAGGAGCTCAACGCCCGGCAGGCCATCTTCGAAGGAACCTACCTGCGGCAGGTGCGCTTCGAAAATCCCCTGTGGGTCTGCATCGACGGGCGCTCGAACAAGGGCATGGTGCGCGAAGAAAAACCCGAAGATTAATATTTGTCCAAAAATTTCCGGGAAACGATTACAATCTATAAGAAATATTTTTATATTTGTGATAAGACAAAACCAACCAACTAAAAACTTCAGCATATGAACGTAACCAAACTGATGACCGAACTCGAGCGCAGACATCCCGGCGAAAGCGAATACCTGCAGGCCGTGCGCGAAGTCCTCATGACCGTCGAGGAGAGCTACAACCAACATCCGGAATTCGAAGCCAACCGCATCGCGGAGCGCATCGTGGAGCCCGACCGCATCTTCACCTTCAAAGTGGTCTGGACGGACGACAAGGGCGACGTGCAGGTCAATCTCGGCTACCGGGTACAGTTCAACAACGCCATCGGCCCTTACAAAGGCGGTCTGCGGTTCCACCCCTCGGTGAACCTCTCGATCCTGAAATTCCTCGGCTTCGAGCAGATTTTCAAAAACGCACTCACGACGCTGCCGATGGGCGGCGCCAAGGGCGGTTCGGATTTCAACCCCAAAGGCAAGTCGGACCGCGAGGTGATGCGCTTCTGCCAGGCCTTCATGACCGAACTGTGGCGTCACATCGGTCCGCAGACCGACGTTCCGGCAGGCGACATCGGCGTCGGCGGACGCGAAATCGGCTATCTCTACGGCATGTACCGCAAGCTGGCCCAGGAGAACACCGGCGTGCTGACGGGCAAGGGCATGACCTACGGCGGTTCGCTGATCCGTCCCGAGGCGACGGGCTTCGGAGCCGTCTATTTCCTGCGTCAGATGCTCGAAAAGGCCGGCATGGACATCAAGGGCCAGACCATCGCCATCTCGGGCTTCGGCAACGTGG
>OIWQ01004559.1_pt1 | contig 11047 bp, 9 predicted proteins | sample 1587571 | NCBI WGS metagenome assembly OIWQ01 (sample SAMEA3888910, study PRJEB22519) | human gut metagenome | biome: human gut; feature: human-associated habitat; material: faeces | place: Denmark | collected 2010 | reverse complement strand
CAAAGATATAATGATAAATGAATGTGTGCAAGGTGGCATCGCGGATACGCTTACCTTTGGTAGCGACGACACATACTCATCATGCGAGGCAAATAGCGAAAGCGGCACATGATAACTTGTGCGCTCCTGCACATTGTCGCACACCATACTCATAACCTTGGCGAAAGGCGAACAACATGGCACATCAGCAAGGCTCAATTTCATACCCTTATAAGTTCTCTTTATATGGTCGGCAACAGCCGACACTATGTCCTCGCCGAAGTCCTCAACATACGGGCACACCATGTTGAGCACACCAGCAACACGACACGACGGAATCCTCGCCTTCTTGGACAGGCGAGTCACCGTAAGCGGAATGATGCCAAATGGCTTACCCGATACAGTCACAAGGTCGTAGCACATAGTGGTGGTAAGCCCAGACAACCCCTTAGTCAGATGATCGTACAGAAACTCGTTCCACTCGTAGGTCTGATAATAGGTGTATTTGATGTATTCGTCATTGATGCTATCCGCCACCTTGTCGAGCTGCAGCCATTGATTCTTGATGTCGCGTATGTTGGTATAGCGTTCAAAAAAAATGTTGTTTGCCATCTGTTTAATATAGCTGTTTGTGTTAAATAGTAGCTTACATCGCCGCCCACCTCGGGCAAGGAGGTGAAGCGTGTAAGGAACGACGGCTTGCCGAAACACATAGCCTCTACCACAGGCAAGCCGAATTCCTCGGACAGAGACGGGAAAAGAAGCCCCTTACAGCGGCTCAGAAGCGCTGCTTTCTGCTCGCCAGACACTCTACCCACTATGATGACGTTCTTCAATTGTAGACGTTCTATAGTGTCGTAGACGAGTTTTTCAAGCTTCTCACCAGCCGTACCAGCCAGCACAAGGTGCTATCCTGGCAAGGCGTATAGTATCATTATCTCTACGACAGCGACAGCATCTTCTCTATTGGCTTTACGGCATCGCGTGCTATCTCGGGGTCGACCTCTACCGAGGGCCAACCATACTTAAGCGTGTTGTATATCTTCTGGAGCGTGTTCTTCTTCATATACTCGCACTCGTTGCACGAGCAGCCTACCCCACCCTCAGACAATTCTGGCGGAACCGGATAGAACTTGACGTCAGGGCAGCTACGCTCAAGCTCGTGAAGGATGCCTGCCTCGGTGGCTATGATGTACTCCTTAAGCTCGGGATGGGCCTTGGCATAATTGAGCATAGTGGCTGTAGAGCCCTTGATGTCGGCAGCTGCAAGCACAGGCGCCTTACATTCGAGGTGAGCCATGACAAGCGCTCCAGGGTGCTCCTGCTTCAGCTTGACGATGGCCTCTACCGAGAACTTCTCGTGTACGTGGCATCCGCCGTTCCACAGCAGCATGTTTCTGCCAGAGACGCTGTTGATATAGTTGCCAAGATTGTAGTCGGGACCGAAGATAATCTTCTCGTCCTTGGGGAAGGAAGCCATCACCTTCTCGGCGTTGCCCGATGTAACGACACAATCGGTAAGCGCCTTTACGGCTGCAGTGGTGTTGACGTAGCTCACCACCTTGTAGCCGGGATGCTCGTCCTTAAACTTCTTGAGGTCCTCGGCGCGGCACGAGTCGGCAAGCGAGCAGCCAGCGGTGAGGTCGGGACACAGCACGGTCTTGTCGGGCGACAGGAGCTTACAGGTTTCAGCCATGAAGTGAACACCGCACATCACCATAACCTTGGCGTCGGTCTCGGCAGCCTTGCGGGCAAGCGCGAGCGAGTCGCCCACAAAGTCGGCAATGTCCTGGATGTCGCCCACGGTGTAGTAGTGTGCGAGAATTATAGCGTCCTTCTCCTTGCAGAGGTTACGTATCTCCTTCTTCAAATCCAAGGATGCGTCTACCTGTTCGTCGACATATCCTTTCTCAATCCACTCTTTCTTCATGTCTATATTGTTTCTTGTTTTAGTTTTCCCCAACACTCTATTCTTTATATCTCTTTTTATTTTTAAAGAAAAAAGAAAAAGTATGAGTATGATGTAATGTTGATATGTTGATAATTTTTTCGTTATCAACAGGGCTTTCGCGCTATCAACACAACAGGCCCTGTTATCAACAGGTTCGTTTAATATCTTCTGTCTGATTATTAGAGAGATATGTGGGTTATCCACACTTCATATATTCATCTTGCAAAGTTAATAAGTTTATATCTTTTTCCGTTATTAAATTGTGGAAAACTTTAGAATAATGATTTTATAACCATGTTGGTTATCCACACCAACGCCTGTCTCCCTGTTGGCCTGTTGATAACTCGATAGTTATTAACAGGTGTACTAACAGGTTATCAACAGGTTTGTGTGGGTTACTAACAGGGTAGGGGAGACTATGGTAATAAGGCTTTTTTATGGAGTAGGAGAGTGTGTGTTGCTGTATAACTGTTGCTTGCGCGGCGAGCAGGAGCTCGCCGTTCCATATACAGGATGTACGCTGCCAGTATATAACGATGGGGACATCCTGTTTTTACAGTTACCTGTTACATGTAGTTCTTGCCTGTTACAGGTATATCGTAGGTTATAAACAGTTGGTAGAAAAAGTTATCCACAGCCAGCCATCACTTCTCCACACATGTCCTGTGGTTTATTACACGTGTTATACACAGGCATTGTTAATATCCTATAGTTGATTCTCAACGTGTTACGAAGTTATCCACACTTTTATGCCTTAAAATATATGTTGGTAACACAGGAGGCTGACGCCACAGGTCTTCCTGTTTTTCCGTGTCCTGTTATGCGTATGGTGTGGAGAGTTGTATGTAGAGATGTGGATAGTTGTCTATAAACCTGTTGATAGCCCTTAAACTAACGCCAAGTGTTAATAATATCCTGTTGATATACAGATTGTTATAGAGTTATCCACAGGTAGAAGGCAATGTGTGGATAACCTGTTGCGCACAGGGTGTGGAGTGTGTTGTGATGTATACTCTGCTTTTCTTCAAGTGTGTTGGTTTGTAAGTTAAAGGCGATAGTAATGTGGAAAAATACAAATATGGATAACTATTGACTGACAACCAATAGGTTACCGAGTTATCAACAGTTATCCACATTTAGTGTGCATGGTTCTAATGTGATATCAGTCGAAATAATTTCTGTCTTCGGCTTTTATATTTATTTTCAGCAATTTTTCCGCCTTTATGTAGTTTATAAACAGGGACGTGTTGAGCATTAGGAGGCGGTATAGCAACTTGTCCTTAAACTTTAGCTTATCCACATATCCAGGTGCATGTTTCCCAAGGACTGTCTTTATGCGTTCCATGTATTCAGCAATAACCTTGCGGTCGGTCTTCATACGGGCAATATGCTTGGCGACGCGTATGGCTCTTGTCGTTATGTAGATGGATGCAAGATACTTGAATTTTGTATTGCGGTAGTATTTGAATCGCTGTTTCTCGGCTTCAAGAAATGCAAATTCATGCTGTGGATTAACACTGTGAAAAACGCTGCTGCGGCGCATCCTGTAATGGTAAAGCGGACGCATGGCAATCACCACACGGCGTGCTTTTTCGAACCAGTGGGGCAGAACGGCATGGTCTTCAAAGCAGACGTGTTCTGGCATGTGGTAGTTGAGGCAAGAGCGCTTGAACACCATCTGCCATATATAGCTCTGCAGACGGTTCTGGATTATGAGTTCTGTGGCTTGATCGTGGTTTAACACTTCTATGTTGTAGTTGGGATGTTTGCACTTGCTACCCGTCGTGGTATAGCTGTAGTGGTTGCATACGGCTATGTCTGCATCGTTCTCTTTTATAGTTTGCAGCAAGAACGAGTACATGTTGGGTTCTATGCGGTCGTCACTGTCTACAAACCCTACATATTCTGCTGTGCACAGGTCTATACCTATATTACGTGAGTCTGCCTGTCCTGAGTTGGCTTTATGTATAACGGTAATACGTTTGTCGCTCTTAGCCCAACTATCACAGATTTCGGGTGATGCGTCTGTAGAGCCATCGTCTATAATAATCAAGTGCCAGTCGTTAAACTCTTGGTTCACAATCGACTGTATGCACTGGTAAAGATAGCGCTCTGTGTTGTATACAGGCAGTATGATGTCTAACAGGGGAGTGTGTGGTGTAGGTGGTGTTGTCATAATTTCTTAATTCCGTTTTTGCATCTTGTTCGTTTGAGGTTGTCTTGCAGCAGTGCTTGGTTGCTCTGTACAAAAATCTTCTCTTTGTGATACAGATGATATTCGATGGCTTGGAATTTAGCCCATTTGCGTTTTAGCCCGAGGTTTACAAGGCGCACTATGAGGTCTGTGTCTTCCATTCCATAGCCCACCATGTCCGAGTCAAATCCGTTGACGGCAATAAGGTCGCTCATAAACATAGCCATATTTGCTCCACGGCCTTTCCTTTGCCTTTCTTTATACATATTCTTGGTATAGAACGAGAGCCATGGCATATATAGCGAATTGAACCTGCTTTTCACTCCACGCGAGTACCAATGGCGTTGTATGCTTTTATGTTTAATAAGATGTTGAGATATGTCCGATTTCAGTTTAGAGCGGCTACCCATTACGAAGTATCCTTTCTCGGCCAATTTCTTGTGGTCTTTTATAAAGTGGCGTTCCATAATGATGTCACCGTCTACAAACACCACGTAGTCGCCTTCGCACATTCTCAACGCATTGTTTCGTGATTCGGCAAGCCTGAACCCACGGTCTTCCTGCCATGCGTGCTTTACTGTGCAAGATAATATTTGGGTAAATTCTTCTATTAATTCTTTTGTTTCTTCAGTAGATCCGTCGTCGGCAATAATCACCTCATTAGGCATAACAATCTGCTTGGCAACGCTCATCATGCAAAGTCGTAGCATGCCAGGAGAGTTGTAGGTTGATATTATGAGTGAAATCTTCATATCCGTTTTTTTATCTAATGAATGTATTGTTTTTTACGATAAACTTAACCTATGTATTTTGATAGCAGGTTTTGCATTAGCTGCAATTTACATATAAATTGCAAACTTATAACAATCTTGTATACTAAAAGGATATTCTATGCGAATAATAGCATATTCTTGACATATATCAATATCATACAGGGCTGTACATTAATAAAGGAGGCAATGGCTTGGCGTGCTAAACTTGTGTTAAACGTTAATATAAAAGGATGCCAAAAGGTGCATCGTTGTTGCACCTTTTGGTATAAGAAGAAGGCTTGCTTCCTTCATTTGTTTTCAGAGACAGGGGTTGGTGTTGTTGTATTACATAAACAAGTCTTTCAAGACGAAGCGTAATGAGTTACGTAGAATTTTCCAATCGCGTTTGAGACTGGATTTTCTCATTGCACGTTCTATCTTATAGTGCACCTTTGCAGTAAGTCGCTCTTGCTTCTGTTCTTTTGTTTCGTTTTCTTTTGGCAGTCCGTTAGGAAAGAGACGCTTCAGCACAAGGTTGAACTCGGCTCTTACCTGTTTGGGCTGATTGAAGCTGATTCCGTCGAGATAGAAAACGGCAACCAGTGTGTCTATTGGTTTGTATGAATGATGTCTTACATACCAGCTTTCGATAAAGTGCGCCCAGTCGGCAGCTATCTTAAGGCTTTCGTCGTATGGGTGCTCCTTCAACAGCTTGGTCTTGATAAATGTAGACTGATGTTGCAGAGCGTTGTCGGACAGGTAGCGCAAGGTTGGACTCTTTGGCGGCATACGTAGTGAGGCGTATTTCTCGTCCAAAACTATGGTGCGGCCCACGCAATAGTCGGTGCCGTCAAGCTGTGGTGCAGCATCTTCGAGAGTCGTGGCAGAGAAGAAATGGTCGCCAGAGTTCATGAATATGCAGTATTTGCCTGTTGCCATGGCAATGCCCTTGTTCATAGCATTGTATATACCCTTATCCGGCTCGCTTACCCAACGGGTAATGTGGGCGGAATTGGCTTCCAGATATTCCTTGCTGCCGTCGTTTGAACCACCGTCTACCACAATGTATTCGTAGTCCTTGTACGATTGCGACAATACTGAAGGTACAGTGCGTTTAAGTCCTTCTAAGTTGTTGTAACTTATTGTTATTATTGATATCTTTGTCATATTCTGTATGGTGTGGATGTGTTGTTTGCAAAGGTAAGAAATATATTTATGATAATGTTCTAATTATAATAAAAATATATTACCGCACACAGGGTGTTCTCTCTTTATATGAGTGAAGCAGAGAGAAAACGGATGGCGTGTTGTATATCCTGTGTCTTTTCCTGTAAACCTGTTGATATAGCTGTAATCCACGCGTGCGTGTTGATAATTATTCGCTGATAGTCAGTGTTTTACCGAGTTATCCACAGTTATCAACAATTTATTGGCAAATCGCCAATGTCTATCCTGTTGGTAGGTTGTGTAATCTATATCGTGTAATGGACGTTAATGTTTTATGTCGTGTAATTGTCGTTAATGGTCTATATCGTGTAATGGACGTTAATACTCTATGTCGTTAATTAACGTATAATTTTTAGTGCGAAGCCTATTAACGTCCATTATACGATTAAACATTAACGTTCATTACACGATATAGACCATTAATGCCAATACCTACTGCTTCTTCAGCATAAACTGCGCCGTCTGTATCATACCGAACGCATACTTCTTAAGCGGCTTAAAGGCAGACGTCTCTTGTGTAGCCTGCAACTGTCCGTCGTTCTTGATGTTGTAGCAGAAGGCACGGTTGGTCTTAGGCTCGTATATGTAGCAGTGGGTTGTGGAGCGAGCCACAATCTGGTTGTCGGCAGAGTAGAACACCATCGGACGCTCGTCCTTGGTCTGGTCGATGCCGAATCCGTCGTACTGATAGCTGATGCCGAGTAGCGACATGAGCGTAGGCATTAGGTCTACCTGGTTGGCGAGCTTGTCCACGCGCTTGTTCTCCACACCAGGACCGAAGATTAGGAGCGGTATGTGGTTGTACGACTCGGGCAACTCGCCCGATACCTTGCCAACAAGTTTGCCGTGGTCGGCAAGTATTACGAAGACGGTGTTGTTGTACCACGACTGCTTGCGTGCCTTGCTCAGGAAGTTGCCTATTGCCCAGTCGGCATACTCCACAATCTGCGTCTCCGGCTCCTTGGTCTTAGGCTTGAACCACTCGGGTATGACGTACGGCGGATGGTTGCTTATGGTGAGCAGCGTGGCAAAGAACGGTTTGCCCGTGGCAGCCTGGTTGTTGATTTTGTTGAAGGCATAGTCGAAGAGGAAATGGTCGGACACGCCAAACGAGTTGACAACCTCCTCCTTGGGATAATCCTCCTGGGCATAGATGTCGTCGTAGCCGTTGGTGGCAAAAAACGCCTTCATGTTGTCGTACTGCGCCTCGTGTGTCATAAAGAACATGTTGTGGTAGCCCTGCTGCTTGAGTACGGTTGGTATGCCGTCGCGTCGTGGCGTAACGGTGCCCTTCATGAGGTTGCGGAACATAAGGGCAGGGAACGAGTAGAGTGATGCTGTCATGCCGTGGTTGGTGTGTATTCCGGCAGAATAGCAGTGGCTGAACGCCATTGAGTGGTTGTACAGCGAGTCGAGGGTAGGGGTGAGTCGCTGCGGCTGGCCGAAGGTTTGTAGCAGGCTTGCCGACATCGACTCCATTAGTATAACAACAACGTTCTTCTTCTGTGCTTTAGGGTTGGCTGTGCTTGACGGGTTGTCGATATATCTGCGCAGCACGTGCATAGAGTCGCACTTGCCCGTAATGCCAAGACTCTCGCGTGCCATACTAACGGCGGTAGGGTAGGGCATAAGGTGCAGGTCGCGGTTCTCCTTGCGCATGTCGTCGAGGGCAGATGTAAGGAGGTTGAAGGCTGGGTTGATGCCAAGCTGGTTGAGGAAGGCGTCGTCGCAATAGTAGGCTTGCGATATCTTTATGGGGTTGTAGCCAGTGCGTCCGCGTATTCCGAACACGCACAGGCATATCGTTATGGCGGAGAGGAAGAAGTACATGGCGTGTGTGGAAGCCACCCTTAGCCAAGATTGTTGTGTGCGTGCGGCTTTGTTGAAGGTGTTGATAAAGGTTGCCAAGCCCTCGTTCTTCTCGCCAGATTGTGCGATGCGGCGGTCGAACCAACGTCGCAATCTAACCATAATGTATACGTACAATGCCGTGCATACAAAGAACATGACTATGTACAGGAAGTACGACTTCTCGCCAGTAACCATCCCTGCTGTAGTTCCGGCATAGCCGAACCACTCGAATATGGACGAGTTGATGTTCTTGAAGAAGTAGGCAAAGTAGGGTATGTTGGCAGCCGACGCCATAAAGGCAACGGAGCCGAGGACGCCGTACCACCACACTGTGGCCTTGCGCATCCTGCGGAATGTTAAGGACATGGTAGCCGGGAGCAGCGTAAGGGCGAGTGGCACGACGCTGATGTAGCAGGCTATGACGTTGTCGAACCATACACCGCGAACGAAGGCAGGCACAACGCTTGCCGATGTGTCGGAAACCATGCTGCCCAACGCCACGTATTCTACGAGGCGGAACAGCGACAGAAAGACGAGCGTGAGGACGTGGAGAGACAGAACCCACGCTGCTGAAAGGAAGAATCGTTTGTTGTTTTGCATGGATGCAAAGGTACATAAAAAAATAATTATTAACTTTGCGTATTGATAATAAAATGGAGGTTATATTATGGAAACACGCATAACAGAGCAGTCGTCCCACTACGACCATTTGGAGCGGATGACTGTGGAGCAGATAACGGCAGGTATAAACAACGAGAGTATGTCGGTGGCTGTGGCTGTAGGCAAGGCTCTGCCGAACCTTAACAGGTTGATATCGGCAGTGGAAGACAGACTGCGTGAGGGCGGCAGGCTCTTCTATGTGGGCTGCGGCACTGGCGGCCGGTTGGCTACGCTTGACACCATTGAGGTGCAGAACACGTATGGCACGGACGGAACTCAGATACAGGCTATATTTCCTGGCGGCACAGGATGTCTGACGCAGACGAGAGAGTCGCGTGAGGACGACTTGCACAACGGTTGGCAGCAACTAATGGAGCGTGGCGTAAACAATAAGGATATCGTTGTGGGCTTCTCGGCAAGTGGCACCACGCCCTTTGTTCTTGCCACACTTAGGCACTGCCGTGAGCAGGGCATCGCCACTGGCTGCATTGTCAACAATCCCGATTCGCCCATCGCCCGTGCCGCCGACTATGCCGTGGAGGTAGTTACAGGTCCCGAGTTTGTAACAGGTTCTACCCGTATGAAGGCTGGCACCTCGCAGAAGATGTGCCTCGACATGATAAGCACCACGGTGATGATAAGGCTCGGTAGGGTAGAGGGCAACAAAATGGTGAACGCCAAGCTGATTAACGCCAAGCTCGTAGACCGTGCCGTGCGCATCTTCATGGAGCGCAATCCGCAGGTTAAGGATGCAGAGGAGGCAAGGCGATTGATAATGGAGGCTGGGAGCGTAAAGAAGGCGGAAGCAAGGCTGTGAGTTGAGGCTGAGCGTTCATAAAAATGTATAGATGTAGCGATTGAACGTTCATAAAAATGTATAAATGCGATAGTTGAACGTTCATAAAAATGTGTTTTACTTGTGTATATTGCTGATTGTTAGTAACTTTGCGTAAAACTAATAAAATATACATTATGAAACGTCATATTTTAAGTAATCTTAAGGAATGGAAAAATTCGCCCAATCGGAAACCATTAATATTATTAGGTGCCCGTCAAGTGGGTAAGACTTACATCCTAAAGCAATTTGGTAGAGAGGAATTTGACAATATGGTGTATGTTAATTGCCATAACAACCCATTTGTGGAGTCGCTCTTTGTGGATTTTGACATTGATCGTATATTGTATCAAATAGAACTTCAGTATGAGCAACGTATAACGGTTGGCAAAACTTTACTCTTCTTCGATGAGATACAGGAAGTAAAGAATGGCATCCCGTCGTTGAAATATTTCTGTGAGAATAAGCGAGACCTGCATGTTGTTGTAGCTGGTTCACTCTTGGGTATATCTTTGCGTGAAGAGGAGAGTTTTCCTGTTGGTAAGGTGGACAACCTCAGAATGTATCCAATGACATTTGACGAATTTCTTATTGCGAATGGCCGTGATATGCTTGCCGATTGTCTTAAAGCTCTTGATAAGGAAATGCTCGCTCCTCATCATGAAACTCTTGTAGAGTACTTAAGACAATACTATTTTGTTGGAGGTATGCCAGAAGCAGTTTTGACATGGATTGAAACACATGACCCAAGTGCCACAAGAAAGGTGCAACAGTCTATACTGAGTACATATAACCGTGATTTTGGTAAGCATACTAAGACGGAAGCAGAACGTATACGTATGGTTTGGAATAGTATTCCTGCACAATTAGCAAAAGAAAACAAGAAGTTTGTATTTGGAGTGGTAAAGAAAGGAGCCAGAGCAGCAGAATTTGAAAAAGCTATTCAGTGGCTTGTGGATGCTGGTCTGATATACAAGATATGTCGCATATCAAAGCCTGAAGAGCCCCTACAATTCTATGTAGATGCAATGTGTTACAAGGTATTTATGATGGATGTCGGATTGTTAGCATGTATGTGCGGAGCACGTTCTAAAGTTATGCTTCTTGGCATGGATGTTTTTTCAGAGTTTAAAGGTGCGTTTACAGAGAATTATGTGATGTCGCAAATCAAAGCATTGGAGATATGTGACGGAATGGATAATAATATATTCTACTACAGCAAAGATAGTTCGCCGTTAGAAGTAGATTTCATAGTACAAGGTAGAGATCGAGTGATCCCCGTAGAGGTGAAAGCTGAGCATAATGTCAGGTCTAAGTCGCTTTCGACATTTATAAATCAAGAATTCAGCAGTTATGCTCTTAAAGGTCTGCGTTGTTCAATGCTGCCTTTTGCCACGCAAGATTGGATGGAGAATATCCCTTTATATGCTACTGAAGCCTACTTTAACGAGGAGGGATTAGGGGCAAGCGAATAAACAAGTTGAAAAGAGGGCGTGTCAAAACTCCCAATATAAATACCCCAGTTCGGGATAAGAAATAGTTCGTAAGCGTATCCGCGATGCTAGTAGATACACTATCAAAAAAATATCGCTCAAGTT